>Ga0207087_1140_pt1 | contig 15649 bp, 12 predicted proteins | sample Alteio_BWMinHeat_51_FD_153544 | JGI IMG/M metagenome (GOLD analysis project Ga0207087, IMG submission 153544) | Enriched cells from forest soil in Barre Woods Harvard Forest LTER site, Petersham, Massachusetts, United States -... | ecosystem: Environmental > Terrestrial > Soil > Temperate forest >... | reverse complement strand
AGTTCCCCCTCACCCAAACGGATGGAAAAACCGGCAACTTCCTCTATTGTCATTGACCCCTCTTTGCGAAAGGAGACAGCTCTCTCTGAAGAAGAAATGGCCTCTTACAACCTGGTCAAACTCTATAGCGATTTAGAAGAGAAGGAGTTTGTCACCTACGCCATCCAGCAGAACCTCTCTTACCTAGCCTTTTCGTGGGCAAAAAATCTGCCTCCGCATCTCTATGCAAGGTATGATGAAAGCCCAAATGCCAACATCAACCGGTTAGATCCGGTCGTTGACCCTGGTGAGATTGGAGCCCCGGCTCTCTATAGTGCGTATAAAAGTGAAAAGCTCAAGATTCCGCATACCCCTTCTTATAAATCTTTCGAGGTGGAGCTTCTCTCCTTTCCAGAGGATGGTAAGGAGGTCTCCCTCTATTATGGCGAGGTGATAGATGAGAAAATGAGCAGACTCTCTGCGCTGCCCTCTTCTCGAGCCTTTGTTTTTGTCGGGCGTGGGACCAAGTATTTCCCCTACGCGGTATTTGATCCCAAAGATGGCTCTCTGACTCCTCTGATCAGCGTGCCTGGCTTTGAACTGCTGGCCAATATCATTTCCCTCGATGCTCCTCCGATCACTCCGAAGCAAGAAGAAGAGCCCTATTATGTTCTTGAAAATGGCTATACCCAGCTTGTCTTTAGCACCAAAAGAGGGGCGATCTTTGCCATTAACCTCCCGTTTGCAAACGAAAAAAATCCCTCAAATCCTGTTAGAGAGATTGATTTTGACCGGATCCTTGCCAAAGACTATGCGATGAACGACGCCTTCCCGCAGCGCCCCTATCTTGTTGTGACAAAAAAAGGAGAAGCCCCTGAGCTGAGACAGCCTCAAGTGGGGGGCTATTACCCGCTGCTTAGGCGAGATATCATGGGCATTGGAGGAAAACCCTCGCTCCAAATTCCGACCCAGACCTACGCCTTTGCAATGACTGCCGCCGAACCCACAAAGTCCTCGGACTACGTAGTCAAGCGCTTTGAAAAGAACCTCATTGAGTTTGAACTGATCGAAGAAAATAGACGCTTCACTAAAATTTACACTCTGCCAGAAAATCCCGATGAGGCTCCCTATTGCTTTGATGTGTCGATCAAGCTAGAGGGAGATGCCAGAGACCAGATGATCGGTCTCGGAGTTCCCGAGGTTGAGCTGATCTCAGGCAGTTTTACCCCAGTCCTCAAGTACCAGGTCACCCGCAATGGCAAGCGAGCTGTCGAAAAGATCGACCCTCCTAAGAAACACATCACACTATCCCATGTCCAACCCAACTGGGTCTGTAACAGCAACGGCTTTTTTGGGATCATTGCAGCCCAAACAGCTGCTGCGCCGCCAGGTCTTGCTGTACGCCCTCTTTCTGGAGAACTTGTTCCCTCGCGCATTACGCTCATCGATGCGGGGTTCCAGCGCTTCCCCATTTCGAAATACCCGGGCTATGAGATGCAAGTCCCTCTCGATCCGAATACAGGAATCGCTAAGATGCGCGTCTTTGCAGGGCCTTTTGATAAAGAGATTTTAGCAAAAGTCGATGCCGCCTACACCAATTTCCAGACGGGTGAAAGTCCCGATTTCAACGCTGTTTTAGGCTCTAACGGCTGGTTTTCTTTCATCTCTGAGCCCTTTGCAAAATTTCTCTTCTTCTTGATGAATTTTTTCTACAACCTGACACACTCCTGGGGCTTTTCCATTCTTCTCCTCACTGTTGCTTTGAGAATCATGCTCTATCCACTCAATAGCTGGTCGATCAAATCTACCCTCAAGATGCAGGCCATTTCTCCTAAAATCACCGCCATCCAAGAAAAGTACAAAAAAGACCCCAAGCAGGCACAGCTCCAGATCATGAATCTCTACCGCGAGTCTGGTGTCAACCCCTTTAGTGGCTGTCTGCCGCTGCTCATCCAGATGCCCTTTTTGATTGGGATGTTTGATCTGCTCAAATCGAGCTTTGAGCTGCGTGGTGCTCCCTTTATCCCTGGATGGATCGATAACCTAGCCGCTCCCGATCTGGTCTTTAGCTGGGATTATCCGCTCATCTTCTTTGGCAACAGTTTCCACCTACTGCCTTTTTTGCTCGGTGCTGTCATGTACCTGCAGCAGCGCTATAGCTCTGCCACCCCCGGAACCACCCCTAAAAAGCTGACCGATCAGCAACGCCAGCAGCGCATGGTTGGCAACATCATGGTTGTTGTGTTCACCGTCATGTTCTACAACTTCCCTTCAGGGCTTAACCTCTACTGGCTCTTCTCGATGCTCCTTGGTATTGCGCAGCAGTGGTGGACCACAAAGCGGATGCAAAAACAGCCCCCCGCTGTAGTCGTGCTGAAAAAATGAAGCTATGGGAAGCCTTTTTAAGTGAGCTCGAAAAAGAGCTTGGGAAAGAGGCCACTTCTCGCTGGCTAAATCCTTTAAAAGTGGTCGACTACGACGCTGCCAATCTTTACTTAAAAGCTGAAGATGCTTTTCAGGTGCTCTTTTTCGAAAAAGAGATCCGGAAAATAGCCCTAGAGCGTTTTGTCGGAGAAAATGGGCGGAAAATCAAGATCCACTTAAGCGCCTCTGATCTTCCTCATTCAGAAAAAAAGAGAATAGAGCTTCCCCCCTCTTCACCTTACAGCAGTACACCACTTGATCCAAGCCATACCTTTGCGACCTTTATTCCAGGAGAGAAAAATGGACTCCTGATGCAATTTCTAGAAGCTAAGACGACAGAAAACCCTCTCTTTTTATTTGGAGGACCAGGTGTGGGAAAAACGCACCTTCTCATGGCTATTGGAGCAAAGCTCCAGCTTGAGGGGAAGAGGGTTTTTTTCACCCATGCGGAGACCTTCACAGAACACGTGGTGAAAGCGATTCGAAGTGGCGACCTTGTCCCTCTTCGACAAACCTATCGCCATGTCGATGTGCTACTTGTTGACGATATTCACGCTCTTGCAGGGAGAAGGGCAACGCAGGAAGAGTTTTTTCATACGTTCAATAGCTTGCACAGTAGAGGTTGCAAAATCGTCTTAAGCAGCACTCTTTCCCCCTGTAGGTTAAGTGAGATAGAGCCGCGGCTCATTAGCCGTTTTGAGTGGGGCATCCTCTTTGAAGTCTATCCTGTGGCACAGGATCTTTTACTCGAAGTGCTCAAAAAGCGGGCAGAGCAACTTCAGCTTGTTTTAAGTGATGAGGTGACAAGCGAGCTCTCTCGCCTTTTTATCAGCAGCCCCAAAGCTCTTCTACGAGCGTTCCATGCGCTTGCCTTAAGAGCTAAAGGGAGGGTGACAAAGGAAGCTCTTCCCCTTCTGCTCTCCGACCTTCTGGCAGAGGAAAAAAAGGAAAAACTCTCGGCGGAAAAAATCTTAAAAGTGGTTGCCGATTACTTTCATGTGCAAGTAGAAGACCTTCTTGGTAGATCCCAAGCCCAAGAGGTAACCCTCCCTCGACATATCGCCATCTTCCTGTGTAGGCAAGAACTCCACCTTTCGTTTCCCTCAATCGGAAAGCTCTTTTCTCGCGATCACTCGACAATCCTAGCAAGTAATAAGGCAATCGGAAAAAAAAGAGAAAAAGAGCCGGAGATTGCTCGGGCTCTTTTCGACCTAAAAACTGAGCTTGCCTCCTATTCTTACCCGAGAAAGGAGGATAGGAAGATGAGTTGGGTTAAAAACTGAGCTTAAATCTTACGCCATTCCGGAGCGGTAACGGGTTTCCCGCTTGTATCTTTCATTCCTCTCATCGGAGGCACTTTTGGGGCTTCTGAAGTGACCGGTTTCCCTTCGAAGATATCTTTTGCCTTTCCACGCCAGCTCTCGACTGCGTTGACAAAAACAGGAGCAAACCTACAGAGCTCGTTGGCATCTGTTCCCACTCCCATAGACAGCATGGCATGCATGAGAACGAGCTCTTCTGGAACCGCTACACCAATACCGCCTCCTGCCATTTGACCGCCGAGCATGGATCCTTCAAGAAGAGCCTCGTAAAGGCGCAGGCGAGTTTTTTCATCTTTGGGCAGACCATCGAGAATGGGTGAATAAAGATAAAGGCGGTCGGAATTAGGCTCATAGGTCAAGTGCAAGGAAAAGGTATTATCAATTCCGAGAATACAGGTGTGGTTTTCATCAAAAGCCAGCCCCTCGAGATTCAGCTCTTTGCCAAATGCCTTAAGGTTCTGCTTGGCGTTTTCTAATGACATTTTTCCTCCTTCGAATGAGAAGAATCTTGCTTTCTTCTAATTCTAGTCAGTTTCCCAAAGAATCGTAAAAAACCGCAACAAAAAATTTATCAGAAATTTAAATTTTACAATATTGCCCTTCTGATAACACGTGCCCTTGCCCGTGCCCGTGCCCGTGCCCGTGCCCGTGCCCGAGTGCAACGGTACGACCAAGGCACATAGGTAACACTTAACCAACCCACATGAGTAACACATTAAGCTGTAAATACCCTCTCGGGCACGGGCACGGGCAGGGGCACGGGCAAGGGCAGGGGCACGATACGCAGAATCTTTACTATTCAACAGAATTTGGTATAAGGTGAGTTTTCATACTCATATGCTCAAAAAACTACATGTCCAAAGAGGGAGCGCTCGCCCCCTCGGGGTTTCGCAAAGACCCGAGGGGCTCAACTTTGCCCTTTTTTCTAAAGAGGCCAAGACAGTCACTCTTTGTCTTTTTACCCCAGGTAGTGAGCAGCCCTTAGCGGAAATCACTCTCGACCCACGCCTCAATAAAACGGGCTATATCTGGCACCTACTTGTCGAAAACCCGCCTGGGAGGCTCGAATATGGCTATAAAATCCAAAAAACTCCGAAAGCCCCTCATCCCAATCCTCCTCTCACCCTTTTGCTCGATCCTTATGCAAAATCACTGAACCTCTCCTCTAAATGGGGTGAGAAACTGCGCCCTTTGCGCGGAAGAGCACTGACCTACATCCCCTTTGATTGGGAGGGAGATGCGCCACCAAATATTGCGGTTGAAAAACTGATCATCTATGAAATGCATCTGCGTGGCTTTACCAACCATAGCTCAAGTGGAGTCAAGGAAAAGGGAACCTATCTCGGGATGATCGAGAAAATTCCCTATCTGAAGGAGCTCGGGATTAATGCGGTAGAGCTTTTGCCTATTCATGCCTTTGATGAGACAGAAAACCCTCATCTCAATCCCCTCACCCATGAACGTCTCTACAACTTCTGGGGCTACTCGCCTCTAAACTACTTTGCTCTAAGCAATCGCTTTGCCAGTAAAAGTGAGTGGGGAGAGGAAATCATGGAATTTAAGCAGCTTGTCAAGGCGCTGCACAAGGCTGGGATCGAGGTCATTTTAGATGTTGTCTTCAACCATACAGCCGAGAGCAAACATAAGATCCTCTCGATGCGAGGGATCGATGAAAAAAGCTACTACCAGCATGCCCCAGACGGCCACCTCCTCGATTTCACAGGGTGTGGCAATACCTTAAACTGCAATCATCCAGTTGTCTCTGCTCTTATCCTTGAATCGCTCCGCTACTGCGTGAGCGAGCTGCATGTCGATGGTTTTCGCTTTGATCTAGCCTCAATCTTTTCGCGTGGGCAATCGGGAGAGATCCTCAGCGACCCTCCGATCATCCGCCTCATCACCTCTGATCCTCTTCTCGCAGGGACCAAGCTCATTGCCGAAGCTTGGGATGCGGCAGGTCTTTACCAGGTGGGAAGTTTCCCTGGAGGAAAGCGATTTGCGCAGTGGAATGGTCGATTCCGAGATACGGTGCGACGCTTCATCAAGGGAACAGATGACCTAGCAGGAATGTTTGCAACCGCCCTCTGTGGATCGCAAGACCTCTTTGGGCAAGGAACTCCTCTGCAGAGCCTCAATTTCATCACAGCCCATGATGGGTTTACCTTGAGAGATCTTGTCTCCTACCAAAGCAAACACAATCAAGAAAATGGGGAAAAGAACCTCGATGGGGTAAATGAAAATGAGAACTGGAACTGCGGAGTGGAAGGGCCCTCCTCCGATCCTGGGATCACCAGCCTGCGAGAGCGTCAGATGCGGAACCATCTTCTAGCACTTTTTGTTTCGATTGGCATTCCCATGCTCCTCATGGGAGATGAATATGGACACACAAAAGAGGGGAACAACAACAGCTATGCTCTCGACAACTGGAAAAACTACTTCCTCTGGGAAGAGCTTGAAAAATCCAAGGATTTTACCCGCTTTGTGCGTCTACTCATTGCCTGGAGAAAAACACTTCCCCATCTGGAGCGAAGAAGCTTCCTGAGTCCAGAAGAGGTGATCTGGCATGGCCACCTTCCGGGCAAGCCCGACTGGTCAAATGAGTCTCGCTTTGTCGCTTATCAGCTCAAGGCCACCTCTGGAGACCTCTACATCGCGTTTAATAGCCACTTTGAAACAGCTTCCATCACTCTACCAGAGGGCAAGTGGCAACAGCTTGTCAATACCTCACTTGGTTCCCCACAGGATATTGTAGGGGAGCTCAAAACCGCTCCAGAGGTAGCTTCAAAGATCGATCTGCCCAGCCACAGCGCTCTTTTGCTTATTATCAACAAAGCTGGTATCGTCTAGGAGAAAATGGGACTTCTCTCTTTCGCATTTTTCGTTCTACTTGCAGCCTCTCTTCATTTCTTTGCCTATTCCAAGGGCTACTTTCGCCTCCCCTATCAGGCACTTGCTGTAAAAGGTCATGTCAGCGGGAAAATAACGCTTCTGGCCTTTGCCCTCTACTGGATCATCGCTCTTTTTGCAGGCTATGTGCTACCAGCTGTGCCTCTTTCTCTCTACGCATTTCAGCTGTTTGTCCTGCTGCTGATTTTGGCTCTACTCTACCTTCTAACCTTTAAAGAGAACCTCTGGAAACAGCAGAAGCAAACAAGCCGGCTTTTCGACTGGGCCTTGGGTCTTGCAACCTGGTTTCTCAGTTTCCCTCTTGTCACAGCCATTGGAGAACTTGCAGACTGGCTCTTAAGCCAGTTTTTTGGAGCGCAAACCTATGAGCAGACAGCTGTCCGCTTTTTGAAGAAAGCAGCCGAGATGAATCTCTCTCTTGTGATCGCCTTTGTCACCATTGTAGTCTTAGCCCCTCTTGTCGAAGAGCTTCTTTTTCGCGGCATCTTGCAAAGCTATCTGAAAAGCAAACTGGGGGCCAAAGCCGCTATTCTCCTCTCGGCCTTTACCTTTTCCCTTTTTCACTTTTCACCCAGTCAAGGCCTTGGCAATGTCTCGCTTTGTCTCTCGCTTCTCATCCTAGGATGCTACCTCGGCTTTCTCTATGAAAGACAGCGCTCTCTTTTTGCCTCGCTCGGGCTCCATATGACCTTCAATACAGTCAGCACTCTACGGATTCTCCTAGCTCCTGAAACGGCATGAAAATGGAATCTTTTGGAACCTCTGATATCGGACTTGTACGCACCACAAATGAGGATGTCTGGGCCCATCTGTCCAAAGAGAACTTCTTCATTCTCGCCGATGGCATGGGGGGACACTTAGCAGGAGAGATCGCCGCAAGCGAAACCGTTCTCCACCTCTGCTCCTGGATCGAAAGACTCTTTGCCTTAGAAACACCCGTCAATGCTGACTCTCTGGTTTCTCCTTTAGAAAAAGCCATTCATCGCGCCAATGAGTGGGTCTATGCCATGGCCTCTGAAAATGAGGAGATGAGCGGCATGGGGACAACGCTTTGCCTAGCGCTTCTTCTTGGCTCTCAGCTTCTCTATGCCCATGTTGGTGACAGCCGCATTTATAGAGTGCGCAAAGAGAGACTCACCCGCCTGACAAACGACCACTCGCTTCGCGGTGAACTGATCGCAGCCGGTCAGCTTGATGAAGAGGAGCTCGGCTCCTTTCCATTCAAAAATGTCATTACAAGAGCGATGGGCACCCAGACAGAGGTCCTGCCCGATATTCAAGTGGCAGAGGTCCTCCCTGGAGACCTCTACTTTCTCTGTACCGATGGTCTGACCGACTGCCTAAACGACAAGAAAATTTTAGACATCATTAAACAAGAAAAAAGTGTAAAGGCCACCGTTCAAAAACTTGTTGAAGAGGCCAAAATGCAAGGAGGGCATGATAATATCACTGTTTTAATGTTTAAAATTAATTAAATTTATTTTTATTAAATATTAAAATATCAAAACTCCTTGTGTAAAAGCTATTCATTTGGTAGTATATTTGTATATAGTTTTATAATAGGAGTTTTTTATGAGTTTATATCCTACATCTGGTCTAAAATCGGCAGAGTTTGCTCCACTTGCAGCTACAGCCCCAAGTCAGACCAAAATTAGCTACACCCAACACAGCGATTCTTCGATAGTTTCTTCTGACAATTCTCGCTCTTGCTTGTCTCAAATCCGCGACAAAATAACAAACCTTCTCTCCTCTATTTGGGGATGGATCACCAGCTGGTTCCGCTCCCCGGTAAATACTCAGCAAACAAATAATCCCAGCTCTCCTGCTTCTACGGAAACTGTCTCTACAGTGCAACAGCCGACACTTTTTGTGGAAACGCCGGTTGGAACCGCACCGGTAGGAACCTCACAGATTATTTGGGACGAGATTTATGTACCGACTCCAGCTGAACCTTTGGTTATGGTTACAGCTACTCCAGTTGAGCATGAAGCTGTAACACAACAACCAACTACACCACCCATATTGCCTCCTGTTGTTATAGAAAGACAGGTGACTAAGCCGCCTGAGCAGACTCCGCAACAGCAGCGGCCAGAACCGCAAAAAGCAGCAGAGCCAAACATCTGGGGGACAAATTCTCAGATCGATGAAGGTCATGATTCCATTTTCTTTAGGCAGTATTAATATTTAAAATTTTATATTCAAACAGGACTCCCTTGTGTAAAAATGGCTCGTTTGTTAACATTTTTTGCATCTAAGGGAGTTTATTCCCCTCTCTCTTAAATTCTTAAGTGAACGTTTATTTAGACAATAACGCTACAACTCCTATTGACCCACGTGTACTTGAAGCCATGGTCGAGCAGTTGCAGCACTCCCCTGCTAACCCCTCTAGTACGCACCGCTTTGGGCAAATGGCCCGCCAGGCCATTAGAGGGGCTAGGGCACAGATTGCGCGGGCACTGCGCGTAAAAGAAGAGGAGCTGACCTTTACCTCAGGGGCTACAGAAGCGCTTGCGACTCTTTTGCTCTCCCTTGGCAAAAACGGCCATATCATTACCTCTGCAATTGAACATCTCTCTATTTTACAAACGGCGCACCATCTCGAGAAACAAGGAAGCGGTGTCACCTATTTACCTGTAGGCTCTTCTGGAGCTGTGTCCAGAGCCCAGGTGGAGGTTGCCATTACCCCAAAGACAGGTCTTATTGTCCTTGGTTCTGCAAATAGCGAAACGGGAGTGAAAAATCCGATCGAGGAGATTGCAGAGCTTGCCGCAAGTAGAGAAATTCCCTTTGTCGTCGATGGCGTTGGACTGTTTGGCAAGGAGCCTATGGCTCTTGTTCCAGGGATCAGCGCGTTTGTCGTTGCTGGGCATAAGATCCACGGCCCCCCAGGCATCGGTCTGCTTTGGGCAAAAGCTTCTTTTGAACCGCTGCTGCGGGGCGGTGGCCAGGAATTTAAACGGCGAGCCGGTACAGAGAATGTGCCAGCCATTGTGGGCCTTGCCAAAGCCATCGAGCTTTTAAGTAACGAGCTTCCCGCTGCCACAGAGCGCATGAGGAGGCTGCGCAATCGCTTGGAAAGTAGGCTCAAAGAGGCCATCCCCTCTATCCTCATCAACGGAACGGGGCCGCGCGCTCCCCACGTTTCGAGCATCACGTTTCCAGATCAGGACGGGGAACTGCTCCTGATCAAGTTAGATGAGGCCGGTATTGCCATTAGCCTTGGTTCTGCCTGCTCCTCTGGCGCATTAGAGCCTTCGCATGTGCTCCGTGCCATGGGGGTCCCCCATGACCTTGCCCGCTCCTCTCTGCGCTTTTCCCTCTCCCGTCTGACGACGGAAGAGGAAATAGACTATTGTGTGAAGACACTCGTGGGGCTTTGTTAGATCTCTTCATTTCCTTGCCCGTGCCCTTTTATATATCTGGGCAAGGGTTAGAAAGCGGTGCGGACGGAAATCTTCTTGGGACCCATGAGCGGGGCCTCTTCGACAACGAGCAGGAACTGGTCAATCTGAAGCTTTTCGCCTCTCTCTGGACTATGGCCAAGCTTTTCCTCAAAGAGCTCTTCTAAAGTCAGCTTTTCATTGCCGCTTAAGTGCACGTGAAAGAGGCCATTGAACTCTTCCACTGTGAGAGTACCCAAAAAGGTGCGGTCGACAATGATGTGATGCGAGCGAGGGGCGATATCGCCAAAGGATTCCCACCGATCGACTCTCCCAAAAATCTGATCGATGATCGCATCAAGGGTGAGAAGTCCAACTGCACTCCCCTGCTGACTAAGGACAATGGCAACGCTCTGGTTATTGCTGCGAAACTGCTTCAAGATCTGGAGAATGGAGCTGCTCTCGGTGATGAACCAAGGAGGCCGCACATGGTCGCGTACTTTTTTACCCTCCTCTTCTCGAATCAGATCGCGTGGATAGACAATGCCAACCACTCTCTGGGGTTGTCTTTCATAGATCGGGACATAAGGAGTATAGGAACTCTGCAGTAAAGAGCGCATCTCTCCTACGGTGCAAAAAGAGGGCACCATCTGAACAGATTTGAGGGGGGTCATGATTTCGCTCGCTGTTTTATTTTTCAGCACAAAGAGGCTCGCTGCAATGGTGTTGATCTCTTTGCCTTGGCGCTCCTCCTCTAGTTTCCCAAACAGATGCTGCAGCTCTTCACGGCTTAAAAATTGCCCCTCTTGAGTAGAGGTTTTAAAGAGCTTGCTAATCAGGTAGCAGATGAGGTCGAAAAACCAGATGATCGGCCGCATGAGTAGAGAAAGGCCATAGAGCAGCGGCGCACCTAGCATCATCGCGTGCTCGGCAAAGCGCATACCAGCAAAAAGAGGGATCAATTCGGCAAGGAGAATAACGAGGAAGATTTGAGAAAGAGGGGCCCAATCGGGATTGACACCGAGCTTTTCATAGAGACGACGCGCGCACTCAGAGCCAATCTGCAAACAGCTATTGATTCCAATCAGTGCTGTTCCAAAAAGAAGCCCTGGCCGAGCGACCAGTTTCTGGATGAGGCGCGCTCTTCGATTGCCTTGGGAAACCCAGTACTGCAACCGCACCTTGTTGAAACAGACAGCCGCCATCTCGAGCATGGCGAAAACCCCTTGCATGAAAAGGAAAAAGAGGGTGAGAAAAAAATAAAAACGCCAGCTCACTTGTTCTTTCTCATCTTGCGGATATAGACGCGCCGCACCCGTTTAGTATCGGCAGAGAGAACCTGAAAGAGTAGATTTTGCCACTCAAACTTAGTTCCCGTTTTGGGAATATCTCCCAGCTTTTCAGTTAACCAGCCGCCGACTGTCACCATGTAGTTTTCACTCTCTAAAGAGACATCAAAAAGAGCCTCCAGCTCCATGAGCTCGAGCTTACCGCTTGCGATGATCACATCCTCTCCTGACCTTGTGTAGCGGCTTTTGACATCTCGACGATCGATGATCTCCCCCACAATAGCCTCTACAAGATCCTCGAGGGTTAAAAGCCCGGAAAAAGAGCCATATTCATCGACAATGATCGCAAGACTCTCTCTTTTCTCATACATCTGTTCCAAAAGCAGGTGGGCATGGGTCGACTCGGGGGCAAAAAAGGGCTTTTTGAGTAGGGATAGCAGATCGGATGAACTGTGCAAACTCTCTTTGCTTAGGAAAAATTGCCCGCTTGTCATGATGCCGAGAAGCTTGTCAAGGCCTCCATTGCAAATAGGAATACGCGTGCATTCTTGGTCGACAAAAAGATGGACAAGCTGAGAGAGAGGCTCATCGAGATCGAAAAAAAGCACCTCTTCTCGCGGTCTCATGAACTCTTTGGCAAGGCCATTTTGCAAATTGAGATACCCGCGCATGAGATCGGCCTCATCCTCGGCAAGAATGCCGCTTTCGCGGGAAGTGCGAAGCGCATGCTGCAGCTCCCCAATGGAAATTTCTTCCTCTTTCTTTAAAAAGAAGACGAAAAACCGCGAGAGGGTGGTGGTCATTTTGAGAAGAATGCGGCTGATCGGGTAGAGCAACTTCTGTAAAAACAGCAGCGGGCCACAAACAGAGGGGGCGATTTTCTCGTTTAGGACAAGACCGATCGACTTTGGGATGACCTCTCCAAAAATGAGGATGAGGGCAAGAGGGACCCCCACTGTGAGCAGCCAGCTCGAATAGAGCCCAAACAAGCTCGACATGCTATTTTGGATGAAAATGCTGATCGTGATGTTCAAGATGATCATCGTGATGAGCAGATCCCGTGGCGATTCTAAAAGTGTGGCCACTTTACGCTTAGAGGGATTGGGATCCCGGCTCATCACCTTCACTTTAAAGGGAGACAAGGAAAAAAGAGCGACCTCTGAACAGGCCAAAAAACCTAAGGTAAAAAGGAAAAGAATGAGAAGAAAAAGAATCAAAGCAGAGTGCACTTTTCAATCTTCAAAGCAGACTTTAGTGTCTCCTTGAGCCACCATCCCCAGTTGTTTGCGCATCACCATTTGGACAAAGGCAGGATCTCCCTGGCTTTCCACCTCGAGCAAAAGCTCCCCTTTCAAAACACTTGCCTCTTGCAACTGCCCAGTAAGCAGGAGCCTCTTGTCTTCAAGCTGCCGAAGGTCCCTGTTTCTTTGCCCCATGCCATGGGCATAAAAACCGTAGCAGAGCAGCATAAAGAGGCCGGCCCACCAGAATTTCAGAAAAAATCTAGCCATCTATTTTTTTTCTAAACGATTCTTAAGGAATAGGCAAGGTGATTTCTGTCTGTCGCATGTATTTGCCCCCGCGATCGGCATAGGACACCTCGCACACCTCTGCCGCTTCGAAAAAGAGCACCTGAGCTAAACCTTCAAAGGCATAAATGATTGCAGGAAGCGGGGTCGTATTGGAAATTTCGAGGGTGACATACCCCTCCCACTCTGGCTCAAAAGGGGTGACATTCACGATGATCCCACAGCGCGCATAGGTCGATTTGCCAATGCAGAGGGTGAGCACATTTCGTGGGATGCGAAAGTACTCTACGCTACGAGCAAGCGCAAAGGAATTGGGGGGAATGATGCAGCTATTTCCCACTAGATCGACAAAGGCGTTTGGACTAAACGCTTTGGGATCGATGAGCGAGTTGTTGAGATTGGTAAAAACCTTAAACTCATTTGACACGCGGAGGTCATAGCCATAGCTCGAAAGACCATAGCTAATGATGCGCTTGCCCTCTCTCTCCCTCACAAGCTCTTCTACAAAAGGCTCGATCATACCAAACTCTTTGGCCATCTGCCGAATCCAACGATCTGACTGTAAACTCATTTTTTCCTTTTCTGGGGGTATATACTTTGGTCTAATTGTAGTGGGGAAATTGTTTTTTTGCTAGGCTGATACTTAATGTCCGAATCCTTCATTCAATCTACCTGGGCCCAGCAAGACGATTCTTTCGAATCTCCCTTAAGACCAAGTTCTCTAGAGGACTTTATGGGACAAGAAGAGCCCAAACGGCGCCTTTCTGTCTTCATCAAGGCGGCCAAACAGCGAGGCGAGCCCTTGGGCCACATTCTTCTCTATGGCCCTCCCGGCCTTGGCAAGACCACTCTAGCGCAAATTCTGGCCAAATCGATGGGAACCTCTCTTGTCACAACCTCAGGACCCACAATTGAAAAAGCGGCTGATCTTGCCGGGATTTTAACCAGTCTCCAAAGAGGCGATATCCTCTTCATCGACGAGATCCATAGACTGGGCAAAACAATCGAAGAATACCTCTACCCCGCCATGGAAGATTTTCATCTCGATCTTCTCATCGATAGCGGGCAAAATAGCCGCGGGGTACGGGTCAAACTCAATCCCTTCACTCTTGTCGGCGCTACAACGCGTATTGGGCTCATCAGCAGCCCCATGCGCTCGCGATTTGCCTTTAGTTGCCGTCTCGATTATTATGAACCAAAAGTTCTCGCGCAGATTCTCCTTCGCTCTGCTTGTATTTTGAAGGTGAAGCTCACCGATGAGGGCGCTTTAGAAATCGCCAGTCGCTCTCGCGGGACCCCGCGCATTGCCAACCACCTGCTCCGCTGGGTACGCGATTATACGCAGATCCATGAGATTGCCCCGATTAATGGCAAGGTCGCAAGTGAAGCGCTCGAGATGCTCGCTGTTGACCACAGAGGACTAGAGGAAGTGGACAAGAAGATTTTGGAGATCCTGATTGATCACCATGGCGGAGGACCGGTAGGGGTCAGCACCATTGCAGTTGCCATTGGAGAAGATCCAATCACTGTCGCAGAGGTCTACGAGCCCTATCTCATTATGCAAGGCTTTTTAACAAGAACCCCACGAGGGCGACAGGTGACTCCTCTCGCATACAAGCACCTCGGCAAACCTTTTCAAGGAGAAGCTTAAATGAAAAAAACAGACTGGCTATGCATTTTTCTTACCACTTTTTGTCCCTTGGCACAGCTTCCAGCTGCTACTTTGGAAATTCCGACAGATATTTCGCAAAAGGCCAAACCTCTCACTCTGAAGGTACTCCTCACAAAACTTGCTGAGGAAGCAACCTTGGAGGTCAAAGGGCGCTTTCGCATCTACAACCCTCGCACCCACCAGATGATCGAATCTGGAAAAAATAAATGGGACCGGATTACCTATACAGAAAGTGGACTCAAATGGGGAGGTCTCTTCCCTGGTCAATTTGAACTGCGTCTTGTCCCCGCCGATGAAAAGACACAGATCCTTCTTGGAGGAGTTCCCTACAAAGGCTGTCTTGAGATCTACGGCGTTGGAGGAACGGTCAACGTGATAAACGAGGTAGACTTAGAAAACCTGCTCAAGGCCACCCTAGCCTCTAAAATAGAGACAACTGAGTTGCATAGTGAAGAGGTCTTCGATGCCTTAGTGATTGCAGAGCGCACACGCTTAGCTTTCCTAAGCCACAAACACCCACTGGCCACTTGGCATGTCTCCGCCAGTGAACTTGGCTATACAGGCAATCCCAAAGAAAACCCTCTTCTTTGTGATGCCATTGAACGCACCCAAGGGATGGTGATGCATATTGACAGCCACCTCTTTCCTGCAACATGGACCCCTCACGCAGCGGGTCGCACGGTTAGCTACGCCTCAATTTTCCGCAAAGGCGTCCCTCTTCCCAAAGGAGTGGTTCAGCTCCCCTCTCAGATCTCTAAAGAAGAGACCAAATGGAATGCTTCGATCCCAAAATCGGTTCTGGCAAAGCTTACCAAGCTCGATCAGGTCGATCAGGTAGAGCTATTTAAGGCTGAAGGGTCGAGCAAAGTCTATGCACTCCGCCTCAGTTGTGGAAACCACTGTGCCAATCTCGATTTTCTAACACTTCAAAAAGCGATTGGCCCTACGCTTTTGCCCAGCAACGATTTCTCCATCAAAGTGGAAGAGGAGAGCGTCCTCTTCACCGGCTACGGGGAAGGTCTAGGCGTTGGTCTTTGCCTGGCAAGTGCACAGATCTTGGCTGAGCAGCAAGAAGATGCAAGAAAAATTTTAGTTATACACTTTCCCGGGATCAAGCTCCAGCGGCTCGAGACCCCCAAGGAGGACT
>Ga0207087_1137_pt1 | contig 15784 bp, 13 predicted proteins | sample Alteio_BWMinHeat_51_FD_153544 | JGI IMG/M metagenome (GOLD analysis project Ga0207087, IMG submission 153544) | Enriched cells from forest soil in Barre Woods Harvard Forest LTER site, Petersham, Massachusetts, United States -... | ecosystem: Environmental > Terrestrial > Soil > Temperate forest >... | reverse complement strand
TACCCGCATCCGCTGCGGCTGGCGGACAAGCATTGCCCTGGGAAGCACCGCTGACTCGTCTGCAACAGTCATTGAGCGGTCCCGTGGCGGGTGCGATCGCGATTATTGCATTGGTGGCGATCGGCGTAACCCTAGTGTTCGGTGGTGAGTGGAATGAATTTGCTCGCCGGGCGGTGTACGCCGTTTGCGCGATCGCTTTTATCATCTCCGCGGCTGCCTTGCTCGGCGGCCTGTTCGCGGTAGGCGGCGCGGTGGTTTAGCAATGGACAAACCACGGGAAGTAAGGTTTCACGAGTCGGCGAACCGGCCACAATTGTTGATGGGCGGGGACCGGGAATTGATCTTGGTCTCTGCCATCCTGGCTGCGATGTTGGTTTTTGCAGTCATGGAGTGGTGGAGCATTCTTGCCGGGCTCGTGCTGTGGTTGATCGCGGTGGGGGTTCTGGCGCGGATGGCGAAGGTGGACCCGCTCTTGCGTCACGTCTATATCCGGCACATTCGCTATCGGGATTTCTATCCCGCCAAGAGCCGGATGTCTGCTCCTCCTACTACAACCCCTACGAATTGGAGATGAATCATGCCCCTTATTGAGCAGCGGCGCCATGCGGTTGGACTAGCCGACCTCCTTCTCTACGACTCCCTGATTGAGGATGGGATTCTTCTGCTCCAGGACGGCGGGCTCCTTGCGGCTTGGAAGTTTCGGGGCCCGGATCTCGGTTCCGCTACGAATGGAGAAATGGCGGCGCTGAGCGGGCGCTTGGGCGTCCTGCTCCGGCTTGGCGGAGGCTGGATGGTGCAGTGTGACAGCGTTCGCGGCCCAGCTCCTGGCTATCCTGAAAATCAAGAGTTCCCGGATTCGGTTACAAAGATCATCGACCACGAGCGTCGCGAGCAGTTCATGGCGGAAGGCGTGCATTTCGATAGCGACTACTACCTTTCCTTGACCTACCTTCCCCCCGTCGCGCGAGAAGAAAAGATCAAAGGATGGATGTTTGAGGGCTTGAAGAACCAAAGGGGGAATGCCTCACGTATCGTGGATTATTTCAAAAGCCGCATTGCGAGTTTTGAGGACCTTTTCAGATCTCTGTTCGCTGTGACCCGCTTGAAAGCGATAAGCACGAAAGACAATGCCGACAATCCCGTGCTTCACGACGAACTGCTGCGGTACGTGCATCGATGCGTGTCATGGAAAGATCATCCTATCCGGCTTCCCGAATTTCCGGTGTATCTGAACGACATTCTAGCGACCGAGGATTTTGTAGGCGGTCTTACGCCACGCATTGGGCGCAAGCATCTGCGCGTGGTGGCGATCGATGGATTCCCCAAGGCGAGTGTGCCTGGGATTCTCGCGGCGCTGGATACGTTGCCGATCGAATATCGATGGAATACGCGGGCAATCCTGATGGACCCGGAAGAGGCGCGTGCGTTCCTCGATAAGGTCCGTAAGAAATGGCGTTCGAAGATGCGCGGCTTAAAAGACCAGGTCATGCAAACGCAGACTGGGGCCGTGAACCTGCACGCGCAAGAGATGAGTATTGATGCTGAAGAGGCCATGAGCGTTGCAGCCGCGGGAGATGTCCTGTTCGCGCAATACACTACGACAGTCATTTGCGGCGATGAGGATGAGGCCAGTGTTGAGGAAGCCGTCGCCCTGGTTGGGAAGACGGTGCAAAACCTGGGCTTTTCGGCGCGGATCGAAGACGTGAACAGCGTCGAAGCATGGAGGGGGAGCCTCCCAGGGGATGGCTATCGCAATGTGAGGCGCGTTGTGCTGCATACGCTGAACCTCGCGGACCTTCTTCCGATAAGCGCGGTGTGGGCTGGAAATAAAGAAAATCCCTGTCCGTTCTATCCGCCGAAAAGCCCACCTTTGTTGTATGCGGCGACGACGGGTTCGACCCCCTTCCGCTTTAATTTGCACTGCGGGGATATCGGGCACACCTTCATGGTCGGTCCGCCAGGCTCGGGAAAATCAACATTCCTTGGATTTATTGTTGCGCAGTTCTTCCGGTATCCCCGCGCGCAGGTGTTCGCTTTCGATAAGGGCTACTCTCTCGCAGTTCTAACGCGTGGCTGCGGCGGAGAGTTTTACAATCTCGGCGGCGAGAGCGATGGATTGTCGTTTTATCCATTGGCAGACCTCACCGATGACAGCGACCTGGCCTGGGCGAATAGCTGGATCGAAAAACTCTGCACGCTCGGTGGTCTTGACATGAAACCCCAGCACCGTAATGCGGTAGCGGATGCAATGAAGCTGACGCAAGGCTCGCCACGGCGGACGCTGACGGATTTTCTGGCGACGGTGCAGGACAAGGAGGTTCGGGCCGCGCTCGAAGTCTACACACTGAGTGGACCGCTCGGCCGTCTGCTCGATGCTGATAAGGATGGGTTGCGGGACGGCCGCATCATGGTGTTCGAGATGGAGAACCTCATGAAGTACGGCGATGGCAATAACAAAGCCACCGTTGCGGTGCTGCTGTACTTGTTCCGGCGGATTCAGAAGAAATTGGATGGACGTCCAACACTCATTGTGCTCGATGAGGCGTGGGTTTATCTGCGGGATGAGTTGTTCCGCGAATACCTGCGTGACTGGCTGAAAACCTTGCGGAAGCTGAATGCGGTTGTTGTTCTCGCGACGCAAAATCTCTCGGACGTCTTCAATTCCGGTATCAGCGATGTGGTCATGGAAGCGTGTCCAACAAAAATCCTCCTGGCTAACGCGGAAGCAGCGAACGTGCAGTCGCGCCGTTTGTATGAAGCGACGGGCCTCAACGACCGGGAGATCCAGATCGTTCAGGGCGCTATTCCGAAACGCCAGTATTACGTTGTTTCGCCGGAGGGTCGTCGTCTGATTTCGCTTGGACTTGGCGGTGTCGCACTCGCGTTTGTTGGCGTGAACAGTCCGGACGACCGCAAAAAAGCAGAGGAGGTCATGCGCGCCCATCCCCTGACCTGGCAAGCGGAATGGCTGCGCCAACGAGGCCTTTCGGATTGTGCGGACTGGTGGCGTGAAGTTGAGGGTGTTATCGAAAGGAGAGTATCGGCATGAAAAAGGCAATGGTGTTTACGGTCGTTCTGTCTCTGGCGTTCTTGGGCGTTCCATCGCCTACGAATGCGGGAGTCTTGGCAGGTCTGGCAACAGAATGGACGCAGATTCTAAATCACGTCCAACTGATAATGGGCTACATCCGGCAGGGGCTTCAGCTCGAGAACGAACTGAAGCAATACGCAGAACAGTTGAAACAGGGGCAGGTGTTGCCACAGCAGGTGTTTGGTCCAATCCAACAGGATTTATCCCAACTCGCGCAAGTCGTTCAAGGCGGACAAGCCCTGGCGTATTCGATGGGCAATCTCGATGCGCAGTTTCGCAATACGTTCCCGGGCTACAGTTTCCGCACCTCGGGGTATTTTAACGACTACAAAAAATGGTCCCAGACCTCGCTCGATACCACGATGAACTCGTTGCGGGCCGCGGGCTTGCAGGGCCAACAACTGAACAACGCCCGGGCGGTGCTCGCGCAGCTCCGCACGATGTCCACGGGCGCTGGGGGACAGATGCAGGCGGTTGAAGTGGGGAATCAGATTGCCGAACAGCAGGTGGAACAACTGATGGCGCTTCGGCAGTTGATGTTGACTGACCTAGAAAGTAAACAAGCATATCAGGCAGAGCAGATTCAAAAGGAACAAGCGGATAGCGCGGCTCTGGAGCAGGTCTTTGGAACGCAACCGCTCGTGACCAGCGACAAAAAATACTAGCTCTGCAGGGAGAAACGGCATGAAACGGACAGGCATGGCGGTTTCGATTCTGGTTCCTATTTTATTGGGCGGGCTCGTGGGTTGCAGAAAGGCGGAACCGCCAAGCCTAATTGTGAAAATGATGGAGGACGCGGGGTCGGGCGATGTGTCGAAGACTTCAGACGAAGGAATTACTCGATGGCTCGATCAACACAAGGCAGTTCTCTTAGAAGTCAAGAAAAAGTGCATGGAAGTGAGAGCGTCCAATCCGCCAGCGAATTGGAGCGACACAACCGAGGGCCGTGCATGTTCGAACGCATTCTTGCTAGACACGGGAACTCCACTGAAGACGAGCGAGAAAAAGTATTGAGGTGAGGCCATGCGGGGCAAGCGCAGAGAGCAGCAGAGGTTCTCCAAACTATGGGGTCATGTGATTTTAGTTGGTGTTGTTCTGTTAACTGCGACCGCCCTCGCACACGCTCAAGGACCTACCTCCGTAAACGGCCCGTCGAGCATCCTGGACGAATATAAAGGTCTCCAAAACGCCTGGATAACAAAACTTCTTGGAGCCGCGCAACGGCTTTTTTTCTTGCTCGCTGGTATCGAGGTAGCCTGGAGCTTCACTCTCCTAGCCGTCGAAAAAGCGGATTTCCAGGCGCTCACGGCGACAATCGTTCGCAAGATTATGTGGATTGGGATTTTCTACGCCATCCTGCTTTATGGAGTAACTCTCGGGGGAGGGGGTTGGATTCCGACCATCATTGACAGCTTTCATATTCTAGGTCAAAACGCGTCATCCGTAGGCCCCCTGGGACCCGACGCAATTGTCGGGTTTGGCGTGAATATGGCTGTCGATCTTCTTGCCTCACTAAAAGCAGCGAATTTCCTAACGGGTTTTGCGACCAGCATAGCACTCGTCTTTTGTGCCGTCGTTATTTTCATTGCATATCTCGCCATCGCGATTCAATTCGTGGTGGCTCTAGTGGAAAGCTATCTCGTAATTGGGGCCGGAGTCATTTTTCTTGGGTTCGGCGGTTCGCGGTGGACTGCTGTGTACGTCGAACGGTACATCGCCTACGCCGTATCGGTTGGCATGAAAATCTTGGTCTTGTATCTACTCATTGGTGCTGGGATGACGCTCTCGGCAGGTTGGCGACTCGTCGCGCAAAATGCTGCTGCGTCGATCGACCCGGCCCGAACAGGATTCGACTTAGCTGCCGCCGCGGTGATGTTCCTCTGTGTTTGTTGGATGTCTCCCAAAATCTCTTCCGCAATGCTGGGCGGGGTGGCTTCGATGAGCGGCGGCGACCTGACGGGAGTTGGCATGGGTGTAGGCCTGGCCGCAGTAGGTGCCGGTGTAGTTGCTACGCAATATGCAACGCGCGGCTCAGATGCTCTGTCGGGAGTGAAGGAAGCAGTAGCCGCCGGATTGCATGGCCCTGGTGGCGGGTCGAACGGAACCGGCGGCGCGACCCCACGACCAGGTGGAGGCGCCGGGAATGGAAGCGCACCAGGGTCTCCGAGTGGGGGAGGATCTTCCGCCGCAACGCAAGACGGCATGCCAGGTGCCACAAATCAGCCCTCTCCGCCGTCGCGTCCTCCTGCAGCCCAAGCCGCGGGCCAGCAGCCGGGCCCGCCGCGAACAACGGCGACTAGCGCGAACAATTCCTTTCTCGGTGCCCTCGAACGTACTACAGCGCGAGTACATTACGCGATGAATAGTGTTCGCATTCCGCACGACGGAACGTCTCACGCGCCCCCGTCAAGTTCGAGTGGAGGCGCTGACAGCTAACTATGAGAGGTGGAACGGTGGCGAAGCCAATTGCATCCGTGCAGCAGTCAAGCCCGAAAGAAGAATCCTTCGGTAGCCCCTATTTGGTCGCACGCAAAGAGTGGGACGAGCGCTACGGTGGCTTGATTAAGCGTGCGCAACAGTGGCGTGGAACTGCAGTTCTGGCGCTTCTCGTGGCTCTCTTCGAGGCGGTTGTCATTATTGGTGTGGCTACACGCCCCCGAACCGCTCCCTACGTGGTGGCTGTCGATTCCCTCGGCCGTGTGGCAGCGGCGGGTGCCATTGATCGGACTTCTCCCATTGATGAGCGCATGAAACGGGCGGCAATCACACAATGGGTTCAGGAAATCCGGGGCGTCACCAGCGACGGTTTGGCCGAGCGTGCCGCGATCGATCATGTATACGCCATGATTGGCAGTCAGAGCGCGGCGCAAACAATCGTCACCGACTATTTCCGCGCGAATCAACCCTTCGAGCTTGGTTCGCGCGAAACGGTGCAGGTGGAAGTGAACACGATCTTGCCGAACTCACCGCACAGTTATGAAGTCGATTGGACGGAAACGCAGCGCACTCTCGACGGCAAACCGGTCTCCTCGGACAAGTGGAGAGGCATTTTCACGGTGGCAATCAATCCGTCAACGGATGAGGCGGTTCTAAGAGTGAATCCGTTCGGGATCTACGTCGTGGATATTACGTGGTCGAAAGTTCTATGAGGGGGGACTATGAAAACGAACTACGCAGCAGCAGCAATCATGGCTCTTTCTTTGGGTGGAAGTACAGTAGTGCGGGCGCAGCAGGTAACGAATAGCTCGCCAAGTCCGAGTGCAACGCCTGCGCAACCGCCCACTGCGGTGGTAAAGAAAGAACCCGTGCCGTCTCGTGACAAGTACCCGCTTGCGGAAGCAGTGCGGGCCTTGGAATCAGGCGATGCACCTAGGAATAGTGCGACAAAGCACGCGCCCACCGTGCCGGCGTTGTCAAAGAGTACAGCTCCTACGCCCGTGTCACCGGAAGTTCCTCGTGCCTTCGAAGCGAAGCAAGACGTGGCGCTGAACGCCACAGGCGCGGAGGCCGTATTGTTGAGTCGCGAATGGACAGAGAGCGCTAACGTTCCTGTGCTAGGTAAGGATGGCCGGGTGGTGTATCCCTACGGAGGTGGCCTGCCCATTGTTGTGTGTGCCCCGCTACACGTCTGCATGTTGGAATTGGAGCCAGGAGAGAAGATTGTTGGTGAACCACATATTGGTGACAGTGTCCGGTGGGAGATCTCACCGTCCTCGTCAGGAAGCGGCTCGGACGCATCACCTCTCATCATCATTAAGCCGCGGATTGCTGGGCTGGACACGACAATGGTCGTGCCTACCGACCGAAGGGCTTATTATGTCCGCCTTGAATCGAAACCAAATGAATACATTGCACGCGTGGCCTTCTCCTACCCTGAAGACACCAAACAAAAATGGCAGGAATATCAGGTGAGGCAGCAGGAAGCCGAACAACAGGAGAAGGCCGCAGCGGCGCGTGTCGCTCGGTTGCCGGATACGGCGCTTGAAAACATGTACTGGAATTATGAAATCAAGGGAGGCGACCTAGCAACACGGCCGGTGCACGTGATGGATGACGGCTCAAAGACATATATCCAGATGCCCGTCGAGACGGTTCACCGGGAGCTGCCGGTGTTGGTGGTGAAGGGGCCAAACGGTTCGGAGATGGTGAACTATCGCGTTAAAGAGAACATATACATTGTTGATCTCCTTTTCGATCGTGCCGCACTCCTATTGGGGTCAGGAAAGCAGCAAACGAAAGTGGAGTTGATTCGCAAAGCGGAAGTGGGGGGACACAGTACGCCGGTGAAACTACCCCACGCTCAGCCAGCGTCGAGCGGCGCGGAAGCCGGGGTGAAGCCATGACCGACGCGAAACCACCAATGGAAGCGCCTTCGGGTTTGGAACTGCATCCTGAACCAGCGCCAACGGCGCGCATTAGTAAGAAGGTGGGAGCCGCAGTACTCGGAGTCGTGATCCTTGTTGGCGTCCTCGTGGTGTACGGACTCTATGCGCGACGGGAGCACCAACAGGTAGCGGAAATAAAGAATGCGGAGAAGCATCCAGAGTCCGCACGTCACATCGGGGTGGAGTTGGTAAAAGAGATTGCTCCCCCGGCAGTGGCAAACCCCGCTCCATTATTTCCCGGAGGGGGCGGCTTCAATCCTGAGCAAGTAATGGAGGGGAGGCGAGCACCTGGCGCAGCTGTTTTGCGACCTCCGGGGCTGGTGCATCGCGACAATGAAAAGGAGGGTCGCTCAGAGGCCCGTGGTGGGGGTGACGAAACTAACTCCGCCACGGGCGCACCGCCGGGGCCATCGGCAGAAGAGAAACTGCGTTTGGCGGCATTTCGGCAAGAGCAGGAAGCGCTTGCCGCACCTACTGTGGCGCATGGAAGTAGTACCTCGGGGGCTCCGACCGCGCCCGCTCCTCTCAACGATGGCGTGCAACAGCTCGTTTCGCTCTTGGGTGCCGGAAAGGGCGCGGAGCCTATGGAAGCTGCGCCTAACGGCAGGGTTCCGCCCGGTGCGCGGATACAAGCGGGCAGTGACTCCGACCAGCAGAACGACCAGTGGCGGAAAGAGGCTTTCCTTGAAAAGGCGCGGGAGCCGACAATCAATAATTATCTAAAATTCACACGCACAGCAGCGCTTGGGAAATACGAAGTGAAAATGGGCTGGGACATTCCGGCGATTCTCGAGCAGGGAATCAATTCGGACCTGCCCGGCGAGGTAAAGGCTTTGGTCCGTTCGAATGTATATGATACGGCTACAGGACAATATCTTCTGATTCCTCAAGGCTCGCGAATGATTGGAGTCTACGACTCCCAGATTTCTTACGGACAGAACCGCTTACAGGTCGTCTGGTCACGCATCATTTATCCCGATGGTAGCTCTATCAATCTCGATGGAATGATGGGCCAGGACATTAAAGGTATGGCCGGGTTCCACGACCAGGTTGACAATCACTACAAACGACTAATTGGTTTTGCCCTGCTTACGAGCGTCTTCACTGCAGGGATCGAGCTGTCGCAAAGGCAGAACACCTCCCTGCTCACCACTCCCACGGCCGGTCAAACAGCGTCGAGCGCAGTTGGCCAGCAGCTCGCTCAGCTAGGCACGGAAATTACGCGCAAGAACTTAAGCATTCAGCCAACCCTCAAGATTCCTGTTGGCTATAGGTTCAACGTGCGGGTGAACAGAGATATCCTCTTCGAAGCACCGTACACCCCCGTCGAACTGTAGGGGAAACGTGGGCATTCCCCCCAATTGCTGTTCCGCAACTGAGGATCGCCCATAAGAGGAATTGCGAGGATGCAGTTTCTCTCGCTTAGGACACCTTAGGACACCACCGAAACTTGAATTATGTTGCGAGGTGAGGTATATCAGGCATAGCAGCTCGTACCCGAACCTCAACTGAGGACAGATGCTGCATAACTTCGGAATCAGGCAGAGGATTGTGGCGCATCGCCGAGGGATTCACTCCCAAGTTTTCGGTATCCGGCTCCTACGTAGTCTCGACACATTGCTGCGGGACAAGCCGCGGTACAGGGGAGAACTGTCAAGTGCAGTCCATGATGCGCTTGTGGCGGTCGACTTGAATACCGTCGAACTTATCCACCTGCAACCCGGACACAAGGCCATCGGGAAAGAAACGCAAGTGGTCCTCCCACAGAGTCTTTGCGCCAAGGTTCGTAAAGTGGCGCAGACGCGGAAGTGCTCGAAGAACCTCCTGGTCAATAGTGCCCTGGTCGTCCATTACGGGAAGCAGAACGGTGAAGAAGCGCGGCCTCGCGGGAAGGAATATGAGGCGCAGACGGAGGAGGAACGCAAGGATCTCCAGCAGCGGATCTCGGAGGTTTCCGCGTTGCAACCTTATCCCGACGCACAGCGCGGTGGAAAGGTGTATGAGTACGATCCAAACTTGAAAGCGACGGTGAAGGTAACGCCTGAGGGAGATCGTATCCGCATTGAATTTCGTGACAAAAAGCTGATGCCTGCGACACCAAGAAAAGAACCCCCTATGGCGTACAAGGAAGGGTCCTCTGACCGGGAATAAAGCAACTGCGCACGGAGCAAAGGCGGCAGCGGTGACGGCACCAGCGTTATTCATTATCGCTGGAGCTGCGGGCGCGGGGAAAACTAGATTTTATGAGGCACACCTGAAGGATGCATTTCCGAGGCTGGTGCCGGCCGTGGACGAGAATTTAGACGCAGCACTAGGCGCGAAGAAGTCGTTCGCTACTGAAGCCTATTATGTGGACACGGAACTCTTAGGCAAGGCCAAAGCGGCAGGCTTCGAAACTTTTGTGCTATTCATCGGAACGGAAGATGCCACTCTGAACGCGGGGCGGGTGCTAAACCGCATGAGCAGAGGCGGCCATGCCTACCCTCTTGAAGGTGTAGTGGATTCCTATAGAAACGCGCTCAAGAATCTTTCCGAAGCGGGTAGAATCGCTGACAATTTCTGGCTGTATGACAATACATTGCGGGACCGCGATTACCAGGCGGTTGTTTTGTTCGATCATGGACGGATAACGAAAATATCGGAACGGGTACCGGAGTGGGTTTCTAAGGTATTCGGCAAAGAACTCCTGAAAGAGCCCGCCAAACAAAAAGAGCATCACGCACACGGACGCTAGTTCGCTGACAAATGCATAAACCCTGCATTGGGCTTCTCCGCCTACTGAGTCGCGAGCGGCCCGCGGTGGTGGAGGCTTGGGAGAGTAAGCAAAGATGGGTCCTTTGAGAGCGATGACCTTATGTTTTGGGACGTTCGTCCGGGGCTCTGCTGGGACGTTGTTGCTCTAGCTCAGCAATCCTTTTGAGCTGCTCTCGATAGCAGCCAGCCTCATGCAGAATCTCACCGTTTTCGTTGTAAACATAAATCCAAAGATACAACTCGTCATTGCTGGCAGCCAAATCTAGTGCCTCGTCGAAAGTTTCGCAGTCTTTCCAGAGAGGGCCGCTTGGCCATGTGAGGGTGTCTACTGGATCCAGCCCGATTACCCGGTATTGCCCCTTGGGCGCACGTACTTCCATCGCTCACCTCGGTGGCTGCGGTCTTCTCTAAGTACGCTAGCCTCGCCTCGAAAGCAAGCAGAAAAACCCGGCGCATCCCAGTGTCGTTCCAGCGTTGTGTAAGTTCCGCATGTAGTCCCTCTTTCGGCTAAGAGTGGATCGATGCCGGTACGCTCTGGCTCATACAAGCTCCAGAATTGTCGGTTAACCGGAAGCGATCTGATGCTGGCTTACCGCGATCAGTGATGCGAAGTCGCGCAATGCTTATTGATGACATCATCAGCTACCATCATGCTGGCCATCGTGCTCTTCCCTTTTTCTCGGAATCATTTGGTTTAATACTCTTCGGGCAACAAGAGTGTGGTCACGGAGCGGTCTGATTCCGTGATAATCCAGATCTTGTCGCCTGCGTTTGTTCGGTACCCACTCAAGAGCCGGAACCCGTGCACCAGGCTGTACTCGTTTTCTTTGCGGTCGTCATCGGACAAATCGCCCCGCTCGCGGTTGACATGGCGCGCGAGGAACTCGCCCGGTGCTTGTCCAGCTTTCTCAAGCGCGGCCAAAGCGCCCGGTGTTGCGACGATCTGGCCAAGTGCGAAAGTACTTTGTTTGCTCGTTTGCCACATAGAAAAAACTCCTTTTGGTCGTTTTGTTTTTTGCTTCTCAGAGGCACCACAGAAAGCGGCGCATTAAAAGCAAATACCCTTCCTGGGAGGCAAAGACGCCTGGCCGTCGGCGCTGTCAAGGGCGCGCAATTTGCGTTTATCGAAGCGAAGCGAGAGACCCTTGGCAGGAGAAGCGGGCGGCACGGGCGCAGGTTTTCAGCAGGAAGGGCAAAACAAAGTGGGTAACTTCCAAGGAAGGTTCGCCCTAACGATTCGATTTATGACAGAATCAGATCGAGCAATTGATGGAACGCAACAGAACAACACCTCCGAGCGAAAACTGATCGGCCCGCGGCATCTTCCTAGAAGCGGACTTTTCCGATTAGCATTAACCGGAAAACTGACGCACGACCGTCTGGACGGGACACTTGCATAAAGCATTATATTGTTATATATCGCTAGATGCTGTGCTTCTATCCAAACCCTTGCCAGCTACATTGCAACACGAAGCGCGGCTTGGTCGGCCCACTTGGTGCGCACCCAACCAGCGCATTTTGGGCAGAGGATGACCCATGACGAATGGAGGCGCGCGTCCGCCTAACCGGAGTCTCCGCGTTAGCCCCGTGGACTCACTTGGGCGAAGCATATCTCCCTCTGTCCTCGACGCTGCCGAGGAGATCGGACGCCGTGCGATCGAGCATGCGGAAAAACACCTTCTTGATCCTGCGGTTGCAGCAGATCTTTTGGAAGAGGCCGCAGCCACAGTTTCGCGGGCTATAGATAAGAAAAACCACTGTACGAAGAACCCTATTCGGGACCTTCCGTCGTATCTCTTCCGCGCTTTCATCCGGCTCGTAAACAAGACCAAGAAACGGCAGTTGAGCTATGAGGATTCGATTCGCATTCCGTCCGTAGGTTCTCACAACGCAACCGATCCACGGGCGGAACTTGAACTGAAGATTTTTATTGGCCAGGTTCTGACAACCTGTGATCCCATGATCCGCGACATGTTCTATCGGCGCCTTCAAGGTTTTTCCTGGAAGGAAATTGGTTTGTTTTACGGGATATCCAAGGATGACGCGAAATCCCGTTTCTGCCAAGCCCTCCGCAAGATGAGGGACAGGCTTGGTCTGGAAAGCGATTTATGACTTTTGGGAGCGGTTTCGCAAGAGGTTCTAAAGCATGAGAATCAACGATCGCCGAGCCTTCGAGAGAGAGGAGAAACGGTTACTCGATTTTGCGCGCTCCTATCTCTCGGACGCATTCCCTAATCCAGACCGTCAGGGATGTCCCCCTGACGCTGCACTTCGATCTCTGGCGTTCAACCCGAGCGAAAGTGAGCCCACAGTCACCGAGCACTTGGCAGTTTGTTCTCCCTGTTTCAGGCGGTACATGGAGTTGCTCGCCCAGTTGAAATCGCAATGGGCTGCGAAAGAGAGACCACCGTGGAAACGCATATCCGCATGGTCGAGGGCTCATCCCCTGCTGGTAGGCGCAGCCCTTGTGTCCACACTCCTCATCGCAATCGGAACTAGTCTTTTATTAAATAGAGTTGGGTTGCCTATTCTTCCTCCCCTAGCGAGCCACCGAGCGGCCAACTCGGCAGAGCCGACGAACCCCGAAATTATTTATTCACCGTTCAGGCTAGACTTGAGCAAGAGTTCTCCGATTCGTGGCTCTGCACCGCCGACTAGTGGCTCTCAGCCACCGGTCCGAGTGACAAGTTCACCACTGAATCTACTTCTGACCTTGCCGTTGGGAAGTGAGGAGCAGTCATACCGTGTAACACTGAGCACTGGAAACGACATAATTTGGTCCAAATCTGCAAAAGCCAATCTGCACAGCGGTCAGGTATTCATTCAGATCGAGGCCGACTTCAGACAAGTTCCGGTGGGGCGCTACAACCTCGAAGTTGAATCTTCAACTGGCATTCGTTTGACCCAGCCAGTCTTGATGGAAGCCACATTACCCAAGAGGACGGAACAAAAACCGTGATCGTTAGGCGAGTCGCCGTGGGGATCTTTATCTGCGGAATGGTCTGCGCATTCGCGCAAGCGCCGCCGGATGATCCAGATGTCTTGTTAAAAAAGGCTCTTCGGTTTAGCGACTTATACAACTGGTCAGATGCGGCCGGATTGTTTACTCAAGCCGAGCAATTGTACGCCGCTCGGGGCGATAGTCGAAACGCTCTCTACGCTCATTTGGGCCGGCTGCGCTCCACCATGGAGCAACTGTCACTTCCAGAAGTCTCAGAGGAACTCGGCGTCGAGCTTGATAACAATCCACTGCTTCAGTCTGACAACGAACTCAGACTCGTTTGTCTGATGGTTCGCGGAGACATCGATGGCGAAATTGACGCCGTACCGATGCGCCGTGATTGGGAAGCTGCGTTCAAGATCGCCCAGGCTCTCGGTAATAAAAAGTGGGAAAACCGTGCGTCTGGCGAGATCGGGTTTTCGCTGTTCCTCGAAGGGGACATGGCGGCCGCGCGCCAGAAGGTTGCCGGCGCTCTGATCGGAGCGACAATGCTTCAGGACGCCGGAGCACAAATCCGCTACCTGGCTGCGATCGGACACGGTTTGGTGCAGCTAGGGGCATCTGATGACGCACTCGGATACTTCGACAGGGCTCTGAAGATTGCAGCCGCCAACACTGATGCCGGATACCCGTTCCTTGTCAATGAAGGCAAGCTCCAGGCACTAAGGAGCATGGGGAACCTTGATGCTGCAGAAAAGCTCGCCGACGAGATCATCGCCCAAGCCCGTGCAAGACAGAAACATGTTAGGGAAACGCAAGCTCTCATCACAGCCTCGACAATAGCGCTGGCAAAGAAAGACGAAACAAAAGCCGTTGAGGAACTCCAAACGGCAATCGACCTTGCTCAAAAAGGTGGATTCGTTCGATTGCTGGCCGACGCTCAATTCTATTTAGCAGACATTTATCGTAAGAGGAGCGATCTACCGAAGGCAGAATCCCTGGCGGCAGCCGCAGCCAAATCCACGCAGACCAGCGGTGATTTATATCTGCTCCCACTCCGCCTCCAAGCACTGGCTCAGTTGCAAGCCAGCCAGGGTAAATTTCGCGATGCTGGTGCAACTTATGACCACGCGTCGGACATCCTGGACGCCCTGATCGGCAACGTTTCATCGGCGTCGGGCAAGATTGGCCTTATCACCGCAATGAGCGCGGTTTACAGTGAGCATTTCGCATTGGTTGCAGACCACTTGAACGATACTGCCAAGGCCTTCTCGGTGCTCGAGCACGCCCGCGGCCGTGTAATTACTGACCTTTTGACGAGCGGAAAACCGCCCGATTCTCCCGAGGAACTAGAAATCGAAAAGCAGATTGGTCGATTAAATCTGGAACTAACGAAAGCAAATTCCCCTGATCAGATACGCCAGATTCGAAACAAGATTTTTCTCATGCAACAGGCACGATGGCTTGCTCCTGCCAATTGGAGATCCCGCCCATGGGAAACGATCACGCTAGAACGAGTGCGGAAGGGTCTCGCCCCAAATGAACTGCTGCTTGAGTATGTCGTTGCGGAACCTCGCTCCTATTGTTTGGCGATCAGTCGGGACTTTGCCCGCATCGTCTCGCTCGGTGGCCGCGAAAGCCTCGAAAAGTTAGTCGCTGACTATCTGAAAACGCTGAAAACGAAAGGAACTTCCAAGACGGAAGGACGCCAGCTCTATGCGGCTCTTTTGAAGGACATCCCAGAGGCCGCAAAGAGAGAGCGCCTGATAATTGTGCCGGACGGTCGCCTCCATCTTCTGCCATTCGATGCCCTCGTTGACGACAGAAGCCGTTACTTGGTCTATTCCCATACGATAACGTACGTACCGTCTGCGACCGCAACGTACTTGGTAAATTGGACTCCACAGCTGGCCGCGCAACGAGGGTTCCTCGGCGTTGGCGGCATCCCCTACGATCAGACAACAGAGCTCAATAAATTGGCTAGGATCCGCGGATACACCAACGCCGAGTTCGTTAGTCTGTCGGGTTCCAAAGATGAAGTTCTCGCGGCTGAAGCCGCAATCCACGCCGAGAGATCCACTCTGTTAATCGGTCCCAGTGCGACTAAATCTGCATTTAAGCATTCGGATCTGAACGAGCGGGCGATCATCCATTTGGCAGTGCATGGCTTAGCGAACGAGAAACATCCTGACCGAGCCGCGCTAATGCTTCTAAGCGATTCATTATCGGGAGACGATGGCATTTTGGAGGCAAGCGAGATTGTTCACCTCCATACGAATGCCGATCTGGTTGTGTTGTCGGCCTGCGACACAGCGGTCGGCAGTCTGCAAGGCGAAGAAGGCATCGCTAATCTCGCTCTCTCGTTTATGTTGGCCGGTGCCAAGACTGTGGTTTCTACTCTCTGGAGCATCGAGGACACCTCCGCCCACTACCTGATGAAGCGCTTTTACACTCATTTGGCTGAGAGAACCACCGTCGCCTATGCCTTGACCGCGGCCAAACGAGACATGCTTAAGGCTTACGGCGTCCATGCTGTGCCATATTATTGGGCTAGCTTTCGGTTGGATGTTGTGATGGATCATCCGATAAGCTTGAACACGAAGAGACTGACTG
>Ga0207087_1136_pt1 | contig 15861 bp, 17 predicted proteins | sample Alteio_BWMinHeat_51_FD_153544 | JGI IMG/M metagenome (GOLD analysis project Ga0207087, IMG submission 153544) | Enriched cells from forest soil in Barre Woods Harvard Forest LTER site, Petersham, Massachusetts, United States -... | ecosystem: Environmental > Terrestrial > Soil > Temperate forest >... | reverse complement strand
ACCAAGCTACCGGCGGGTGTGAGCACGTTCTGGCTATTCAGCGCGGCGAAGATGTCCTGGGGAGAAACGCCCAAGGTGGCCAGTCGGTCATGGGAGAAGGACACAAAAATGCGCTCGGCTTGCTCACCGATGATGTTGACCTTCTTCACGCCCGGCACATGCAACAGTTGTTGGCGCAACGACTCAGCATCACGCACCAACAGTCGTTGCGGCTCGCCTTTGGCTTTCAAGGCGAACAGCGCAAACGTCACGTCCGAATACTCGTCGTTGACCAATGGCCCGATCACACCCGCCGGTAGCTTGGTGGCTTCGTCGTCGAGCTTTTTGCGCGCCTGATAAAACTCTTCCTGCACCTGTGAGGGTGGCGTTCGGTCCAACAACGACACCATGGTGAAAGCGAGACCGGGCCGCGTATAGGTTTCCGTGCGGTCGTACCATTTCAGTTCTTGCAGGCGTTTTTCAAGTGGCTCTGCTACCTGATCCTGCATCTCCTGCGCCGTGGCGCCCGGCCACGCGGTAATGACCGTCAACTGCTTGACCGTAAACGGAGGATCTTCCGCACGCCCCAGCTGGAAGAACGCCAGGGTGCCTGCAACGGCAATCAGGAAGATCAGAAACACCGTAATAGATCGCTCACGAACGGCGATCGCGGAAAGATTGAAGCGACCCTCGCTCATGGACGCCCCCCGGCAACTTTTTCGTCATCCTGTTGAGGCAATCTCACCTCTTCACCTTCGCGCAACAGATGTGCGCCTAACGCTACGATCTGCTCGCCGACTTTGAGGTCGCCCGCGACTCGCACTGTGTCGTCGCTCAAACCCAGGACTTGTACAGGTCGCCAGGCCACCTTCGCCGGTGTACCGGTGATGACCCACACGCCAGTGCCTTGGCCTGGGTCATAAACGGAAGCGATCGGTACTTGCAGCCCCTGCCCTTGCGTGACGCCTTCAGCGATCCGAAGCGTGACGGTCGAGCCTATCGGTGCATTGGCCAGCGCGCCCTCAAGCACATACCGCGCTTCGAAGGTGCGTGTCATTCGGTCGGCCGAGTCAGACAGCAGCCTCAGCTTCGCTGTAACAGCGTCCGTGGTATTGCCATAAAGCGTTGCCTGCGCAGTGGATCCTGCTGCGGGGCGCAACGTCTCGGGCAGGTGCACGATGGCTTCGCGCTGCCCTGCCCGCGCCAGTCGAACCACGGGCTGTCCCGGGCTGACAACTTGTCCGGGCTCGGCGAGCGTCTCCACCACCACGCCGTCGGAATCCGCAAGCAGCACCGCATAACCAGAAGCATTACGGGCAACGTCAGCCTGCGCTTCAGCGGCGCTAAGCTGCGCCTTTGCGGTATCCGCTGCGGCTTTGATCTGGTCGTAGGCCGATGCAGAAATAGCGCCTGCGGCAACCAGACTGCGGTATCGCGCCTCGTCATCTGCTGTCTGCTTGGCTCGGGCCCGAGCGGCTATGACCGACTCTTGCTGTGCTCGCGCCTGCAATCCCAGGTCGATTGGGTCGAGGCGCATGAGTGGCTGACCACGTTTAACGGTCTGACCGGTGTCGACCAAGCGCTCAAGTATCTTGCCTGACACCCGAAAGCCCAGGTCGCCCTGCACACGGGCAGCCACCACGCCCGTGAAAGAGCGTGAGGTGTCGGAGGAACCCTGAACCGTTCCAGGCCTTACCAGAGGAGCGTGCGTGCGCGGATCGTCAACGTTGGATGAGTCGCCACATGCCGTCAGGACGAGAGGCAACAAGCAAACGGCAATGGGGAAAGGTCGAAGCCGGCGCATAGGTTCCCTTACTTAAAAATAGGACGAGCACCAGATTCTCAGCCTAGTGACCATCCGTGTCAATAGTCACCAACCGTGCAACATACAACTTCTCAAGCTCAACACAGGAACCGCCGCTACCAAAGGATAAAACCAAAAATCCGCTCAAATCACCTCAATTGACAGGATGTGACTATTGCGTAATATGGTCACAAATATCCTCGATTGAAGGAATCTCAATGCCTCCCCTCCGTCCAATTGCTCTTTTGGTCATTGCCGGCTTATTTGCAGGTTGCGCGGTCGGTCCGAACTACCATCGTCCCGACGCTCCGCTTTCGGATCATTACTTGGGTCAGCCTTCTGTCGAACAGCGACCTGGAGCGAAGCCGACCAGCCTTGTAGCGTGGTGGGAAGGCTTTGGTGATCCAGTACTAACCGACTTCATCTCCAAGGCGCTTGAGCAGAACCTGGATCTGGCGCAGGCATCGGCGCGAGTAACGCAGGCACGGGCAGGACTAGGCGCCGCAAATGCCGCTTTATTACCCTCGGGAAACATCAGCGGCCAAGCCGCGCGTTCCTACCAGTCAATCGAGACCCCACTCGGCCAGGTGTTGAACTCAACGCCTGGCTATGATCGGTACGGAAGTTCCTACGAGGTCAACCTCGATGCTAGCTGGGAGGTGGACGTCTTTGGCGGACTGCGACGCGGACGCGAGGCTGCACTGGCCGAGTACCAGGCTTGCGAGGCGGGTGTCGCTGCCACACGACTGACCATCGCCGCGCAGACCGCCGATATCTACATCACTATCCGCGGATTGCAGACCCGGTTGGACATTGCGAACCGACAAGTCAAAACGCAGCAGGAGCTACTAGAGAAAGTCCAATTGCTCTACAGCAAGGGCCTCGCCGCCAACTATCAGGTTCGTCAGACTGAGGGGGCACTATCGCAGGTCCAAGCGACAGTACCGGCCCTGCAGACCGGGCTGGATGCTGCCATGAATGCACTGGATGTCATGCTCGGCACGCCGCCAGGCACTCACCGCACGCAATTGGCAAATACGGGGAACATTCCTGTAGCGCCGCAGATAAAGGCCACGGGAACGCCGGCCGATCTGCTGCGCCGCAGGCCAGATCTCATTGTTGCTGAGCGCCATCTCGCAGCCTCAAACGCACGCATCGGGGAGGCGATTGCTGAGTACTACCCGAAACTCTCCCTTAGCGCATTGCTGGGCAGTGCCACGGCTGTATCCGCAGGCAACCTTTTCACCGGCGGTGCCAGCCAGTCGGCGGGCGTATTGGGGCTACGCTGGAGACTCTTCGACTTCGGTCGCATAAACGCCCAAATCGACCAAGCCAAGGGACAGGAAGCCGAAACCCTGGCCGCTTACCGTCAGTCTGTGCTGCGCGCCACCGAGGATGTCGAGAACGCGTTCTCCTCACTGGTAAATCGGGAAGCTCAAGCAACCACCCTCACCGGGGGAGAGGCGTCTCTGACGCAAGCTCGCCAATCGTCGTTCATTGCCTATCAGAAAGGTACGGCCAGCCTGATCGATGTCCTTCATGCCGACGAGACGATGCTGCAGGCTTCCGATGCCCGGGCGCAAGCACGAACGGAATCGGCACGGGCGGCGGTCGCGGCATTCAAAGCGCTTGGTGGTGGCTGGCAACCTCCTGAAGCCCAGCCTGTAGCGACCCGATGACTTAACCAGATGACGCGGCATTTAATGCACGCCCCCCTCCTCTTTCAGCTACTACCCAACCCGAGAGCGGGCTTCGTTCACCGACTGACGACCATTGGTCTCAGGCCGTTCTGTTGCGATGCGATCAGCAGCCAATTGCTCAATAGAAACCAACCGGAGAACAGCGAAATGAAATCGAACGAGAATTCCTGGGTGCTCATCACAGGCGCATCAAGCGGATTTGGCGAGGAGTTTGCCCGGCAATACGCAGCGCAGGGAAAATCGCTAGTCCTGGTAGCAAGAAGGCTGAGTAAGCTCGAAGCGCTATCGGCGGAGTTGCGCGAACGTTTCGGTGTTGATGTGATCGTCGAACAAGTAGACCTTTCCTCGATCCCGGCGATCATCGAACTGCATGAGCGACTCAGCGAACGCAATATAGTGATCGATGTGCTCATCAACAATGCGGGTCATGGATTGCAGGGGCCTTTCCTGGATCAGCCTCTGGACCACTCACTGACCATGATTGATCTGGATATCGCCAGCCTGACAGCCCTGACACGCCTTTTCGCGGCCGACATGCGAGCCCGCAAACGTGGACACATCCTGATGGTCGCAAGCTTACTGTCCTTCCAGGGCGTGAAGAATTTCGCCGTTTACTCTGCCGCGAAAGCCTATGTTCTTCGATTCTCTGATGCGCTTCATCGTGAACTGAAAAATGACGGCGTCGTCGTTACCGCACTTTGCCCCGGGATGTCAGATACCGGATTTGCAGAAAGCGCCAAACAACGGATCACACCGGCCTTAAAAATGGTGATGATGCAGCCTCAACCCGTCGTGCGTGCAGGAATCCGTGCACTGCAAGCCGGACGTATGAGTGTGGTGCCGGGTTTTGGCAACAAGGCCATTACTGTCTTGACTTGGGCCACGCCTCGTCGGTTTCATCAGAGCCTTATGGCACAGGTGATGGGAGTCTGAGGGGCGACAAAGAGGCCTTTTACCTCAGGGGAAAGGCCCGAGATATGTTCTTAAAGGTCGGGAGGCAACGCGTGCTCCCGACAGGACATTTATCGTGTAACAGCACTCAATTAGAAGCGGTAACTAACAGAAGTACCGAGCCCGCTCGCACTGTTCTTATATTTGGCACTGTATGCACCTCTGGTCGGCGAGGTGTCGTTGACCTGCACGCTCTCTTCCCACAGGTAAGAGTAAGCAACATCGATCGTGACATTATCCGCCGGCGTCCAGCCAGCACCGAAGCTGACAACCTTCCGGTCGCCCGTAGGAATGCGCGGTCCACGATTGGTGTTATTGGTCGGTGACTGATCGACCGAAAAGCCTGCGCGAAGTACCCATTGGTTGTTCAGTTGATATGCCGCACCGATAGCATGAGCCCACGTATCGTGCCAATTCTGTTCTTCGGTAATGGTGCCCAGCGCACCGCTCAACGCAGGGGGTAAACCTGTGTTCTCGATGGTTAACGCTTTGAAGCGACTCCAGCGAGTCCAGGTGCTCCCCACGTATAGGGTCCAGTCGTTATTAAGCTGATGAGTCACCGAGAAATCCACTGACTCCGGGGTATCCACATCCAGCGAAGCGTCATAACTGCGGCCGCTGACCCCCAACACGCTAAAGATGCCGTCAGTGACCTTGGTCTTGGCATCCAATTGATAACTGACCTTGGAATGGTAGGTCATGCCCAAACGGGTTCGGTCTGTAGCCTGCACCAAGATACCGGCGTTAAAACCCAGGGCAGTGTCGTCACCCGTGCTTTTGAGTTTTCCGTCATTGCGACCAGGGCTAAGCGGATTAGGCACCATACCGGAAATTTCACCACCGATACGGTTGATGGTCGGACCGAACCCGATCGAAACTTTGTCGTTGAAGGCATAGCTGACAGTGGGCTGGAACGTAAGGGTCGTGACTTCGCTTTTGTTGGCGTAGTAACGCCCGGCGAAACCGCTGCCATAGTCAGTCATCAGACCGAAAGGCACATAAAAACCTACACCGAACGCCCAATGCTCATCGATCGGTTTGACGTAGTAACCCATAGGCACGGTGGTGGTTGGCACCATGTCGCCGTCTTCCTGGCCGCCGAATGTACTGCGGGTGTGGCTTATGTCGGACTTGGCGAAAAGAGTCGCCGCCCCCACGCTGACCTGTTCTCTATTCAAGCGAGACATGCCCGCAGGGTTACCGAAGACCGTACTCGCATCTTCAGCGGCGGAAGAACGACCGGCAAACCCGGCTCCCATCCCACTGATGCTTTGTTCGTTGAGAGCGAAGCCGCTTGCAAAAACGTTTGAGGATGCGAGCACGACAGCAAGGCCAAATGGGGACTTGAGCACTATTTTTTTCATTGTTTGGACTCTATGGGTATCACTGAGATGAAGCATTAGAAGCGATGGACCACCATATTTATTCATGTGACCATATCAGTCAATGGTCACACAACAGATAAATAAAATGCCCTTCGACGGGTGGAAGAAGGGCAAAGTGAAAAGCCGTTTGGGATCTGACGCGTACCGCCGTATGCGATAAACCTTTAGCCAAAGGTCAAGGCATGAGGCTACGCAAGATGAGATTGGAGGTAAGCGTGGGCGCCTCCTCGACGAAATCGAGGTTGTACTGCAGCAGCAAAGGGTTGACGAATGGCCGCAGCGCGAGATGTATCGCTTCTACTGTCTCGTCCAGCGGAGTCTTGCGTTCAAATTCGCCAATCTCTCGCCCCTCTCGCACGATTTGCAACACGAAGCGTTTGATCTGTGCGTCATAAACCTGCGAACTGGGCCAGCTTTCCGACGCCGCGAACGCTGCAATGTCATAGAGTTTTCGGTCGTTAAAAAACAGATTCACACCTGTGGCGATCACCGTTTTGACCAAACGTCGAAAGCGCTCCGTCGGCGACAGGCCTTCTACATTGATAGCCTGCTCCACAGCCGCGACGATTTCTGCCAGGCAATTTGCGCAGATGGCTTCACCGATCGCCTGCTTGGAATCAAAAAATTTGTAGATGTAGGCCTTGGAAAACCCGATGGCCTTAGCCAGGTCGGAAACCGTGGTTTTGCCGTAGCCGTATTGACTGAAGTGTTCGTTGGCAGCCGCGACAATCTGGTCTCGAATGTCGTGATCGATTGGGCCACGGGGGCTAGGCGAAGATATTGATGGCTGATTCATGGGAATAGCTTACTCACCCTATCGAGGACTTACAAATTGTGACCGATGGCATATATAGTCACAAATCGAACATTCGGAAACCACAGCCGATCAGATTTGAAACGGGATGACGTTTGAGTAATCCAGCATGGCGGATTAGCGTTCCACAAGTCGATCGCCGCTAACGCTAAGTAGCTCCATACCCTTCGCCTCGTGCTGGTGACGAAGCTCAGCCCAATCGACAAGAGCTGTTATAGCCGGGCCAAGTGCATGACCCAGTGTTTCATGGCCAAAATCACCATCAAAGAACTCGAGTCGCTGACTCCCAACGATGCCGGCCGAATCCTCCGGGAGGATGGCAATGGCAGGTCGAATCTCAGTCCGCAAGGACGGTGTGTCGGTCAGCTTTTTCTATCGTTATCGCTGGGGCGACCAGAACAAAGAGTACGCCTGTGGAACCTGGCCGCGCAAATCCCTGACGGACATCCGCAAGGCACGCAACCAGGCCCGCGCGCTCATTGATGAGCAGATCAATCCCAACGAGCAAAAGAAAACCGCCAAGGCAGAAGCACTCGGCAAGACCGCAGTGAGCAGCGTCTCCGAACACGATATTCGGGCGCTGATCCGAACGGTCGTCAGCCGCGGCGCTCACCGACAAGCCATCAGTTTCTTCGCCGACCTAACCCAGATGTTCAGCTGAACCAGGAAGCACCAGCCTTGGCGGGCCTTGTTGGTCGAGGGTGATCCAACTGAGCTGGTCGACATATCCCCCCTGATACCTGCCGACTACGAATTCGCGGGGCTCCATGAATGAAGTTTCCATCGTTTCGGATTGCGCCTGAAACAAATCCGCCAATCCCGCGTGTCCGCGGCGCGTGCCGGCCAGCGGCCAGTCCTCGCCTGAAATGATCCACTCGATATCTGCGGCAGACAACGCCAGCAGACCTTGTAAATCACCGCGGCCGATTGCTGCAAACGCATCCTTCACAATCTGGACATTCTCTTCTACGGTCATCGAAGCTCTCCGTTTCTCTCACATCTGATCGCGACGCTATGGACCTGACGGGTGTCGGCGATTCAGCCAATATCGACGTTCAAGGCGATGTCCCAAGTGCCGGCGCCATTTTTTGCAAGGCCGATCATCATCAGGCCGAGCGCCTCGAGCGTCTGGGCCATGTGCAGGCCGCCGACATCCAACGGACGCAGCCCGAGACTCTCGATGAACGTCGAGACGCGCGCCTTGGCCTCCGGATTGTCCGCGGCGATGAACGCGTCGAGGGGGCCTCCCTTGGCAAGGACGTGGCCGAAGAGGGTGTTGAATGCCTTCACGACATGCGCGCTGGCGGGGGCGATCTTGGCGATCTCCTGCGCACCAGAACTGCCGGCGGGAGAGACAAGGCCCGTGAGGTCCGGAGAGGCCGTGTTGGTGATGTCGATGATCACCTTGCCGTCGAGCGCGTCCCCATACTCGGCCACCACCGACGCCGCACCGGTGTACGGCACGGCGAGGATGACGATGTCGCCGGCCGGCGCGGCCCCATAGGTTCCTGTGGTCGCTCCGGCTGCGAGCTTGTCGGCCAGCGCCTGCGCCTTGGCGGGGTCGCGGCTGATCACCTCAACGGTGTGTCCGGCTTTGGCGGTACGACCGGCAATCGCCGCGGCCATGCCTCCTGAACCGATAATGCTGATAGTGCTCATGTGCAGTCTCCTCGTGAATTAGAGAATTGCTCGTTGTCTCAACGGGCATCCCACGGTTGATATCGCGTGTAGGTAGAGCCGCATGCGTCATCCCTCATGCCATGCCCGGGCCGGCTGCGACCCGGCTCCCTCCTCAACTCAACTCAGTCGACGGGGAAGTAATGGCCGTTGTCCAGGTCCTCGAGCAGGCCGGGTTGAGCAGGCTTCCAACCGAGGGTCTGGCGGGTGATGAGGTTGGACGCCGGGAGGTCCAGCGTGACCAAATTCGCGAGGAAGCCAAAGTATCCCGGCAGCATCAGTACGTCCGCGGGAATGCTCACGGCCGGCACGCCCAGACGGCTGCCAATGGCCTCGGCGATGGCGCGGAACGGGATGCCCTCACTCTCGACCCCATGCCAATATTTGCCCGCCTCACCCTTCTCCAGCGCCAGGCGGAACAAGATGGCGAGGTCACGGGCGTGTACGGCCGGCCACAGGTTCGCGCCTTCTCCCGGGTAACCGATGACGCCCTTTTCCTTCGCCAGCCCGATCAACAATGGCAGGAAGGCGACGTCGGTCGTGCTGTGCGCGATCGTAGGAATCCGCACGATCGACGACCGCACGCCCCGCTCGGCGAGGCCGATGACGGCGAGCTCGACGGCGTTACGAACCCGCAGGGTCCCCTTGTACGCATCGCCGCCGGGAAGTGACGGATCTTCCTCCGTGGCTGGCCGGCCCAGCTTTTCCCACCCGGGCGCGCCGATGCTCCCCGACACGACCAGCGGCTTGCCGCTTCCAGCCAGCGCCTCGCCGTACGCGAGCATGATCTGGAGTTCCGCAGCGGCCACGGCGTCGATCCCGCCAGAGGGAAGCAGGTCTTGCCTGTGCGCGACGTGGATGACGCCGTCGAACTCCGCCGCCGCCGCCTTGAGCCCATCGAGGTCGGAAAGATCCCCGCGACGCACCTTGGCGCCAAGTGCGGCCACCGCATCTGCGGCCTTGTCCGAGCGGGCCAGGCCGGTAACTTCGTGTCCGGCCGCGACCAGTTCAGGGATGATGTACGAACCGATATGGCCGGTTCCTCCAGTAACGAAAACGCGCATGTTGCTGTTCCTTGTAAGTGAGATGAACAAATGGTGCTACGGGTGGGCTCAGCCGGGAAGGCTGACCCCGATTGAAAAGTTGGTGTGCTTGACGGAGTGGGCGATGAGGCCCAGCGACAGCAGGCAGACGTGCTCCAGCGTTCGCGCCATGAGCAACGGCCCGGTGTCCATCGGGCGCAGTCCGAGTGTCTTGATGAACGCCGATCGCTGCGGCCATGTCACCTGAGCCGATAATGCTGATAGTGCTCATGCGCAGTTTCCTTGCAGGTATGGGGTAGATCATCCAAGGCTGCTGGTGCGATCCGGCGAACTCACTCAACGTACGATCTATGCTGGTCGCTTCACTTGTAAAAAGCAAGTGATCTATGGAGTTTTACTTGCGACATGCAAGTGATGCTAAGATCCAGCCATGAAGACAACTCTTAAAGAAGACTTTCGGTCCCATTGCGCGGTGAACTACGGCGTGGAGATTTTCGGCGACCGGTGGTCGCTCTTGATCATTCGCGACATCGTTTTTGTTGGAAAGAAGACGTATGGCGATTTCCTGAAATCAGAAGAGGGAATCGCGACCAATGTTCTTGCTTCCCGACTTGCCTTTCTGGAGGAGCAAGGCGTTCTCTCGAAGGCGCCCAGCCCCAACGACAGACGCAAGGACTTTTACACGTTGACCGAGAAGGGCCTGGACCTCATTCCAATTGTGATCAACATTGTGCTCTGGAGCGCGAAGCATGATTCGAAGTCGTACGTGCGGCGCCGCGAGGAGTTTGTTGCTCGATTAAGTCAAAACCCGATGCAGGTGAGCGAGGAAGTGAAGGCGCTGGTCCGCAATGGCGGGTGCATCTTTCCTGAGAGCGGGGGATGAACAAGGCGGCAAACGCGCCCTGTCACGGCGCAATTGGCACTTATCCAATCGTATAAGTTGTGGGCCTGTCAGCGAGGACCTGAAGCCGGCGTCGCCCTCACTTCAATCAGACTGTGGCAGCTCTTTTCCACGAGGGAGATCGCCTCAAAATTTGCGATCACGATTCATCAGTCGAACTTGACCAAGTCCTTAAAGATCAGCTGACCCCAGGTATTTCCGCGTGCCTGCACAAGCAGTCCACCTTCCGAAAGCCCGCCAAGTTTGATCGGCGAGAAACCGAGATTTTCCGCAAGCGCACCAATCTCCGTTGCGGCGCCGTCATCGTCGCTCGCCAGGAACACGACTCTCTTGCCACCCTGTACGGCCGGGTCCTGGTCAAGGACGGCAGCGACCAAATGGTTGAAGCCCTTGACCAGTCTTGCACCCGTGAAGGCCTGCGCGATGACCTTGGAAGAAGGCTGTCCTCCCAGTTCCTCAAGGGGCACGCCGTAGGCATTGGTCACATCGATGAGGGTCTTGCCCTTCCAAGTCGGCAGCGCCTTCGCGACCTCCCGGTGCGATTCGTAACGGACAGCCAAAAAGATGATGTCCGCCTCGATGGCTTCCGCCAGTGTTTTGGGGATGATCGTGGGTCCGATCGCGGCCGCTTCGGCTGCAAAACTTTCCGGGGCGCGTGTGGTTGCAACGGTTACTTCGATGCCTTTGCGGGCAAACGCCTTGGCAAGCGCCTGGCCGAGTTTGCCGAAGCCGATAATTGCGTAGCTCATAAAAATCTCCTTTGGTTTGCCACGCCCTGCGGGCTCCGAAGATGGAATGGAGTGACCGCTCGGGCGTAGCGAATCAGATTTGCGCCAGACCGCCGTCGACGGCGACCTCACTGGCGGTCATGAAGCTGCTGTCCTGCGACGCGAGAAACGCGGCTGCCGCTCCGATCTCCGCCGGATCGGCCATGCGCTGGAGCGGATTCATCGAGGCGAAGACCTTCATGCCTTCCTCGCCTAGCGCTGCCTTCGCGAGTTCGGTCGCCGTCGGCCCGGGCGACAACACGTTGACCCGGATACCGGTGCCCTTCAGGTCCTCCGCCCAAGTCCGCGCGAGGTTGCGCACTGCCGCCTTGCTTGCGCTGTAGACGCTGAATGCCGGGGCGCCCGTGGTGCCGGCGCTCGATCCGGTCAGGATGATCGAACCGCCCTGCCCCATCAGCGGCAGCGCCTTCTGGACCGTGAAGATCAAGCCCTTCACGTTGGTCTCGAAGGTTTCGTCAATGTGCTCGGCGGTGATCTTGCCGAGCGCAAGCGGGCTTCCCGCCCCGGCATTGGCGAAGACGATGTCGAGGGTTCCGCGCTCGGCCTTCACCGCCGCGTAGAGTCGATCGAGGTCGGCCAGATCGGAGACTGAGCCCTTCACCGCGCGGGCATTGGGCCCGAGGTCGGCCATGGCGGCGTCGAGCGCTTCCTGGCGGCGGCCGAAGATGAAGACGAAGGCGCCTTCCTCGATGAAGCGCTTCGCTGCGGCGAGGCCGATACCGGTAGCGCCGCCGGTGATCACGGCGGTCTTTCCATTCAGTCTGGTCATGACGTGCATCCTTCGTTGGAGTTGTACCCAAGCAGGAAATTGCTTGCTTGAGACGAGGATGCAGCGCTGATAACCTAAGGACAAGTATGCACCTTTTGGTAAGTATCAAAAATGACGACGACATCCGAAATCTGCGACACCGGTTGCGGGCTCAACGCCACGCTACGCATCATCTCGGGCAAGTGGAAACCGCTGGTCCTGTTTTTCCTGCGCGGCGGCCCGAAACGCTATGGCGAGCTCAAGCGTTTGATCCCTGGAGTCAGCGACAAGGTCCTGATCCAGCAGTTGAAGGATCTGGAAGCCGATCAGGTGCTTGCACGGACCGACTACAAGGAAGTGCCCCCGCGCGTGGACTACACGCTGACCCCGCTCGGCCGTAGTCTGGCTGATGCGATCATCCCGCTGTGCACCTGGGGAACCGAGAACGCGGCGCAAATGGCAAGCATCTTCGCCAAGCGCGACGCTTTGGCCTAGCGGGATGCTGACGAACCGCTGAGTGGGACGATTTTGCGCAGGCGCGCGCCGTCTTTTCGCAGAGCGAACACCTGAGCCACCATGCCAACAACGAGCGCAAGGGCTATAAAACCCAGCGCACCTTTGAGCAATGGCGAATTCGGGTCAGTGACGATGGGGTGGCCATCGGGGACTCGACGCAACGTCTCCGAGACGGTCTGGACCATCAGCAAGAACGCCGTCAAGCTCAGAAAGATGGTTTCAAGGTACACCCCTGCCCGGCCCAGCCAGGCAACGAACCCAACCCCGTAACCGGCGAGCAACAGCACGATCGTGACCGCCCCGATCACCGGGCTGATCGGTTGATGCATTGGTCGACCCGACAACCATTTTGGCATTGAAGTGCATTGAACTTGCCCGTGAGAACACGGACAAGCCTCAGTCACTGAGCAAGCAACACTGTGTCGGTTGATTACAACGGAGCTACGTCAAGGGAAGGCGTCTGTATTCAACGGGACAGGCACCTCCATCCTAAAAACCTTCTTCGAAGCGGAACGAGGCGCCGTAGGCAGAGTCCGGTAAATGGTTAGCCCCATCGTCCCGTAACCGCGAACGGAAAGTACCGCTCTGTGGTTCAGTACGATACAAGCCACGCTTTTGCAGTTCAGGAATGACCAGCTCAACAAAGTCTTCGAGGCTGCCTGGGCTGATCAGCGGGTTGAGCATGTAGCCACTGGTGCCGGAAATTCGGGCGTGCTTCTCGATCCGATCGGCCACTTGTTGCGGCGTTCCCACCAGAATCAGATCACTGCCCCGAGTGACGTTGGCAAAGCGCTGTTTGACATCGCCGGCGGTCAAGGGCTTGCCACTGCCATCAGGCCGCATCACATAGGAAGTCATGCCTTCGGTGTGAGTGGATAACGCATCGCTGTCCGCGTAGCGGCTGATGTCGATACCGGTATCACCGGCATAACTCACCAGTTGCGCCTGCAAGTGATAGTTGCTTTGCAGTTCGTCATATTTGCGTTGGGCTTCGATCTCGGTCCTGGCCGTAACGATGCGCAGGACCGTCAGAGATTTAACATCCTCCACTTGACGCCCCCGTGCCCTGGCCTGCGCCCATATATCTTCCAAGCCCTGGCGAATCTCCAGCGGGTTGGATTTGGCGATGAAAATCAGTTCGGCGTGCTTGGCCGCAAACTCGCGACCACGGCCTGACCAACCGGCCTGAATCAGCAAGGGTGTGCGTTGTGGTGATGGAGAAGTCAAATGCGGCCCGGCCACCCGGTAGTGCTCGCCAACATGGTTGATTGGTCGCACGCGATCGCCCTTGGCATAGATCTGGCGAGACTTGTCAGCCACCACGGCATCGTTTGCCCAGCTGCCTTCCCAGAGCTTGTAAACCACATCGAGAAATTCATCTGCGCGTTCATAGCGATCATCGTGCTTGATCATCTGCTCCAGGCCGAAGTTGCGAGCGGCACTGGTCAGATAGGAAGTGACGATGTTCCAGCCGACCCGGCCATTGGTCAGGTGATCCAGCGTGCTGAAGCGCCGGGCATGGGTGAAAGGATGCTCGTAACTGGTGGTGACAGTGACGCCGAAGGCCAGGTTTTCCGTCACGGCAGCTAATGCCGGGATGATCATCAACGGATCGTTGGCCGGTGCTTCCACCGCCCACTTCATGGCCGCATCGGCATTGCCACCGAACACATCGTAGAAGCCCAGCACATCACCAAAAAACAGCATGTCGAGATGAGCCTGGTCGGCGATGCGTGCCAGGTTGGACCAGTAGCCCAGCGAGTTGAAGGTCAGTCGCTCGTCAGCCGGGTGCGTCCAGAGGCTCGGCGCGCCGCCACAGCCAACACTGGCTTGCTCGTATAACGCAAACAACAGAGGTTTTGGATCGGACATCGTAGTACCTGTAAAAAGTCATTAAACGCGCGGGTCAGCGCTGATGCTTGAAACCTTTGCCGTAGTGGCGTTCAAGACGGTTCTGAATCAACTCCAGCCCAATGGACAGGAGCCAATAGATAACGGCTGCAGTGGTGAGCATTTCGATGTAGCGGTAGGACGAGCGACCGTACGACTGCGCCAGGAACATCACTTCCCAGACGCCCATCACCGATATCAACGAGGAGTCCTTGAGCATTGAAATGAACTGACTGGTTGTCGGGGGAATGATCGTGCGCATGGCTTGCGGCAGGACGATGTGCAGGAACGTTGCCGCCGGCCTCAGCCCCAGAGCCATCGCCGCTTCGCGCTGTCCGGGTGCTACAGCCATGATGCCAGCACGAAAAATCTCGCTGAGGTAGGCACCATAATTGAGCGAGAGCGCAATGATCCCCGCACTGATTGCGCCAGGAACAACACCCAACTGCGGTAGACCCAGATAGATCAGCAGAATTTGAATCAGCAGCGGAGTACCGCGAAAAAAAGACGCATAGAAACTGGCAATGCCGAAAGCCACTGCACTGCGAGACAGGCGCGCAAGCGCCGTCACGAAACCAAGGAGCAACGAAAACCAGATCGAACAGAAGCACAAAAACAGCGTCAGTGCGGCGCCTTGCAAGAAACCGTTTGGCCCCAAATGCAAACCGACCAGATTGGGCAACTTCTCCAGAATGATCGAGAACTTCAGATCGAAGCTCATGAAAAACATGACGCACAAGCCGAACAGCGCCGCCCAGGTCAAATACAGGCGAGTACGAAAACCGAATAGCTGGCTAAAACGGTGCGGTACGGGCTCGGGTGCAACAGTCGCCTTTGCAGGGTGTGGATTGAGGGCTGTCATTGGCTGATGTCGGCACCGATCCACTTTTGCGAAATCTTGCTCAACGTGCCGTCAGCCTTGAGTTGAGTGATGACCTCAGTGACTTTGTCATTCCATTGAGGGTCGCCCTTTTCGATCGCTACCACGTTGGGCTCTGCATACAGTGTGTCGCCAGCAATTTTAAAGCGAGGATCCTGGGCGATGCGTTCGCGAGCAGTGATGAGGTTGGTGACCATGGCATCCAGGCGCACGCCCGTGCCCAAAGCCAGATCCTGGAAGGCTACCGTTTCGTTGTCGTATGGCGCGATCTGGACGCTTTCGAATGGATAACTCAACGGCTTGTCCTCGGCACCTTCAATCACCAGATCTTTGTTCAAATAGGCCTCATAGGTCGACGCACTGATCACACCGACTTTTTTACCTGACAGATCCTTGCCCGTGACAATGTTCTTGTCTTTGGCATTCACCACGATCACGGCCGGTGACTGGTAATACTCGACCGGGAAGTCGAACACTTCGGCCCGTGCCTTGCTCGGGCTCATCGAGCAGACGCAGATGTCATATCGTCCGTTCCAGTGTCCGGCAGCGATGACATCCCAAGACGGTGTTTGCAGCTTCAGTTTCACCCCTAGCCGTTGCGCAACGGCCTTGGCGACATCGACGTCAAACCCGTCCAGTTGGTTCTGTTCATTGAGAAAGGAGAATGGTGGATAGCTTTCCATCAGGACGCCGGTCAGCTCCCCGCTGCTGGTTACGCGATCCAGAGTGGAGCCCGCGAACGCAGTCGAGCATGTAGCCAATAATGCCAAGCCAAAAGGTAAAAG
>Ga0207087_1120_pt2 | contig 16002 bp, 10 predicted proteins | sample Alteio_BWMinHeat_51_FD_153544 | JGI IMG/M metagenome (GOLD analysis project Ga0207087, IMG submission 153544) | Enriched cells from forest soil in Barre Woods Harvard Forest LTER site, Petersham, Massachusetts, United States -... | ecosystem: Environmental > Terrestrial > Soil > Temperate forest >... | reverse complement strand
CTCACTAGCAAGGGGCCCGGCGGGTGGCCGTGGCAAAGCGGAAAGGAACTTGGCTTGACGGCGCGATTCCTGCATTCTTTGATCGAGCAACAGGCAACGGAAGTAAGCCGTCGTGGCAGTGGCGTGGTTTGCAACGCCGATCACTAACGTGGTTTTGCGCACGGACCTTGGAAATTTCTCTTCACTCCTGCCAGAACAACGTGGGTCAGGAGGGACTTGGGTACCGCTTGGGGCAGTATGGTATGCAGTACTGCAATCTTGGGCGTGAGCCGAGGTCGCAAACGCGAAAAGAACTGCAAGGAAGGCGAACCTCAGAATATACCTCATGGCTGGCCTCCATTCTTTACGACCGCCACATGGACTGACAGCATGGAAACCGTGGCATCTTCCCTGTCCACAAGCTGTTTGAGCGCGTCTCGCTTATTGACGTTGCGCGAGGACACGGTTTTGAGTTCGTCGGCCATTGATTCCAACACCACCGGGTCAAGGTCCATTTTGGTGTGTGAATTCCTCCAAACGGTTGCTTTATCCTGTAGTTTTCTCGCGGCAGTCATAGACGGGTCAGTGTCGTTGGGGTCAGCCAGTGCGGTTTTGATGATTTCAGCGGCCATCTTCCTTGAATCTACTGAGGCTTTGCGCTCCTCAACAATTCGTCCCAACCCATCGTTATTGACGGGGGCGTCCGCCGTGCCGTCGATGTAAGTCACAACATCAATGACGGCCTGACAGTTTGTTAGTTCGGGCTGTACACTTAATATTTCATCCCGAACTTCGCCCGGATGAAATGCGCCGTCCCCGAACTGCTTACGGAACGACTCTCCTGCCGCCGTCCCTTGGAGTTCTTTCGCGACAAGTATCTTGCCTACAAGTTCCTCCAGCAGCTCGTGTTGTTCAACATGCCCATCTGCGTAGGTTTCCTTGATGGCGATGTTGAAGGCGGTTATGTCTTTGTGTGAGATATTGACGATTTTGAGCGTCACGATGTTAGTTAGCGGGTCGTAATGCCACGTCTGAACCACTGCTGCAATCGGCGGGGAAGCTCGCAGGGATTGGACTGCAAACGCACAGGCCGAGACCAAAAACGTTAGGACCAAACCACGAAAAACCTTGCGGTGCTTCATAATCAGGACTCCTTTTTCGGCTAAACGTGAGGAATGTCCAATGTGCCGGGCCTGGCTCCAGCTCTTCGGACCATATAACATGGCTTCTACCCCTTATCGTGTTGGTGAGGAAGGGGATAGCACACATTCAAACAACAGCGAGCGATTGGCTGACAGCTACGACAGGATTGCCCCGCTCATGGCCCTCCTCTCTTTGCAGTCCAGCGCGGGCCGAACTGTATTTGAGAAATTCGCTGCCGCCGCTCCTCCGGTAGGAAAAGCACGAAGGTTTCAAAAGCTAGAAGGACTACCACAACGCAGGAGTAGAGCAGGAGGAAAGTGCTCGGCGGGTCGCCTATTGGCTCGGGAGGAATCGGGAGTATCATCATCGGCGTCCTACGCATCGTTGGGCTGTGCGGGACGCTACCGCATAGCGTTCAGCGATTATCACTTGTTATGTCCTCTTTGACACCCCAATCCCCCGGAGGAAGACTGATTGGCCAAAAGAGGGCAGAACGCTCGTCAAATTCGAAAGCGACTTCATACAGACCTGCAACTTTTTCAACTCGAACAACCCGACAGCGAGCTTCTTTTCTAGAGTGTGGGTTGATGAGTACGATTTGTTGATTAGCTCCAAGTTCCATAGGGGATTCCAACACGCCACCGTGCGCGTTCACCACTGACACAAAGGCTTGCACTTGTACGAGCCTACCGTCCGGCATGTTTGCCCTGATGAGTACGACAACCAGGAGGGAAACTCTTGAGCTTCTACGTTGGTTCGATAATTTGGACGCCATCATACTTCTCCACACATACCTCCAGAGGAGAAGACACTATAGCAATACTCCGTAATGCTGGAGGGAAGTGTATATTATGGCAACCACTGTCGCAAGCTACATTGTCGGTTGCTGGGTTTCACTCGTTCGGGGAGAAAGAGTGGACGCCTTCAGCTATCGTCCGGCTGACTCTCGACATCCACACTTTGATGGTAGACGAAGCGTTTTTATGCCTTGAAACGCATCTGCGATCAACATTATGACTTCTGAGCGAAATTTATCGGGACTCTTGACAGTTTGTAGCAATGCGATCTCTCCTTCCAATCTCTTGGCCGCTTCGGGAGTCGAACTCCGGTGAGAAAAAAGAAAATGGAGGCGCGGGTCGGATTCGAACCGACGAGTGATGGTTTTGCAGACCATTCCCTTAGGCCACTTGGGTACCGCGCCGTTCCTGAGAATTCAACGACCTACAGCTACTACAGTATCCCCTACGTGCGACTTGCTGCCAAATTTGCTGCCACTTTCGGACCAAGTCTTCCCGGTACCAGAGTCTCGGAAGGCCGCGACACGGCATCAGCTGCGCGCCGCTCCGCTCCCCGTGATAGGTGGACGGAGTGTTTCATGGTTGTATGCGCATCCTGCGCCGCCTCCATCGGAACTCCCTCGTCATGCAGCACGGTCGTGTGCCAGTGACGAAGAAGATGCCAAGCGACGTAGGAAGGCCAACTCTCTTTGCCGCGGACTGGAGCGTTTCAAGCGCCTTCTCGGCGTGAATCGGACCCGTTCCGAAGCGGTTCAAGAACAGCCAGTCATCCTCACCCGCGCTCCCGGTCTGCCGCCGAAACTCGGTCAGCCGCTTCATATCCTCGTCTGCCAGGAAAATCGGACCACGACTACGGTGCGTTTTGGGAGTAGAACCTGCTTCGGTCTACGGCCTCTACCACCCAAAAGCATGTGTGGTCCCAGTCTACCGCGCGCCAGCGAAGGGCAAGCAGCTCGCCTATGCGAACGCCGCTGATACAAACCAACCACACCATTGTACGGTAGGGTTCAGGGAGTTCGTCAAGCAGACGCGCCAGTTCCCTCCGCGCGTTCGCGTGACTCTTTTCCTTGGTCCCTGCTATCCTCTAGCTTCTCAGTTCATTTATGAGGTACATCTCATGCGTAGCGCACTTTTAGCCATTCTTCTTTTTCTTCTCCGTGCCGCCGCTTCTCCAACCCAGCAAACTCCGTCCGACTCACACTTCGATGGCAACTCGTGGTGGGCACACGTCAAATATCTCGCCGACGATTCTCTCGAAGGCCGCGACACGGGCAGCGAAGGTCTGCGCAAAGCCCAGGCTTACGCCGTCGAGCAGATCCAGAAAGCCGGCCTCGAGCCTGCCGGAACGAATGGTTTCTATCAGCTCATCCGATTCAATCAATATGAAGTCGATGAAGCCAAATCCTTTCTGGTCCTGGTCGCAGACAACCAATCGCAGCCGCTTTCTTTCGCCGACGATGCCTTCATTAGCACCCGCGCCACGCGCGTATCCGCCAATCTCATTGCCCGCATGGTCTTCATTGGCTACGGCCTAAAAATTCCCGAGAAAAATCTCGATGAGCTCGCCGGCCTCGATCTAAACGGAAAAATCGTCGTCTATCTCGCTGGGTCACCTTCGGACATTCCCACCGCCCTCGCCTCGCACTATCAAACGGCCGGTGAGCGCTGGAAATTCCTTCGTGCCGCCGGCGCCATCGGCATGATCAGCATTTTCAATCCCGCTTCTATGGACATTCCATGGTCCCGCATTTCCGTCAACCGCAACCATCCTTCTATGGATCTCGCAGATCCCGAGTTCAATGACACTCCCGGCCTTCAACTTGGCGTCTCCTTCAATCCCGCTTCCGCGGAAAAACTCTTCGCCGGCTCCGGTCATACCTTCGCCGAAATCGCCGCCCTCGGAAAAGACCGCAAGCCTCTTCCCCACTTTGTCATGGCCACCTCACTGGAAGCCAATGCTGTCATCCAGACCAAGGCGCTTGAGTCTGCCAACATAGCCGCCAAACTCACCGGCTCCGATCCCGCGCTCAAAAACGAATTCGTCGTCCTCTCCGCGCACATTGACCACGTCGGCATCGGCGCGGCCATCAACGGCGATCGCATTTACAACGGCGCCATGGACGACGGCTCCGGCAGCGCGCTGGTGATGGATATCGCTGCGAGCCTCAAGGCACATCCGGAAAAACTGCAACGCTCGATTCTCTTTCTACTCGTCACCGCCGAAGAAAAAGGTCTTCTCGGCTCGAAGTATTTCGCGGCGCATCCCACCGTCGCGCCGAAATCCATCGTCGCCGATGTAAACGTGGACATGTTTCTTCCCATCGTCCCGCTGAGAATTCTCAAGATCGAGGGCATCGAAGAATCGGACCTCGGCACGCGCGCCGCTACGATCGCCCGGTCCATGGGCATCAAAGCAATCCCCGATCCCGAGCCGCTCCGCAACGCGTTTATCCGCAGCGATCAGTACAGTTTTATAAAGAAAGGAGTTCCCAGTGTCAAAGTCGACGTCGGCTTCGAACTCGGCACGCCCGAACAGAAAGTTTTCAAAGACTGGCTCACCAACCGCTACCACGCTCCAAGCGACGACGTGAACCAACCCGTCGATCTCCAATCCGCAGCGAGCTACGAGGAGTTCACTCACCGTCTCCTCCTCGACACGGCCAACACCCCCGCGCGCCCGCGCTGGAAGCCCGACTCCTTCTTCCGCCGCTACGCCGCCGACTGAGTTCTTAGCGGAGACTTTTCCTGAAGCGGGTCGGCACATTGCTCCTGCGGGTAATTCCCCGGAAAAGACAGCCACGCCGAATACATTCAGTCCAGCGCTGATGAGGAATAGTAATAGCCGATCAAAAATGCCAGCAGTACGTCGAGAAATGAATTCGTTCTTCCAAAAACCTCTTCACCGGTCGAATGGACATAGCCGCCTCCCTCCCGAGGAGTCCACCAATTCGATGCGAATCTTCCACACTACCGCATACGGAAGGGTGCGTTTCAGTGAACTGGCCAACTTGCAACTAGTTGAGCTTTGTCGTTTTCAACACCCCTGGCCCGTCTTTTCGGCATCGAATATTGGCAAATTCGTTTTCATTTTCTCGCCTCTGACAGAATCAAAAGTCTTTCCAGCATTCAACTACTAGACGATCTGCTTGAGTCAGCCTTAAGGCGCGCAGTTGAAGTAAATGACCCTGACCAGGCTGTCTGGCGTTGGGCACAGGATAGCTGCGCCCTGGAGCATTCACACGCGGGCGGTCGCCTAAGTGCACTTGCGGCCAATTTGCTGCCAAGATCGGACGAACAGTGCGTAAAAGTGCAGGTAAGACCGGTGGAGCCGCCCAGGAAAATCAACGACTTACGGCACTTACCTGCTGCGCCCAAAGGTTTTGCAGACCTCTCCGTTGGGCCACTTGGGTGCCGCGCCAAACGAGTAGGTGTAGCAAAATTTTGCCGGTGCCCGGAAACAGGCGCCCCGCAGCGCGCGGACTCCGCGCTATTTTTTTGCGGGTGCCGCAGGCGAAGCGATTTTGGCCTCGCGCAGGAAGCGGGCTGATTCTTCGGGCGGCGTCGGGTTGATGTAAAAGCCGGTGCCCCATTCGAAGCCGGCGACTTTGGTGAGCTTGGGGATGATCTCGATGTGCCAGTGGTAATGATCGTTGATCTCTTCGCCGATGGGCGAGGTGTGGATCATGAAGTTGTAGGGCGGGCGGTCGAGGACGGTGTCGAGGCGCATCAGAGTGTCTTTCAACATTCGCGCCAGGCTTGCGTACATCGTGCTCTGGTTGTTTTCGTACGAGGAGCCGTGCACCTTGGGGAGAAGCCACATCTCAAAGGGAAAGCGCGGGGCATACGGGGCAAGCGTGATGAAATGATCGTTTTCGCCGATGACGCGCTCGCCGGTGTCACGCTCTTGACGGATGATGTCGCAGAAGATGCAGCGCTCTTTCTCGTCGTAGTAGTGCCAGCCACTGTCCACTTCTTCGCGCACGCGCCTCGGCACGATGGGTAGAGCGATCAATTGCGAGTGAGTGTGCTCGACAGAGGCGCCCGCGGCTTCGCCGTGATTCTTGAAAATCAGGACGTAGCGAAACCTTTTGTCGTTCTTGAGATCGAGCATGCGGTCGCGGTAGGCCCAGAGTACGTCTTCGACGGCGCGCTCGGGTAAAGAGGCCAGAGTCGCTGCGTGATCGGGCGTTTCGACGATTACCTCATGCGCGCCGACGCCGTTCATCTTGTCGAAGAGGCCTTCGCCCTCGCGGTCGAGATCGCCTTCGATGCCGAGTGCGGGAAATTTGTTGGGCACGACGCGAACGGTCCAGCCCGCGGTGTTTGCGCCTCCGTTGCTCCGGCCGTAGACGAGAATCTCAGGTGGTGTCTTGGCTTCGGAGCCGGGGCAGAACGGGCAATTCTTGCCGTTGGGAAGAGGAGAGACACTTTCGCGCAGAAAATCGTTCGGGCGTTTTCCACGCTCGGTGGAAATAATCACCCAGCGGCCAGTAATCGGATCTTTTCGCAACTCCGGCAAAGCAATCCTCCTCGAAAGGGGTCAAAGATTTGGGCACGGAAAGCGCCCCCTGGGCTCCGATTGTACCGCGTCTGGCGGTGGTGAGAAGGCGTTCCACAGGATTTTCCTGTGGAATTCTACATTTTGGGGGCTAAAGCTAAAGGCGTCTTTATGCAGGCGCACGACCGGGGGCTTAGCGGGCAAACTGTCGATCGCGATGACGTCGAACCGGCACGGGCGGACGCGGCGCTCGGTAAGGAAGTGTCGCGTGGTGCGAGCCAACCGGTGTTGTATGCCCGGAGTGACGCTCCAGTTCCGGTAAGGTAGACACTTCCTCGCGCACAGGGCGGGCCGGACCTCGACGAAGGACGCTCGGCATTAACTCTCCGCGGAAAGAAGCGGAATCGAGCGCAGCATAGACAAAAACGCCGTGGTCGACACGAAACTCTTACGGCAACCACGGGATTTACTGCCGTTTGATCTGCTCGCGCCGCGAGCGTGCGGCAGTGGGTTAGGCTTTTTTCTCTGCTTCGCGAACGCATTCTTCGAGCGTGCGCACGGCGAAGTCCGCTTGTTCTTCGTCGATGAGCAGTGGCGGCGACAACCGAACGGTGTTCTCGCCCGCTCCGAGGATGCAAAGTCCCTTGTGGAAGGCGAGATCGACGATGATATTGCGGAGATCCGCGGCTTTTTCCTTGGTGCGCTGATCGCGGACGATTTCAATGCCGATCATCAAGCCGCGCCCGCGAACGTCGCCGACGATCTTGAACTTTTTCGTCCAGTCGGCCAGACGGCCGAAGAGGTACTCGCCCATGCGGCTGGCATTCTCGAGGTATTGGCTTTCGATCAACTCTGCCGTAGCCAGAGCCGCCGCGATGCAAACAGGATTTCCGCCAAACGTAGTTCCGTGGGCCCCCGGCTTCCAGTTCATTATGCTGGCTGGCGCGAAGATCGCTCCGAGCGGCATGCCGCTGGCGATGCCTTTGGCGCTGCAGACAATGTCCGGCTCGATGCCGGCGAATTGATGTGCCCACCACTTTCCGGTGCGGCCCATGCCGGATTGGACTTCGTCTGTGATAAGCATGATGCCGTGTTTGCGGCAGATGCGCTGCAACTCCTGCAGGAAGAAGTTTGGCGCAACGACGTAACCACCTTCGCCCTGAATCGGCTCGATGATGATGCCCGCGACTTCTTCCGGATCGAAGAGGCGCTTGAAAATCTGCTGCTCGAGTTGCTCGAGCATTTCTGCTCCGCAGGTTTCTGCAGTGTGGCCGTGGGCGCACCGGTAGGCATAGGGAAAAGGAATATGCTCGATGCCGGAGAGCAAAGCTCCGAATCCCCTGCGCTGCGTGGTTTTCGAGGCGGTCAAAGAGAGAGCGCCCATGGTGCGGCCGTGGAAGCAGCCATAGAATGCGATCATTTTGTCGCGCTTGGTGGCATAACGGGCCAGCTTGATGGCCCCTTCGACGGCTTCGGCGCCGGAATTGGTGAAGAAGGCCTTTTTCGGCGCGTCGCCGGACAAGGTGTTCACCAGTCGTCCGGCGAGGAGCGGCATGCTTTCATAATAAAAATCCGTTCCGGACATATGAATAAGTTCGGCGGCCTGCTGCTGAATGGCGGCTACAACTTTAGGATGGCAGTGCCCCGTCGAACACACGGCGATGCCTGCCGCGAAATCCAAAAATGCGTTGCCGTCAACATCCTCGACAATCGCGCCGCGACCGCGCTTGGCAACAAGCGGGTAGTCCCGCGTGTAAGACGGCGACATGAACTTGGCATCGCTTTCCACAACGCGCCTGGCGTTGGGACCGGGCAGTGCAGTAACCAGCCTCGGTAGCCTCATTTCCATTGTGGTAATCATCTCTTCCTCCTGCGACAAATGGTCAGCGTTAGTGTGGATGGGCTACCGCAAAGCAGGTTTGTGTGCGTACACCAATACCGAGTGCGCGCCCTGCCAGGGAGGAGGATTGCTTAGTCTACGCCGAAGAGGTTGGGACGCAGCTCGGCCGGGGAGAAATTGCCGGGGAACCGATAGAGATTAGCGTGTTTCATTTGCGTTTCCAACGGACGCTGCCGTCCTTTGCATCTTCAATGAGTATACCACGATTCGCGAGTTCCTGGCGGATGCGATCGGAGGCCGCGAAGTCGCGTCTTTGGCGTGCGGCCTGACGATCGGCAACGAGTTTTTCGATTTCCGTGTCGTCCGGGCCGCTGTCTTTGGCGCCAAAGCCGAGCGCGCGCAGCTTTTCCGCATCGTTGTCCTCCATAACGGCGAAGACGCGGTCAAATGTCGCGAGAAATTCCTTGGCGGCGGTTGCGTCGTCCTGGCGGAAGTCGCCTTTGTCCATGGCGATATTCGTTTCGCGAAGGAGATCGAAGGTGGCGGCCAGCGCCCGGGCCGTATTCAGGTCGTCCGAGAGGCCAGCATCAAATTCCTCCGCGGCTTCGGCCACGCGGGCGGCCATGCCTTTCTGCTTCCCCGTGGGAAATTTGCCCTGGGACAGGCGCGCGGAGAAGTTGCGCAGGCGCTCGACAGAGCTCGCCGCCTGCTGCAATCCGTCAAACGTGAAATTGAACTGCTTGCGGTACGGCACGCTGCCCAGCGCGAAACGCAGCGCCGAGGGTTTGTATCCCTTGGCGAATAAATCGCGCAGCGTATAAAAATTGCCGAGCGACTTGGACATCTTCTCCCCTTCAACCAGCAGATGCTCGGCGTGCATCCAGTAGCGCACGAAGCGTTTCCCCGTCGCACCCTCGCTCTGCGCAATTTCATTTTCGTGGTGCGGAAACGCCAGATCGATTCCGCCGGTGTGAATGTCCAGCGTCTCGCCAAGATACTTCATGGCCATCGCGGAACATTCGATGTGCCAGCCAGGGCGGCCCTTACCGATGGGCGTCTCCCAGAAATGCTCGCCGGGCTTTGGCGCTTTCCAAAGGGCAAAGTCGCGTGCGCTCTCTTTTTCGTAGCGATCGACATCGACGCGCGCGCCGGCCTGAATTCCCGTCACGTCGATATTTGAGAGCTGGCCGTAGTGCGGGAACTTCGTGATACGGTAATAAATCGAGCCTTCACTCGGATAGGTATACGTCTTTTCCTGCAAGCGCCGGATGAGCTTGACCATATCGTCGATATGGTCGGTGGCGCGGATCCAGTGCTCGGGCGCCTCAATGCTGAGAGCCTTGCAATCGTCGAAAAAGGCCTGCGCGAACTTTTCCGTATACTCGCGGATGCTCACGCCTGCGGCCGCCGAGTTCGCGATGATGCGGTCGTCGACGTCGGTAAGGTTCATGACGTGATTCATTTTGAAGCCGCGAAGCCTCAGGAACCGCCGAAGAATGTCCTGAAACACAAAAGTGCGAAAATTCCCGATGTGCGCATAGTCATAGACCGTGGGCCCGCAGGTGTACATGCGGACTTCATCGCTCTTCAGGGGCGTGAAGGCTTCGATCTTTCCGCCCAGCGTGTTATGGAAGCGTATTTCGTGCATCGCGGCCCTGACGGCGTTTTGCTCCAAAGGATAAACGTCAGATTGTATCCGACGCTTCAGGACAGCCGCAATGAAGAAGGGTTCAGCTGTGTGTTGAATTGCGAATGTGCGACCCAATGGGTCCGTATTGAAAGCGGCCGCTCGGGGCGCAACCGCTCGTTTTCAAACTAGCATTTCCGAGAAAGGGCCTTGATAAAGCACGCGTTTCGACCGGTTGTCGGATCGCGGTGCTCAGAAGACGAATTTCAGGGCCAACTGCACAAGGCGCCCTGGCAGCGCTTCCGAGATTTCGCCGAAGTTTGGCGAACTGATGTCGTTGTTCGGCAGCCGGAAGTTAGCGTGGTTGAAAACGTTGAAGAACTCTGCGCGGAATTGCAGGCTCTTGGACTCGCGAATCGGGATGTTCTTGTTGGTTGAACCATTCCTGCGGAGTGCGCGGGCCGTTATTCGGATTGCCGATGAGATCAGGCGCGAGTGTGTGGCAGGGTCAATAATGCAAAAGAATTAGCGAGCGTCCGCAAACGAAATTGACGGTGAGGGTTTCGCTCGTTAGAGTCCTAGGTTCTCACTGGAGAGGTGCAGCGATGAACCGCTTCCTATTGGGCAGTGGTCTTCTGGGAATCCTGACGGTCGCCGCGACAATCGTTGCGCAGGAAAAGCCCGCGGCGGAGACGGCCAAGCTCCTGACGCCTGAAACATCTCTCAACTTGCGCTCGATTTCCGACTTGCAATTCTCTCCGGACGGTGCACGCGTAGCCTTCATTGTCACCGAACCGCCCAAGGGCGAACGGCGTGCCCGCCACATTTGGCTTTATGACAAAAAGTCGGGCGCCGTCCGGCAATTCACTTTTTCCTCGAAGGATGAGACTTCGCCGCGCTGGTCCCCAGATGGAAAGCAACTCGCCTTTCTTTCGAATCGCGATGATCAGCAGCAGATTTACGTGATGCGCGCGGACAGTGGAGAAGCCGCGGCCGTAACCAAAGGCAAGCGCGGCGTGCGAACTTTTGCGTGGTCTCCTAACGGCAAGCAGATCGCCTATCTTGCTCCCGATGCCAAGAGCGACGCCGAAGAAAAAAAGGACAAAGACCAGGATGACGCACGGGTCGTGGATAAAGACGACAAGCAACCGCGCCTGTGGCTGCTCACGTTGGCCACCAGCGAAGCTAAAGCGCTCACGAATTCTAAATGGGAAATCAGCGAACTCGCCTGGCTGCCGACTGGCGACCGCCTCGTCGTCAGTGCCACGGATCATCCGGAATCGGACCAGGAGACCCATGGCATTTTTTTGATCTCGGTTCTGGACGGTTCCCGGAGACTGATCCTCGCTCCGCACGGCCCTTTTCGCGATTTACAGGTATCGCCCGACGGAGCGGCTGTGAGCTACATTGGCTGCCGCGTGGATGGTCCCTCGCCACACGACCTCACGCTGTTGGACATCGGCAAGCACGCCACTCGCAATCTCACCGGCGCGAGCCTCGATCGCGCCATCCTTGAGCACCGGTGGATGAAAGACGGCTCGGTCGTTGCGCTCTACGCAGACGGCTTCCAAAACAAACTGGTGGGTTTTTCTCCCGAAGACATGAGTAAAAATCCGGCGAATCCGCCGGCGACCAACGTTAACGCTTTCGCCGTTTCTGACGCCGGCGACGTCGTTTTCGCCGGACAGTCCGCCGCGACGCCTCCAGAGCTGTGGCTGTGGGATCAGAAGAATTCACCACAACAAGTGTCTCACCTCAATGATTCCTGGAAACAGTACAGACTCAACGCGCCCGAATTCTACAAATACAAATCATTCGACGGTCTCGTGATCGAAGCAGCTCTCTTGAAGCCCGCGGGAGCCGATCCAAAAAATAAACTGCCGCTTATCGCACTGATTCATGGAGGACCAACAAGCAACTGGCAAGACTCCATCGAAGTTTGGGGCCAGCTCCTGGCGGCGCGCGGCTATGCGGTTTTCTATCCCAACATTCGGGGCTCGGTCGGCTACGGCCAAGAATTCATCGAAATGAACCGCGGCGATTGGGGCGGCGGCGACTTCAAAGACGTGATGTGGGGCGTGAAGGATCTTATAGATCGTGGAATCGCCGATCCCTCTAAACTTGGCATTGGCGGATGGTCTTACGGCGGCTACATGGCGGAGTGGGCGGTCACGCAAACGAACGACTTCAAAGCCGCGGTCTCCGGCGCGGGCCTTTCCAACCTAATTTCCGAGTATGGCAGTGAGGAGCACCCATCCTACGACGAATGGTTCTACGGCGTGCCCTACGAGTCCGCTAGCCTCGTGAGATATTTGAATAGCTCCCCGTTCACGCAACTTAGGAATGCGAAGACGCCGACACTCATTCTTCAGGGCGAGGTCGACACCACCGATCCGCCTGGCCAAAGCCAGGAACTATATCGCGGACTAAAGCACTATGGTGTGGAAAGCCAACTGGTCATGTATCCGAGAGAACCACACGCTCTTCGTGAAGAGAAGCACCTTCTCGATCGCCTCAACCGTATGCTCGCCTGGTACGAAAAATACATGAAGTAACCACACATCGGGAGCCGCATCCTCACGGCCTTTTCCGATTGTGGTCGTTCCAGATTCAGCACCATCCGTTGGGTAACCCTTTACACTCAGGGACGCTCGTGGTAATCTTTTTTTCCGTACCGCCATCCACGCGCCAGGCGGCTGGGCCTCTGACTGAGAACCTGCCACACGTTTGTCTAAGCGACCGAAAAACGGTCGACTTGTCGCTCGAAAGACCCTTCCCTCGAGGAACAAAGCGTTGTCTCTCTACGCGCGTTTTGCCCACGGTCCCGTTCGTGCACCGGATATTCACGGGCTGTATCGATGCCTTCGGGACCTTGGAAAGGCGAAATCCATTTGGGGAAAACGCAAAGCGGCTGACGCCAGGCGGAGCCGCGAAGAGATTGACGACAAGAAGAGGACATCTTGCTTAAGCTCCGAAAAGTCGAAATCGTTGGCTTTAAGTCGTTTTTTGACCGCACCGTGGTCACTTTCAGCGGCTCTGGCACGACCTGCATCGTCGGGCCCAACGGTTGCGGCAAATCGAACGTGGTTGACGCCATCTCGTGGGTACTCGGTGAACAGAGTCACAAATCCCTCCGCGCCGGGCGCATGGCCGACTGCATTTTCAACGGTACGACCAAACGGCCGCCCCTGGGAATGGCGGAAGTGACCATTACGATGGAGGATCCCGAGCTGGCGGAAGCCGCCCGGTTCGTCCTCGAAAGCGCGCAAATCGAAGCCGCCGCAGATGGGACTGCGCTTCCCGCTTCCGCACTGGGGAACGACGCAGCCGCGACTTCCGACCCGAACGTACAGATTCTCTCGCTTGACCCCGCGCCAACCCCCGAATCTCAACAAGATGTAGCAGGACCACCAGACGGTCCGTCGCAGCTTGAGGAAGCCTCTGCCACGGCTCCCGAATTTCTGAAGGGCAAACGTCGCAAGAAAGGCGGCGACAAACCGGCCCTGGCTAGCAAGCCGGGCGAAGTAGTAGTGACGCGCCGTCTGTACCGCTCCGGCCAAAGTGAATACCTGATCAATAGCCGCATCGCCCGCCTTCGCGACATTCAAGAAATGTTCATGGGCGTGGGGCTCGGCCCGGATTCCTACGCCATCATCGAGCAGGGGCGCATCGGCCTGATTCTTTCCACCAAACCGATGGAGCGCCGCGCCATCATCGAAGAAGCCGCCGGGGTCACGAAATTCAAAACCAAGAAACGCCTCGCGGAAGCCAAACTTGAATCCTCGAAACTCAATCTCGCGCGCGTGAACGATATCGTCGTCGAAGTGGAGAAGCAGCTCGGCTCGCTCAAGCGCCAAGCCTCCAAAGCCCGCCGTTACGCCGAAATTCGCGACCAAATGCGCGGCATCGTTCGTCAGATGCTCGCCGGAAAAGCCCGCGAGCTGGATGCGGAAGCGGAACGCATCACGAAGCAGCTCGCGGAACTGACCACCGCGGAAACGCAGCACGCGCAAACGATTCAGCAGCAGGAAGGCGAACAGGACCGCCTCAACCAGCGTATATACGAGCTGGACGCCGAGATTCGCCAGAATCAGAATGTTTTAAACCTCACCGCACTGGAAGTAGATCGCACCGAGAACCGCATCTCTTTCAACAGCCAGCGCGCAACGGAGCTCGGCTCGCGGCGCACACAAGTCTCCGCCGAAATGGCGGAAGCCGCAGCGCAAGCGGCGGAGTGGGAAGCCCGCAGTACGGCGCAGCAGCTCGCGGTGACCTCGCTCGGCGAAGAGTCTGGCATTCTCTCCGGCCGCGTGGAAGGGCTTGCGACGCAAGCGGAATCGCGCGTCAATCAAATTCAGGAATCCGAAGCGCGCATCGAAGCGCTGCGTCGCTGCGTATCAGAAGCCGGCGAAAGCCTGCTTCGTCTGCACGGCGAGCAGAAGCAAGCAGAGGAAGCGCTCGTCCATCATCTGGAAGGGCTTCGCAAACGCGAAGCCAGCGAGCACGAACTGCTTGAGACCTCCATTCGCGTTCGCGACGAAGCTGACCAAGCCGCCTACGACTGGGAAGCCGCAAGCGGGCAGCTCAACGCCCTGACCCAAAACGCAACCACTGTCCAGGCGCGCATCGCGGACTTGCGCCAGCTGCGCGAGTCAAGCGCGCAGAAGGCAGATGTACTCCGCGACGCTCTCTCCGGCGTCCGCGCGCGCCACGGGACGCTCACCCAAATCCTTAACGACCGCTCCTACACCGCCGACGCCGTGCAAAAGCTGTTCGCGGCCAACGAACGCGGTGGCGGCCAGAACTTCCACGCCGTCGGCGTGCTCGCAGACTATGCCGAAGTCGGAGAACAGCACGAAGCGGCCATTGAGCAGTACCTCCGCGACGAACTCGAGTACGTAGTGGTGGAAACCTACGATCACGCGCGCGCTGGTGTTTCCCTGCTCCGCGATGAAGTCGGCGGACGCGCCACTTTTTTTGTCGATTCGCTTCGCAATTTGCGCCTGGCCGAGTACGAGCCCATCGTCAACTTCCGCATCGAAGACGGCGTAATCTCCCGCCTCGACAAGCTGGTCGGCTTCCGCGATCCTCTCGGCCCCGCCGCCAAGCAATTTCTTCCGCGCCTGCGTTCGGCGTATTTAACGGATAGCGCAACGTCCGCCGAGACGCTCGCGCGCGACAATCCTCAGTTCGCTTTCGTCGCGCCGGACGGCACTTGCTACCAGGGCCGGATGGTCACCGGAGGGCGCGCGGATGAAGCCGGTCCGCTCGGCATGAAGCGCGAGCTGCGGGCTCTCGACGCTGAAGTCTTGCAGCTCGAACATGAGATGAGCGAGACGCAAGCCGCTCTGGCACAGGTAAACACAGAACTGCGCGAGGCGGAGCAGTCGCGGGAACAAATCACGGCGCAGCAGCGCGATGCCGAACGTAGCGTTTTCTCCGCTACTCACCGCCATGAGCACATGCAAAGCGAACTCGCTCGGCTCGGCCTCGAGTTGACCGTTTGCCAGAACGATCTTTTGCGCCTCCGGAAAGACTCCGAAGACGCCAAAATGCGTGCCGGGCGTGCGAAGAATCAACACGCCGCCGCGGCTGCCAGCCGCGCTGACGCGGAAACCGAGAGCACGCGCCTAGCGGAACAGCTGGTGAAACTTCGCGGGTCAGTTCAGACCGAGCAAAACCAGCTCGCTACAGCCCGCGCCGAACTCGCCGCGCTTAATGAACGCCTTTCCGCCGCGGAAGCGCTTGCGGCGCGTCTAGAAGAAGAGCGCTCGGAACTGGATCGTCGCGAAACCGCTCTTCTGCAGCAGGAGTCCTCGATTGGGGATGAAACCGCTGCGCTCGCCAAGCAGAGCGCAGATCTCTCGCAGCAACTCGAAGGCCTCCGCGGCGAAAAACTCCGTCTCGAAGTCCGCCAGCGCCAGCTCGAGCAGGAATGGGAAAGCGGCCGGACGCGCATCACACAAATGGAAGATCATTTGCGCATGGGCCGGCAGTCGCTTCAAGAGCTTCGCGAACAGCGCGGCCACGCGGAAGTAGATCGCGCGCGGAATGACTCGGACCGCCAGCATGTTGACGGGGCCCATCGCTTCGATGCGTTCCTTCATCTCGCGGTAAT
>Ga0207087_1132_pt1 | contig 16073 bp, 4 predicted proteins | sample Alteio_BWMinHeat_51_FD_153544 | JGI IMG/M metagenome (GOLD analysis project Ga0207087, IMG submission 153544) | Enriched cells from forest soil in Barre Woods Harvard Forest LTER site, Petersham, Massachusetts, United States -... | ecosystem: Environmental > Terrestrial > Soil > Temperate forest >... | reverse complement strand
AGAGCGGAGTGCGAATGCCGGCGCGACGGCGGGGGAGAAGCAGGGCGCGAGCGGCGGCTTCGCGGAATTTGGCGGCGAAAAGCGAAGTGGAACCTAGCTGGCGAACAACTAAATCTTTCAGCTCGGACGGGGTCGGGAGCAGCAGAGAAGAATCGATCGGCTCTTCGTTTTCGGGGAGGCGGATGATGAAGCCGTCGTCGGACCAGAGAGATTCGACTTCCCAGCCGTGTTGCGCGCGGAGTTTGGCGGTCGCGGCCATGCACCAGGGAGCGTGAACGCGGGAGCCGAAGGGAGAAAGAACGCAGAGACGGCGGTCGCCGAGTTCGTCGCGGACCAGTTCGATGACGATGTCTGCGTCGCTCGGAACGTGCACGGTGGCGGTGCGCTGCTCATCGAGATAGCGGAGAAGGTTTTCGGCGGCGTTGGCGTCGAGGCTGTGCTCTTCGACCAGTTTGGTGAAAGCTACAGGACGCGGCAGTCGGAGAAGTTCCTGGGTTAGCTGGCCGATTTTTTCGCCGAATTCAGCGGGGCGGCCGGGACCGTCGCCTTTCCAGAAAGGCATTTTCCCCGGTTCGCCGGGAGCGGGAGAGACGGTGACGCGATCGTGGCCGATTTGGTCGACGCGCCAGGTGGAGGCGCCGAGGATGATGGTGTCGCCTTCGTGAGTCTCGAAAACCATTTCTTCGTCGAGTTCGCCGACGCGCGCGCCTTTGCTGGCGCCGGCGAGGAAGACGCCGTAGAGGCCGCGATCGGGGATGGTGCCGCCGTTGATTACGGCTACACGACGGGCGCCTTGGCGCGTAGAGAGTTTTCCGGCTAAGCGATCCCAGGTTAGGCGGGGACGGAGTTCGGTGAATTCGTCGGAAGGGTAGCGGCCGGAGAGCAGATCGAGAAGATTTTCGAAGATGGAGCGGGTCAGCGCGGCGTAGGGTGCGGCGCTGCGGATGATGTTGAAGAGATCTTCTATTTTCCAGTTTTCGAGCGCGACCATGGCGACGATTTGCTGGGCCAGGACGTCCAGCGGATTGCGCGGGTAGTGCGTGGATTCCACTGCCCCGTCGGCCATGGCTTTGGAGATGGCAGCGCAGGCCAGGAGATCGGCGCGATATTTCGGAAAGATTGTGGCGGTGCTTACGGCGCCGACGTGATGGCTGGCGCGGCCTACGCGCTGCATGCCGCTGGCTACCGAGGGCGGAGATTCGATTAAGACGACTAGATCGATGGCGCCCATGTCGATGCCCAGTTCGAGAGAAGAAGTGGAGACCAGGCCGCGGAGAGTTCCGAGCTTGAGGCGGTCTTCGATGTCTTTGCGTTGATCGACGGCTACGCTGCCGTGGTGGGCGCGGACCAGGATTTCGCCGGCTAGCTCGTTGACGGCGCCGGCGATGCGTTCGGCGAGGCGGCGGCTGTTGACGAAGATGAGCGTGGAGCGGTGGTCGCGGATTAATTCTAGAAGCTGGGGATGGATGGCGGACCAGATGGAGTTGCGGACTGGTCCTTGCGAGGCAGGGCCACTGGGTAGGGGATCGATTTCGTCCAGGCGGGACATGTCTTCGACAGGGACTTCTACTTTCAGGGAGAATTTTTTGGGTTCGCCGGCGTCGATGATGGTTACGGGACGGAAGATGGGAGCGACGGCGGAGGATTCAAATTCGGAGAGAGGTTCTTCGGCGGAAGCTCCAGCAGCAATCGACTGTGTTTCACGGGAAACATTTTCGTTAGGGTTCGCACCGCCAAGAAAATGGGCGATTTCGTCGAGCGGGCGCTGGGTGGCGGAAAGGCCGATGCGTTGGAGGCGGCGGCCCGTGAGATGTTCGAGGCGTTCCAGAGAAAGAGCGAGATGCGAGCCGCGTTTGGTGGGAGCGAGTGCGTGGATTTCGTCGAGGATGACGGCTTCGATGGAACGGAGGGATTCGCGGGCGTTGGAAGTGAGCAGGAGATAGAGAGATTCGGGTGTGGTGACCAGAATGTCGGAGGGATGGCGGAGGAAGCGGGCGCGTTCGGCGGGCGGCGTGTCTCCGGTGCGGATGGAGACGGTGGGTTGATGGTGGCCGACGCCGAGGCGCTGGGCGGCGTGGGCGATGCCGATTAGCGGAGATTGAAGATTGCGCTCGACGTCTACGGCGAGGGCCTTGATGGGGGAGATATAAAGGATGCGGCAGCGATGGGGTTCGGCGGGCGCGGGAGAAAACATCAGGCGGTCGATGCACCATAGGAAAGCGGCTAGCGTTTTGCCGGTGCCGGTAGGGGCGAGAATTAGCGTGGAATCGCCACGGGCGATGGCCGGCCAGCCGAGCAGCTGCGGGCGGGTAGGAGCGGAGAAGACGGCGGTGAACCAGTCGCGAACGGCTGGGTGGAAGAGTTCGAAAGCGTCGTTGGCAACGGCGGGGAAAGGCGAGTTTTGACGCTTGGGCATGATGGATCGTCGGAACTCTACTGAATTGGATGCTGAAAATCCAAAACGGTAGGAGAAGCGGGGAGAACAGGATAGCACGGAGCAGAGAAAGAGTAGCGGCGCAGCCGGGACTGGGCGGAGAGCCCTTGACAATGGCGCGGGATAAAGAGAGAATTCACCTAGGCGAATAAAAAGCGAATATAAGTTCCTTCCTCTACCTGCCTTATCGCCGATAAAACATCGAAGAGTGCCCGCCTGAATAAAGGCGGCGGCAGCATTTTATGGGCATGAAAACGGCGGCGGCATTGCGATTGGAGGTGGAGTCGGCGCTGGCCGGGCGCGTGGCGGCGCCGTTTCAATATCGCGACCGGCGCGCAGTGGAGACTGCGCCTACGGGTGTGGCGGCGGTGGATGCGCTGACGGGCGGGTTGCCGCGCGGAGGATTGACGGAAATTTTCGGGGCGGTGGGCGCGGGGAAGACGAGTTTGCTGATGGCGGCGCTGGCGGGGCGAACGGCGGCGGAAGCATGCGCGCTGGTGGATGCGCGAGATGCGTTCGATCCGGAGACGGCCGAAGCAGGGGGGCGTACGGCTGGAGCGGCTGCTGTGGGTGCGGTGCCGGGAAATTGCGCAGGCGATGCGGGCTACGGATTTGCTGATCCAGGGCGGCGGGTTCGGAATGATTGCGGTGGATTTGAGTGATATCGCGCCGCGGGTGCTGCGGCAGGTGCCGCTGAATGTGTGGTTCCGGTGGCGGCGGGCGGTGGAAGAGACGCAAACGATTTTGCTGGTGATGGAGCCGGAGGCGAATGCGAAGACGTGCGCTTCGCTGGTGCTGCGGATGCAGAACGGAGCAGCGCGATGGGCGTCCACGGCAGGAGATTTGCGGCAGACGGAGGCACGGCTGCTGGAAGGGCGCGGGAGCGGACTGGAGCGCGTACGGGCTCGGAAGCGGGCGCGGGATATTTTTATGAAACAGATCGATGCGCGGGAGATAGAGGAGGACTGTGCAGCGTTTGAGACACGCATTGTTCGACCGTTCGGAGAAAAGTTTAACGCAGAGACGCAGAGTGCGCAGAGAAGGAAGAGAAAGGAAAAAACATAACACAGAGAGCAGGAGAGGAAAGCGCACGGAGAACACCGAGAAAGTGTGGAGAGGAATGTTTGCGGGAGTGTTTGCGGAGAATTTTTTGGTGCAGGCGGCGGTGCGTGGAGAGCCGGGATTGCAGGAGTGTGCGCTGGCGCTGGTGGATGGGGCGCCGCCGCTGGCGAAAGTGGTGGCGGCGAGCGAGGCGGCGCGGCGGATGGGTGTCGAGATTGGGATGCCCAAGGCTACGGCGGCGCAATTTTTGGGAGTGGAGATACGCGTGCGATCGCTGACGTTAGAGAAAAGCGCTCATGCGGCGCTGCTGGATCTGGGATGGTCGATTTCGCCACGGATGGAAGATACGGCGGTGGACACGGTAGTGGTGGATGTGGCGGGGCTGGGCTCCATTTTTGGAGATGAAGAAGCGATCGCCGGCGAGTTACTGAAGCGCGGGCGGGCTTGCGGGTTGCGGCTGAATGTTGTGGTGGCGGCAAATATTGGTGCGGCGTTGACGGCTGCGCGGGGAATTGCGGGCACTTGCGTGATTGCGCGTGGTACAGAGGCGGCGCGACTGAGCGGGTTGCCGGTGAGCGTTCTGTTGCTGTCTGAAGAAATGGCGGAGACGCTGGAGCGCTGGGGAGTGCGAACGTGCGGCGCGCTGGCGGCGCTGCCGGTGCTGGAACTTTCGGAGCGGCTGGGACAGGAGGGCGTACGGCTGCATGCGCTGGCGCGCGGGGATGGCGCGCGCGCGATGATTGTGGCGGAGCCGGGGCACACGTTTGAAGAAGAAATGGAGCTGGATGACGCGGTGGAGGAGTTGGAGCCGCTGTCGTTTTTGCTGGGGCGGCTGCTGGACCAGCTTTGCGGGCGGCTGGCGGCGCGTGCGCTGGCGGCAAGCGTGATTCGCATGCGCTTCGAGCTAGAGCCGGCGTTCGAAAAAGCCATCGAGGCGAAAAAAGAAATTGTGCGCGCGAAGAATTTGCCGGGCGTGTTCGAGCGCGAGCTGCAACTGCCGGTGGCGATGCGCGACGCCAAGATGCTGCTGAAACTGGTGCGCTTGCGGTTGCAGGCGAATCCGCCGGGAGCACCCATCGTGAAGATTCGCTTAGCGGCGGAGACGGCGCGGACGCGCGTGACGCAAAACGGATTGTTTCTACCGAGTTTTCCGGATGCGGAAAAACTGGAATTGACGATTGCGCGGATTGCGAACGTGGTGGGAGAGGGAAATGTCGGTGTGGCGGAACGGATGGACACGCACCGGGTGGATGCGTTTCAAGTGGTGAAGTTTTTGGCGGCGGTGGAAGAGCGTGATTACGAGATGCCGGCGAGGGGTGCAAGTGCGAGGATAGCGATGAGCTGCCGGATTTTTCGGCCAGTGCTGGCAGCGAAAGTGGAATTGGAAGCGAAGCGGCCGGTGCGGGTATTTTTTGCGGGAATGCGAGGAGACGTTGCGGCAGCGGCGGGGCCGTGGAAGACGTCGGGCGAATGGTGGCGCGAAGACGCTTGGCAACAGGAGGAATGGGACCTGGAACTTGTGTTTCGCGTGGGGCGTGGGGAAAGCGAGCGCAGATTGTACCGCGTATATTACGACGCGAAATGTGAAGGCTGGTTTGTGCGAGGTGTGTACGACTGATGTACACGGAGCTGCATGCGCGGTCGGCGTTCAGTTTTCTGGAAGGCGGGTCGACGCCGGAAGACCTGGTGAGCGTGTGCGCGGAGCGCGGAATGGAGACGATGGCGCTGCTGGACCGCGACGGCGTGTACGGAGCGCCGCGTTTTCATCTGGGAGCCAAGAAGATTCGTTTGCGCGCGCATATCGGAGCGGAAGTGACAGCAGCGGATGGATGGCGATATCCGCTGTTGGTGGAAACGCGCGAGGGTTACCAGAATTTGTGCCGGCTGATCACGCGGATGAAGATGCGCGCGAAGAAAGGCGAAGGGCACGTCTTCGCCAAAGAAATGACGAAACTTGGCGGCGGATTAATTTGCCTGACCGGAGGGGAGGAAGGACCGCTGACTCATGCGCTGCTGCACGGCGGAGCGGCAGAGGCGGAAAGACGAGTGCATGAGCTGTGTGAAACGTTCGGGCGCGAAAACGTTTACGTCGAATTGCAACGGCATTTGTGCCGTCACGAAGAAGCGCGCAACCAGGCGGCTTTGGCCATCGCGCGAAAAATGAAGTTGCCGCTGCTGGCGACCAACGGCGTCTCGTACGCACAGCCACCGCAGCGCGAAGTACTGGACGTCTTCACCTGCATCCGGCATCACCGCACGCTGGCGACAGCCGGACGCCTGCTGAGTCGCAATTGTGAACGTCATTTGAAATCGCCGGAGGAGATGAAGCGCTTGTTCGCAGATTTGCCAGAAGCGATTACGAATACCCAGGAGCTTTCCGCGCGGCTGGGCTTCGTGCTGAGCGATCTGGGCTACAAATTTCCGGACTATCCGATGCCGGACGGCGAAACACAAACGAGCTTTCTGCGGAAGCGCACCTACGAGGGCATGCTCTGGCGCTATGGCGGTGGGAATGAACGTGCCAGGCAACAGCTCGAGTGCGAGCTGGCGCTGATCGACAAACTGCACCTCGAAGGCTACTTCCTGATTGTTTGGGACATCGTGCGGTTTTGCCGCGAGCAAGACATTCTGGTGCAAGGACGCGGGTCGGCGGCCAACAGCGCGGTTTGTTACGCGCTGGGAATTACCGCTGTCGATCCAGTGGGCATGGAATTGTTGTTCGACCGTTTTTTATCCGAGGAACGCGGCGAGTGGCCGGACATCGACCTGGATTTACCGAGCGGCGACCAGCGCGAGCGCGCCATCCAGTATGTGTATGAGCGCTATGGCAAGCTGGGCGCGGCGATGACGGCGAACGTGATTACGTAGCGTGGAAAATCGGCGGCGCGGGAAATTGGGAAAGCGCTGTCGTTCGATGCGGAGACGCTGGACCGTCTGTCGGGGCTGGTCGGCGCGTGGGAATATCGCGACTCGAACGACACGCTGGAGCGGCAGTTCCGCGATGCCGGGCTGGACCTGCATCATCCGCAAATTCGCAAATTCTTTGCGCTATGCAAAGCGGTGCAGGATTTGCCGCGGCACTTGGGGCAGCATTCCGGCGGAATGGTAGTTTGCCAGGGCCAACTGGATTCCGCAGTGCCGCTGGAGCCGGCGACCATGCCGGGGCGCGTAGTGGTGCAATGGGACAAAGAAGACTGTGCGGACATGGGCATCGTAAAAGTGGATTTGCTGGGTCTGGGAATGATGGCGGTGCTGGAAGACACGCTGGAGATTATCCGCGACAATTATGGAGAAGAAATCGATCTGGGACGATTGCCGGCAAACGACCGAAAGATTTACGACACTCTGACGAAAGCAGACACGGTGGGGATGTTTCAGATCGAGAGCCGCGCGCAGATGGCGTGCTTGCCGCGGCTGCGCCCGAAATGTTTTTACGACATCGTGGTGCAGGTGGCCATCATCCGGCCGGGGCCGATTGTCGGGAAAATGGTGCATCCGTATTTGAAGCGGCGGCAGGGCCGCGAAAAAGCAGAGTGTTTGCATCCATCGCTAGAGCAAGTGCTGAAGCGCACGCTGGGCGTCCCGCTGTTTCAGGAGCAACTGTTGCGCATGGCCATGATCGCCGCGGGATTCACGGGCGGCGAAGCGGAGGAATTGCGGCGGGCGTTCGGATTCAAGCGGTCCGAAGCGCGAATGAAAGATGTGGAGACCAAGCTGCGGAACGGTATGGAGAAAAATGACATCACCGGAGAGACGCAAGACAAAATCGTGAAATCGATCACCTCGTTTGCGTTGTACGGCTTTCCAGAATCGCACGCGGCAAGCTTTGCCCTGCTGGCGTATGCCAGCGCTTATTTCAAGTGCCATTATCTGGGACCATTCACGGCAGCCATGCTGAACAATCAGCCGATGGGCTTTTACCGCCCAGCAACGCTGGTGAAGGATGCACAACGGCACGGATTGAAATTCAAGCCGATTGACGCGGCGCGATCGGAGTGGCACTGCAAGCTGGAGAAGATTGCCGACGGATTCGCGGTGCGCATGGGTTTGCAATACGTGAGAGGATTGCGAAAAGACATCGGACTGGAAATCGTGCGGGAACGGGAGGTTCGGTCGTTTGCCTCCATCGAGGAATTGAAGTTGCGCGTTCCAGGAATTCAGAAGGCGGAACTGACGGCGTTGGCGGAAGTGGGCGCGTTGAATTTTATCGATGGAACCAAGCGGCAGATTCACCGGAGGGATGCGCTGTGGCAAGTGGAACGCGCGGCGCGGCGGTCGGGCCCACTGCTGGAGCGGCCGAGCGGAGCGCACCATCAGATCGAGCCGGAAGAGGGAGCAGTGCTGGTGGAATCGCCGCTGTTGCGTATGACCGCGGAAGAACGAATCGTGGCGGATTTCCGCGGAACGGGATTGACCACCGGACCACATCCAATGGCTTATCACCGGACGGAATTGAAGAAACACGGGATTGTGAGCGCGGCCGAACTGATGAAACTGCAGGATGGAGCAAAGGTGCGAGTAGCAGGCGCGGTAATTGCGCGGCAACGGCCGGGAACCGCGAAAGGATTCGTGTTTCTGAGCCTGGAAGACGAAACGGGAATCGCCAATGCGATTATCACGCCGCAGCTTTTCGACCAGGACCATACCGTGGTGGTGCATCACCCGTTTTTGCTGATCGAAGGACGGCTGCAAAATCAGGACAACGTGATTTCCGTGAAAGCAGAAGCGGTATTCCCGCTGCGGCTGACGCAAGCGCAGCCGCAATCCCACGATTTTCACTAAGAGCGCCTGCGAAAAGCGGACCGCCCATCTTCGTCGCGATTTCCTTCCTGGGCGCGGCCTGATTAAGATAGCTGCAACATGGACTCTTTCCCCAAAACGCCGAAGAACAAGCCGAAGCCGCTGGCCGGAGTGAAAGTGCTTGAAATGGGCCAGCTTCTGGCGGGACCGTTCGCAACGGTGCTGCTCGCCTGGTTCGGCGCGGAAGTGATCAAGATCGAGCCGCCGGGAACCGGCGACCCGTTACGCAGCTGGCGCACCCTGCACAAGGGAACTTCGCTGTGGTGGTACAGCCTGGCGCGCAACAAGAAGTGCATCACGCTCGATTTGCGCCAGAAAAAAGGGCAGGAGATTGCGCGGCGGCTGGCGGAACGCGTGGACGTGATCGTAGAAAATTTCAAGCCGGGCACGTTGGAAAAATGGGGCCTGGGCTTTGCAGACGTAAAAGCTATCAATCCGCGGGTGATCATGGCGCGCATCTCCGGCTGGGGACAGACCGGACCCAACGCGCAAAAGCCCGGATTCGCGGCGGTGGGCGAGGGAGTGGGCGGACTGCGCTACCTGACCGGTGATCGCGACCGTCCGCCAGTGCGGCCAAATCTGAGTCTGGGCGATTCGCTGACCGGACTGCACGCCGCGTTCGGGATTCTGACGGCGCTGTATCACCGCGATGCGCAGGGCGGGGGAACCGGGCAGGTTGTCGATGTGGCGATTTACGAGTCCGTGTTCAACATGATGGAAAGCACCATTCCCGAATACGATAAGGCTGGCGTGATTCGCGAACGCGAAGGAACGCGTCTGTCCGGAATCGTGCCCACGGGAACGTATCCGTGCCGCGACGGCGTTTACGTGATCATCGGCGCAAATGGAGACAACCTGTTTAAGCGCTTTATGCTGGCCATCGGCCGGCCGGACATGGCCAGCGACCCGCGTTTCGAACACAACGACGATCGCGTGCCGTGGGCGGATGAGATTGACAGAGCGATATCGGACTGGACGCGGCGCTGGCCCTCAGCGGAAGTGGTGCGGGTTCTGGAAGGGGCCGCAGTGCCGGTGGGGCCCATAAATTCCGCGAAAGACATGATGATGGACCCGCATTTTCACGCTCGGGGACTGTTTCAGGAAGCAGACCTGGGCGACGGCGACAAAGTGCGGCTGCCGGCGATCATGCCGCAGCTAACTGAAACTCCTGGCGGCATGGAGTGGCCGGGGCCGACGCTGGGCGAACACAATCGCGAAGTTTACGGCGGGCTGCTGGGGTATAGCGATGAGGAAATCGCCACGCTGGCGGCCGCGGGAATCATCTAGATCGGCAAGCTTATCGCTATCCTCTTGACGCGTAATGCGGAGCTCTAGAGATCCCGCGAAATGCGCCGCTTTCTTGTTCTTATTTTGACTTTATCTTGACTTTCAGAGCCGTTCGCCACAAACTCTCGCCACGGTTGCGCCTGAAAGTGGCCAGTCCCCCTCCACCTTTCGATGTCGTTCACAACCTGACTCTGCGTGGAGTTGCCGATTCTGCTCGGTGTTCTCCTCCTGCCCACTTTCGTTTCTGCAAGGAGCGGTTCATGAAACTGCCAGCCCGGTTTACGCCTGCAATCTGTCTCACCGCATTGCTCGCCCTCTTTGCGGCAGCGCCCGCTGCCCTCGCGCAAGTGGCAGGAACGAACGTCAACATGGTTTCCGGCACCAAGTGGCCCACCGGAGACCCCTTTCTGCAGCGGCAGAACGAGCCGTCGATGGCCGTCTCGACGCGCAATCCACTGCACATTCTGGCCGGCGCCAATGACTACCGGTCTGTGGACCTCGAGCAGGTGCTGAGCGGCGGAGTCGAGACCGGCGACGCCTGGCTGGGATTGTTCAAATCGTTCGATGGCGGATTTACGTGGCAGAGCAACCTGCTGCCGGGGTGCCCTTATGCCATTGCGCAATGCACCGACAGCGGAGCTTTGAGCGGGCGTTTTCAGGCGGCGGCAGACCCCGTGGTGCGTGCCGGAACGAATGGAATGTTCTTCTACGCCGGGCTGGCGTTTGACCGCGCCACCAGCGCGAATTCTGCAAGTTCGGTGAGCTCGATCTTCGTGGCACGTTACAACGACTTGAACAACAACGAGCAACTCGATCCCATCACTTACATTGACACGCACATTGTGGCCACAGGCAACAGCACGCAGTTTTTGGATAAGCCGTCCATGGCTGTGGACATTCCGCGAGCCGGAGCAGCGACCTGTTCGTTCACGGCGAATGAGCCTGGGGTTGGACCGAATGGCGCGACGTTCCCGGTGCACCAATCTTTTGCCGCGGGGAATATTTATCTGGCGTATACGGATTTCCTGGCGGGGGCGAAGGGCAATATTACACCGACGCACTTGATGTTTACGCATTCGACCGATTGCGGAGTGACTTGGAGCACGCCGGTCCAGATCAACACAGGAACGACCACAAGCCAGGGGAGCACCATAGCCGTCAACGCGATCACCGGAGCCGTGTATGTGGCGTGGCGGCAATTCGCAACGCCCGGAGTGGTACCAGACGCGATCATGATCGCGCAGTCGACAAACGCGGGAAAGAGCTTCAGCAAGCCAGTACAGATTTCGACGTTTCAGCCGTTCGATCAGGGGACTACAGGCACGTCGTTTCGAACCAACGCCTATCCCGCGATCACCACGGATTTTTTTGGTTTCGTGTATGTGGCATTTTCTGCCCGTGGCGTGAGTTCAAGCGGCGATGCGCGGATTGTGGCGGCAGGGTCGATCGATGGCACGCACTGGACGCCCGCCTTTATGGTCGACAATCTGCCACAGAACGCACAGACCAATCCTTCAGGACGCGGCCACCAGATCATGCCGGCAATGACCTTCGCGAACGGCAGGTTAACGCTGCTTTACTACGATCTGCGCTTGGACCATTACGCCGGGTTTTACACGCCGAATCCCGCGAGCCTTGGAAGCTACACGGAAATGCTGGACCCGCAAGGTGAACTGGTTCCTGTGACCACAGCCGGGTTGAACCAAGTATTTACTCGCTTTATTGATGATGCTGGGTTGGGTTTGCGGCGCCACACGCTCGATTTGCGCGTCCTTGAGCTGGGCATATTCCCGACTGTCGTTCTAGGGCCGTCGGTGCTGGTGTCGCAGTACGAATATGGATGCTGCGTCAATCCGGGAGCGCCGGACATCGAGCAGTTCAAGTTTAACGTGCCGAATCTGCCGCTGTTCGATCAAGGGCAGCAAGCGTTTTTGGGGGACTACATCGACGTGGTGCCGTCTCCGATGTTTGTTCCGCGGGGCAATTCCTGGGCCTACAATTTCACGCCAAGTGTTGATCCGATTTTTCATGCGACCTGGACGGACAACCGCGACGTGGTGCCGCCTCCGCCAGGCGGAAGCTGGCAAAATTACACCGCGCCCGTCGTTGCGGGCGCAATAAGCGTCGCGAACGGCAATCCCCTTCCGACTTGCCTGCCCGGGCAAGAGGGCATGCGCAACCAGAATATCTATACGTCGCAGATTACCGGTGGACTCGTTGTGGGAGCGCCGGGGAACGCAAAGCCGTTCGGTACGACGACGTTCAATGGCAAAACCGTGCCGTTCCAGCGCGCGTTTCCTGTGCAGGCGCAGAACTCGACCGGCCAGTCGCTAAACGTCCGTTTTACCATCGCGAACCAGCCTCCCGGCGGAGCCGCGTCCTTTTTGCAGTTTTCGGTATTGACGACTTTGGATGTGACCATTCCACCTTATTCGTCAGTGTCCCGCAGTGTGTTTGCCACCTCGACGAACGCGGCGGCCACCATTACGGTGAATGTGGCGCAGATCTCGGCCATTGGCGGATCCATTGTGAATAACGGGCTTTCGTCGACGGCCGTGCTCAATCCGGACATCACTAATCCGAATATCACCAACCCGAACATCACGAATCCCAACATTACGAACGCGGAAGTCACCAATCCGAATATCACCAACCCGAATATCACCAACCCCAACATCACCAATCTGGGCATCACCAACCCGAACATTACGAACATGGCGTTCCTGAATCCCAACATTACGAATTCGACTACCCCAAACCTCGACGTAACGAATTTCAGCGCAACCAATCCGAACATCACCAACCCGAACATCACCAATCCGAACATCACCAATCCAAATATCACGAACCCGAACATCACCAACCCGAACATCACCAACCCGGACATCACCAACGGTTCGATTCAAGACGTGACTTATCCGCTCACGAATAACGGCAACACTACAGCCTCTTACACCGTCAAGACGGCGACCAACGCCACCGTGCCGAGCGGAATCGTATTGCAGTTGATTATCAACAAGCTGTATCAGACGCCGGTGGCGCAGAATTGCGTGCTGGGCGTGCAGACGCACTGGGTTACGGTCGCGAATATCACCAATCCGACGCTGTTTATGGCGTCGAATCCGAATATCACCAATCCGGATATCACCAACGCCACGCCGAACGAGGGGACGGTCACGCTGGCGCCGGGCGAGACCGCCTACATCACGTTGCGGGTGGTGAACCCCACGCCGGCGCTGACGCCGTTCAATCCGCTCACCGTGATTACTCCGGTGACGGTGCCGCAGGCGGTGAACACCACGACAGTTTTGTCCAATCCTGGAAACCCGAACCTCACGGCTCCGGCTGTGTATCCACCGCTGAGCATCCTTACGGCTTCCTTGCCCGCGACCGACGTGAACGATCCCGGCTACTCGGTGCAATTGCAATCCGCCGGCGGCAAGCCCGGGCCGGACACTTTCTCGCTGGCCAGCGGTGCGCTCCCCACCGGAGTCAATCTCAGTTCGACAGGACTGCTATCCGGCACCGCTACCCAAGTCGGGACCTTCCCGATCGCCATCAAAGTCGCAGACACCGCCGCGAATTTCACCACGCAGAACTTCATTCTGAACGTCAACCCGGCGCTGCTCATCACCTCAGAGCAGGGGATGCCAGACGGCGTCATCGGACAGTTCTACAGCACCATTCCGTACACCACCAGCGGCGGCACACCTCCGTATGCCTGGAGCGCCACGAACCTTCCGCTCGCGCTGGGCCTGAGCATCAATCCCACCAGCGGCCTGGTCTCCGGCACTCCCGCCTTGGTTGGGACTTTCAACCCCACCATTACGAAGACCGACTCCGCTCTCCCGCCACGCAGCCTCGCACCCGTTAGACAAATCCGCATCGCCGCGGTTCTGGCCCTGGTGCCAACCCCCGGAACCTTAACCGCCGGCACCATCGGCGTTCCCTACCAGCTGCAATTCAGTAACACCGGAGGCCTAGGCTCCATATCCTTTAACTCCAGCGGTCTTCCAGCCGGCGCCACGCTCTCCGGCACCGGTCTGCTTTCCATTCCCAGTCCCGCGGTTTCCTCTATTTCCTTCACCGTCAGCGCCAACGACCAGTCCAATCCCTCGCCGCAATCCGCCACCGGCTTGTACACCATTAATTTTGCTGCCCCTGCCATCGGACATGTCACCTTTACCAGTCAGCCTGACAACTCGGTCGGTGGACAAGTTGTCGGAGGGAGTCCGGTGGTCGTGCACGTTGCAGACAGCAGCAATGCGCCGATCTCGGCCGCCACGGTGACCTTGTCATTCAATGGCGTGCCTCCGTGCTCCAGCGCGACGTTGGGCGGAACCCTCAGCGTGCAGACCGACGCTGTCGGAAACGCTACTTTCTCCAATCTCACCGTGGATCGCGGGCAAATCGGATACGCCTTGCGCGCGAACGTCGGGAATTTTTCCGCTTTTTCGAATGCGTTCACAGTTAATGGCTTCTGTCCCTCGGTGAATCTTTCGAGCGCGCGCGAGCAGGATGCCCAGGTGTCGTTGGGAAGCGGCAAGGTACTGATCGCCGGCGGCGTCGTCGACAATAACGGCATGGTAGTGAATACCGCTGAACTTTATGACCCGGCGACCGGCACGGTTTCTCCTACCGGAAATTTGAGTGATGCCCATGGCCGCGCGCTCATGGCCAGCGTTGTGCTGATGGACGGCCGAGTGCTTCTTGTCGGTGGCACGAACAGCACCGGGAACCTGGCGACAGCCGAGATCTATGACCCTGCGACAGGAATTTTTTCAGCCACTGGGAGCATGGCCCAAGCAAGACAGAATCCTACAGCTGTTCTGCTAGCCGACGGAAGAGTGCTGGTTAGCGGAGGCTTTAATGGCGGCGTGGCATTAAGCAGCGCAGAAATCTATAACCCGGCGACGGGTTTGTTCACTGCCACGGGCAGTCTCAACCAGGCGCGCGCCCGCAATACGATAACGTTGTTGCCGAACGGGAAAGTACTTGTCGCCGGCGGGCGCAATGCCAACGGCGCCGTTTTTGCCGCCCTCGCCAGCGCCGAAATCTTTGACCCTCTGGCGAACAATGGCGTGGGTGCATTCACCCTCACTGGAAATATGAACAGTGCTCGCGACGTTGCCACGGCCACTCTGCTATCCAACGGAACGGTGCTTCTTGCGGGAGGCTTCACCGGCGGTAATACCGGGCCGGCCGTTTCGAGCGCGGATATCTTCGACCCTGCCACTGGCTTATTTACACCGACTGGCAGCATGAGCGCTGCGCGTGGCCGTCATAGCGCAGAGCTGCTGCCAGACGCCACCGTGCTCGTGGCCGGCGGCATCGACGTTTTCAACGGTGTCACCGCGGTGCTGACTGCAGAGATTTACAATCCGACGACGGGAACGTTCAGCGCGACGGGTTCGATGAGCGCGGCTCGCGAACTGCATCGAAGCACCCTTTTGAACAACGGCTATGCGCTGGTTACCGGCGGCGACGACGGCGTCAACGTGCTGGCAACCACGGAGGTCTATTACAGCACCGCGCCGCTGACGGCGATGCAGGTGACAACTCCTACGACTGGGCAGCCAGGTACTGCGGTTTTCTCAAACCCGACTGCATTCAGCGGGTCTACTACCAACATCAACGCCATCGGTTTTAACAATATTCTGCCGGCCGGAGCCCCATTCCTGGGATCCAATCCGCTGGTCGTTTCCGGCGTCAGTTTCGCAACGTCCAACCCTAATACGGCGGTGAACGTGACGAGGTCAACGTTCTACAACCCGAGCAAATATCCGGCGGACTTCATCATCGATTCCGCCAACCCCGGCCCGAACAACCAGGTCACCATCACTCTGGCGCAGCCGACACGCGCATTGGCGATCGACTACGGAGGCTTTGTTGGTGGCACATCTGGATCGCTCGCCTTGTCGAACGGTTTTGTCTTGCCGTTAAGCAATTTGCCCGCCGTCGGACACACGCAGTTCAGTGGATTCGTTTCAGGGACGCCGTTCAATTCTCTGACGTTTAACACCATCAATGATTCCTGGGTGGTGTTGGACATATTGCTCGCCACGGCAAGCACTGCGCTTCCCAACGCCACGCAGGGCGTGCCCTATACCCAGGTGCTTTTGGAGCAAGGTGGCCTCGGCCCCCTGACGTGGACATTAGCCAGCGGCACATTGCCAACGGGCTTCTCTTTGAGCCCAAGCGGTATTCTAACGGGCATTCCTACGACCATCGGGACCTTCACATTCACTGTTCATCTCGCTGACAGCAGCTCGCCGCAAAAAACAACCGTGGCTGCGTTCACGCTGCAAGTCAACGCGTCGCTGACCATCACGACAACGAGTCTCCCCAATGGAAGCGTTGGCGCGCCATATAACAGTCCGATCGTGACGACCGGTGGAGTGTTGCCGGTCTCTTTCTCGCTCACGACTGCATCGTTCCCTCCAGGTCTCACCATAACGCAACCTGCACCGGGTACGCAGACAGGCGCTCT
>Ga0207087_1101_pt1 | contig 16124 bp, 8 predicted proteins | sample Alteio_BWMinHeat_51_FD_153544 | JGI IMG/M metagenome (GOLD analysis project Ga0207087, IMG submission 153544) | Enriched cells from forest soil in Barre Woods Harvard Forest LTER site, Petersham, Massachusetts, United States -... | ecosystem: Environmental > Terrestrial > Soil > Temperate forest >... | reverse complement strand
GTTGCAAGAACCTGGATAAACCGATGAGGTCGAGGCTCTCGATTTCGTTGGCCGACTCGGGCGATTCCGAAAGCAGCGCGTTGATTTTGCAGAAAAGCGCGGCAAGCCCGCGCAAATCCATTTGATTGTGACGCACCACTCCCGCGAGCGGCACCGTTGGCCCGCCGCGCAGATAGTCAAAATAAAACTGGGGAATCATCGCGGACGCTACATCGTCTTCGCGATGCCAGCCGAGCCGCGGCGCGTCGAGGACATGGCGTTCGAGCTCCACGAGCCGCACCGAGCCGAGACGAAGCTTCCACAACGCGCGTGCCGGATGCAGCAAATCTAGGTGCGTCGCCAGCTTTGGCGCCGCGATCGAGCGGGTCATCGTAAAGCGGCTCTCCAGCAGTGGCCAGTCGAATGATTTTCCATTGAAAGTGACGAGCACCGGGCGCTCCGCGATACGCGCCGCCAGTTCATGGAGAAGAGAATGTTCCTCGGCGAAGTCGCGCATGAAGAGCTGCTCGACTTGCAATCCACCGGCGTCCCACCACGCGAGTCCAATGAGAAATGCATAAGTACCAGTGCCTCCCGCGAGGCCGGTCGTTTCAGTATCCAGAAAGAGCCACTTTTCCGGATCTTCGAGCGCGGCGCGAGTTCTGCGGGAAAGCCATTCATTGCGCGTACGCGAAAGCAATTCAAGGGAGATGGGGGACGGTTCGGAGAACTCAGGTGTTGAGAACCAGTTTCGAACGGCGAGGTGCTCACCGAAGCGATTCCGCGCGACGCCTGCCCCAAGGAGCTGTCCCAACGCATCTTCTTCATCCGGTGCTCGCAGAGTTGTTGGCCGCGCCGGCGCAGACCGCGCTGGCCGGAGCGCCGCGAGTCGCGAAAATTTGTCGGCAGTCGTAGCCATCTCTAAGCACACAACCTGTCGAGAATGGCGAGCGCAGCTTCCTTGGCGCGCGGCGCGAGATCGCCCGCAGGCCCCACGCAGGACGGGCAGCCCTGCTCGCAAGTGCAAGCGGCGATGAGTTCACGTGTTTTCTGCATCAGGAGTTCATGGGTTCGAAAGAGAGGCTCGGAGAACCCAATGCCGCCAGGATAAGCGTCGTAGAGATACAAATTGGGTTCGAAGAATTCTTTGGCATTCGTGGAGATGGCGTCCCGCATACGCGTTGGGGCGAACTCGTTGCTCCCGGATGCATCGATCGGTAGGACGGACATTCCTGTCTGTCCCGCCCCCGCCACATCCGGAGGCCGCTCGCCGATGGCCGTTCCAAGGTCGCGGGAGTCGCACATCAGCAGCAGCGTAGCCACGGATTCAAGCGCATGCAGCAGTCCAAACATCCCGCTTTGCCGCTCGCTCACGCGGAATGGCAGCAACTCAAGCAGCGGCCGATGCAGCGTAATCCAGTAGGAAGTGGTATGCATCTCGTTCTCAGGCAGTTCGAGCTTGCCATCACCGATATTTTCGTTCGTAAAGAATTTGATTTTCTTGAACCCCACGACCTGCGAGCGCACAAGTACATCGCCATGAGAAAAAGAGGATGCTTCAGCGCTCAGAGAACGAGCGGCAACTTCGAGGACGCGTACCTGCGTGTAGCGCACGGCGTCCGTGTAATAGTCGACGTCAACTTTTTTGACATACGCTTTGTGTTCCTTGAAGTCGAGATGTTCGACGTGAAACTGCTGACCGCCATGAAGATAAATGGCTTTTTCGTGAACGAACGCCAGCGCGCTGGGAAAATCAATTTCGCCAATGACGCTGGGCTCGCCCGTCAGGTCAATGATCACGAAATTGTCGCTGGTCACGGAGCGCAGGCTGATGGTATCGGCGGGATAGGCTTCGTGCGTCCAGTGATAATTGTCACCCGCGAGATGTAAGAAACCTGCTTCGGCAAGTCGCGCGCACAAATCGGGTAAGTCGGCGTCGCCAAATTTCTCTCCGGGAGCGATGGGCAATTCGAACGCGGCGCATTTCAGATGGTTGATCAGGATTTCCAGATTGTCCGGCTGGATAAAAGCGTGCTCCGGCGTGTTGCCGAAAAAATAGTCGGGATGACGCACGATAAATTGGTCGAGCGGCGAAGACGAGGCCACAAGTACAGCGCAGGAACTTCCGCTGCGCCGGCCAGCGCGCCCCGCGCGCTGCCAGGTAGCTGCGATGCTGCCGGGATACCCGGCCATCACCACGGTATCAAGCGAACCAACGTCTATACCCAGTTCGAGCGCACTTGTCGAAACGACGCCGCGAATTTTTCCATCACGCAGCCCGCGCTCGATTTCGCGGCGCTCGTGCGGCAAGTAGCCGCCGCGGTAGCCATGAATCGATTGCGGTGTTCCCGGCAAGTGCGGATTTCCCTGCTGCAAGTAGGTAAGAAGAATTTCCGTATGCAGTCGCGAATTGGCGAACACTATCGTTTGCAAATCATGCTTCAGAAATTCCTGCGCCACGCGTGACGCTTCATTAATGTAGCTGCGGCGAATCCCCAGCGCGCGATTCACAACCGGCGGATTGTAGAAAACAAATGTTTTTTCCGCCGCAGGCGCGCCATTCAAATTAAGGACCTCGACGTCGGATTCGAGCAGCCGCGCAGCGAGCTCTCCCGGATTCGCGATTGTTGCCGAGCAACAGATGAATTGCGGATCGCAGCCGTAAAAGCGCGCGATGCGCCGGAGGCGCCGCAACACGTTGCACAAGTGGCTGCCAAAAACACCCCGGTAGGTGTGCAGCTCATCAATCACGATGTACCGCAAATTTTCGAACACTCGCGTCCATCGCGTGTGGTGTGGAAGAATTCCCGTGTGCAGCATGTCCGGGTTGGTCAGGATGACGTGACTTTTTTCGCGGATGGCTTTGCGCGCATCAGCCGGCGTGTCGCCGTCGTAAGTGAATACTCCGAAGCGATTGTCCAGGCGCTGATTCAGATCATGCAGTTCCGCAAGCTGGTCCTGCGCAAGCGCTTTGGTAGGGAAGAGATACAGCGCGCAGGTATCAGAATTCTCTAGGACAGAGTTCAACACCGGCAAGTTGTAGCAGAGCGTTTTTCCGGAAGCGGTGGGCGTAACGATGACTACGTTTTTGCCGGCGTGGACAGCTTCCGCGGCAGCGGCTTGATGCGTGTAGAGGCGCCGAATGCCTTTGCCTGCGTAGGCGTCCGTGAGATTCGAAAGCACCCAGGTAGGAAAGTCCGCCCACTGCGCCTCGCGAGCAGGAAAATGGCGGATCGCAGTGAGCAATTCGCCGTTGAGATCGCGAGCTGCGAACGCGTCCAGAACTTCGTGGACGCGCGTGATCGACGTTGTTGTGCCAGCCCTGCGAACAGCGAGCGATTCCGGCATGCGTAGTCCCCTCAAAAATCTGCTCATGACATAGCTGCAAAGCCTGCTGAAGAGCTTGCTCCGGATAGAGGGCAGCCAACCCTGCATGTTCATACCTGCCACTGGAAAGATCCCGCAAAGAGCCCATATAAATCAGCCGGGCGAATAGCCCAGGTATACCCGCCAACGTAGTGACGGTGAAGTCTTGAACGATTCTTCGGTTTTGCTGGAGTTGTGTCAGCGCCGTCATGTGGTCGTGTTCCGCAGACAGAACGTTTTCAAGCTTAGACGCCCGCCCTAGATGTGGCTCCTCAAACTGCACTTGAGGAGGGTTCATCCATGAAAAAACTTGTGACACTGACCGTGCTTTCGCTGCTTGCGGTGTTAATCGTACTTCCGCTTAGTTCATTCGTCAACCATGCTGGGAGAAACATTGATCTGAAATCCCTCGCTTTTCTTGCCGACGGTAACCCTTTTCCACCTCTTCCGCCGCAGCCCCCAACGCTCGTCGCTGACGGCAATCCTTTTCCGCCTCTGCCTCCGCAACCCCCAACACTCGTAGCTGACGGCAATCCTTTTCCACCGCTTCCTCCGCAACCCCCAACGCTCGTCGCTGACGGCAACCCTTTTCCGCCTCTTCCTCCGCAGCCCCCAACACTCGTCGCTGACGGCAATCCTTTTCCACCGCTTCCTCCGCCAGCACGGAACGCTTTCATAAGCGCATGAAGGTTCTCTAACAATTCAAAGACAAGGAAGTGTTGCGGGCTGCCTCGGTCTTTGTAACTGGGTTGGGCAGCCATATAGAGTATTTACCGCCCAATGATAAACATGCTAATATCCGACGCGCGTGCAAGAGATGGGGCAATTTCAGCAGATCTTGTGGGCCGCGAACGTCGCCGTTGGAATCGTTCTCTTGGCCTTGTTGATAGCCCGTGAAAAGTTCCGGGCTTTTCCGGCGTTCACGGGCTACCTTCTTTTGAACTTATCTCAAGCCGTAGCCTTTTACTTTGCCACTCGACGATGGGGCTATGCTTCAAGGAACATGTGGCTCTTCGGTTGGGGCTCCCAAGTCGTCGTGACACTTGCGCGCGCGCTGGCCGTCGCCGAGCTTTGCCGGCATATGCTGGCCCGCTACCACGGGGTCTGGGGGCTGGCTTGGCGCGTTCTCTGCGGGTCCGCAATGGTTGTCATCTTGTATTCCGGCTTCGCGGGGAGGCGTCGATGGGAACTTGCATTCCCGGCGCTAGACCGGAGCCTGGAACTGTCCATCGCCGCGGTGATCGTCATTCTCCTGCTATTTGTGCGCTACTACGAGGTGGTGGCGGATCCGGTAGATCGTTCACTGGCGGTGGGTTTGTGTCTCTACTCGTGTTTCGGTGCGGTCAATAACACGATTCTGGATCGCTACCTTTATTCTTATCAGGAACTGTGGATCATCCTAGGAATGTTGTCGTTTCTCGCGAGCCTGATGGTGTGGACCTGGGCACTGCGCAGTCCGCAAAGCGTATCTCGCCGCGAGGAAGCCCTGCTCGCGCCTGGAATCTACGAATCGCTTGCACCGCAGATTAATCTCCGGTTGCGCACACTCAATGATCGGCTCAGCCAATTCTGGAATTCGGAGTCGCCTCGACGATGAACCTCACCATGTTTTTTTTCATCGGCGTTGTCGCCATCTTACTGCTTTTGCTGGCTTGGGCATTGCGCGGACCGGCGAAGCTGCGGGAGCCGGAACCGACTTTAAACGATCTTCCGGAGACGGGAAGACGCCACGTGAATTTTCTGCCGCCGATCCAGCAGGCTTTGGGGAAAACGGATTGTGAATACCTGTCACGAAGGGCGTCGAAGGCCTTAGTTCGGCGTGTGCAACGGGAGCGCCAGCGCATCGCGTTGAACTATTTGTCGGCGCTGCGAGTGGATTTCAAGGATCTGTTGCGGATGGCGAGCATGATTGCCCGGTTATCACCGCAGCTGGCCGCGATGCAGGAATTCGAGAGGTTACGTCTGACGATAAAGTTTGCCTGGAGTTACCAGACGATACGAATGATGTTGTGGGCGGGGCTGGCGCCTCTCCCGCAATTAAACGGTTTGAGCGAACTGCTCAGTGCTTTGAGTGTTCGAATGGAAACCGCGGTGAAAGAAATGGGCGAGCACGCCGCTCTATCGGCAAAGTTTGCTTCATCGCTCGATGGGCACGACATTGACGCTGCTTTGTAATAGCTCATCGACTGCGGCAAGCAGATCGCTGGCTTTAAATGGCTTCTGCAGAATCTGACAGCCGCTCCCAGTACTTTTTTCTCCCTCGCCGCCCGAGCGCACGGCCGCGGACATCCAAATCACTTTGCGGGCAAGGGCGGGCTTCTGATGCGCCAGCCATTCCTTAAGGCTCTCTCCATTTGGAGCATCGCAAACCTGCAGATCCGCGACCACGATGTCGAACTCCTCTTTTTCAATCAGCGAGCGAGCTTCGCGGGCGTCCTTCGCGGTCAGCACGCGATGATCGCGGCCGCGCAGGAAAGTACCGACAGCCTCCAACACCGAATCATCGTGATCTATAAGCAGAATGCGCCCGTCTTTCCCGGAGACGCGTGATTGGCCAGGGTCAGAGGATTGCGGCAGGGCCGCAGGTTGGAAGGGCAGTTCAATTGTAAAAGACGCCCCACGCGTCGGAATATTCCGGACACGGATCGTTCCACCGTGCTCCGTGATAATGCCATAGCAGATGCTCAATCCCAGGCCAGTGCCCTTGCCGACAGGTTTCGTGGTGTAGAAAGGATCGAAGACGCGCGAAGCGTCTTGAACGCCCGGGCCACTGTCGGTGAACTCGATGAAGAGCTTATCGGCATTCGTTCCTGTGCGCACCCACAGGTCGCCATCGGCGGAGCGCTCCAGGATCGCGTCCACCGCGTTATTCACTAAATTCAAAAAGACTTGCTGCAATTGATAGGGATCGGCGGCCGTTACGGGCAGGTCGGGAGCCAGCTCCAGGTTCACGCGGATATTGCTCATGCGCAGGTCGTAGTCGCGGAGCGCCAGAGTGTCTTCGAGAACTTGGTTGATCCGCACGGGAACGCGCTCGGGTTTGTGCTGCCGTGCGAAACTCAGGAGATTCTGGACGATGCGGTGCGTGCGCTGAGCTTGCTTGTACAATTTGTCGGAATATTCGATCCCCTGCGGCCCCATTTGGCCGCTGGACGTAAGTAATTGACTGTATCCAAGGATAGCCGTCAGCGGGTTATTCAGTTCGTGCGCCACGCCTGAAATCAACTGTCCCACCGCCGCCAGCTTCTCGCTGTGGACCAATTGCTCCTGCGTGCGGCGCAGATTGTCATACGCCTGGCGGGTTTCCTCGTAAAGCATGGTGCGCTCGATCGCGCTGGAGATCTGGCTGCCCACCGCGATGAGCAAGTTGACGTCCGCAGACGAGAATTCACGCGCCGTGCGGCTTCCCACCACCAGGCCACCGATAACGCGATCCTTGGACCAGAGAATGACGATGTACGCCGCAATAATCTCTTCTTTTTGCTGCGCGTCGCGGAAAATCGGCGGCAGCGGCAGACCCTGGGCGGAAAGAAAAGTCGCATGGACGGCTTTGATGTGCTGCATCAGCTCCGGCTTGACTGGTGTTGATGGAAAGTGCCTCGAATACTCCGAGCGATGTCCAACCGCCGCGATGCGCCTTAACTGGGTGCCATCTTGCTCGAAAAGAAAGAGCGAGGTGGCGTCCAGGCTGAACAGCTCGGCCATCTGACGCAGGGTCCTGTGCAGCGAATCGCTTAAGTCCATGGACTCGGTCAACGTCTGGGCAATGGAGTTCAACACCAGCAGCTCGCGGTTGCGCCGCCGGATTTCGTGCTCGGCTTGCTTTCGCTCCGTAATGTCCAGCAAGAACCCTTGATACGCGGTGACGTTGCCCGCGGCATCCCGCACGGCGATGGAAGACTCCAGCATCGTGCGGATTTCGCCGTCCTTGCGGCGCATGTCGAATTCAAAATCGGCAACGGAGCCATGCTGTTCCAGCAGCTTCTTCAGTCTTTCGCGATCGTAATGGTTGACGTAGAACGCTGCAGGGATATCAATGCCCATCAATTCCTCGCGGGATTCGTACCCCGTCATGCGGAGAAGCGCATCGTTGAAATCGAGGAAGTGGCCCTGAGGCGTGGAAATGAACACGCCTTCCTGGACGCTGGAGACAAGCGTGCGGTATTTTTCTTCTGCGCGCTTGCGATCCGTAATGTCCTTCAAGACGTGTACCGTGCCAAGCTGACGTTCCGATGGGTCCGTAAACGTGGAATTCGACGACAGGAAATAGCCGGACAGCCAAGGGTCGGGCTCGTCGCCCTCGCCGGCGACTCCTTCGCAGTAGGGGCAGATTTTGTAAGCTGCGTTTTTGGCGGAAAGAAGCTCCGTGACGCTCCGGCCAACCAGTACGCTGCCTTCGCGGCCCAGCAGGTCGGTCAGCCGCTGATTGCTGCGAAGGATGCGTCCCTGGCGATCGTGCACCAGAATGGGGTCGCCAATCGAATCAAATGTGTATTCCCATTGCTGTTGAACGGTATTGACTTGTTCAAACAAGCGGACGTTCTGCAGCGTGAGTCCAAGCAAGTTGGCAATATTGACCAAATACGACAGTTCATCCGGCTGGAAGCGGACGTCTCTCGTCGATCCGACCGCAATGACTCCCAAGGGTCCGGTCTTGCCGGGAAGAACCAGTGTAACGAGAGCTTTTAGGCCGGCTTCGCCGAATCTTTGTCGCGCGGCCAGGTCCTCCTCCTCCTCGGACTGCAGGACTTGGCAGTTTCCCTTCAAGACCTGTTGTGCCCAAGGCTCCGTGGCCGAGAGCTTCGCGTACCGCGTCAGAAATGCCTTGTCAAACCCAACGGTCGCCCGAGCCACCAACTGGGCAGATTTACCCTCACCTTCCAGCAGGCGAACGATTCCATGCGTGGCGCCGAGGCTTTCCACTAGCTGTGAAAGAACCTGATCCATGACTTCCTGAACGGACAGCGTTTGCGTGCTCGCGGCCGTCAGCAGCGTCAGTCGTCTGAGCTTGTCATTCAGTTCTTCCGTGCGGCTCCGCGCGCCTTCTAAAACAACCACCACCATGGCGATCCCCAAAGCCACACCCAGCAAATGGTCGAAAGCCACCCGCAACAGAAACAGGGGGTGCTCGGGCCAGTGCGGGCGGTCGAGTCCATGTAGCCCACTCAATAGAAATATGCCGCCAAGAAGCTGGATGCCGTGCCCGCGCCGAACCATCGCGGGCCGCAACATAAACCAACCCGCAATGAAGCAGATGACGCTTTCCAGAATGGCGGTTTCCCAGTGGATCGAAGCAAACGCTTGCGGGCCATTTCGTTCAATGTAGTAGATCACCGCTAAAACCAAGCCAATCAAGGGGAGAACGGACCAAATGCGCCGGTCCGACCCGGCGGAGCACTGCATCACCGACAGAAGGAACAACAGGAGTGCAGCGGATTGCCCAACCAGTAGCACCAGATGCATTCCCGGAAACGGGCGGATGAGGAAGGCGACTTCGCACAAGGAAAAGAGCGTAAAGCAGCACCAGCCGCCAAGCCAGAATCGAAAATACGCGGCAGGTTGGTCGCGCCGGAATACCAGAAACAGGACCAGCAGAATGATGAAAGCCGTGGCCTCAAAGAAAGCGATGCCGAGCAGGCCCTGATTTTCCAACACGTGGCGCCGCCTCCCGGGCGGAATTGCCGTCGCTGCGGCGCGTTTGCGGCCGCGAGAATTGCTTTGGACGGCGAGAAGCCCTGCTAGATAACCTTTATTGTGACGCTAACACGCTATTTTCTAAGTGGGCAAGGCCCCCAGCATTCCTGTGTGCCGTCACATATAATGCCTACTGGGGGCGGACCCGCGTGGAGATCGAAAACATACTAGTTGTGGACGACGAAGAAGCCATTCGTGAGGTGGTTTCCACGATGCTGGAATCCAAGGGCTATCGCTGCACTGCGGTGCAGAACGGCCGCTTCGCGCAGGATCAGATCAAGAAGACTACGCCCGATTTGGTCTTAAGCGACATGATCATGCCGGAGATGGACGGCATCAAGCTGCTCGAATGGATGCGGCAATACGATCCCGAAGTGCCGGTGATCATGGTCACCGCGATTCACGATATCTCCACCGCGCTGGAGGCGATTCGCCGCGGCGCCTATGACTATATTCTGAAGCCCTTTGAGAAGGACCAGCTCTTTCTTGGGGTTGGCCGCGCGCTCCAGCATCGCCGGCTGGTCATCGAAAACCGCAACTACCAGCGAGATTTGGAGCAGAAGGTGGAGGAGCGCACTGCCCAGCTTATCGCCAAGAATTCGGAGCTGGAGCAGTCCTACGACGATACTCTTGAGGCCCTGGGGAGCGCGCTGGACTTGAAGGATGCGGAAACCGAGGGACATTGCCAGCGCGTTACAGCCTTCTGTATTTCGATCGCGCGGACCATGCCCGTACCGCCTCCTTATTTGCCGATTCTGGCGCGTGCCGCTTTTCTCCACGATATTGGCAAAATGGCTATTCCGGACAGCATTCTGCGAAAGCCGGGGCCGTTGGATGACGCAGAAAAAAACAAGATGCGGGAACACTGCGAGATTGGCTATAACATGCTGATTCGTATCCCGTTTCTCCGCGATGCCGCGGAGATTGTGCTTGCGCACCAGGAATTCTTTGATGGCTCAGGCTACCCTCGCGGACTGAAGGGCGACCAGATTCCTCTTGGCGCCCGCATATTTACCATCGCCGATTCGCTGGATGCCATGATCAGCGACCGGCCCTACCGCCGGGCTCTGCCCATGTCCCACGCTCGCGAGGAGATTCGCCGGTGTTCGGGAAGCCAGTTCGATCCCCGCGTCGTGGAAGTGTTTATGTCCATCCCGGAACAGCACTGGATCGAGCTGCGCGAAAACCTGGGCTCGCCGTTCCGGCTGGCCCACCTGAAGAACTTGTAGTGAACAGAGCAAGCAGTGGATAGAGGGTCGTGACAGATAAGCCCTGAGTCTGAAGGTCAGTCTTTCCTGGAGCGCGGCAAGTTTCCCAGACCCTGTCGGGGCCCGGCTGTCACTTTTGCCGCAGCAGGGCGCGCCTTCCGAGGCGAGCCGCTCTTTCCGTGGTTTCCTGCTGTCTTTAGGCTGGTTCTTCTCTGAGGCCTCTGTGTGTCTGCGTTTAGGAAACGCTCTTTTGCTGATCAGCGGACACCAGCCGACCGAAATGTAGACGTTCCGCCGCTTGCGACTCTCGCTTGCGGAGACACGACAGAATGCGTACTATTCCCGTGTTATGGCGCTGATCCCCATCAAAACCGCATCCGAAACCGGTTACTGCGACTGCATCTGCGGCTGCTACGAACTCGCCAGCCTGCGCGACGAGGACACCGGCAAAGGCTACTGCCCCGCTTGCGCGAAAGACCATGTCGAGCTGAACGCCGGCGCTGGCTTGCCCAACCCCGCGCCCGTGAACGTCGCTGCCAACTCCGCAGCTGGGAGCAAGTCCGCCCCAATGCCCTCCCCAGCCGACCCTCCCGGCCGCCTGCGCTAACCAGCTACCTCAACACAAACGCAGTCTTGCTTCCGAACCCATCTGTCCGGCTCCCTTCCATAAAAAGGATCGCGAGCGCTGCACCAAGCACAAGCCATGCGCTTGGACCAGCTAATGCGTAAGCCTCATTGTTCGTCGAGCGTGCCTTATTGCGAGTCGGGAATACTCTTTGGCTTGCCGATATTCTGCTTGTCGTCCACTGCAAATAGAAGGTAGTCATTAAAGTCGTGCCGCCTGTGTATTCGATGCCCTTTCGTCTGCACATAATACTCAGCCCGGATGGGCAGCCACAGATCCAGGTTGTCCCTCCTGAATCGCACCGGGCCATACTCAATTTCAGTGTGCTGAGCGATCAAACCCGCTGCCATTAGCGGCTCCCGCAAATCAGTTTGCAGGCGAACCACCTGGAAATTCGTCGCATCAATCCACGCGCGGCCCTTTAGCGGCACTGGAAATCTTTTTCCATTCAAATGGTGCACTTGCATGCGGCTCGGTGCTTCCTTCTTCTGCTCGAAGCGAATCTGCCAAGCAAATCCCGTTCCATGCCGCGCGAGGCCTTCGCACTTCATATCGAACTCATTCTGGTAGTACGGGTGAAATACGAATACCTGTGACGGCAAGCCGCGGGTGGCGAAGTGGTCCGGAAACACTGACGCGTCGTCCGTACCGTTCCTGTATTCCTCGACGTTCAGGGAACCGTGCCGTGTCTCATGAATGGACACCACATACGTGAACGACACCATCAGTGCCTTGGACGCGATCCCATTTTCATTTACCGTCTGCTGTTCGAGTCTTTCCATGGCAGAAAAACGGTCCAAGGTGGCCGGCAAACGCTCCAACTGCTCCCCCGCTTTGGCCAAAACTTCTTCTAGGTTACACGCGGCTCCGAGTTCCACAGCTGGTACTACATCGTCAATATTTGCCGGCACCCAATGTTCGACAACTGGCGAAATGTCCGGTTGGGGAATCTCCATCGCCGCCCTTGCTGCATCACTACCTGCGATTACAAACTGATCCGCTTTGCTTTGCAATCGCGTAAGCACCTGTTCCGCGATTTCCGCCTGTCCCGGGTCCGGTTTTGTGACCAGGAATTGATTCAATACCTGAATTGCCTCATCCCTTCGGCCTTGAACTGCGAGAGCCTGCGCCAAAACAACGGAAATGCCCGCTGCCTGTTCCTTGCCTAGTTCCAAAGCCCGTTCACCATGAGAAACAGCATCCCCATAATGGTCCTGCCGGAACGCCACCGAGGCCAAGAGGGAATGTGCCTTCCACGAGTTCGGTTGGAGATCCAACGCCTTCTGGCCCAGCTCATTCGCCTTCGCATAATTCCCTTCTCGCATGTATGACTGCCCCAACGCATATAGGGATACTTCGTGCTTGGGATCAAACGATATTGCCTTTTCCCAATAGTTTTGGGCTTCTGTTGTATTTGTCTTCTTATCCGCCAGCATCCCCATCACATACAATACGTCCGGATGGTTCGGCGCCGCCCTCAATACGGGCTTCATCAGCTTTTGTGCCGAATCCACGTTGTTGGCTCTCAGAGCAGCTACTGCTTTGTTCAGATCCTTCTGCACCTCAGGCTTTAGTAACGGCGTATGAGTGTACACAGGCGGCGCACTCCCGGCCACTGCCGGGGACAGCGACACCTTTACAACGTTATCCGACAGCGTGGGCTGAACCAGGGCATCTTCTCTCATTTTCCAATAGCCCGGAGCTTCCACTTCCACGTAATATTGCCCCGGCGCCAGTTGCGTGAAGAGTGCTTGCGTACCCCTCGTAGTTGCTGTGGAGACAGGCAGGCCAGAAGAAGAATATAGGGTCACCACCGCCATTGATTTCAAAGGTGCGCCGTCCGCACCCCGCACCTGAACGTCTAAATTCAATATGAAATTTGGACTGACATACGTTCCCTGCCCCAATCTTCCGCCCATCGACGGACTAGGCGCCTGTCCAAAGCTGACTGAAGGCAGCGCCAGCAGATAGGCAAAACTGCCCATCGCAAAAAAAGACTTCACGTGTTTCACGACTGTTATTTTCATGGGGCCGCCGATCACATCAGTGCGTCTCAATTTTGACAAATTCGCCACAGAAAGGGCCTTAACGCGGGACGTGCACTTGCGGAAGTATCCCGCATACCATTCTCCGAGTCAATCAACGACTTCCTTAGGGCCTTCGCCAGCGAACGCAAAAAACTGAAGAGGGGCCGGCTTCCTGTTTGAAGTCGGCCCCTCTCGCTGATGCATCAACACGGGTCGTGCAAATTAGAAGGTGAAGCTCGCACTCAACTGTGAGATCCGGGCCGGAATGCGCGTCGTGGTCACGCGTCCGAAAAGCGAACTGGCCACATTCCCGGATGGGTTGCTGAACTGCGCATGGTTAAACGCGTTAAACAGGTCCGCGCGAAGTTGTAGCTTCAACTTCTCTGTGATCTGCGTGTCCTTGTAAAACGAGAGGTCACTATTGTTGATCCCGGGGCCGTGAAACAGGTTGCGGCCGGCATTGCCGATTCCAAACCCGCAGGTGCTGACGGCCTGGGTGGGCGTTGTGCACCCTTCTCGCGTGAAGCTGGTCGGAGCGAAGTAGAAGTTCCCCGTCACCATTCCCCTTTGGGTTCCTTGCAGAGTTTGGATATTTCGAGGATTTGTGAATGTCTGCACCGCCGCCACGATGTTCGGACGGTCCCAGCATCCATAGAAGCTGATGTTCGGTGTGCATTGGAGGGTCCTGAAGTCTGACTCGCTGAGCGCAATGGGGAAACCGGTCTGAAGCGAGGTTACACCCGAGAAAGTCCACCCTTTGGTGATACGGCTCGGCAAATGGTGGAATCCCCAATCGGGAATTTGGTACAGGTATTCCACCACAAACCGATGCCGCGCATCGAACGCCGAATTGCCGTACGTCAAATTAAAATTGCTCGGAATGACGTTTCCGGCCTCGAAGCTTGATCCATTGTCCAAAGAGTGAGAGTACGTATACGCCGCGCGCAGACTGAGGCCATAGGAGAGAGACTTCTCCAAGGTTGCCTGAAAGGAGTTGTACTTCGAGTGCAAGAACGTTGCCTGTTCGCCGACGGAAGCGAAAATGGTGGCATTGTCAATCGTACCGACACCTGGGAAGAAGAATTCGTTCGCACGGCCTGCTGGGCAACCGGCCGTGGCAAGGCAAGTCGCCGCGTTGTAGGGATTGAGTTCGTGGACGCCTTCTAAGCGGCGTCCTTGAGCCCCAACATAACTGAACGTCCCCAACATCGTCGGCGATATCTGATACTGTGCCGTTAATTGTGCGTTCATCACATACTGCGTGTTGAAATTGGGGTCTATAACGTTTAATGAGAACGGCTCGAAGAATCCCCAATTTACAGCGGCTCCAGCCGCTGGCGGCGTGAATCGATATTTGTTCGGAACGGAAACCGGGGCCACCGGAGTGCCGCCCACAACCACCGTAGTGCTGTTGATGGAATTAAACGGCGTCGCAAAGCCGGGGCTTCCTCCCGCGTCGCCCGCTCCAAAGTCAATCAGAGAAAACGGAGGCGAGAGCAGGTTTTGCAATGTCAGCTCTTCCTCCGAATTGTCATAGTAGATCCCCCAACCTGCGCGGACGGTCAATTTCTTTATCGGATTCCAAGCGAATCCAATCCGTGGCGCAAAGTTGTTGTAGCGTGTGCGATAGCCGGACGCCGAGATGCCCTGGTCGCCGGGGAACAAAAGCCCCGCCGGGGCAGTTGGAAATACAGTGGATTGGACACCCGTCCGATAGGCATTGATAGCTAGATTATGATTGAAATGATCCGTTAACGGAGTGTCGATCTGCCAGCCGATTCCATACGTGAAGGTCAGATTCGACTTTAGCCTCCACTGGTCCTGAATGAAGGAGTAATATTCCCAGGCTCTTGCATCAATAAAGCTGCCGCTGGACTGTCCATAGCCGTCTGGAAAGCCAAGCAGGAAGTCTGCGCCGGGATTGCCGGTCGAAAAAGTACCTCCCCCAGCGAAACTAAACGTCCCGTTGTTCTGGAAGTTGAAGGGATTCGAGACATGGCCCCTGCGAAAATCCACGCCCCATTTGTAAGCGTGCTTGCCAGTCGTGTAGGAGAAATTATCGATAAGTTGTCCAGTGTCATCGATCCGAGGTTGCGGTCCGTTGTCGGAGAATCCCATGGTGAAAAGCCCGGTAACGTCGATTCGCGGTGCACTATTCGCTGCGGCGTTCTGTGGAGTAATGCCAGTAAACCCGAGGGTTGAGGGGCTCACAACGTTTGAGGGCTCTACAGCTTGGAAATTGAACCGATTGTATCCGACCTTGAACTCGTTCAGCATGTGCTGGCTAAAGATATGCGTTTCGCCAGCCGTATACTGGTAAATCTTCGTCTGTGAGAATTGTCCAAACCCCGGAAGCGGGGTGGTCGCACCAGGCAGGAAAGGCAGAGTATCCAACGTCGTTGCCCTCTGAATGAAAAGATAAAAGAATATAGTATCTTTGGAGCTCAAGTTGTAATCTACGCGCGCGAGGTACTGATTGGGATTTGAAGTGATCAGCTCTGAGTACTGGAATGCGGTGTTACCGACACCTGCCGGATTCGGCGATGGAATGAATTTGTTCAGCAAAATGGAAGAAGGTGTGGAAAAATCGACCGTGGGAATATGGTTGGTCGGAAAAAGCACCGCGTAGGATGTTCCCGCTGGGTGTACCGCGCCATCTTCACCAGTGAGGGGAATTGGAGAAGTGCCCGTCAAAGCAGCAGAGCCACTAAAGTCCCCCCCTCGCTGCGCAGTAGTGAACACCTGGGAATTTTGAGCTACCCCATTAAACGTCCGAGTTCCTTGATAAGAAAAGAAACCGAACAGCTTATTCTTTAGGATGGGCCCGCCGATGGTCCCGCCAAATTGGTTCTGATGAAATGGTGGAACGCTGGTCGAAAAGAAGTTCTTTGCATTCATGAATGTGTCACGATAGAATTCAAATACGCTGCCGTGGAATTCATTCGTTCCCGACTTCGTCGTAACCATCAAAGTGCCGCCCGAGTTTCTTCCATATTCAGGGTTCAACGTGCTGTCCACCACCTTCACTTCCTGAATCGCGTCCGGGTTGATCGAGTTCGCGATCGGCGTGTTTAGGGGAAGGTCGTTCGAATCCGTGCCATTCACAGTGTAATTGTTCGATTGAGTGCGGCTTCCATTCGTTGAAAAATTAGTGGTAAACCGATCAGACGAGGCCACGACGCCCGGCAGCGTTGTCTGCAGATTAATCCACGAGCGGTTGAGCAG
>Ga0207087_1133_pt1 | contig 16299 bp, 10 predicted proteins | sample Alteio_BWMinHeat_51_FD_153544 | JGI IMG/M metagenome (GOLD analysis project Ga0207087, IMG submission 153544) | Enriched cells from forest soil in Barre Woods Harvard Forest LTER site, Petersham, Massachusetts, United States -... | ecosystem: Environmental > Terrestrial > Soil > Temperate forest >... | reverse complement strand
TTTTGGGGTGGCTGGATCAGCTTGAGGCATTGCGGGGAACGCGTGAGGCGGATGCGGTCTTCGGATTGCATCGGGATGCCTTTTTGGCCGTCGAGAGTTAAGAAGACGGATTCGGCATTTCCTGCCAGCTTGAGTTCGATGCTCGAAGAATCGCGGACTACGACGGGACGATCGGTGAGCGTATGCGGGCAGATGGGAGTTATGACGAAAGCTTCGACGGCGGGGTGAACGATTGGACCGCCTGCGGAGAGGGAATACGCGGTCGAGCCGGTGGGGGTGGCCAAGACAAGCCCGTCAGCGCGGTAACGGCAGACAAAATCACCGTCGATGGACAGTTCGAGTTCAATCATGCGGGCCAGGGCGCTTTTGTTGACGACCGCATCGTTTAGGACGTGTTGGCGATCCAGGACCGTCCCCTCGCGTACTTGTTCGACCTGCAGCATGACGCGCTCGCTCATCGATGACCTTCCAGCGAGCGTCTCCTCAAGCGCCGGGTAGAGTTCTTCGACTGTGAAACTCGTCAGGAAGCCAAGACTGCCCATGTTGATGGGAAGAATGGGAATGCAACGTGACGCGGCTACGCGGGCGGCTGCGAGCAGCGTGCCGTCACCGCCGAGCACGAGAAGGATTTGTGCCTGGTCGGCAAGCTCCTCGCGGGTGAAAGCCTTGGTCGGTGTGCGGAGAGCAGAAGCAGTCTCCTCGTCATAGATAACTCGCAGGCCGCGAGCTTCCAGCCATTGGAGAAGCTGTGGCACGACGGCGGAGAGGTTAGCCCGGCGCGGGCGCGAGATGACGCCGATCGTTTTGAAGAGTGGAGCGGGCTGCATGATCGTCTGGGATTCTACTTCAGGACCCCTTTACGAGCGTGGAGAAAATACTCCTGATTACCCTCTGCGCCGGTTAGACGACTTGGCACGACCTTTATGCAAGTTAGCGCGTCGGCGTCGGCGCATTTTCGTACGCTCGCGATGGCTTTTTCATGTAGGTGAACGTCCTCGACGATTCCGCCTGGGCCGACGTCTTCGCGGCGCAGTTCGAATTGGGGTTTGATGAGAATAAGAAAATTAGCGCTTTGCTTGGCGCAAGAAGAAGCAGGAGCCAGTATTTTGCAAACGGAAATGAAGGATACGTCGGCGACAACGAGATCGACCTGCTCGGGAATATCCGCGGGCTTCAATTCTCGTGCGTTGCCTTCAATGACGACGACGCGCGGATCTTGCTGTAGCTTCCACGCGAGTTGTGCGATATTCACATCGACGGCATAGACTCGCGCGGCTCCCTGTTGCAGCAGGCAATCCGTGAACCCGCCGGTGGAGGCACCGGCGTCGAGACAAACGAGGCCCGCTGGACTTATCGAAAAATCTTCAAGAGCGCCCTCCAGCTTTAAGCCTCCGCGGCTGGCATATTTTAGTTGGCGGCTTTTCACCTCGATGCGGGCGTCGATGGAGACCGGCATACCGGCCTTCTGCACGGCGATGTTGTTCACTCGGACTTCGCCTGCGAGGATCATCGCTTGCGCTTTTTGTTGTGATTCGGCGAGGCCGTGTTCGACGAGAAGAAGGTCGAGCCTTTTGTGTGCGGTTTTGGGCTTCATGGTGCGTGGACTGCGTCACGCGCGGCGTTGGACCAGGTATTCGGCAATGTCGCGGAGGCGCGAGGCTCGCTGGCCATAAGGGGCCAGTTCGCTGATAGCATTTGCAGCAAGCTCATTCGCAATCTGGTGCGACCGCTCCAGGCCGTGGACTGCGGGATAGGTCGCCTTTTGCTGCGCGGCGTCTTTTCCGGCGGTTTTTCCGAGTGCGGCGGAGGTTTCTTCGACATCGAGAATGTCGTCGGTGACTTGAAAGAGCAGTCCGAGGGAGTCTCCGAATCTTCGCAGACGGGCAACATCTTCTGTCGAAGCGCCGGCGCACAGGGCGCCGGACGAAATCGACGCGCGAATTAAAGCGGCGGTTTTCGAGCGGTGAATGTATTCGAGCATTTCCGGATCGATGCGTTTGCCTTCCGCTTCGAGGTCGGCCACTTGCCCGCCGACCATGCCGTTGGTGGTGCCCGCGGCGGTAGAGATTTCCGCCAGCATGGCGACGCGGCGGCCGGCGTCGACGGGAGCCGCGGCAATCGTTTCAAATGCCAGTGTCAGCAGAGCATCGCCGGCAAGAATGGCAGCGGCTTCGCCAAATTTCTTGTGTGAGGTAGGTTTGCCGCGGCGAAGATCATCGTTGTCGAGCGCGGGGAGATCGTCGTGGATCAGCGAGTAGGTATGGATGAATTCGATGGCGCAGGCCGGGTAGTGGGCTGGCGCCACGTTGGAATCGAAGATCCTCGAAGTTTCCAAACACAGAATCGGACGGATGCGCTTCCCACCGGCAAAGACGCTGTAGCGCATGGCTTGGTGAATCGAGGGTGGTGGGGCCGTTTCCACAGGCATTAGGCGGTCGAGGGAGGTGTCGACGTCCACGCGGTCTTCTTCAAAAAATAGCGGGGGTTTCATTGTTAGGGGATGATCAACCAACATGCGAGAGCGGGCAGGGTCACGACTCGCTCTCGCCTTCGGGATCGAACGGCTCGGCAGTGAGTTTGCCATCCGCCTTTTTCAGCAAAATTTCGACGCGGCCTTCGGCCTCTTCGAGCTGCTTCTGGCATTCGCGGGAAAGGGCCACACCTTCTTCGAACAGTTTCATCGCATCATCGAGCGAAAGTTGCGGGCTTTCGAGGCGGCGGACCACCTCTTCCAGGCGAGCGAGTGAGCGCTCAAAATCGGGCTTCCTGGGCGGCTCGGGTTTTTTGGGGGAGGTTGAATTCACGCGATCGGCTTGTCTCCTCGGATATTATTTCTGACAGTGCGCACAAAAGTAAGTTGATCGGCCGCCTTGGGCGATGCGTTTGATGGATTCCCCGCAGCGGCGGCATGGTTTTCCTTCGCGGTCGTACGCGCGAAGAATATCTTCCAAACCTTGAAACCACCACTCCGGGTCGCGAAAATCGGGCGGCGGATGCAGACAGCATTCTAAGGCACGCGCGAGAACGGAAACAATCGCTTTGTGGAGACGGCGAGCCTCAGCGGACTTCAGAGAGTTTGCGTGGCGGCGTGGGTCGAGGCGCCCATGCCAGAGCGATTCGCAAGAGTAGATGTTGCCGATGCCTGCCACTCGCGTTTGATCGAGTAGAAATTCCTTTAGCGGACGTTTGGACCCCTCCAGCAATGCCGCTAAGCGCGCTGGTGTAAAATCACGGGACATTGCGTCCAGACCTAACCCGGCGAGGGCGGGGCAAGCCGCCTCGGATTTCCACCCATGTACGCGGCCAAGATGGCGCCGGTCCGCAAAACCGAGCACGCCTTTGTTCAACTCGAAAACCACGTCGACGTGGACTCCAGAGCCTTGCGAGTTCGTGACTTCGGCCATTTCCTTCGCGCTGGAAAACCAAAGCAGGTGGCCGTCTAGCTTAAAGTGGAGCGTGACGATGCCTTGCGTTAGTTGGAGCCAGAGATATTTGCCTTTTCTTTGGACTGACTGGATTCGCTGACCTTCGGCAATTCGTGCAATGTGTGAGGAACTTTGCGGTTTCGTCGCGATTGCATGGAGGACGCGAACGCAGCGAACCGTCCGTCGTTCGACCAAAGGGCGCAACGTTCGCGCGACCGCTTCTACTTCTGGTAGCTCAGGCATGTTGGAATGGAATCGCTTCGAATCACCAAAATGGCGTCAGTTTCAGAGTGTGTTTGCGGGCCTTTGCTTCCGCCGCATCGCTAAACGGCGCGACAATGGGCTTGCCTTCATGCCAGTAGGAGAACTGGTCGGTGTAATGGCCGCTGCCGACCTGGCCGGATTCGCCGGCGGGAATGAGCAAAATGGAGTCATCCCAGTTGGCGAGATTGGCGATGAAGCGCATCGAAGGGCCGTGGCGTTTTGTTGCGGCGCGCACGCTGTAACCGGTGCCAGATTGCGGTTTGCCCGTGATGCTGAGCAGTAGCTTGAGGAAGCCTCCGCCGCCGAGCGGGTGGAGCATGTCGAGAGAATTTAGCTCCTTCCACTGCCAGTCATCGACGCGCTCCCTTTTGGTTTGTTCTACCAGCATGGATACGGCGCGGTCGGCCGTTGCGGCAAGAAATTCGTCGTAGTTTTTGTAGGCGGGTGGCAGCCAGTTTGCGGGCCGATCCGTTAACACTTTTTGCAGGAACGCTGTGCTGCGCCAGCTATAGAGCTTGGTATCTTTTCCAAGATAGGGTTCAAGAGCAAGATCCAGTGCTGCGCGGCGTGCCATCACCAAGAAAGATACGAGCGAGGAATCAGCGTCGGCGATTCCGTTCCAGTCTTTCAAAGCGTTCACGAGTTTTCTGGCTCTCGGGTCTTTTGGTTGAACTTTTTTTGCGGCGCTAGACATTTGGTCCGCGAGAAAAGCGTGCGGATAGCTGTAGGTATCTGTTTCGACCCTGAGCATGTCGATCGGACGGAGGTCCCTTTTGTCGTGCAGTAGATCGTGGATGCGGGCAGTGCGATAAGGCTCTTCCCAGCGGTCCGTCAAATATGGTTTGTAATTCGGCCCGGCTACGCGCGCATTGGCGGTGACGATTAGGCCACTGTCTGGGTTCAGGGCCTGGGGAAGTTGTTCGAAGGGAATATAGCCTGTCCATTCGTAGTCGTCGGTATCGCCAGGAACGGGAATTTCACCGCGCCCCTTCTTGCGAATGGGGACGCGCGCGGCCATGACGTATCCGATGTTGCCGTCCACATCAGCGTATACGGCGTTTTGTCCGGGGCCCCAAACAGTTTTCAGGATTTCTCGAAATTCGTGCCAGTTTTGCGCTCGGGAGAGCCAGCTGTACGTAATAGCGAGGCCCCCAGGCTCGAGCGCCGTCCAGCGGAGGGCATACGCTTTGTCGCCTTCGCGGTGGACGATTGGACCGTGCCGAGTGACGACCACCCTTAAATGTTCGTCAGTTTGTCCTTTGACGTGAATCACTTCATCAAACACCTGTGCGGCGTGCCAAGAAGTTCGGTCCGTGCCTTTGTGGAGATAGAAATCAGGGTGGTCCTTGTCAAAAGTTTCGATATAGAGGTCCTGCACATCGGCGCCGTTGTTTGTAAAACCCCATGCGATGTGCTCGTTGTGGCCGATGACGATGAGGGGGGCGCCGGGGAGCGTAAATCCCTTCGCATTGAAACCTGGGGCGCTGAGATGGATTTCATACCAGATCGGGGGAATGGAGAGCTCGAGGTGCGTGTCATTGGCGAGAAGCGGCTTGCCGGTCGCCGTGTGCGCGCCGCTGACCGCCCAGTTGTTGCTCCCGAGACCTTGGCGGATTTCGCTTTGCGATTCTTCTAAGTAGCCGTCGATCGAAGGCCACAGCGCGGACGTTAGGTCCACGAAAGTCTCTGGCGTGCGAACGCTGCTGGCGCCGCGTCCCGCGGCTTTCAGGACGGTGTCCGTTGGCATGTCGTCGTCATCGTCTTCGTCGTCGGGATCAACGCGAGAGGCTTGCGAGCCGTCATTGGGGACATCGGGATCGCCGACGACAAAATGGTCCATCGGCGCATCTGCAGCAAATAGATCCTTGGAACGATCCGTGCCGACGCGCTCTTCGACTTTGGCGCGGTCCAACTCGCGCTCCCAGGTGTCGGTCAGCGTCTGGTACATGTAGCCCGCGATGACCAGTGAATCGGTAGGCTGCCACGGCTGCGGCTTGTATTTGAGCAAAGAAAATTCCAGCGGCAAGCTGTTCTGATGCTGTTCGATAAAAACATTCACGCCGCGGGCATAGGCTTCCATCAGCGCTCGAGAATCTTTGTCCATTGCGGCGAAGTCGCGTTCCGCAGCACGCGAAAAACCGAATGTACGAAATTGTTTGTCTGACTTGAGCGCCAGCGGGCCCACAATCTCCGAAAGCTGGCCGCGGGAGGCCCGGCGCATCAAATCGAGTTGCCAGAGGCGGTCCTGGGCCATCACATAGCCCTGGGCTTCGACGGCATCCGCGAGGGAGGCCGCGCGGATGTGCGGGACGCCCCAATTGTCGCGCTCTACGGTGACTTCTTTTTGCAGGCCGGGGAGGGAAATCGAGCCGTCCAGCTGCGGCAGTGGGCGGTACATGAACCACCAAGCGACAACGCTCGCGACAACAACAACAACCAGAAGTGTCCAGATCAGTATCCGAAGGATGGTGCGCAAGCAGTCTCCCGGCCGAAGCAAGTAAAACTTGAGTGTAGTGGACGCGCTTCGAGGGTGCAACCGGAGGAGCGCGGTTGGCGGCTGTGATAATCTAAGAAGATATTGCCTATGAGCTTGTACAAACCAGTGCCACGAGTGCCGGATTTTCCCGCGATGGAGCGCGAGATTTTGCGTTTCTGGGAGGAGAATCGCATTTTCCAGAAGCTGCGAGAACAAACCGCCGACGGCCCTCATTGGTCCTTCCTTGATGGACCGATCACCGCAAATAATCCGATGGGTGTGCATCACGCTTGGGGCCGCTCGCTGAAGGATATGTACCAGCGCTACCACGCGATGCGAGGGCACGCGTTGCGCTTCCAGAATGGGTTCGATTGCCAGGGATTGTGGGTGGAGGTCGAGGTCGAAAAAAGCCTCGGGCTCAAGACCAAGCGTGAGATTCGCGAGTTTGGGATTGAAAACTTTGTGCGTGCGTGCAAGGAGCGCGTGCTCACATATGCCGCGCGGCAGACCGAGCAATCCGTCCGTTTGGGCTATTGGTGCGATTGGGATGATCCCAAGGTATTGATCGCGTTGCGCGAGGCTTTGGCTGACGGAGATCGCGTGGTCACGGTGAAGCTGCCCAGCGAGCGCACAGAAACCGCGCGCGCCAGTGAGATCGTTCGTAAGTTAGGGTCCGCCGAGTATGGTGGCAGCTATTTCACTTTTTCTGACGAAAATAACTACACCATCTGGTCTTTCCTGAAAAAGTGCCACACGGAAGGTTTCATTTATCGCGGGCATGACGTTATGCCGTGGTGCGGGCGGTGCGGAACGGGGCTCTCGCAGATGGAAGTGGCTGAGGGGCGCCGCATCACTACACATACTTCGGTCTTTGTACGTTTCCCAATCAGAGGGCAGGAGCGAACTGCTCTGCTGATTTGGACGACGACTCCTTGGACGTTAACCTCGAACGTTGCTGTTGCCGTGAATCCGGAGATGACCTATCTCAAGGTCAAGCACGGCGACTGGTTCTACTATGTTGCAAAGGGAAACTTCGAGCACGATCGCGTGCAGGATTTGCAAGTGGAGGGCAAGCACGAGACGCACAAGCTGCCTTCGATTCGGACCATTTTGAAGGGCAGCGGAGGCGTCGAGGTGGTGGGGGAACTTCCGGGCAAGGATCTTGTCGGCCTGTCTTATCAAGGGCCCTTTGACGAACTTCCTGCACAGACAACGCCTGGCGGCATTTTTCCTTACGGCGAGACCGGCGGGGGCCAAACCGCCGCGGAAGCTCACCGCGTCATCGCTTGGAAGGAAATCAGCGAAGCGGAGGGTACAGGGCTCGTGCATATCGCGCCCGGTTGCGGCGCCGAAGACCAGCTACTTGGCAAGCAGAACGGCATTCCGTTCATCGCGCCGCTGGACGACAGCTCGGTTTTCCTCGACGGATTCGGGCAATTCACCAAGCGCAACGCGAACGAAGTGGCGGATGACGTGATTGCCGCGCTAAGAGCATCCGGGATGCTTGTAGCGAAAGAACGCTACCCGCACGTCTATCCTCACTGTTGGCGGTGCAAAGAAGAGCTGGTGTTTCGCCCTGTCGATGAATGGTTCATTCGCATGGATTGGCGCGAGCGCATCCAGCGCGTGGTGCCCACGATTACGTGGATTCCTCCGGATGGCGAAGCGCGCGAGCAAGATTGGCTTCGCAACATGAGTGACTGGATGATTTCCAAGAAACGATTCTGGGGACTCGCTCTGCCAATTTGGGTCTGCGGCGATTGCAAACACTTTACTGTGATCGGAAGCAGGGAAGAGTTGAAGAAAAAAGCGGTCGAGGGTTGGGAAGTTTTTGAAGGCAATTCCCCGCACCGGCCTTACATTGATGCGGTCAAGATTCGCTGCGAGAAGTGCGGCGGCTTGGCTCAGCGCACCGAGGATGTCGGCAATCCCTGGTTGGACGCCGGAATTGTGCCGTTCAGCACCATGCGCTACTCGACCGACAAGGCGTATTGGGAAAAATGGTTTCCAGCGGACCTGGTCCTCGAAAGTTTTCCGGGACAGTTCCGCAACTGGTTTTATTCCATGCTTGCGATGAGCGCGATGATCGACGGCCGCGCGCCGTTCAAAGCTCTCTTGGGTCACGCGCTGGTTCGCGATGCGCGCGGCGAGGAAATGCACAAGTCAAAAGGCAACTCCATCGCGTTTGATGAAGCGGCGGAGGCGTTGGGCGCTGAAGTGATGCGTTACATCTACACCGCGCAGAAGACGGCGCAGAATCTCAATTTTCCCGACCTCAAGCCCCTCGCCAACGCGGGCCAGACTATTGATGGCGATGCCCGACGCAAGCTGTTGACGTTCTGGAACTGCTACAGCTTCTTTGTGATGTATGCGGGGGCCGATGGCTGGAAGCCCGGCGGTGCCGCGCTTCCCGTCACCAATGAATTGGATCGATGGGTTATGAGCAAACTTCAGCGCCTGGTGGCGGAGGCGAATAGCGCTTTCCAGAATTATGAGCACTACAAGTTGGTGGAAGCCTTTCAGGCGTTTGACGAGGAGTTCTCCAACTGGTATTTGCGCCGCTCGCGCCGCCGCTTCTGGAAGAGCGAGCCCGACGCCTATCAAACTCTCTACGCGGTGCTGACGACCGTGACTCGCGTCATGGCCCCGGCGCTGCCTTTCTTGACCGAGCATATTTACCAAAACCTTGTGCGTTCGGTCGACCCATCGGCGCCGGAGTCCGTGCACTTGACCGTATATCCGCAAGTAGACGTTTCGCTTATCGACGACTCACTCGAGCAGAGCATCGAAGCGGTAATCCGCATCAAGAATCTCGCTCTCGGTCTCCGCACGCAGAGCAAAGTCAAGATTCGCCAACCCTTGAGCACCCTCTACGTGCGCCCCAAGGATCAATCGGACCGCCGCGTCCTGGAGAACTCCGATTACGCGGCGCAGATTCTGGAAGAAACGAATCTGAAACATTTAGTTTTGATTGATGACGAAAAGACGCTTGTGAAGTTGCGTCTCAAGCCGGATGCCAAAAAGATTGGCCCTCGCGCCGGAAGATATCTCAAGGCCATTGGAGAAGCGTTGGAGAATGCGGATCCGGCCCAGGTCCTCAAGGGCGGCCCAACTTCGCTGGCGGTCGCTGACCAAGTGTTCCAGCTCGCCCTGGAAGAGATTGTCATCACGTTTGAAGGTCCGGAGAACCTCACGTGCAGCCTGGAACAAGGCACTTTCCTGGCGCTTGACACAAAGCTGACGCCGGAACTCCTGCAGGAAGGTCTCGCACGAGACTTCAATCGCATGCTGCAAGATCAGCGCAAAGCCTTGAACCTCGACATCTCCGACCGCATCGTCGTGACCTATTCCGCCTCGCCGCGCATCGCGGAAGCTATCACGGCGCATGAAACATTCCTGCGCAATGAACTTCTCGCCGAGCGCCTGGAAATGAGCCCAACGCAGAACGGCGGCGTCAAGCTGGCGCTCAGCGGAGAAGATATTCTTGTCACCATCACGCGTGTGTAGAGAAGGTATCTGCGTCTGGCGCTCTGCTTCTATGCTGGTACAATGCCGCAAGGGGTTCCCTAAGAATCTATGTTCGTAGTGCGGCTGATCGGTGTGCTGGCGCTTGTCGCCCTCAACGGGTTTTTCGCCGCTACGGAATTCTCTCTCGTCGCCGTCCGGCTCTCCCGCGTTCGCCAGCTCGTTGCCAAAGGCGACATGCGGGCTCGCGTCGTCGAGCGTTTGCTGGCGGATTTGCACCGCGTCGTTTCCGGCGTGCAAGTCGGCATCACTCTGACGAGCTTGGCCATCGGCGCACTCGGCGAAGCCACGCTCGCCACGGCATTGCAGCAAATCTGGCACGGGACCCCAGGCACGCGCACCGTATTTTTCGCTCACGCCGTCGCTCTCGCTTGCGCCTTCGCCTTGCTGAGCGCGATGCATGTCGTGCTTGGCGAGTTGGTCCCGAAGACCGTCAGCCTCGCGAAGGCGGAGCGTGTCGCGCTTCTGATCGCCCTGCCGTTCCAATGGTTTCTGCAGACTTTTCGCTGGGCCATCGATCTGCTTGACGGCATGTCCGGCATCATCGTCAAGGCTATGGGTGTCTCGTCACCCCAGAGTCACGGGGCGGCGCATTCCACCGAGGAGCTGCAAATCCAGATCCAACAGGCACGCGAGCGCGGTTTGATCGCTCCGGGTGAAGAAAAATTCATCGTGAGCGCCATTGAACTCGGTCAAGTTCAGGTCCGCGAGATCATGGTCCCTCGTCCGGATATGCACACGCTTCCCATCGAAGCCAACCTGGACGAAGTGATGCGTGTGTTTGCAACCTCGCAGCGCTCCCGAATCCCCGTGTATCGCGGTTCGGGGGATCATATTCTAGGGTTTGTTCATATCAAGGACATGCTTTGGATTCTGCTCGATCGCGAGCGACGGCTGGAAGAGAATCTTCCGCCACCCCCGTTTGACCTGCGCCGGGTTTTACGCGAAGTTCTGATCGTGCCGGAAACGAAGCCCGCCAGCGAATTGCTCATCGATCTTCGCACGCGCCACATCGGCATGGCCATGGTTGTCGACGAGTTTGGCAGCATCCTCGGGCTGGTGACGCTGGAAGACATCATGGAACAGGTGGTCGGCGAGATTCACGATGAGTTTGACGTCGTCGAGCGGCCCCTGACTCTCGCCGACGGTGCCGTTATTTTTGACGCAGCCCTAAATGTCCGTGATTTGGATGCGCAGTACAACATCACCTTGCCGGAAGACCCCGCGTATGCGACCGTCGGCGGATTCGTCTTGGATCAGCTCGGTTTTATTCCCCGCGGCGGCGAAAGCTTTGAGTACGGGCAGTTTCGGTTCACCGTCGTGGAAATGGACGGCCGCCGAGTCGCTCGTGTGAAAATTCAGCGGGTGCGCCCGGCACCCGATGAGGAGCGGGCGATGGAATCCGCTGTCAGCGCCGAGAAAACGGCTAAAAGCACGAAAGCCGCCGCGGCGGATTCCTAGTCCTAACCGACGAATGGCCCGCCACATCCTTCAACGGTTTCTGCTCACGCTTCCGGCGCTCTGGTTGGTGCTCAGCCTGGTTTTCCTGCTGATTCATATCGTTCCTGGCGACCCTGTAGAGCAGATGCTCGGCGAGGGCGCGGCGCCCGGACAAATCACGCAATTGCGCCATGGTCTCGGTCTCGACCAACCGCTCTATGTGCAATACGGCCGCTATTTGGAGCGGCTGGCACATGGCGATCTCGGGCAATCCCTAAAATTCCAAGCGCCGGTGCGAAGGATTATTTTCGAACGCTATCCGGCAACTCTCGCGCTTGCCTTCTTGGCTCTTCTGGTCTGTGCGTCCATCGCCATACCAGCAGGCGTTCTTGCCGCGCACCGCCGTGGGCACCCTGCCGATCGTGCGGTCGGCGTCTTTACATTGCTTGGACTCGCCATTCCTAATTTCGCGCTCGGCCCCATGCTAATACTGCTTTTTTCCATCGCACTCGGCTGGTTACCCGTCTCCGGCCGCGGGGGCCCTTCTTATTACATCCTCCCCGCTGCCACTCTGGGTGCCGCGTTGGCCGCCATTCTTGCACGCATGGTGCGCGGCTCGATGCTCGAAGAGCTTGCCAGCGATTACGTCCGCACCGCCCGCGCGAAAGGGCTTTCCACGCGGGCGGTTTTATTTCGCCATGCTTTCCGCAACGCGCTCATTCCCATCATCACCATTCTCGGTCTGCAATTTGGGACGCTTCTCGCTGGAACAATCGTTACAGAGACAATTTTTTCCTGGCCGGGCATCGGCCGGCTCACCGTCCAAGCGATTTCCTCGCGCGACTATCCTCTGTTGCAGGGATGCATCTTAGTTATCGCTCTTTCCTATGTTCTCGTGAACTTGCTCACTGATTTTCTCTACGCCGTCATCGATCCGCGGGTACGCCTGTCGTGATTTCGCTGACCGCCCTTCGGCAATTTCTCCGCCAGAGTGTCGTTGCCCGCGTTGGATTTGCAACAGCCGTCATGCTTCTCCTCGTAGCCCTGTTCGCTCCCTGGATCGCCCCGGCCGATCCCGCCGCGCAAAACCTTCCCAACCGGCTCAAATCTCCGTCGCGCGCACATTGGATGGGGACGGACGAGCTTGGCCGTGACACCCTTTCGCGCACACTCTACGGCGCTCGCATTTCGCTGTTCGTCGCGATCTCTGTCGTTCTTGGTTGTGGTTTAACGGGTCTCGCCATCGGTTTGCTGGCTGGTTTCCTCGGGGGCTGGTTCGATCGCTTCGTAAATCTATTCCTCATCAATGCATTCTTGTCGTTTCCCGGAATTTTGCTGGCGATCGCCTTTGCCGCTTTTTTTGGTCCGGGCATTGGAAAAGTCATTCTCGCCCTGATTATCACCGGCTGGGCCGGCTACGCCCGTCTCGCCCGCGCTCAGGTCTTGAAAGTTAAGGAACTTGAATTCATTCTCGCCGTTCGCTCCCTTGGCGCTTCAAACCAGCGCATCATGTTGCGACATTTGCTTCCCAATATTCTTCAGCCCGTTCTCATTCAAGCCACCATCGGGATGGCTGGAGCCATCCTCGCCGAATCCACGCTCAGCTTCCTCGGGCTCGGCGTGCTAGCGCCCGCTCCAAGCTGGGGCTCCATGCTGAACGATGCGCGCAGCCATCTCTTTGACGCCCCTCACCTTGTCATTTTTCCTGCTCTAGCAGTCATGACCGCCGTGCTCGCCTTCAATCTCCTGGGAGACGCCTGGCGCGACTGGCTGGATCCGCGTACGCGTTCGCAGATGGCGGCACTCGAACACACACGCTGAGCCGTACGGTGTAGCGCTTGAATGTTTTCCTGAAGAATAAACAGGGAACTACTTTACGGAGAGCATGACAGGCGCTCCGCGTCCGACACCCAAGGCACGCGAAGCATTTCCCTTGTTGATGGCAATTTCCAAATAACCGCTTGACCCAAAATAGGCGACGGGTTCGCCAGCCTTGCCACGCGCAAATGTATCGACCAGCCGGTTAACGGCGTGGGTTCCCACATGCATTTTCAATCCGCCGCCATTCTGTGCCTCGCTGGACAAATCCTCGGCGCGGAAATTGGTGACCAGGTTTCCGAACGAATCGATCTTCAGTACCACGCCTTTGACGCCCGCCTCTCCAGGCTTCGGCCGCGGCAGCGCCATCTTTTTGTAATCCTGAATTTCTTCCCCCATGCTTGCCGTTTGCCAACCCTTCGATAGCCAGGCCGCCACCGGCGCAAAGACATCGCGTCCGTGGAACGTCTTGCTGAGCGGTTGGAGAAAATAATGCTCCGCATTGGCGTGGCGCACCACGACGTTTGGTTCGCGTTCGTAAACGAGGGAGAGCACTCCGTTATCGGGCGCAATAAAATAGTGATGCTGTCCGCTGACGAGCAACGGGCGGCGCTCCGTACCCACGCCGGGATCCACAATCACTACATGAATCGTCTTTGGAGGGAAGTAAGCATAAGCCGCGCCTATGGCCAGCGCTCCATCGAGCAGATCAAAGGGCGTCACGTGATGCGTGATGTCCACGATCGTCACTTCTGGATTGATCTTGAGAATGACTCCCTTTACGGTTCCGACCAGATGGTCGTCGGTACCGTAGTCCGTAGTCAGTGTGATGATGGCGTTGGTCACGAGGGTCTCCCGCCCAGGGTGTTCTGCGCGCACCGCGCGCCACGAAGTGGGAAGGCACTCCGTACCCTTTGACGCTAACGGAGGCCCGCTCCGCCGTCAAGAAATCGCGCGGCCCGTGCTGTGCAATCGCCAACGGTCCACTCATCACACACCCGGCCGGCTACACCGCCCACAGCGCGATTCTCAACCCTCTTCATCCTCTCGGCTCTGTATCTCGCAAAAACTCTGTCCACGGTGCATACTGTTACGCTTTTCGTCTTCTCAAGGAGGTGCTGATGATGAGCCGGCGGAGTCTTCTTACAATGGTCTGGATTCTTGCCCTGTCTTCTTTCGTGCAGGCCCAGGAGAAAGCAAAGAGCGGCCAAGTGCTCACACCTAGCGAGTTTCTCGGCTTCGAAGTCGGCGCCGACCGCAAGCTCGCCGACTATCGCCAGATCGCCTCCTATTTCAAAGCGCTCGCCGCAGCCTCAAATCGCGTCGAACTTGAAACGCTCGGCAAAACCACTCTCGGCGAAGACATGTTTATGGCCGTCATCTCCACCGAGAAAAACCTCCGCGACAAAGCGCATTACAAAGACATCGCGCACAAACTCGCCGACCCTCGCGGCCTCACCTCTCAACAAATAGACGCTCTCGCCGAAGATGGCAAAACCATCCTTCTCCTCACCTGCAACATTCACTCCACCGAAATCGGCTCCAGCCAAATGTCCATGGAGTGGGCTTACAATCTCGCCACTTCGCAAGATCCAGAACTTCTCCGGCGATTAGACGATTCCATCGTCCTCCTCGTCCCCTCGCTTAATCCCGATGGCGAAACAATGGTCACCGAATGGTACAGGAAATATCTCGGCACCAAGTACGAAGGCGGCGAGATGCCCTACCTCTATCATCACTACGTTGGCCACGACAACAACCGCGACTGGTTCATGCTCACGCAAATCGAAACCAAAAACGTCAACCGTATGGTCTATCACGAATGGTTTCCGCAATTCTGGCTCGACGAACACCAGATGGGCGGAAATGGTCCGCGCATTTATATCCCGCCCAACGCCGATCCCGTCGCCAAGCTCGTCAATCCCTTGGTCCATCGGGGCAACAATCTCATGGGCGCGGACATGGGCTGGCGTCTCGAAGAAGGAGGGAAGTCCGGTGTGATTTTTGGGTATTCGTTCGACGCTTACTGGCCCGGCGGCACGCGCAACACCGGCTGGTGGAAAAACATGTACGGAGTTCTCACGGAGGTAGCCTCCGCCCGCATCGCCACTCCCGTCGAGATTGAATCCACCGAGCTCCAAGGCGGCGGCAAAGGTCTTACCACCTACGAGCAGCAAATTAATTTCCCAAACCCTTGGCCCGGCGGCACGTGGCGTCTGCGCGACATCATGGACTACGAACTTCTCGTCTCCGGCGCCGCGCTGGAAACCGTTAGCAAATATCGTCGAGAACTTCTCCGCGGCGTGGCCACCATGGCCGCGCAGGCTGTCCAGACCGCCGATTCCACTGTCTACTGGCGCATCCCCCTCGATGGGCAACGCGATCCCGTCACCACCACGCGTCTCGCCGCGCTGCTCCTCGAACACGGCGTAGAAGTCCGCTGGCACGCTGACAAGAAACTTTTCCTGATTCCCACTGCGCAACCGTACGGTCGCTTTGTCGACGAGATGATGGGCACCCAACGCTATCCCGAGGTCCGCCCGGCCCCCAACAGCGGCATCCTCGAGCCCTACGACGTGGCCGCATGGTCGCTCCCGCTAATGATGGGCGTCAAAGCAGAAAGAGTCGCCATCACCCCTGACGTTCAGAATTCTTCGTTGCTACTCCAAACCGTTTCTTGGCCCACCAGCGGTCTCGCGAGCAGCGGCCGATATTATTCCATCGCCGTTCACCAAAACAACGTCTTTGCTCTAACCAACGCCATGCAATCCGCAGGTGGTCAAGTCTTTCTCTCGCAAAAACCAAACGAAACACCCGAATTCATTTTCGCAGCACACGCGCAGCTAGCAGCCAACGCCGAAAAACTCCACTTGCAACTCCAACCTCGCGCCGATCTTCCGCACGGCGCCACGCCGCTCAAGTCCGTTCGCGTCGCTCTGTACAAACCCTATATTCCTTCACACGACGAAGGCTGGACCCGCTTCCTCCTCGAACAATACGGCTTCAAACTAAAAAATATCGAAAACAAGGAAGTCAAAACCGGCAATCTGAACAATTCCTACGACGTGATCATCCTCCCCGACTCCACTCGCGAAATAATCGTCGACGGCAAAGAAGGTCGCGGCGGCTATTTCGAAGAATTCCCGCCCGAATACGCAGGCGGCATTGGCAAAGAAGGCGTCCACGCCCTCCGTGATTTTGTCGAGAAGGGCGGCACGCTGATCACGCTGGCCAACGCCTCCGACGTAGTCATCGGCGAAGAATTCAACCTGCCGGTCCGAAACTCCTTAGCCACGGGCGGCGCAGGGGGACGCAGCGCAGCCGCCGCAGGCTCATCCGAGTTCAACATCC
>Ga0207087_1103_pt2 | contig 16678 bp, 17 predicted proteins | sample Alteio_BWMinHeat_51_FD_153544 | JGI IMG/M metagenome (GOLD analysis project Ga0207087, IMG submission 153544) | Enriched cells from forest soil in Barre Woods Harvard Forest LTER site, Petersham, Massachusetts, United States -... | ecosystem: Environmental > Terrestrial > Soil > Temperate forest >... | reverse complement strand
GGATGCGACGATGGCTTCTGGTCGCAAAACATCCATTCGTTGCTCCTGCCTGTCCGCCAGCGCGAGCCCGGAAAAACTACTTGAGACTAAGCGCTCGCTTCCCGGAGGTCATGCAGCGATTAAATCTCAACGAGCGTTCCGTTTACGACCGATGAATCGGAAGGAACTCAAACGACTTCGGCAAAGAAGCGAAACGGGGCGGACATTTGGTCGCCTCCTGCTCGTGATGCTGGGCGCTTTGGGCGTATTCTGAGTTGCTATGAACAAACCACACTTAAGAGCAAAAATTATATTTCTGAGGCCTGAGGAAGGCGGCTTTGCTAAGCCTCACTACTCGGGCGTTCAACCGCAACTAAGAATAAAGGATCAGTTCACTTCATGTATCGTCTGGGGTGCAACGGTCGGTCAGCTCTTCGAACCGGGCGAAGAATACGAAGTCAGTCTTGAACTTCCATCATGGACCGAATACAAGGATGCGATCTTCGTTGGAATGCCAGTCCAATTGAACGACGGCAGTCGTGTGGTCGGTCGCGGCGTCATTGACGCGATCTTGGTGCCGTATTACCCGGACTTGGCCGAGCCGGACCGTCCGGTGCCGTCCTGACAGCCCCTCCAAGAACCGCTTACAAAGAAGCTGTGGACTGTCACCGCCTAACCACGAATTTGCGATGCCCCTTGGAGCCTTAGAAGGGCGAATAGATCGGCAGAGCTACAAGACTTCGAGTAAGTAGATTAGAAGCTCGAAAACAAGGTCCAAAATACAGTCTACCCCTATGAGGTCCACGAGGAAATCGAACAGACCAGAGTCGTAAGGCCGCGTTTCCGGATAGCTCAACATGCCGCCCATGTGAGGCCCTCCCTACTTTCAGATACGTTGTCCCAGGATGCGAAGTTTCGGCCCCTTGACGACAACCGCGTGGGTGCACAGTGAACTCTCACCTCCCGAAACGCAACATTACGTCGAGGGCTGACCTTTTACGGCTATCAGAAACAAGCAGCTTGCAGGCGCGATTTCCCAGTTTACGCACCGAAACAAGTATTTTGATGCATTTTCTACGGGCCGTGCAATGTTACGTCCGATTTAGCTGTGTATTCACCTCGCTCACGGTCGTAGAAGAAGTCGCTCGGGATGTTTAACGACGTGCGGTCCCTCTCGACGCCATCTGCTTTAATAAGTCTGATCTGACAAGCAAGCTCTTGCGCCGCCTGTGGCATTTATCTCCGCCAAGGAATCCCGATGATGGTAAGCGTCAGAGGAACGCACCTAGCGCACGAGAAGCAAGCGTGATGAAGTAGGGTGAAAGAGGATTGGGATTCGGCATCGTTCGTCATAGAGGTCGGCAACTCGATAGAAAAGTGGAACCCGAACTCGAAGCAGTGGGAGAATATATTTCGGGGCACAGATAAATCCTTTGGGTGCCCACATCCCACGGCAAAGAGATTGTGGCTCCTTCAAAGTGTATCTGGTGGCGAAGTGGCAGCGGCCGGATATGACATCTTTGAGATTGGCAATCATGCGAGATTTGTTGTATTTCCGGGTGACCAAAAGGCGATTCCGACTGCCCCATTCTTAATCGATGAACATCAAACCCTGGAGGGTGTGCCCTTTCGCGTTCGGCAATGAGAGCATTCACTCTGCAGTCCTTTGTAGTGTTGATGGCACGACAAGTCCCGATTAAGGTTAGCGCTTTACCGGATGCGCGTTCTCGGTGAAGAGTGACGGCTTTATCCGACGCGAAGAACTCCCGCCTCCGTTCAACTGGCGTAGAAAAGAGGCGGCAACAGATCGGCCGCACTTAACCCACCGCGCCACACGTCGACTCCACACATCAAGTCGTTACTGGTACTAGCGAGGTGCCGCCTCGCAGTCGATAGCCTGCCCCAGGAAAATGACTCCTTTTTCATCACTGAATGCGGCCGTTTTGCACCAAGTGCTCTTGTCGTTCATGTCAGAAGGCCGTTGAAGTGCTATCTGGTAGTGCATCCCATCCGAACTGACGGTGATCGCTAGTTCATATGGTTTTGGATTCTCTAAGTCTATCTGCGACCTGCTCAGAAGTTCTTTTTGGCGGAGATATGAGAGCATTTGGTCACGGTCAGCAAATCGACTATTCTCATTCTTGTATGAATACTCGTGAGTGTTCAAAAGCCGAAGAGCATTCACCAATTTTCCCGTCGTGATTTCCGGTTGCCCACTCGCCTGTCGAGCATTGGCTTCCCCAAGTAGAACAACTCCCAACAGAATGCAGACAAACATAAGACTAATTTTCTTCATGGAAACCTCCCACTAGCGGAGATTGTACCCAAAACCAAATCTTTAGTCCCCGATTAAGCCGTTTGGACGTGACCGTCCGGCGGCGGACGCGGGCCCTATGGAAATTCAATGATGGGAAGGAGCGGCGTGGAGTTGCGCCACGGCCGAGCGTCAGGTTGCACCGCGTGACACCTGGCGTGCGGAAGCTGGTTACGGCGAAAAAGCAGGGTAAAGAGCGGCAACAGATGCGCCGCACGCTCACCACCGCGTCGCATTCTCGACTCCGCGACTTTAGCGATGTGCGGAGTGTACAATTCCAGCATCCTTCATGGTCTGCCCTAAATGCAAAGTTGAATACCGCACCGGGTTCATCCGATGCTCCGATTGTGAAGTGGATTTGGTGGAGGAGCTTCCAAAGGAGGGGTCGCCTTTTGACGACCCGCTCACGTCGCTCTGGGAGTGCGCTGACCAGACCGAGTGTGTAGGTGTCTGCCGCGATCTTAAGAACGCCGACATACCCTACCAAGTTGACCAGATTCCTTACGAGAGAGATGCGAGAATGCGGGTGGAGTGGCGCTACCGAATTCTGATTTCTCCCAACGATCTCGATCGAGCCAAGGAACTCTTACACATCGACGCACCTCAGAACACTATTCCGTCATCCGACGATGACGAGGAAGAAGCGGTTGACCCCACTGTGGAGCTTCCCGATGCTGGTGCGCCACTGTCTGCTGAGCCCAAGCGCCGCGATACCTACCTTGATCCGTGGTACCCCGAAGATGCTACCGTCGAGGTGTGGTCTCAAGACGGCGACGACTTTTCCTTCGGCATTGAGCTCTCCCTTGACGCGAACCGCATTCATTGCCGCTGCGAATCCGATAAACCTGGTGCCAAGAAAATCTTTGTACGGCCCGAAGACGAATCCTTCGCCCGTGAAATCGTCCGAGAAATCATCGAAGGCACTCCTCTTAAGTAGCTTCATTTTGGTCTGAAAAAGTTCGGCTTGCTCCCCGGTACTAGCAGGAACTTTACCGATTATCCGACATTACCAGGGACTTAGCCCCGGAATCTGTGCTTTAATCATCAGGCGGGCGTTATGAAATTCAAGTTATTGCCTGTACTCCTCGTTCTGCCTTCCTTTGGTGCGCAGGTGTCGGCGGAAAAATCCGAAATCGTCATTGACGACGTTGATTTGCAGGGAGCGGTTCATCTTCCTGAAAGCGCGAAAAGACAGCTGGTGGTTGACTTGATGCACAGGGAATACCCGGAAGACTCCGAGTGGGTCGTGGATGTGGAAGATAAAGCCGTTCGTGCGGAAACAGAAGGTTGGCCGGACCGGGAAAACCTGGGATACATCGGCTTTTCAGTGGGAGCGACTTTCAAGACGCTCCGGCAAGAGCCCGGGTTGCGTCATGTTCTGGTGACGATTCAACTGAACGAAGGCAAGCAAAAAAGGCTAAAGGGAATAGCTTTCCGATTCGTTGCAACTCAACCATCTGGCCCTAGTTTTGACACGGCCAGTCTCCGAAAGCTGATTCCCCTGAACGATGGCGAAGTCTACAATCGCGACAAATTCTATAGTGGTCTCGACGCTGTGATGCATGTGTATCACGATCGTGGACTCGTCGACTTTACGTCCAATGTTGAAAGCCAAGTTGACGACGCGACTCAGACCGTTGAGTTTGTGGTCGAGCTGAACGAAGGCAAGCAATATCGCTGGGGGAACATACAAGTAGTCGGCCCAGACCCGAAGATGGAAATGCTCCTGAAAACGCAACTGAAGATGGGAAGCCCGGTGAATCCGAAACTCATAGAAGATTTTTACCGGGATAACAAATCTGTTCTGCCCGTCGGCGCATCGCCTAAGAATGTAAAATGGCAGTATGACCGAGAGCGTGCAACCGTCGATTTGACCTTTGACTTCCGAGGCCCCAGTTCACTATGAATCCACACAGCGCATCGGACAAGTCCTGGTAACGCCGTTACCGGACAAGTTGCTTTGCTAAACGTTTTCTATTTCGCAGATGATTTAGTTTCACCCTTCTCTTTGCCCAGTTCTCGACAGCCCCGTACGGTAAACCAATCAACAAAAAAATGCCTACGAACTGCCAGCGCGACAGATGGTGTTCGGCAGTCCACCAGATGAGGAAACCTCCCCCAATCAGAATCACAACCCAATTCATGAAATGGATGACGATTGAAAACCACGGCCAACCGCCAGTCTGGTGTCTGTACGAGGTCCACCACTGAACCGTTCTGCCACCTTCTCTGTACATGTTTCTGAATGTTGGAAACATCCTCGCCGAGTCACGCTTCGGCTTCCGCCCACGGGTATCCTGTTCAGGAATTTCGTGAACCAAATCTCCGTCGCAGTCAGCGCGGCGGGTAAATCCAGCACGGTACTCGGCTCTGCATTCGGGGCAGAACATGGGGGGAATGATATACCGGATGCGATTTTCCCTGTCAGTGCCTGGTAGACGCTAATGCTGAATCGGACGCGCGTTTTCGGGAATAGGTGAAGGCAGGCACGGCGCTCTGTGCGCGTTCGATTACGCCGTTTCGAAACGTGGCCGCCAGGTTTGTGGCGGACGCGGGCCCGAAAGCGCGCCAGAACGTCGTGCTCCCGTCATCCCTTCGGAGGAAGCGCGCTTCCGGGTAAAGCACTAAGGCTTATCGGGACTTGGGAATGTCTTTGCTCACCAGTATCGGTTGGACTCTGACATCACTTGGCAAACCGACCCAGACTATTTGGCCATCATTTTTCCCGGTCAATTCCAACCTCCAATGGTTGTTATCGCCGTCCGGGTCTTTCCAATCGAACGACATCGACCTACCGGAAACTTTGATGGTGTTAATGGGGAGGCTCTTGGAAAGAGTCGGGTCGGTTACAACGTCGACCGTGCCTGTGGTTTCCGTATTCACACTGTAGCTGCACACCTGTATGCCACCGACAAGCTGATTTTTCTCCGAGCGTAGATGCAAAACAATAATTGGAGTTCCAGCATGGACAGCTGTCCATATTCCTATGAACGGCAGAATCTCAGATTCTGGCGGCTTTATCTGGGCTAGTGTAGGACCAGCCCAATGTCCTGCGAAAACCAACGCAGAGATGGTCAACACAGTTAGGCTGCCGATACGCCAGAATAATCTGAATCCCATATAGCCCTCCCTTGGGCTCTCAGATTCAATGATTCTGGTGGGGGTTGTCCCAATCGGTTTCTCCCCCAGGCCAGGGAAAAGCGAGCCAGGTGACGCAGTGCCAGGCGCGGGTACCCTGATGACTTCTCCATTGGGACGAATCCAGACCTGTGAGCCGACCGCGAAACTTGTATTGAGTATACCCGGCTGCCGTTGTATGGACTTTGGTGGGTTGCTGCGCATCTGCGCATGAAGAGCGGCATCCGCTTCGGCAGGTGAAGCACCGTTTAGATTTCTGGTCGTCCACCGGGCCCGGGAGCTAGGGCGCGGCCGCCAGCCCACCAGCTGACTCAAGGACTCGATGAACAAGCCGACGGACAACCGTCTCTAAAGGCTCCTCTGCAGGGATCGCCTCGCCGCGCTCCGCGTCCTCTTCGGCTCCACTGTCGTTTCGCGCTCGGTAGGGAATGATCAGATAAGCCCCTTCGCGTTTGGAGAGCTTCCAGCTCTTGGCGAGCTTGTCGAAGCTTGAGATCGACTTCATTTTGGCGTATTTCAGGAGCGGGCTTTTCGGGAAATTAGCGCCGCCAGGGGGCGTTGGCACAGAAGGGTTTCCCCGTTTAACTACACGGATGATCGCTTGCTCGAGCGCAGTTTGGTCCGGCGGGGCAACCACCTCTACCGGCTCGATGCCCATGTAAAACCCGGCCTTAGTTTTAGCCATCGTAGGAACCAAGACCTGCCCCTTGAGCAGAAAAACAAGCCAGAGTCCGTCTCCAATCATTTCTTCCTCTATCTCACGGAAACCACAACGACCTTAACGCCCTGCTGTGCCGCCTGCGCAGCAACGCGATTTATCACGGCCTGTTGCGCTGCACCGATGCTACCATCCGGGACCGCTATCTTCAGCACCTTACCTGTCACACTAGCTCCATCGACCACAGCGTCTCCGACGCGACCACCTTGGAATCCAGCAAGTTTGTCCACATAAGTTGTTAGCTTACTGGCTAACGCGTCGGGCGCTTGATAGGAAGCGGCGGTCAAATCGATGGATTTTATGCTGGTGGCCACTCCGTCCTCGAATGCATCTATCACGGGGAACGTCCGTGGAAGGTTACCGCCGAGCATTTGTTCAATGATATTTCCTCTTGCAAAATTTCCCAAGCTCCAAACACTCGAGGTAGCTCCGGCGGAGGCTCCGCCAAATAAGGAACCAACCAATCCCGTAAACGGTGATGCTATTAAGAGGTCCGTACCGGGCTCGTACTCCAAGCCCTCGGCGGCCGCAGCGCCAGGGCCGAAAAAGTGCTGATAGGTGCCTACTTGGACTAGATTCCCGTTTGCATCGGTGCCGTAGATATTTCCACTGTTCTCATCTCCGAGGAACGCTATGCCGGCTCCCGGATTCTTCATTGTGTTTTGGAAATCCTTGTCATTTGCATAGTAACTACAATTCTGCCCGCCCTGCCCATCGTCGACACAGACGCCGTAATCCAGGCCGGTCGGATCGGTTCGGTTCAGCGGATTGTTGCCGGTGTAGCTGTACGCGTTCCAGCTTTGCGGATCGCGCCAATCTGCGCCGACATTTCCCGGGTCCGGCGACATGAACCGACCGAGGTTGGAGGAGTTGTATCTGGCGCCGAAGTTGTCCAGGCCAGTTTCAGTTTGTGCAGTGCCGTCGCGTTCTTTGCCGGTGAATTCGCGCGTGGTGATGCCGCTGTTGGTGGAGTTGAGTTCGCCGTAGGGAAAATAGTCGAGATTCTGAACCAGGGACTGGGACGGGCTAACCCAAGGATAGACCGAGACGAGGCGAGTGGAGCCGAGGTGGTCTTGATGTACGAAGTAGGTTGTGGAGTTCTTGTATTCCGCGATCATCTGCCCGCCCAGGTAGACGTTACCGACCTGCCAGCCGGAGCTGGTCATTTCCGCAATGACGTTATCGGAGAGGTCGTAGACGTAGTCGTGGGTGGAACCGCCGGATATCTTGGTCACGCGCCGGCCTTCAACACTGTAAACGTAGCTGGCGGTGCTGCCGCTGTCCACCTGGGTGATGCGGTTCTCTGCATCGTAAGTATACCTGTGCGTACCGTCGTAGATCATGTTTCCGGCGGTGTCGTATAGGTAGGGCGGGCCGACGAGGCGATTATTTTGCGGGTTGACAGTTTGATGGAAGGTGGGGCATGTTCCCGCAGTGTTGGTCTGATCGGTGCGATTGCCCCAGGCGTCGTCAGTCCAGGAGAGGCCGCGGCACTGCTGCCCGGAGTTCGAGTCAGACATAGCGCCCAGGCGATTCAGCGTGTCGTAGGTGTACGTGCGGCTGAAATTCTGGGCTCCGCCAGCCGCCATGGTAGTGACATTGCCACTGTTGGTGGTGCCCCAGTTACCATACGCATAGTCAAAGTCTTGAACGGTGCCACTGACTGTGCCATCTGCGCACCCGTCCGTGATATATGCCCCCGATGAATTGAGGTTGATACGGCAGGGCTGGAGGCGCGATTCGATGGATATTGCCTGCGTCAATCCGTTGCCATATAAAATTTTGCGAAGGGCCCCGGTAGGATAATAGCCGACGCTGGGATCAACCGTGGCGAGTGGGGAGGGATGCTGGGAGTCCACTAAGTTGCTGGTGACTGACGTGGGTTGACTGGCGGAATTGTATGCATAGGAGAGGGTTACGCCACTTGAGGGGAACTCCCAGCCGTTCATCGCTTCTTTCGTGAGGTTACCGGCTAAATCGTAGGTATAGTTGACATTGTACGCGCTACTAGTCCCCGACTTCCCATAATCTAGAGCCCCGGCCTGGGCGTGCAGGATGACGCGGCCCATAGCGTCGTAGCTAAAAACCTCGGAGGCGTCGTCCGAGGAGGTGGGTGCGTAAGCCACCACGAGCCGACCTACGGGGTTGCTCATTGTCCAAACACCATCAGACGATAAGTCGTAATTGAAGCTGGCGGCGGGCGTAGTGCCATCCGAGTAGCTTCTCAGTGTGAGGCGGTTTAGGGCATCGTAAGTGTACGTGGTGGTGACGAAGGCCGAACTGGCTTGATTGGGAGCCGGGGCTTTTTTGGTGGAGAGATTTCCGTTGGCATCGTAGCTGTACGTCGTGGGGACAATTGTGAATGGGCTGACGGGCTCGGTGTTGGATTCTGGATTGATGGAGCTGGTGAGGTGGGACAGTGAATCATACGCGAAGGTGCGCGTGCGCCAGTTCGCAGAATTGGACGAGCCTCCTTTTTGGTTGACGGTGAGGAGATTGTTCAGAGTGTCGTAGGTGTAGTCCGTTTCGTATTTGAGGACCGCAGGGTCTTCGAAGAGTTGGGTGAGGCGACCGAGACCGTCTGTGACAGATTTGCGGCTCTTGCCAGCGGGATCTGTCGCGGTCGTGGTGTTTCCGGAATACGAGGTCGTGGTTACCGAGCCGTCCTGCAACGTAATGGAAGTGGTGCGGCCAAGCGCGTCATATGCATAGGTGGTGGTGCCGTCAGTGCTTGATGCCGCCGCACGGTGCGGATTGGATCGCGTATGGACGCGGCCGAGAGCGTCGTAGGTGAAGTCGGTGTAGTCCGTTCCATTAGGCTCGGGGTCGGAGTTGAGCTGAGTCTGGGAGATGCGGCCAAGCCCGTCGACGACCGACGTGCCGATCAGATTGACGGAAGAGGTTACCTTGATGGTGGTGACGGCATACAAGGGTAGCGAGGAATTATAGCAACTGCCTCCCGTCATATCGCTGTAGCAATTGGTCCTCTGGCCGAGATCTGGGAGATTCTGCTGTGTGAGGCGGTCCACACCGTCATATGTGAACGAGGTGGGCTGGCCATTGGGGTCAGTGGTGGAAGCCGCTAGCGAGCTGCAGGGATAGTATTTTGCCGTCGCGAATTGCGAGAGCGCGTTGGTGGTTTTTGTCACGAACGCATTTGCCGTGCCGCCCGATGGAATGCAGGCCGTGCCAGACCAAGAATCTGTGTAGTCGAAGTACGTGCTGTGGGAAAGAGGGTCCGTCGTCTGCTTTAGGTTGCCTAGCTCATCGTAGTAGTTGGTTGTGGTGAGGAATGCTCCATCGGTATTTCTCCAAAGGCTGATGGTCGTTGGGTTGCCTCGATAGGTCATCGTCGAAGGGTAGTCGGTGTAATCGTGTTGTACTACTCCTGACCGCGGGGCAATTGTTGTGGTGTCATAGCCGTAAGTGGTCTGCGCACAAGGCTGACTTTGGCCTTTGCACGTATTGCTCGAGCTGTCGTAAATCGTCATAGATGCTACGCGATCATCGATGTGTTGATTCGCATAGTTTGAATTGTTGTCGCTCAGATACGTGTACACTGTTCGGCGCAGTAAAGAGCCGCGCGTCCCATTTCCCCAATCGTACTCTGACTGGCTGAGAACGTTGCCGAGTGAAGCCGTACAACCAGTGCCGCAGCTAAAACTGTCGTAAGTCGTGTCAACTTCCTTAACCTGGTTCGTATCCGCGAGGGTAGTTGTAGTTGCGGTGATTTGCCAGTCTACGTTATCGCCCGTGCTTCTTGTGGATATATATTTTCCATACGGATAGCTGGCGACAAGCCGTGTATTGTAACTCCAGGTGTTTGCAATCGTGCGTAGGAGATGTCCAGCATTATCGTAATACTGTGTCGAAGTTTCGTGCGTGCGCTGGTCTATGCCGAGTTGGTTGAACGTGTGGACAGTGACGTTTCCAAGAGGGTCTGTGACCGTGGTCGTGTAGGCGCTGTTGTTGGCGTAGGCATATTGCCATTCCTGTTCGTGCTGCGGGTTCCCATCAGGGCTAATGAATCGCGCTGAAATACGGCGCGAGTCCATACCGTATGGATAGCTGCATTGTCCAAGGTTCGGCGATTGGTCGAAGGCCGCGAGAGTGGTGTATTGGTACCGGATATATCCCCCCGTGGGAAGGGTGACCTTTGTGACTTCGTCGAAATTCGGATCGAATGTAAGGACGTATGCGCGGCCGTCCGGCATCGTCAGGGTATTGGTGCCACCCATTGTGCCTGTGTATTGATGAATCGGAACAACATAGCAGCTTGTTGAGCGAAATTGTGTCGTGGAGCTGGCGCCACCGGCGAGCAACTCGGTTACTCGTTGGGTTGTGCCATTCGAGTCCGTGAACGCCCACGTTTGCAATGGAGGCTGGTCAGTGTAGCCGACTGTCCTGCCTAGAGTATCCCCGCCGTTGACACTGATGAAGTTTCCGTTTGTGTCGAAGAATTTTCCGGCTTCAGCGTTTGAGTTGCGTGATCCGTCCTTCAGTTGGGCAGTGTAGGGATGGATGCTGCTGTCGAGTTTGATCCCTCCCATTTCGGAGTAGGCTACATCCCTAGCCGAGAGGGAAGTGCACTTGTGCCCGTCGTTCGGCAAGGTATCGTAGTGCAGATTTGCAAGGCGGTACGCAGAACCGTCCGGCATTTTATACTGGAAATTATAGTCCGCGGTGGTCGTGTAGCCGACATTGTTTATCGTGCAATCCCACGAGTTCTCGTCGTAATTCAGCGTCTCATTGCCCAATAGGGTCCCGTTAGTTGGGTTAGTTGCGTTGTTAAGCGGGAGCCATACGGGGCTGGCGATCACAAAACTAATATCCCAGTCAAGAGCATCGACCTTCGAAGGATCCAGAGCGTCCCATATCGGGAAGAACGACCATATCTTGCTCGTATAAGAGAAGAAATACTGGCTGTCGAGCCTTCCGCCTCGGCCTTTTCGTTGGAAGGCAGGAATGCGAAGATTCAGAGCTCCGTTCGCGAGATTGATGTTGTCGATATCCCCGATCTGGAACGGATTCGCTGCCTCCAAACCACGCGTGTTACCGTTCGTCAGATAGCCGTCGGTCTGAGCGAACGACTTGGCCGGAAACAAGCCCAGGATTAAGAATATGAGTCCAATCAGAAATGGCGTGTGGACGCGGGAGCGAGAGGTCATTGGATAGCTCCTTCCACGAAATCAGCATCAGGAATCGAAGCATTCAGATTCAGAGATTGATACTGGATTTGAGTGATCTTCTGGTCGCCCACGTAGGTCGTGATTGTCATTGGGAAGGAAATCCCGCCAATGGTTTGAAAATTCGAGTATTCGACATCTACAGGAACACCGACTCGCCAATCCATAGGGTGGCGATAATAGCGGAGGCGAAAAGGCAAGCCTGTCTGCTGGTCTAAATAGATCTCGCGTTGATGGGTTGCTTCGTAGACCGTTTCACGTTTGGGGTCGGTGTTTCCAACGAGAGTCGGTGTCACCGTCACATGGTATACAGCTTTTCCAGCTACTGTTTCCGCGCCAACTATCTTTAGCCCAACCGCGGATGAGCTTACCCAGTTCGATAAACCAAATAGCGGAAAGTTCTCCAGCGTCTTGCCAGGAATCTCAGCAACGGGTATTTGTTCAGTCCCCTGTTGTCGATTGACTCCAAGACGCAGTACCTGAAACGACTGTTGTCACCGTGCCTAAGTCTGGAGTGTCTACCTCCCAATGAAATCTATCGAAGCCAAGAACCTCAACGCGCAACGGATATGAAACTGTCGAATCTGCGAGAAACCTTGCGTATGTTCCTGATGCGGTTAAGCTCGCGGGCGCAACACCCAGAGCAGCGACGGCCTGTTGCAGGAGAGCAACGGCCTGCGGGTCGCGCTGGGGAGATTGCGGGCTGGTGGTCGCGGTTTGCCGGGCAGCGCCGAATTGGGCGAAAAGGAACAAACAGAAGATGAGAACGAGGCGAGCACGGAACATGGGTCCTCCAGAGGGAACATCTGCGAGTGGAGGTTTAGCGGACTCGACTGTATTTGTCAAGTAATAAATATTTAATCTAGACTAAATAGTTAGAAGATTATTAATTGCTGATTTAGCGGAGCGGGAAGTTGAAAGACGGAATGGTGCTACCTGCGGATCATTATCCTGCCACTTTCTTCTTCAGCGCTCGAAACTTCGCCCACCGCTTCTTCGTAGCTTTCCCAATCCTCGCTCTGGCATGGGTGGGACGCCAAGGGCGATTGTGTGTGACGATCCAATCGAGTGGACTGGTAACGCGAAGGACACGGTCGGCCATCTTCTGCCTTTGGCGATGCTGTGTCTTACCGGGACCGAGCTGGACGCAGGGACCGAAGTCTGAATTTTCGGACTATTCCGCCGCCAATCACAATGGCAAATGAACCGCCGAAAGAGTAGAGCAAGACTGGTAGTACAATCGCTACACGGTGGTCCTTCCATCCGTGCCAGAAGCTCCAGAATCCTGGAATCGCCCAGATACCACAAATCAAACTGAGCGTGACAGTCGCTAAGACTTCTTTCCGTTTGGAGATTAGAGCAACGATGCAGCCGATGAGCGCCGATACCATGAGACGAGTTAAATACATTCCTCCGTTCAGTGAGAACACGGCTAAGCGAAGGTGGCGATAAGGAGGAAGGTAGTGGTGATTAAAGAATTGCGTCCCTGCTCGAATTGTCCATTCACTGAACATGTGACCCAACTGCACCAGGAGGAGCCCTCCGAACACGACGCCAGCGGTAGACCATGGAGCAGCTTGGAATCCACCACGGACCAGATGAGAAATTGTCGGCACAGTCTGTCGCCAAAACCACCGACGCGCGCAAGCGGCGCCTGATTTTGACGCCAGGTCTGAAAACTCCTCAAGCAGGTCACCAGGAATAGATTCTGTCTGCTCATACGGCGTAAACAGTTCAATCAGCCAAGCGGCCACTCGCGGGGGATGAAACGATGCTTGAGTCATGGTGAGTATCCCCTCGCAAGACTGAGCCAATCAGTCATCCTTTGGAGTGCGCGGTGAGTGCGATTTACGGCTGCCAGCCCCTTTGCAGTGACACGGAAAAAGCGTTTCGACCTTCCTCCGCGCTCGGGCGTCGGGTCGCCCAGGTAAGAATTGACGTAGCCTTCGTCTCCAGGCGAGCAAGCGTGGCGTAGATGGCGCCGATGGAGACCTCGCGGCCAATGCGCACTTCGATTTCCTGTCGCACAATGACTCCGTACGCCTGACCAGCAAGACGCAACAGCGCAAGGACAACGATGTGCTCGAACTCGCCGAGGTAGTCGCGGTCTGACATTAAACATACAATATAGAAGAAATGCCGCATCGTCAAGCACCACGCCCCGAAGTCGCGGGGTAATCCTCAGTGCCTGATTAACGCGGTTACCGTCCAAGTGGAATCGTCCCAACGTCAAATGTCCGATAACGCGTGCGGGCGCTGGGAAGAGCAGTCAAATCGACTGGGACACAGCCTTTTCGTTGGGGAGGACTGGTGGTGCCTCAGAATATCGCGTCATCTACCTCATTCGTGAGTTCGCCCTGGTCAGTTTCTTTGGCAAACTGGTCCATGCTGTCGTACCTGCCGCCTGAATGCACCCACAAAGGTATCGATTGATTTCCTGATAGGCAAAGAGCGCTGTCATGTAGCCATGCCCGATACCACCGTACTCGTAATGCACCAAGCAATATCGATCTGAGATGCCACTGAACACAAGTCTGCGTGTGGGTGTACCGGGCAGGATCACCACATCCGTCGCAGCAAAACTCCCTCCTGGATTGGACATCTTCGGGATACGCGACCTGACGGATTTTGGTAGTGAACCGACCGACCTTACAGGTATTAATGATATTTGTTCCGGCAGGGATGTGCCGTTTTGATGTAGGTGCATCTTTCTCATATCGATTGAAACGACTTGACTCCGGCAACCAATTCCTAGCAAAGACAGCAAGATTACAGACCTGACTAGCCTCCAAGATTGACAAAACACCCTTTGAGTCATCGGGCCACTTCCCCTAGGGAACTTACGCTCAGAAATCGCGGAATGTTCCCCAACTAGTAAAGACTGCGGTTACCGGAAAAGTGAAATCCTGGTACGGAACTTGTCCGGTTGCCGACTCACCGGGAGTTAGCATGGGAAGTGTCAATTGTGTTGGCTTCCCTTGGTAGCCCGCAATAGACGCAGTTTTTCGGCATCCATGGTTTGCCCCACAAACCACGGAAAGCGCACCCGCACCGTGGACAGGCCCAACGAATCAACTTCAATTGCTTGAGGCCAGCAACAGTGCCAGTGACAATCAACGCGGCCAGGAAAAAAGCGAGGAGGCCAATTTGAGCGGCATTCTGTAGTCTGTCAGCGAAAGTGGACACTATTATCAAGCATAGGAAGGCAGCACCCGGCCACACGGAAGACCGCAAGTATGCGGTGCGCAGTTTCCGGTATTGCTCCCACGACGAGCGATAGGCAGACGCATCTTGAACCGGCTTGGTAGGGATTACTTCTTCCACGCGCTCTCTGAGCGCAATGAATATGACTGACGCAGAAGGCACAACTGCAAGAAGCCACGGCGTCCCAAGCTCAGTTGTAACACCGAATACTCCCCCCGCTCCTATGATAAGAGCCAGGATTTTTATTAGCCAAATCGTGCGCTTCGGGAAATGGAATGCTGTGCACTGTAATGTAATAACCTGCAAGCAATCAGGGAGGAAGTACGACAAGAGAGGCAAAACCGAGTTGCCATTCTGTAATTTATAAGTTACACTAGAAAACGTGATCGAGATTCGTCACTACGTCAGCCGCTCCGGAAAAGATGTCTTCGACGATTGGTTGACGCAATTGGCAGACGCCCGCGCACAGGCGAAGATTACGACCCGAATCGACCGACTGGCTGCCGGGAATTTTGGCGACTGCAAGTCGCTGCGTCAGGGCTTGTTCAAGCTACGGATCGATTGGGGACCGGGCTATCGCGTTTATTACGCGATGATCGGCAGGGAATGCGTAGTGCTTCTCTGCGGCGGCGACAAACGGAAGCAGTCCGCGGACGTTGAGCGGGCGTTGGAATACCTCAAAGATTACAAAGAAAGGACCGGAACCTCATGAAACGCAAAGCCAGCATCTCGCACGACGAGGCCATCATTCGGCGGCTCCGGAAGGATCCAGATTTTGCCGCCGAGTACCTCAAAGCGGCATTGGAAGATGAAGACGAGCCCCGCGTTCTGCTAATTGCGTTGCGTCATCTCGCACAAGCGCAGGGCATCGCCAAAGTCGCCAAGGCTGCCGGCATCGAACGCGAGAGTCTGTACCGGGCATTATCGATTCACGGTAACCCTCGGCTGTCCACGCTAGTCGCTGTAACCAAAGCGATTGGGCTGAGACTCACAGTCGAAGCCGTGCAATGAGAGAGTTGGAATGCGGCCTGGGAAGTGGGGATCGAAAACAAAAACCAATGGAATTTCAAGGACTTACGAGGAATGCGAAGGAACACTAAGTCATTGAAAAGGAACAAGAGGGCACGCAAAGGAATTCTTATTGCTCCCTCAAAGCTCCCTCGCTTTTCGTCAGTTGTTGATATTCTGAGGTCGATTTTTCTACCCATTGCCTGCAACTAAGGTCGGCGTCGGGCCCAAGAATCGCGGCACGGATGGCAAGCCGACTAGACACGATCACTTGACCTTCTTCTTGGCGGTGCGTGCGCGCAAAAACTGCGGGACAAATTCGTGCGACCGAATTCGTTCCCATGTTGCTGATGAACGAGGAGTTCGCTAATTTAATGGGCGTAGCGGATCCACTATTTTCCACGAGGTCTTGCAAGATAATCAGAAGTTAGGCGTCTAAACAGAGGCAAACGATGACACGAGTTCGCGTTGAGGGCCTCACCATCTCGCTCGACGGATGCGGAGCAGGTCCGAATCAAGACATCAACAATCCGCTCGACGTTGGCGGGACGGAACTGCACCAGTGGCTAGTCCCAACACGCACGTTCCAGCGGGCCTTGTTCGGCAAGGACGGCGGTACCACCGGCGTTAACGATGACTTCGCCGCCCGTGGCTTTCAGAATGTTGGGGCCTGGATTCTTGGGAGGAACATGTTCGGACCCATTCGTGGGGACTGGCCGGACACAAACTGGAAAGGCTGGTGGGGAGACAATCCACCGTATCACGTTCCAGTCTTCATCTTGACCCATCATGCTCGTCCCCCCATCGAGATGGAAGGCGACACGACGTTCCACTTCATAACAGGAGGCATTCGCGAGGCGCTCGACCGTGCACGCGAGGCCGCTGCCGGAATGGACGTGCGGATCGGCGGTGGGCCGAACACAATCCAGCAGTATCTTCGTGAGGGCCTCATTGATGAACTGCACATTGCTATCGCGCCGGTCCTGCTCGGTCGGGGAGAGCCGCTGTTCGAAGGGGTTGACTTGCGGGCTCTGGGATACGAATGCGTTGAATTCGTACCGTCGGAGAAGGTCGCGCATGTCGTCCACGGCAAGGGCAGTGGTAGTGGATGAGAACGGCAACCCCAAGTAC
>Ga0207087_1130_pt1 | contig 16741 bp, 14 predicted proteins | sample Alteio_BWMinHeat_51_FD_153544 | JGI IMG/M metagenome (GOLD analysis project Ga0207087, IMG submission 153544) | Enriched cells from forest soil in Barre Woods Harvard Forest LTER site, Petersham, Massachusetts, United States -... | ecosystem: Environmental > Terrestrial > Soil > Temperate forest >... | reverse complement strand
TACGAATAGGGTGACTCCGGCGGCGAGAAGAATTCCGCCGAAAACCATGGCGAGAAAAACGGGCCAGCGCAGAGTGGCGTGCCGTTCTTGCGTGCCCTCAAAGGCAATAATGCGCGCGCCAGCCGGTGCGTCGATCAGGCCGGACTGGATCCATCGCTGAACACGCGCTTCGAGTTGGGAATGCTGGCTCAAGGTTTCACCTGTTTCTGTGTGACCTCGGGCCGCGGGTCGTTCAAGCCGATGCCGCCTTCCTCAGCTGGTTCGTTCTCATCGGCTCTGGAACATATAACCGCCCGAGGCAGAATGCAATGATTTGGGCCGCCGCGTACACCCCGGGTCGGCAAGCTGCAATCTGAAAACCCGCGGGCAGTTTTGACTCCGCAGCGAAGTTGCGGGCGGGGCGATAGGATGGAAAGGACAGGCAGGGCGCAAGAATGTGAGTGGTGGTGGCGGCTATTGAGGGGCGGGCTTGAGAGTTAGTTCGGAGCGGCCGGGTTGCGGAACGAGGATGCGATTCTCTAGTTGAGCGGGGGAGGGATGAAGGACCTTGGAGGGCCTGCCCTCGCTGACCATGCGGCGATGGGCCTCGAGCCAGCCGGGAAGCTCGGGCGTTTCCTGATGCCAGTGTGCGACGGAGGCTTCGTCGCACCAGTCGAGGAGCTTGGGCATGACCGCGCCATGAGCGCTGGCGATGCGGAAGGCGTTCATGGATGCCTCGTCTTGCCAGGCAGTGATGGTCCACAGAGCGTTGCGTGCTTCGCGCAGAAGCTTGCCGCCTAAAAAGCCGGAGGCTCGTTTGGTTTGACGGACGATCTGCGCGGTTCGCCAGGCGAATTGGGGAAAGTAGCGAACAGAGCGAACGTGCAGGCGCGTTACGGAGATGAAGGGCATTTTTTCTCGGTCGTGCTCTGTAGCATAGCAATTTCGGCGGGGAGGGTGAAATGGGACACGGTGGCGCGGGGAGCTGCGCCGCTATAACGAGATTGTTGGCGGGTGGGAAGACGGAGCTGACCGATCTAAAGACCCGGCACTACAGAAGCTCGGTCTAGAATTCGAGGCGGAGGGCTAGGAAGTTCGCGGAGATTCTTAAGGCTACTCGAAGCGGAGGAATTTTTTGTCCCAGACGGCGGCGATTAGCTTGAATTCGGAGGCGACGCGGACGTAGCGGTTGTCCGGGCGGTTGGCGTCGCTGAGGTCGCCGTCAGATTTGAAGACTTCGCAACGGAGCAGCGGCGTGGAGGGTTGTTCGAAGACGGCGACGATATTGGGAACCAGAGTCATAATTTTTGGGTTGGCGCGCTGCGACGCGGATGAATCGTAACAGCCTTTGGCGCGAGTCACCAAGAAACATCAACGGTCAGGGCTGATTTGCGGGCGTAGTCGTTGGCATGAGCTTACGGCGGAAGAAGTCGACGGTGAGATCGCCTGACTCGGGACCGATGGAGTGCTCGCGGTCAGGAAAGATTTTGATCTCGAATTCTTTGTGAAGCTCGGTGAGGCGATCGCGGAGGGTAAGAGCCTGGCTCACCGGAACGTTGACGTCTTTTCCACCGTGCAGGATGAGGACGGGGCATTTCAACTGCTCCATCCTTAGAATCGAGGAGCGCTCTTTAATGGCTTCTTTCGTCATGCCGGTTTCGTCCAGCATATTTTGGCGAACGCGCGGCAAGGTGCTCTCGTCATAGGCCTTCTTGAGATCGTAAATGCCCGCGCCAAAGACTGCGGCTTTCACGTCATCCAACTGGAGCACAAGCAAGGATGCCGCCATGCCGCCCCGAGAATAACCGTAGATGGCCATGCGCGCAGGGTCCGCGAAGCTCTCCAGGCGAAGCTTCTGGTAGCCGGCGATTAGAGTCGCGATCGTTTTTGGCCCGACGAAATCGGGTGGCCCCTGCGACCGTCCGAAGCCAGGCTGGGACACGGCGACGGCCGCAAATCCTTCCTTGGCGAGGCGAGCTCCGAGCGGCAGAAGGTCTTGAGCGGTGCGCTGGTAGCCAGGAATGAGCAGCACAGCAGGGAATCGGCCGTCGCCCGGGGGACGAAAGGAGATGGCCTCTACTGCCTTGCCATCGAATCTATAGTCGTACTTGCAGACTGTGGCCTTGGACTCGAGGACCACGCAACCTTGCTTCTCGATCCGCTCAAGGATGCCACCGGGAATTTGGGACTGCTGGTTTGTTGGGTTGCTCGGTGGCGCAGGTTCGACGCGCGTTGCGCAAAGCGCGATGACGGTCGCGCAGGCGAAGACCAGGCAAGTTCGCACCAGGGTCTTACTGGTGATGCCGATCGATTCCACTTGATCGAGAATCATGGATTGATCCGTGTCGCCGCGATCGAAAGTTAACACAAAACGCCGGCAGGATTGTGAAAGCTAGTTGGGCTTTGTCGGGGAGGGGCCGACGACGGTGAGGGATATCAACATGCGGACCCAGCGGGCGGGGCGCTTTTCGTGCGGGGCCACCACACGGAAGGGGCCGACTTTGCCAGGGAGCGGGGCGCCGTCCAGGGTGTCCGCGACGATGATTTCGGAATCGAGAATGCCGGAATCGAGTTCGGCCAGAGAGAAGATTACGCGATAACCGTCTTCGGCTTCGGCGACGACGTAACTGGCCATGGCGGGACCGCGGAGTTGTTCGCCTTGCGGCGCTCCGGCGCGGCGGAGGATTTCTCCAAGGAGGACGCCTTCGTAGTTTTCCTGTTTTTTGTCGTGGGGATTCAGGACGGAAAGCGTCTTGCGGGGCATTTTTTTGAGATCGGCGACGGTCAGGACCAGCGGCGTGGAAACAGCGCCCTTGATGCGCAGCTCCGCAGCGGGTGCGGGAGTTTGCGCGCGAGTCTTGGGCGCTGGGGGAAGAAGTTGAGTTAGCGCGGCGGCGAACAGCAGAGGTAGGAGCGATCGGGTATGGCGATGCACGGGTGCGCCTCTACTTGCGGGAGATCCGTATCGTGAAACCGGCGAGGTTCAAGCCTTTTCCAGCATGACTTCGGTGGATTTGATGACGGCGGAAACCTTGTCGCCTTTTTTTAGTTTCATTTCGTCGGCGGAGCGTTTGGTGATTACGCTCTCGATGAGGTTTTTGCCGGCGCGAATGACCACATGGGCCATGACGCCGCCAAACTGGATTTCTACAACTTCGCCTTCAATCCGATTTCTGGCTGAAAGAGTCATGCGGAGAGGTTAACGCCGATTGGATGAGAGAGTCCAGGGGAGGGACAGTAGGACCAGCAGGGGATTTGTACGCCTTGGTGAATGGGGCGCCGCAGTGTTGCGCCCCTGCCGGTGCGGACGTCGTTAGAACTGGAGGCGCAGGCCGAATTGCAGAACGCGAGGGCCGCCGCCGCCGAGGCCGGGATTGCCTTGAGCGACGTCGGGAGTTTGTGTAATGGCGCCCTGGACAAAGCAGGTCTGGAACGAATTGCAGAAATTGTTGCTAGCCGTCGGCGTGGGAAGAGGCTTGGGATTGCCGGCGGCATCCAGCGCGGTGTTGATGACATTGGTGGGCTGTGCAAAGTTCGGATGGTTGAAGATGTTGAAGAACTCAGCGCGGAATTGCAGCAGCAGGTTTTCGCGAATTTTGGTGTTTTTGGTGATGGAGAAGTCCGCATTCCAGAAGCTCGGACCGTAGATCTGGTCGCGGCCGAGATTGCCAAAGTTGCCGTTGGGGTCCACGGCAGTGATGGCGGGATCCTTGAAGGCCAGGGGGTTGAGATAACCGGTGGAAGGCGACCAGTTGGGAAGAATGGGGTTCACACCCGGAACGATGTCCGGACGCTGCGTGAAATTGAAATTGACGCCGCCGTTGGAGGTGATGACATTGATTGGCCTGCCGGACTGGACGGTGACGATGGTGTTGAGCTGCCAGCCTTCGCCAAGCAGAGACGAAAGGTGCGGAATGGCGGGGGCCTGGTAGTTGAGTGCGGAGGTCCAGCGGTGGCGGGTGTCGAACAGGGATGGACCCTTTTCCGCGGGAAGATTAGTGGAGTCCTGCGGAAAAGCGACGTTAGCCGAGTTGAAGTTGATACCGTCGGAAGCGCCATCGAGAGACTTGGACCACGTGTAGGTGGAAAAGCCGGACAAGCGATGCCAGGTTTGCAGGCGCACGGTGGACTGTAGGGCGTGATAGGTGGAGCTTGTTCCGGTGGAGAAGACATCCACGGCGCTGAAGGTCGAATTGGTGCGCGCCTGATTGAGATCGTAGAGACGCGTGAGCTTGGTTCCCTTGCTTCCAACGTAGCCGACTTCCGCTGCAAGAGCGCTACTGACCTGGCGCTGAATGTTGAGATTCCAGCTTTGCACGTAAGGAGTGCGCAAATTTCGATCGGTGACGAAAATGCTTTGCCCGGTGACAGAGCCCGGGGTGAATACCGGGCCGGTGGCGGTAGGATCGCTGAAGGCGGCAGGATTGGAATAATTCAGACCGCCAACGAATTGCGGACTGCCGGCGAGACTGGGCACGGGATTAGTGACTAGCCCAGCAGACGTGGTGAAATTGGCGATCAGGAGATCTTGCGGGATGTAATCGTAGAAGATCCCATAGGCGGCGCGGACCACAGTGTTGGGGCGCGGACTCCACGCCAAGCCAAGCCGCGGGCCAAAGTTATTCAGGTCGCGATTGTAAGCGTGGGGCAGAGTCGGCGACCCGACTTCTACGAGATTGCCGCTGGCATCGAGATTGGAAATCAGGCCGCGCTTCTCGCCGAGCGGCCCGAAGTATTCCCAACGCAGGCCGACATTGACGGTGAGAGTCGAGCTGAAACGAAAGTCATCTTGCGCAAAAAAGCTCAAGCCATTGTTGAAGGTAAAGCGCTGGGTGTTTCCCGCGAGAATGGATGGGAACGAGTTGCCCTGGTAAAAACCGATCAACGTGTCGATAACCGGATCGGGATCAATTCCAGGCGCATTGATGCTGAAAAGGCCGCGCTCGAGATTGTCGTTGAAGCTTTGCACGTCGTAGCGATGATATTCGCCACCGAACTTCAGGGTGTGGCGGCCGCGAATCCAGGTGAAGTTGTCGAGAGTCTGAAAGGTTTCGCTAAGCCGGCCGCGCGGAAGGCTAAAGGCGCTCGCGCCGAGATTCTCGAAATTGCCGTTGAAGTCAAATTCCGGCAGGCCGAGCTTGCCGGTACCTAGATTGAGTCCGAGCTGCGCTTGCGGATCGAAGGCGTCGTCAATGGAGCGGAAATTGGTTCGGAAACGCGAATAACCGAACCGCATTTCGTTCAGTTTTGAGGGCGAGAACGTAGTGAGAAGGCTGGTCGAGAGAACCTGGACGCGAGTAGGAGATTGATTTGTGAAAGCGGCGAGGCGGGAGCCGCTGCCAAAACCGCCTAGCGATCCAAAAGGAAATTCCTGCGTGCCCTGTCCGAAAGCGTAGCGGCCGGTGAGCGTGTTGTTTGAGGTCAGCTTGTGGTCCAGTTTGACAATGAAGTTGTCGAGATCGTTCTTGTCATGTACGGTGCCGGGAATCGTGCGGGAGTTGCTCACCGGGAAAAATGCCAGGATCTTGTCCGCGGGAGTGCGGGTGGCGGAGGTGACGCCGGCTTCCGTACGCGCGTAGCGATATCTTGCGGTGTGGGGACGCGAAAAATAAAATTGGAATCGACGCGCTCGCGCTGGCCTTCGTAGGCAGCAAAGAAAAAAGTGCGGTCTTTGACTATCGGACCGCCTAGCGAGCCGCCGAAATTGTTGTTGTTGAAGTGCGACTTCGCGATACCCGCCGCATTGAAGTAGTTGCGCGCGTCGAACAGGGAATTCCGGTTGTACTCAAAGAGCGAGCCGTGAAGAGCGTTGGCTCCGGAGCGCGTGATGATGTTGACGACCGATCCGGAATTGCGGCCGTATTCCGCCTTGAACTGGGACTGCAAATTGAATTCCTGGATGGCGTCCAGCGGGAGCAGCGTGGCGGGTGCGCCGCTGATGCCCACCTGATTGAGGGCGGAATTGTTGAAGAAGGGATCGTTGTTGTCGGTGCCGTCCAGCGTGTAGTTGTTGGAGCGGTCGCGGTTACCGTTGATGTTGAACTGGCCGACACCCTTTTCGGACCCGGCTACGCCGGAGCCTTCGACGGTGACGCCGGGAGTGAGCGCGACCAGCTTGCCGAAATCCCGGCCGTTGAGCGGCAGTTCCTGAACGAGGCGGCGCTCGACGACCTGGGAGAGCGTGGTTTCCGTGGTACTGAGAAGCGGCAGGGTCTCGGTCACGATCGCGCGTTCCAGCACTTCAGCCGGCTTGGCGAGTTCGAGGACGAGAGAGGTTTCGACTCCCACACTCACTAGAACAGGCAAGCGGCGAAATTCCTGGAAGCCGGGAGCGATGGCCGCGACTTCGTACTCCCCGGCAGGCAACTCGCGAAATGTGTAGTAGCCATCGGAATCGGCGTCGCCTTCGCGGGTTTCGCTGGTCGCCAGGTTGCGCGCGGTAATTCTGGCGTTGGCGATCGGGAGCCCTTGAGAGTCAGCGACCGCTGCGCGGATGGAGCCGCGGAAGGATTGAGCGGGCACGCTGACCGCAGCGAGCGCGAAGAAAAGTGCGAAAGCGAAAAGATAGACGGCAATCGAGTGGATCCTGCTGATCTGAGATTTCATTTTATGAGTCCTTATTCTTCCTGGCCTTATTTTCTTTGATTGGCGCGCCCTTCTTGGGAATGAAGATGGAAGCGGGCGGCGTAATGTTGTATTTCTTCGAGTAGTTGCCCTGGTTGACGGCGATGCCCACGCGGCCGCGCGAGTCGATGTACAGCAGCGAATCGCCGACGGGGACGTCCATGAACGTTTTGACGTACGGGAGCGTAACTGGCTTCTTATCGATTTGCACGACGACTTTATCGCCGACGTGGTAGCCGAGTTGCTTGAATTCGTCGCCAGGAATGTCGGTAATGAGCGAGCCGAAGGGATCGTCGAGGCCGATGATGTCGCCGTCGATGCCTTTTTCGGAGATCGCGGCGGTCCTGGTTTTCAAGTGCACGAGTTCGCTGACTTCCGGTCCGGCGAGCGTGAAGTCCCAGCCGGCGGCAAGATGCGCCGCGGCGGGAGAGAAAATGTCGCGCCCGTGAAAGGTAGAGGAGACGGCGGATTGAATGATCCAGGCAGGATTGGTGATTTCGCGCGCAGAAGCGAAGCCATCGCGGTCGAGTACTGGAGTGACCAAGCCGTTGTCCGGCAAAACGAAATACTGCCCCTTCTTCGACTTCACGATGACGGCTTTGCGCGAAGTGCCGACGCCTGGATCGATGACCGCGAGAAAGACCGTCCCGGCCGGATAGTAAGGTGAAACTCCGGCGAGGAAGCGCGAAGCTTCTTCAATGGAGAATGGCGTCACCTGGTGAGTGATGTCGGTGATGTGCGCTTGCGGGTCGATGCCGTAAATCACGGCGCGGCAGATGGCCACGGAGTCGTTGGCGGTGCCAAAGTCGGTCATGAAGACGATCATCGGGCGGTGGGCGGCTTGCGCCGCGGCGGAGTTGGCGGCTTGTTGCGTCGAGAGCCCACCGCAAGAATTGCCCAACAGCGCAGTGACCGCGAGCAGAAACGCCAATAGACCACGAGTGCGAGAATTCATTGATCTCTCCGGAGTGGAATGGTGCGAACAGAACAGCGGCGCTTCAGAGGGAGCCCGAGCCCACCTCAACAAGCCGCGAAAAAGAGGTATCGACAGCGACAGGCGCTGCATGCTCCGGCCAAATTCACAATTGCGAATCGCAAACCCGCGTATCCCCTGATGAAAAAAGTATACATGATGCCCGCGGCGAAGAGAAAAGCCGACCGCCGAAGATCGCGGCCTCCCTAAGCGCTGCTACGGTTGACATAAGGCATGTGCGCGTTCTAGAAGAAGACCGTCAAGCGGTGAGTCCGGGCAGGCCTGGGAGGGTAGAAAAAATGTTGATCGGCTTGTTGTACGCGATTCTCGTGGGGCTGATTGCAGGATGGCTCGCCGGAAAAGTGATGAAAGGCGGCGGCTACGGCGTGCTGATGGACATCATTCTGGGAATAGCCGGCGGCGTGATCGGTCGTATCGTGTTCGGCTTGCTGGGGCTTTCTTCGTGGAACTTGGTCGGATCGATTATCGTGTCGTTCGTGGGCGCCGTGTTGCTGATCTGGATCGTGCGGCAAATAAAGAAACGCTAGCAGGCGAGGGCTGATCGGAGCCTCAGTTGGACGCTGCGCCCGTCGCGGAAGCCAAATACCACTGCGGCGTCGGTGCGCGCAGGAAGCGGAAGCGCGTTTTCGCCAGCGTCGCGTTGGCGGAGTCGCCGAGCTTCTCATAGGAAAGCACAATCTGGTGAGCCACCAGCGGGTTTTGCGTGTCGCTTTGCAACAGACTGATGGCGCCGGAATAATCGCCCGAGGCGAACAGCGCGTAACCTTTAGCGGAGTAATAGCAATCTCCTACGATGGAGTCGCGCGTCGCGGTGGCCAGCGCTTCAAGCTGACGAATAGTGCCAGAAGCGGCTTCGGTCTTGCCCGCCAGGCTCAGCACGCGAACGCGCTCGCGCAGCATGGATGCGAGAGCGGTTTGCCGATCGTTGGCGCTCATGCCCGCGACCGGCTTGCTGAATCTCGCTTGCAGCGCGTCAAGAGTGGTCAGTTCCTCGTTGCTGCTCGCGGCCAGAAAGGCTCGCCCAAGGCCAATCTCGTATTGCGCGTAAGCATCTTTCTGCTGCGCCGCTTTGTGCCACAGCGCCGCCAACTCCGCGCGGCCCCGCTCCGGCTTTCCCTCCCAAAAGTTCACCAGCGCCTTTTGAAACTGGATGTGCAGCTTGTCGCGGGCAGAAGGGGCCATGGGAATGGCTTTCTCAAATTCGGCGCGCGCGCGCGGGTAATCGCCCATCATGCCGGCGGTATCTCCCAGGCCGAGCTGTGACGTATAGAATGTCGCAGAGATTTTGAGCGCCGCGGCATACTCGTCAAGCGAGCCCTGGTCGTTGCCGGCGTAACGGTAGACTTCGCCCAGCGAATCATGCGGATTCGGCTGCGTCGGCAACAGCTCGGAATAGCGTTGCAGCGCCGCGATAGCCTTGGCGGGATCCGGATCGCCGGTCTCGATATAGGCGTAGCCGAGCATGTTCTGCGCGGGCGCGAAATTCGGGTCGATTTGCGCCGCGGCTTCGAACAGTTGCCGGGATTTCTCGTAGTCCTGCTGGAAATAAAGCCATTCCGCCGTCAAGTACAGGACGTGCTTATCTTTCGGGAATTTGGCCAGCAGGTCGTTCATCGATTGAATCGCAGGTAGAAGATCTCTGGATTGCGTTGCGGTCATCCAGCGGACCAAGAGGCGCTCTTCGGCAGGCGCGGCGACGGCAAGGGCGTTAGCTTTTGCGCGGGCGGCCGGTGCGGGCACGTCGCGGCGCGCGGCGAAGGACCACATGGCGTAAGCCAGCGCAAATTTCGGATCCTTCTGGGCGGCTTTGCGGGCGCTGGCCAGGGATTCCACCAGCATCACGTTTTCGTATTCGTCCAAAGCTTTCTCGACCAGTTGGCGCGCTTCCGCGGACCGCGTGGAGACCGGCAGCGAGCCAAACAGCTGTTGCGGCGCGACCGAAACCGCCGAGCTGGCCGAATTCGTGAGCGCGCGAGCCGGTTCGACGCGAGGCGCTTTCGATTGCGCCGCGGCCGTAGCCGCTGCGAGCGACAGCGAAAACAGTGCAACGAGTGAGGCGGCGCAACGATTCATGGAGCAACACTCCCTATCCGGCAAGCAATTTGCGAACGAGCCAACGTAGCGCGAGGGCCGCAGGCACGCCAACTGGCCCTCCGGACAGGTGTGCGCGATAAACACGGGGCACGCAAACCGCCACCCGGCCCAGGAACCCCTCGCCGGCGAGGTACGGTTGGGCACAGGGTCATCACGCGGGCCTTGCCTGTTCCTTGAGCCGCTCGGATACTGCGGATATCTTTAGTTTTGAAAGTGAGCCGGAAATGAAGGCGAAGACAGTTGGCCAGCGGCTGCGCGTGGCCGCGGCGCTATTGTTAGCTGCAGGTCTGGCTGCGCCTGCGCGCCCCGCGATCAAGAACATGGCGCTCATCGCTTCGGCCGGGAGCAAGCTCGCCGATCTTCCTCTAGCCGACCTGGTGAAGCTCTGCAAAGGCACGCACAAGGCGTGGCCAGACGGCAAGAATTTCACGCTGGTCATCCGGGATCCCGAATCGCCGGACATGCGCGTGGCGATGCAGAGGCTTTTCGGAGCGTCGGGAAGCGACGCGAGGGCGACCATCGCCAAGTTCAACGAAAGCCGGGAAATCGTGAAGATCGTCGGAAGCGATGAGGATTTGCTGCGCACCGTCGGAGCTACCCCCGGCTCCGTGGGGCTTATCGACGTCTACGCCATCAACAGTTCGGTCAAAGTCTTACGCGTGGACGGCAAGCTGCCCTTCGATGTGGGCTACGCGCTCAAAGGAAATTGACCTCGCTTCGTTAGCGTTCCCGAGCTTCCTGAAGGTTGCTCTGAATCGCCCCTGCCGCCAGCTCCGGGGCCTGCCCGCCTCTCGTGACTGTTGAGTCCTGCCGATCCTTCCTGGGATTTTTATTGACAATAGCGAAATAAAAGCGAATATTGCCTAGCTCTGCCGGCGCTGAAACGAACCGGCGATCCTGGGCACCACCCTATTGTGGAGGCTCTATTTCACCTGTCCTTAGGGACAGGTTTTCCACAGCCAGTACAGCAAAAAAGGGGCGAAAATTAGGGCGAAACGGCGGACTCTCGTAAACGCATGAAAATGTTATAATTAGTGACATCCGGAAACCTCCAAGGCCCGTACTAGGAGAGTGGTTTAAGCGCAAAAATGTACCTTGTGTACCATCGCCTTTGGGACCCCTCTAGGGCCTAATGGACAGGTGCGAGACACGGACCGAAAGGCCAGGGTCGAGCATCTAAGACAGCGGCGGAGAAGGCGGCAGGAAAAAACACGAAGGAATCCGGGGAGTCATCCGGCGCAAGAGCCGCAGGGGGCGGCGAGAGGTCAAAATGACGAACAAGGATAAGAGCCGGAAGTGGATGTGGTGGTTCCTGGGAGTCGTGGTGGCCATGCAGCTTTATTTCGTACGGGAATTGGTCGCGGCGTTTGCATTGTTCGTCCTGGGCTTTGCAGTGATTGGCAGCCTCTTCGCCGGTCTGTACCTGCTGCAGAGAACCTGGCAAGTCGCGGTGGTGCGCGTGGCAGATAGCACCCACCCGATCATGAATGCAGCCCGACGCGGCATGGACGCGGTCGGAGAGTTGGCTCGGCGCCCGTTGCGCCGCCCTGGCTCCGCAGCGGCACGCTGAAGCAGTTTCCATAACGTTTTTTTGTAAGGGTTTCTGGCTTCGGCCAGAGCACAAGCGGGGTTTCCGTCGCTCTGCCTCCTTCAGAGCGGTTGACCAGCCCCTCAGTCCCACAGAAAAAGAGCCGGACGCTGGAGAGAGCGTTGGGCTCTTTTTCTTTTTGGCGGTGCCTTGCAGCGCTGCCCGGCTGTGCTACTCTTTGCGCCCGCGAGGTGGCGCAAAGATGCAAATGGCACGGCGAAGGTGGTGCGCAAGTCTGGCAGCGAACTCCAGTTGGGTAGTGGCGCCGTTTTTAGTGGCGGCTTTGAGCATTCTGGGAACAGCGCGGAGTTTCGCCCAAGAAAAACCTTCGGCGCCTCCCAAGAAAATCGCCATCCGCGCCGGACGCCTGATCGACGGCAAGAGCGACACACCCATTTTCAACGCCCTGATCCTCATCGAGGGCGACAAAATCGCCTCCGTCACACCCGGTGGCACGCCGCCGGCGGGCGCCGAGCTGATCGACCTCTCGAGAGCCACCGTGCTTCCCGGTTTCGCAGACGTCCACACGCACGTTCTGCTGCAGGGCGATATCACCGCAGCAGACTATGACGAACAGCTCCTCAAACAATCCATCCCGTACCGCGCCATTCTTGCGGCGCGCAACGCTCGCATCGCTCTCGATCACGGCTTCACCAGCATTCGCGATCTCGAAACCGAAGGCGCCATGTACGCTGATGTGGACGTCAAGACCGCCATCGCCAACGGCGAAGTCCCCGGCCCGCGCATGCAAGTGTCCACCCGCGCCCTTACCCCCACCGGCATGTACCCGCTGCTCGGCTATTCCTGGGAACTCAAAGTCCCCACCGGCGTGCAATACGCCGACGGTGTGGACGGCGTGCGCAAAGCCGTCCGCGAGCAAATCATGTACGGCGCCGATTGGATCAAGTATTACTCCGACCGCCGCTACCATTTCGAATCCGACGGCGTGCTGCACAGCATGGTCAACTTCACTGACGAGGAAGCCAAAGCCATCGTCGACGAAACCCATCGCCTCGGAAAGAAAGTGGCTGCGCATTGCATCGGCAGCGACGGCATCGCCGCTGCCTTGCGCGCCGGCGTCGACACCGTCGAGCACGGCGACGGCCTGACCGACGCTCTGATGGACGAAATGGCGCGCAAAGGCGTCTACTGGGTGCCTACGATCACCGTAGGCGCGTACGTTGCGCCCGGGCGCGGCGGCAACTGGCAGAAAATGGCCGACCTCGAACGCGACAATCTGCCCAAAGCCGTGAAGAAGGGCGTAAAGATCGCCCTGGGCACCGATGCCGGCGGCTTCGACTGGAAAGGCTTGAATCAAGCCAAGGAATTCGAATACTACGTGCAGTACGGCATGTCGCCCATGCAAGCCATTCGCACCGGCACTTCCGTCGCCGCCGAACTGCTCGGCTGGGCCGACCAAGTCGGCACCATCGAACCCGGGAAGTGGGCCGACATCGTCGGCGTCTCCGGCGATCCCCTGAAGGACATCACCGAACTGCAGCGCGTAAAGTTCGTGATGAAAGCCGGTGCGGTTTATAAGAACGACTGGCGATAAACGAAAAGCAAGCCGCGCGCATCGCCGCCTGCTCGGTCCTTCAAAACTCCGGTATGGTCGGTTTCTGCCCTTCCGGAGTAAATCCCTCGAGCGTCGTCTTCGAGTGCTGCTCCACCGCTCCCACCGCCGCGACCAAGCACGAATAGAAAAACGCCCGCAAGCTTTGCTGAAACTGCTGCGTAATTTGCTCGCCCGTGCGCGACACTTCGCTCTCCAGCGATTTTCGCCGCGTTTCGCACGCCACGCGGTTCTCCGCATCCAGCGCCGCCAGCGTCGAACTAATCCGCTGCGTGGTCTCGGCGAGCGTCAGCCCCGCGTGCACTTCGCTTTGCCGGCGAAACTCTTCCAGCGCTCCCCGCGCACCCGTGTACATCTCCATTTTCACCGCCGCCGAATCCGCCGAAAGCTGCGCCGCTGCCTCGTTGGCCAGCGATTGCGCCTGCTCGCCCAAACGCGTCAAGTGCCGATCCGCCACTTGCGCCGCGCTCAGGTCAAAATCTTCCCTGGCATGGTGCAGCGCCTGCCCAATCTGCGCGCTGATGGTCGGTCCCAGATCGCGCAGCGCTTTTTCCGCGGTCTCCTTCGCCAAGGCCAAGTCGTGATGCGCCGCCGCGGCTTGCCGCTCCAGCCGCTGCACAATTTCTTCCGCGCGCATCCGGTAGCCTTCCATCTGCCCGTCCCATCGCCCGCGTACTTCCGTCAACCGGTCTTCGATCCGCGCCGCCATTTCTTCCCGCGAGGAGTGCACCAGCGTGCTCCGCTGTTGCGATAACGTATCCATCAAACTTTGCACGCACTCCGCATGTTTTTCTTCCAGCGACGCCAGCGCCTTGCGGATCGCCGGTTCCAGATGTTTCGCGATGGCCGCCTGCACCGCGCCCTCCGCAGTCGAGTGCAGCTTTGCTTGCAGCGCCCCGATCAATTGTTCCGGCGATACCACCACGCGATTCGGCTTCGCCGCTTCACCCTCCGCACGCAACGGCAAAACCTGCGCCGGCCCTATCGTTGGCCCGTTGCCTGGTTCCGTTTCCGGCCCGTTCTCCGGCGCAGTTTGCGCCGCGCTCGCCTCCGACTCCGGTGGAGGCACAATGGTCGGCCGCGACGCCACCGGCATTTCCATCACCGACGAACGCCCCGGCCCGGTCGCGCCCGTGTGCGTCCCAAACGGCATCGTCCCCAGCAGCGGCCGCCAGTCCAGCGGTGTCGGCGAAATCCCCCAAATATTTCCCGGAGCTTCCAGCTCTACTCCCACATGGAAAAGTTCCCGCGGATTCACTGGCGGGTGCACCGACTTTATCTGTGCCCGCACCATCGAAGTCGGTTTTGCTCCCAGGGTTGCTTCAATCAGTTGCAGCGTCACCCACGATCCCACTTGGCACAAATGTCGCGACGAATACCGGCACCCGTGCAGGTTCAAGCTGATCGCCGCGGTCTGCTCCAGAAATTCCTGCCCGACGCCATCATGCCCGGCGATCAGCAGTGGAATCTGGCGCTCCACGCGCGAACTGCGCCGCATGTCCTCGCCTTCGGTGCGCTCCGGGCCTGCGTAAGAAGCTTGGCTCACGTCTACTTTCGCCCCCTCTGGAAGAATGACGCAGGCTAGGAGAATATCGCGCTGCCGCCTACAAAGGCCAGCCATATCGGCGACACACCCGAAAACGTCGAAAACGCAACGATGACTTACCGCGTCTAGAATGTCAGCAATAGGCGGCTCGTCCAGGGAGGTGCTTTCGATGCAAGCACTTTTGCAGGATTTGAAATTCGCGGCTCGCATGCTCCGCAAAAACCTCGGCTTCACCGCCGTAGCCGTCCTCACTCTAGCTCTCGGTATCGGCGCCAATTCCGCAATCTTTAGCGTCGTCAACGCCGTCCTCCTGCACCCTCTTCCCTATAAGGATCCCGGGCGCCTACTCTCAATCTCGAGCACTCTGTTACAAACCAACGCCAGCGGTGTCAGAGTCTCCTTCACCAAACTCTCGTTGATTCAGGAACAAACTCACGCTCTCGAAGGAGTCGCCGCCTTCTACGGCACCACTCTCAGTTTGGTCACTGAGCGAGAGCCCGAGGCCGTCAACGGCGCTCGCGCTACACGCAATTTTTTCTCGGCTCTGGGAGTCTCTCCCGTACGCGGCCGCGACTTCCTGCCCGAAGAGGAGGCCGATGGCGCCGCTGACGTCGCCATCATCACCGACGGCTTCTGGCACAGCCACTTCGCCGCCGATGAAAACATCTTGGGCCGCTCTCTCACTCTCGATGGCCGCCCCGTCTCCATCGTCGGCGTTCTCCCCGCCAGCTTCCGCTTCCCGCTGCAGTTTCCTGAACCCGACGTCTGGCTGCCTCGCGTCTCAGACCCCTCCTTTCTTACTCAGGGGCAGGTACGCAGCGGCGCTGGGTATCTGAGTCTGGTCGCCCGCATGCGTTCTGGTGGAACCCTCGCTCTGGCCCAAGCCGAACTCGATACCATCACCTCGCGCTACCACAGTCAGTTCCCCGGGTTTGCGGACTCCACCAAGTTCGGCACCTCTGCCGTTTCGCTACAGGATAGTCTCGTGGGTACGCTCCGTCCCGGCCTTGCCGTCCTTCTCGGCGCCGTCGGTTTCGTTCTCCTCATCGCCTGCGCCAATGTCGCCAATCTCCTTCTCGCTCGAGCCACTGCTCGCGAACGCGAAATCGCGCTTCGCAAAGCCCTCGGAGCTTCCAGCTCGCGCCTAGTTCGCCAATTGCTCATCGAAAGTTTGTTGCTCGCGCTCTTAGGAGGAGTGGTCGGCGTAAGCCTCGCTTCCGTCGTGGTTCCCGCGGTCCGCGCCCTCAGCCCAGGTTCGGTTCCGCGTCTGGCCGACACCCGCCTCGATGCTTCCGTGTTCTTCTATTCCCTGCTCCTTTGTTTAAGCACCGGCGTTCTCTTCGGCCTCGTGCCTGCCCTCGAAGCCGCCGGCAAGGAACTTCACGGCAGTCTGCAAGAAGGCTCGCGCGGCTCCTCTGAGGGAGCTAGCCGCGGACGGCTCCGCAGCCTGCTGGTCGTCTCCGAAATGGCTGTCGCTCTCGTTCTGATGACCGGCGCCGGACTGCTCATTGAAAGCTTCTCCCGCCTCATGCAGATCAATCCCGGCTTTTCTTCCGCAAATCTCATGACCTTCCCGATGAATCTCCCGCCGAATCGCTACGCTACGCCCGAAAATCAGACCTTGTTCTACCGCCAGCTCCTCGAGCGCGTGAAATCCGTTCCCGGTGTTCAGGCTGCCGGTGTCACCAGCTACTTGCCTCTTGCCGGAGGCGCCCGCTTCGTCTATTTCTGCCCCGAAGGCACCGTCTGCCAGGGCCTCGGCAAAGATCCCACCACCGCCTTGCGCCAGGTCAGCGCCGATTATTTCGACACCGTGCGCACTCCGCTGCTCAAAGGCCGGGTCTTCTCCGAGCGCGACACCGCCGGCTCTCCCATGATCGTGGTCGTCAACCAAACCATCGCCGACCGTTACTGGCCCGGACAGAATCCCATCGGCAAGCACCTCGCCAATTCCCGTGACCGCATTCCCCGCGAAGTCGTCGGTGTGGTATCCGACGTCAAATTCACCGCGCTCAACGCCGCCAACGTCGAAGAAATGTACCTGCCCCTCGAACAAGCTCCCTGGCCCGCCACCGCCTTGATCGTCCGCTCTGCCGGAAATCCCCAGTCCCTGGTCTCCGCCGTCCGCGCCAAAATCGCTGAAATCGATCGCAACCTCCCCATCACTGGCATCGCCACCATGGACTCCGTCGTCGGTTCTTCCGTCGCGCAGCCCCGCCTCATCATGCAGTTTGTCGGCGTCTTCGCCGGATTCGCCCTGCTCCTCGCCGCCATCGGCATTTACGGCGTCATGGCCTACTCCGTCTCCGCCCGCCAACAGGAAATGGGCATCCGCATGTCCCT
>Ga0207087_1129_pt1 | contig 16766 bp, 15 predicted proteins | sample Alteio_BWMinHeat_51_FD_153544 | JGI IMG/M metagenome (GOLD analysis project Ga0207087, IMG submission 153544) | Enriched cells from forest soil in Barre Woods Harvard Forest LTER site, Petersham, Massachusetts, United States -... | ecosystem: Environmental > Terrestrial > Soil > Temperate forest >... | reverse complement strand
ATCCGGCTCAAGCGGCCGCATATCAGCAAGCACAAGCAATGATAGCCGAAATGGCTGAAAAAACGATTACTGATAGCCTTGAACAGCTCAACATGATTCATATGATGTTGTCCGTCCTTTCCAATATCATTAATAATGAAAAAATCCCCGTCCAGCCGGGCGCCTTAGATTTTATAAAAGAGGCCAGCTACTACGTACAGCAAATCCAGCATGAACGTTTTATTGAAATGGATTTTTCGGTAGCAGTCTCCCTACTTGAAGTAAACCAGCGCATCATGAAAAACATGATCGACTGCCTTAACAACCGAAAATTTCAGCACTCATTCTTAGAATTAATGACTGCTGAAAGCAAACGCGGTCCCGTCTCTCTTTCTCCCGCTACGCTGCATAAGTCTTCAAAAGCAAATAAAGAATTATTTGAGAAATTCAAAAGCAAAGTGGATGACATCGGCCTGAGCAAACTTAATAAATTTTTCAGGCGCCTTGATAACACCATCGGCAAATTTTCACGCGATCATGCAGTGGTCGATCGTGGCTTATTAGGTGGAAGTATAGTCACCTTAGGAACGCTGCTTTATTGGAGGCTCTATAACGATTCATTTGAAAAAACATTCCCATGGCTCCATAAAAATGTATTTGGTCCTGCACCAATTTTTGACATAGATACTCATGGAAATAGGGTTTATAATTATGCCAACTTCAAAATCATAGGTAAAATTGATGCTACTATAGAACAACATTGGCGCCAATCGATCCCACTCATTACCATTTTTGGCCTTTTTGCCTCCTCGCGTCTTTCAGATGAATACACCAAAAACTTTGCTCCATGGTTTGCAAAGAAAGCGACCTGGTTATTCAATACCCTTAAAGGTGGTGCTTACATTAAAGAAGCACTCAAAGCAGCCGATGTAGCAAGCGATATCACGTTTGATGATTTGGTAGGTACCGAAGAAGCAAAAGAAGCCTTCAAAGCGGTGCTAAAATATTTAGAAGGTCCGGAACCGTTCGACCGTATCAATGCGGCACCTAATAAAGGGTGGTTGATTGTTGGCCCTACCCGCAGTGGTAAGTCACGCTTAATTCAAGCATTGTGTGGCGAAATTGCTGCACGCCAAAAAGCACGCGGGCAAACACCGGATGAATTCAAATTCCTGCCAATTACTATTGCCGATATCAATCAATACAGCATTTCTCATCTATTAGATTTGGTGAAGAAATGTGCACCATGCATCGTATTTATCGACGAAATCGACTTGCTCGATCTGCAACGCAAAGGGCAAAATGATCGGTTGAGCCAGTTCTTGACCTCAATGAGCGGTGCGCTCGATCGTGTCGATCCAAAAAACCAGGTTATTATTATTGGTGCTACCAACCGACCACAACATCTTGATAAAGCACTCATTCAACCTGGCCGTTTTGGCAAAATCATTTCACTTGAATATCCAACGCATGAAAATCGCAAAGAGTTCTTCAGAAGAAAGTTGGATAAACTCTCTCTGGATATTCAATTCTTTGATCTTGATGCATTAGCTCATCGTACCGCTGGCGCATCATATGGTGCTCTTGAAATGGCCGTTGGTACTGCCGTCTTGAAAGCACGTCTGCATAATCAAGGCGTTACCCAACAACATCTTGAAGCCGCAATCGATGAATGCGTACATCATATATTGGATAACTGTCGCCATGTAGTTCCTGAGCATGAAAAAGAGATCTTGGCTGCGCACTTTGCGGCACATGCGCTGATATTGTCTCTGATAGAAACTGATTTGAAGATATCCATGGTATCTCTGCAAGCAGTAACGCCAGAAATCAAAGAACGCATGATGGGTATCCATCTGTATCAGGAGCATGAGATGGAAGAACCAAAGCTCTCCTTTGGTACCATAGCGACGTACAACGAACATGAAACCATTAACCTGCAAACTAAAGAATCTAAATTAAATACGATTCGCTACTTGCTTGCCGGTTTTATAGGTGAAGAGTTATTGGTTGGCTCATGCGGCTACTCTTGCCATAAGGCTGATATGGAGCAAGCATTAGCAATTGCTCAGTCAATTACCTTCGAAGGGATTGACCCTAAATCGCAAACGCTTTCTAAAACGGCAAAAGCAAAACGATTTGCTGCTGCAGAAGAGTTGCTAGAAATGTGTAAAGCTGAAATACGCGAATTACTCAGTGCTAACATCGACACACTGCGCACCGTTTCTGATACGCTCAAAGAACGCAAATCGCTTAATTCAACTGAGTTAGCTGAAGTGATTGCTGCTGCGTAAACAAAATAAAATCATATTCAATGGAAAAAGCCCGCTTGTAAGCGGGCTTTTTCCATTGTGAAGCTATCTTATTCTTTGCATGTTACGTGATCGATCATGGCAATACGCTGCGCATGGCGATTGCCTACAAATTCTGTTGTCAGCCACGTAGTAACTATCTGTGATACTTGTTCATTTGATACAAAATCTGACGGTAACACAAGGACATTAATATTGTCGTCTCGCTTTGCAGCACGCGCTACATCAGTATTCCATGCTACGCCGGCATAAACACCACAATAGCGATTTGCCATAATAGCCATACCAACGCCGCTACCGCACAGCAATACACCATAATCAACTTCTTTCTTGCGTATCATTTCGCACGCTGCACGTGCGTATACCGGATAATCAGAAGGCTTATCATCAAAACTGCCTACGTCATACCAATTGATGGCATACTCATTCTGTTTCCATAGAGTCGTTAGATAATATTTTTGCGCAAATCCGTGATGATCTGCCCCAATTGCTATTGAAACCGCTTGTTTCACTGGCACCCTCCTTCACACGTACCCGGCCAATCTTGCAATGTATCCGGCTCATCATACGGTATGCAATAAGGCGATACAACTCTGCCATCAGAACTAATATACCAGATCAATCGTGCTCGTTTTTTAACTGATCTCAATTCTAAAATGATTTGTCGTGTTGACTGATCAATCAGCGGTTGTCCTTCAACTGCACGAGCATCAAACGTAACTTCGTACGCCGTTTTAAACCGACTTAATTCACACGCTAAAAACGATCTGTACTCTGGTGCAAGTTCAATTGCTTTAATGTCGGCAGGAATGTATTCATTATTATTGATCTTGAGCACTACTGCCCAGGTGGCATTGGCACCGTCAAGCGGGACATCGTACAAACTGAGGACATAAAATGTTATGTAATGTTTATTTTCTTCAAGCTGGCGCCATAAAAATGCTCGTGCATGTTCTTCATCTTTGCCTAAACGCGCAGAATTGACGCACGCATACGTTGTACGTACCGCATCAGAAAGCCACAACACATCAAACATTGCACACGTAGAAAATTGGCTATAAATACTAACTGAGCGCAGGTAACGACGAACATTGGCAGATTCATCGCACACTTCTATGCCCTGATACACGTTACGTTTTCCCCAATCAACATAACGACAACACGCAGGTAGTAGAACTAGTAAACTTATAAAAAACAGCTGCTCAATGGGGCACTTCATCCATCACCTCGTTCTTTTGCAACTAAGAGTTCGACATAGTATCCTAAAAAAAAGTTGAGTTTTTTACAAGAACAATAAATAGATGATCGTTCAAGGAGATACGTAATGAGTTCATTAATTTTTCTGCTTGCCTGGCGCTATATCATCAATTCTACCCATGAAAAAAACATATCAACGATGGTAAAAATTTGTTTCATTGGTATATTTCTCGGATCATTTTCATTAGCACTCATCACCGCGGTAATGAACGGTTACGAAAAAGAGATTCATAAAAAAATGCAGGGCATCCATGCACATGCCCTGATACGTTCCGGCTCACAAGGATTAAATGTTGATGCCATCAAGAAGGTTATTGGCCAAGAATTTCCACAAATTGCGCAAGTAAGCCCGACAACTTCAGGATACGTACTCATACCAAGTACTACTGACGGCGACATTCCGGGCGTTGTTATGTTGCGCGCTATTGATCCGGCAGCAGAAACAAACGTATCTACCCTTGCTCAAAAAATAGTAGCTCCTACTGAATTGGCAGATCCGCTCACACAAGCGCTTGCTAACAATCGCCTCTTGATAGGCAAAAAATTTGCCAAAGAATTTGGTCTTTCCCCCAATGATAATGCGCAGTTGATGTATCCGGATAATAACTCAGAAACACCGGACAATCGCATCAGTTTGTTACGCACTACAGCACTAGTCGGCGGCATTTTCCACACCGGCATAGAGGAGTTTGATGCGGGCGTTATATTCTGCACTTTTGAATTTTTTAATTCCTTATTTCCTGATACCGGCGTTACGCAACTCAATATAAAGTTGCACGATGGCGTAACCGATTACCATGTTTTACCACAACTTAAGCAACGCCTTGGCCTGGATGTCTGCTCATGGAAGGAGCTGTATCCTGCACTTGTTTCCGCGCTCATGCTCGAGAAATACGTTATGTTTATCATCATTTTGCTGATCACGCTGGTCGCCAGCATGAATATTTTGTCATTGTTGTTCATGGAAATCACAAGCAAAAGAGCAGACATCGCCATTTTGCGTGTGATGGGCGCAAATCCAAATACTATATCCGCTGTATTCGCTCTTATTGGTCTGAGCATTGCCGCTACGGCCGCTCTTGCAGGCATTGCCGCTGCCTATTTGGCAAGCGCGCTCTTTGCCGCCTATCCGTTCATCACGTTACCGGACGTGTACTACGTATCGCATCTACCCGTGCTCATGGAATGGCGCATTGGGTTGGTAGTTTTTTGCGCCGTTATTTTTATTAGTTTGATTGCAAGCTGGTTGCCAACACGCAGAATCAGCACGCTCAACATTGCACAAATTTTGCGTTCTGAAGGGTAAGTTGTGCATAACTTCTTATTATTGGCAGATCAACGCATCGCAGACGCACGCGTAATAGTGCGTGCCGATTTGAATGTGCCACTTGTCGACAACATGATTGAGGATGACTTTCGCCTATTAGCAGTACGTCCTACCCTCGATTATTTGTTAGCACGTCAGTGCACAATTACGCTGATCACTCATTTAGGCGGCACTGCTGCTGACAAACCACATCCTACATCAGCACTCTTGCTTGACTGGTTTAAGCAGCACCAGTATCCGACAGTTTTTGCGCCTGATATTCAGACTGCCTACCAGTTGAGCAACTCGTTATCTGGCACTATCATTCTGCTTGAAAACTTACGCCGGTGGCCGCAAGAAGTTGCAGATGATATCCCCTTTGCCAAAGAGCTTTCTACGCTGGGTGATTATTTTGTACAAGACGCGTTCGGTGCATTACATGAAAAAAATAGTTCTATAGCGGTGACGCCACAATTTTTTGCAGTAGAAAAACGCTTTATCGGTTTTCTAGTAGCACAAGAACTGAACATGCTGACTCCGCTCAAATCTGAGCCTGCACAACCGTTTTGTTGCATTATTGGCGGCAACAAAGTTGCAAAGAAAGTGAAGTTTATCGCAGACATTGCGCATAACGCCGAACAAATTTTGCTGTGTCCTGCACTCGTTTTTTCGTATATGCATGCTGCGGGCAATAATGTCGGCCGTTCACTGATAGATGCTGCCGCGCAGCCCGCTTGTGTTAAACTGCACAATGAGGTAAAAAATCTTGTACTGCCTACCGATTACCTGGTTGCAACATCGACAGATCTGAATGATCTACGCACTATTAATACAGATTCATTTACCCCTCATGAACAAGGCATTTCACTCGGACCAAAAACGGTTGCTCACTTTTCAGATATTGTCAAACAAGCAAAAACCGTCTTTTTAAACGGCGCTTTTGGATTTGCTGACCATCCAAACACCCTCACACCGATGAATAACATTATCAGTGCTATGGCTCAGGTAAACGGCACTACCGTCATTGCTGGCGGTGATTCGGTGGCTATTGCCCGCAAACATCCGCTTGTTGACCGCATCAGCCACCTTTCCACCGGTGGTGGCTCAGCGCTTGCGTACATCAGCGGCCAAGAGTTGCCCGGCCTTAAGGCAATGAAAGTGGCAAATCTCGCCTCAAAAAACGGGGCAGAAACCTAACAGCATCACTCCTTCAGGCAAAAATTTATCATAATCAGCGCCATCGTGGTCGGGAGCTCGTTCATAGATAAATATTCCATGATTATCATGCTTCATCTGCCACGAATAAAAACCGTGACAGGAAAGATCCAATTCGTGCGCTATCAAGTCGGCAGTTTCTTTTTCACCCTTTTTGCGCTTGAAAGCACTTTCTTGCGTAAATCCACGTACCTTTTTATTAAATGCTGATTCTTTGGTACGCGCACCAAATCCTTGTGGATCCTGCCACACATCACCATCACCCTCAGGAGAAAAATCAGCGCGACAGTGACCGACTACTCCTTTTAAACAATCAAAGTCAGGATTATCGATAAAATAAGCTGCTCTGTCGATATTAAAACACTCTTGCCTACACAGCTCATGCAGTACAAGCTCAGAGATATTCTCATTACCATGAAGTGACAATATCTTGCGCGGTAGGCTACTTAGCCGCTCAAGTATATATATTTGCCGCCCCAGCAATTCTGGATTCATGCAAGGCTCCTTTGCATTAGAAGAAAACCACTCAATTACTACTCACTGTCTTTTTTCTTTTTTCACACTTCATGATTTTTTCTCGGCAACTATTTTTATAGTAACAACTCAATAAAAAAAAAAGCAATATGGTTTTAAACATAAAACTTATAATCGTAATCTTGCTGAACTGCTCGATAATTTTAGTGGCTTTTGCGCTTATGATTGACACATTTAATACATTTTCCTATATCTTTAAGGCATCGTTTTAGGCATACACCTATGAGTAGTAACCTTTAGAGCAAAAAAAGAGATGAGAAAAGAAGCACCCCTATCTATTATTTTCCTCTTGCTGGCAATGTCGACACACGCGCGTAGTCCACATCGGCCGAGCACCGCAGACACCCCTGAAATTAGCATATTTTGGGAGCATGACCAGGCAAGAAAATTTCACATAAGAGACTGTCATCTGGAAGAACACCCTATTTTTTCTATTGATCATCAATCGTTTGATCAGTACCGTTTACCACCTGATACCATCAGCTACCAACAAGACAATCAGACAAAATTTTTAGATACTACCCTCATTAATACCTTGATAGAAGATCTGTTAATCGAAATTAGGCAGAATCAAAAGGTATTTAGTCATTTTAAAATCATAAAAAAAAAGAATTTCAGCTTTAAGAAACTGTGTGGTCTGCTCATTCTCCAATTCAAAGACTATCCGTTTGTTCTCAAGCTTTTCATCGAAACGCCACGCACTTTTTTTGATTATTACGCCAAAGGCCTTGAATCAATCTGCTGTTTTTATATGGCTGGTGGGGCAAATAGACATGTTAATGGATTAACACGCATCAAAAACAGAGAACGGCTTTTACAAAAAGCTGCGCTATTTGACCAATGGCGTGATACCATAGAAATTCCACGAAAATGGTTTTGGGCACCAAAAAAACAGCAGTGGCTCATTTTGGAAGGAAAAAATATTAGCGGTAACGCTTTTAGAAAAACAAAAATACCGGGCATTTACGCCATTGTTGCCGATATGGTCAACACGCAACAAATTAGCCAATTGCCTCACAAAAAGCAGTCTCAACTGGTATTACAATTAAGCAAAGATCTAGATTTATTTGTGGATGCACACCGAGATAATTTTATATTTACTAACGAATTGGTGAATAGAAACCCAAAAATTATTATTTTGGATACGGAACATTTTCCTTCAATGGTCGGTTTTAAAGAACCTATTGAATTCAACAATTATTTTGAATGGTTCTGTCAGCTTATTCGCAAATGTTTTAATGACTGCTATTTGCATAGCAGAAGTAGCAGATTGGCAGCACAACAGCAGGACCACAAGCTTTTTTTGTGGAAGTAACGCCGATTCAAAGTTAAAAAACAATAGAGACATCGAATAATATCACTCTGCGCCGTCTTTGCGAGGAAATGATTGTGGCCGTTACCCGGTACCAATTCCTGAAGAACGTATTTCACGTTCAAGCTGTTCTATGCGCATGCGAAATGAATGATGCGCAGCCATTTCATGCGCGACTTTTTCTACGCCATGCACCACCGTTGAATGATCTCGTCCACCTAAAAAATCACCAATAGCACGCAGCGATTTGCCAGTTAGGTGCTTGATCAAGAACATTGCCACATGACGTGCTTGTACATATCCTTGATTACGACTTTTGGCATATAAATCATCAGGAGTACACAGATAATGCGCAGCTACCACCCGCACTACTGAATCCAATTCATTATGAACACGCGTCGGTTTGACCACAGAGGTTACGCGGTGCAATACTTTTTGCGCGAGTTCGAGCGATATTTTTTGCTGCGTCAATGAAGCAAAAGCCATTACACGCACTAACATGCCTTCAAGTTCTCTGACATTTGAGACTACTTGCAAGGCAATATAATGAGCCACATCATCAGAAAATTCTTGTCCATGAGCAACCGCCTTTTTCTTAATGATAGCAATTTTTGTCTCAAAGCTTGGCAGATGTATATCAGTCACTAATCCTGAAGCGAGCCGCGATTGTAATCGTTCTGCTACACCGCGCATATCTTGAGGAAACGTATCGCTTGAAAAGACGAGCTGTTTATGCGCTTCATACAAAGAATTAAATATGTGGAAAAAGGCTTCTTGTGTCTGCTCTTTGTTAGAAATAAATTGAATGTCATCGATTAATAAAATATCAATACGCTGATATTTTTCTTTGAATTTATGTACTTTGTTAAATCTGATCGCATTAATAAATTCCGTAACAAAACGATCTGCTGTTTGATACAGTACTACTGCATCTTTATTATTTGCTTTAATACCATTGCCAATTGCATGGAGCAAATGTGTTTTACCAAGCCCTGAATCACCATAAATAAACAAGGGATTGTACAGAATGCCTGGACGTTCCGTCACGGCATGTGCTGCAGCATATGCTAAAGAATTGCTTGGACCGACCACAAAGGTTTCGAAGACATACTGAGAATTCACTTGATAGCTGCGGTCCACCGTACTTCTTCTTATCACCGGTGTTTTATCTGAACGAGTACCAGCAGGCACTACACGAGCAGGCACAATTTTAGTCGTCATATCAGTCAATTGAGCAACTGGCATATTTGTCGTAGATTGTGCTAATTCTAAAAATGATATGCGCGGCATTTCCACATGCAACAATCGCCCCATATGCACTTGGATCAAGGGCAAATAATGCTTAATAACCCAATCTCGTACAAACGCGTTAGGCGCCTCAAGAAATATAGTTTTGGCTGCAGCATCCCACGAATGTAGCGTAATAGCTTTAAACCATGTTTCTACCACACGGCTCCCACATTCTTCATGTATTAAGTGCAAAAATTGCTGCCACATATCGCAGGCCATAAACCCACCGTTATTTCATAGATTTGTTGGAATTCAGAACAGAACATTACTGTACCACATCGTATTTTTTTAGAAAACCCTAAGGCGCAAAATTAACAAAGAATCCTATTGCTACAAAGAAATTGCATTCGCAAAAACAAATGCAATTTCTTTGTAAGTTTTTTCAAAAATATTCCAGAGTTACGTGGACTTAATAGCGCAGCGTCAAGGTTGGATCAGCTTTTATATATTCGATTTTATAGATAACATTTGGGTAAATTGAAGGAATTGATGAAACTAAACCACTCAGCGCAGCCAATCCTACGGTGACACCTGAAACAATCAATGCGGTACCACCGCCCTCTTTTGCAAGTTCAAAAGCAGCAGAATTTCTTGCGCTCCGTGATTCTCTTTTCTGTGATTGCAAGATACGAACGTCATGTTTTAATGATGATTGGCGTATACCCTCGTCGAAATCCTTTTTTAGCATGTGCGCACGTCTTGCCGCTTTGATTTCCTCTTTAATGGTCTCCGCATCGTAAGCCACTTTGCCTGCGGCGAGAGCACTGCCCACTACCAAACCTGCACCAGCGCCGATGCCGGTGGCAATAATGGTACCTTTAGTGGTGTCACCCATCTTATCACTTGCCAATGACTTATAATATGATCTAAAACTAACCTGATAAAAACCAAGCGTATTATCTGCCAAATCAGTATGAGGAATCACCACGCTATACCAGTTTGTGTCATTTTCATCTATCCATTGCTCAGGAATGCCAACATCAGGTGCTGCGATACCGAACACCGCATCACTGCCTATTGTGTTGCCCGTCACCAGCTGTTTTAGCTGCAAAACGGGGCCTACACCGGGCAAATCTATAGTTTCAGTAAACGTATACGTGGTGCCTTTTTTAATACCAATATTGCGACCAAATTCAGCAACCATGGTGATACCACTTTTATCTTTTGCGGTAGGCCCCTCAATGGCGATTTTATCCCCTTTGTTCGGATAGTATCGGCCTTCATCGAGCGGTTTACCGTTGCTTGTTAGATTAAACGTTGATCGCAATAAATGACCAAATTCATGGGAATGCGCAGGATTATACACATATACCACCGTGCGCGTCGTCAAGTAAGCAACACGATCTTTTTCATCGGCATGAACCAGTTGAGTAAAAAGCAGCATTAACACTGTCAAACAGATCATCATATTATTTTTCACCGCTTCTCCTTTATGGTTGTGCATTTTCGGCTTGTATGTATTCAATTTTGTACATTACGTTCGGATAAATTGATGGAATTTTTGTAATAAGTCCGCCAACAGTAGCAAACCCTAAGGTAACGGCTGAAACGACACCGGCATATCCAGCTGATCGCTCACCTATATCGACCGCAACACCCCTCTTATATTTACTCGCTTCTTCCTGTTGGCGAATGGCTTCTTCAAAAGACACTTTTCCTGACTTTACTTGCTCAGCAACCTCCACTGAAGCTCTTTCTTTCACTCCTACCTTACGAATCGTTTTCTTAACATCCTCAGCAGTGCCCGCTATATGTCCGCCCACAAGTACCCCGCTTACTGCCAGACCTGCCGCAGCACCAATGCCACTGCCAATAATCAAGCCTGCACCCGTTTCTCCAATCTTATTAGTCCCCAGACTTGCAGAATATGCTCTGAAGCTTATTTGGTAATAACCACGCATATTTCCGCCTGCATCATTGTGTGGAATAACTATTTGATACCAGTTTCTATCATCTTCATCGATCCACTGTTCAGGCACACCGACGGTCGGCGCTGCAATACCAAATACCGCATCACTGCCCAACGTAGTACCAGTTACCAACTGTTTTAATTGTAAAACGGGTCCCACGCCTTCTAAATCTATAGTTTCAGTAAAAAGATAGGTGACCCCCTTTTTAATACCAATATTACGGCCAAATTCGGCCACCATCGTTACCCCACTCTTGTCTTTTGCTGTAGGACCGACACACAGGATAGTATCACCGTTATGCGGATAATAACGGCTTTCCTTTAACGGTTCACCGTTACTTGTTACGTTAAATGTTGAGCGCTGCACATGACCAAAATCGCTTGCTGACATCGGATTATACACATAGACCACCGTACGCGTCGTCAAATAGGCAACGCGACTTTTTTCATCATTAGTTGCAGCCCGCGCAGTACCATTAACAACGCTGAAAAGAAAAAATAGTGTCCACAAGAATTGATACCTATTTTTACTATGAATCATTTCCTACCCCTTTTTCGTATTGCTGAAATATGATGGCATTTTAGGCATTATTTAAAATAATACAGAAAATACAGCTTGAAAATCAACCGAGAGGTTGAAATAGGAAAAATAAGGGCATTCTACCTATTCAATCGAATGTTTTTATTTCAGCAATTATGTTCAAAATAAAGGATAATTCCGTCCCCGATCCCGGCAGCAACAAGCTTTTGATAGGCAGTTTGAGCAAGGAGCTCAGCTTCCTGCTTATGCGATAAGAATCCTACTTCTATCAACACTGCTGGTACTGCCGATCCTACTAATAATTGCGATGCGGCATGCTTTAATTTTCTATCAATAAGTGCCGGTCTCACTTGGTTTATGGTACGTATGAGTGTTTGATGAATACAGGTACCCAAGTCAGCGGCATTCTTAACGCGTTCTAACAAAAAATTGGCGGCAATGTTTTTATCCTGCCCTTCTAGCGTTGAAAAAAGTGACAATCCAACCGGACGTGCACAGTAAAAGGATTCTATCCCTTGAATAGCAGGATTAAAGGCGTAATTAGCATGGATTGATACTAATAAACTCGCTCCTGCAGCACCAGCAACCTGGGTTCGCTGGGTAAATGAGGTATCAGTATCGCCATAACGTGTCAAAAAAACTTCAATACCACGTTGCTGCAAGTACGAAGCCACATCATTGCCAATAATGAGTGCTAAATCTTTTTCTTTGACGCCTTGGGCACTCACCGCACCCGCATCACTCCCCCCATGTCCACAATCAATCACAACACGTTTGACACATTGCCTGGGATGCCATGCAGTAATAAGGGCCGGTTTATGCACAGATCGTAAGCTCTTGAGCAGTGGCACATCATGAAAACGCACAACCATACTTTTTTGCAAATTGATAGTATCGGCAAAATCGTACGAGACGGAAATTTTGGCCGGATCATACTCAATAACCAGCGTAAAGCCATTTTGTGTGCGCTCAATGCTCACCTGATAATCGTTCGTTTTTGCTTGTTCAACCTCTTGAAGCATCTTCTCAATGTCAGCCGTATGCGTACCAACTGATGAAAAATGGAGCAACAAACGGTCATTTTGATTAAGTTTACTATGCCCCGTAGTCAGCGCACTTTGTGGATCTTGCTTAAAGTAAAGCATTAACGTACCGCGCTCAATAGTAGCCGGATTGGTATCTGCTGCATGCAGAACTATTTTGGTCAGCTCATTACCAACAGAGGCTATCACACTCAGATTACCCAAAACCAACACCGCTATAATAATTTTTTTAACGTTCATCCTACACCCTTGGTTGAAGCAGATAATGTGTTGTTTTTTATCGGACTCGCCCAATAAACAAGGCGGCGAGAATTTTGCCATGCCACTAAAAAATCTTTGAGCGCATAGCGCGTTTTAACCATTTTTTCATCTTCGTGCGCCGGATCATTGCATACAACTTCCTGAGTGGTCGCATCAAATCCAGTTACCACCACTAAATGACCATGCGGATAGGAGCGGTTGGCGAGCACACCACGAATACTGACGATGACCGGTATTCCGTTGTGCAACTGCTGATATAATTCATCAAACGAGTTCAAGCGCGTATGAAAAAATGCATAAGAACCGTTACTTCGCTCAAAAAGATGCGCTACATTAAATGGCCAACTGCCATACGTATCAAGACCAGCATCATAAATTGGTTGACCCATCGCTAATGCATTGTGCCCAACGTTTAATAAATAACCGGCCAACATAGCGCAGGATGTTGGTGAGCACATGCGCCCTGCATCCTGATGATCAAGCTTCATCTGTGACAATGCCGGAACGCCACAGATGTACACTGATTGTTTTTGCGCATAGAGCGCACTCGATTCTTGCTGATAGCGTTTAGAATCCACCGTGGTCACAACAAAACGTTTTAACCAGTCTAATTGCGCACCATCATGAGCTACCACTTTAAGTTTGAAGCCATCTGCTTGCTGGCCCGGCTCAATTTCCAAGCGAACATGATGGTAACTGCTATACCCATCAGATGGCGTTAAAAATGATTGTTGCGCGTCTTTGCGCCAGTCTATTGCATGATGCCATGCACCCCATTTGCCTGTATCTTTCATACGTGCTGACACAAAAAAAGAAAGCGTCCCGCGCGTTGGCCTGAAAGCATTCCATGCGAACAGCAATTGCGAATATGGTGCGGTAGCTGAACTAAAAACAAGCGTATCCGGCCCTGTTTGCACCGCCTGATGCATATTTAGTTGATACCGATGCACCCATGGGTCAGACGCATGTAGTTCAACCGTTAAGCAGATACAACAGAATAGTGTTAACCAATTCATAACGTAAAATCCTCTGATCTTTCTTTGATTTAATTGTCTATTATATTAATATTTAATAAAATCATACATCAAGAATTTTCAAATAAAACTAAAATAGATAAGGCTTCTCTATAAAACTGCCCACGAAATGTGCCATGCTCAAAGATAATAAGAAGGATTTTTATGAGATTGAACTACATTCTGCTTGTCGCATTATCTGCACTACCACCCTGTTATTCGTACCAAGCAGTAGTCGTTACTCGAGTAGCAGATTTGGTCGGCGAGCCATTTGTACCGCCACCTACTACTAAAAATAGCGCACACTCCGTAAAAAAAGCGTATCAAAAATTAACGGTAACCAACCGCCCAAACAAAAGCTGCTTGCGAATTCATCAGCTCCTTTTTAATGAATTGGTAGACATTATTGATGAGCGAGATCACCAAGTATGCCTCACCTTTCGCGGCGTCTTGTGCCAAACACCTGCAACGACAGAGCCGCAGACAACCTTTTGGTCATTGAAAAGCAATTTTGTACGCACAGATACATTACCCGAAGACATTCGTGCCGCCATACCACCGCCTATCGATTTTTCTAACCCATTAAGCACCAATAGGGAACACATTATTGGTTTAGCAAAACCGTGGTATGACGCCACAAGCAAACACACCTTTTCTGTAGGTACTCGTTTTGTGGCAAAGAAAAGAACATCGAAAAAATCAACTACAAAGCAGTGTACCGTTACGATAGTCAACCCGATAAAAAAATTATCGTATCACGTCAACATTCCGACTGCTGTGTGCATGAAAGATAGTCAGAGAAACAAACGTCATGCATTCATCAACATCTTAAAACAATGGGCTCATGAATCTACGCCAATTCCGTATGTGCTGGGCGGCTGTAGTTATGTACCTTCACCACACCCTCACTTGATCACACCATTTTGCGGTTTTGATTGCTCCGGCCTGATAGTACGCGCAGCGCAACTGTGCGGACTGCCCTATTTCTTTAAAAATACGTACACCATTGAACATAATGCACAAGCAATCTGCCCTGACCAAGCGAAAAATGGGGATTTACTCTGGTTGCCCGGGCATGTGATGATTATTTCTGATTTAAAAAACAATCTACTAATCGAGGCACGCGGCTATGACCACGGTTACGGAAAGGTACATGAAATTGCGGTACACAATGTGTTTGAGAATATTGCCAATTATGACGATCTCATGAAAGCCATACAAACACACACGCCACTCAGACGACTTAACAGCGCTGGCAAACCCATTGGCAATCACACGCTGGTAAAAATATTTAAATTACCCATCAATTGACAAATGCCATTATCTGGCTATATTTTTCCTATTTATACAGCATTTTTCTCAAATTCTCGATTGCGCGAAAGTTCATTTAATGGAAATCTTTAAAAGACGTACTATTTTATCAGTTGCTATAGCATTTTTGTTAATAACAAATACGCACATGAGCGTCGGCATGGATATGGGGCCCGGCCTTGATGAAGCACTGACCCATCTAACGACAGCAGTCAGCAGCTCATTGGAAAACGCAACAACGAGTCTTGAAACTACACCTCATCCGCAATTGAGTAATGTGATGGCCCTCACCCTTATGGCCTTATTGCTTTTTGTTGTCACAGGCATATGTAAGCAAAAGAAAGAAATGTTGATGCTTACTCATAAATAGTGAGTACGATACATGACGCACAATATTTTTTAGCACTTGCCTGCTCTCTTTTGTGTAGCACTTCTTTTAGCGTCCACGCAATTCATTATGGTAATAGTGGCACCGTTCTAGCTACCATAGATGTCTTTGCCTGAGCAAAAAATACTTTATTGAATAGAGCAATCGTCATCGTCATGCTTCCTCCATGGTTTTTCTGAGCTTGCATATCACGATTGTTCATATTCCTGCTCTAGCTCCAATTCCCTCCTTTTCTTTTCCTCAGCTTCTTTTTTAATAACTTCTCTTGCCTCTTGCTCTGCAAACCACGGCACTAGTGCCCGCTCTCGCGCATCTCGAAGGGCCGCCCGATAGAGTAGCCTGTCCTGCTCTGCAGCCCATGCCCGCTCCCTTTGTATTTCTTTATCCAGCTCAGTATTCAATTGCTTGCTAAGATCCACTAGCCAGTTACGCTTGATATGTCGACGTCCCCGTCTGTTGCGAGCTCTATTATGTTTGGTGCTGTAGTCACGTTCTTTTATGAGCTTCCTACATTGGGCAAAGCCACCTTTTTCCACCTCAAATCCAGGACCAAATGGGGAAAATGATTCTAAATCTTCAATAATATTTTCACCTGCATTATTGATAATGCTCAAATCAGCGCGCATACATAGTACAGAACGGATCAGACTCTTTAAACCAAACCGGCATATTTCCATGAGCGGCGTTAACCCGCATTCATCTTTACTTGGCTTATTTACTAATAGTGCTTCTCGATGACCATTTCCGCCCCATCTACGAACTTTCCAATCATCTTCCTTAATAAGCTTGCCTATTTTTTCGCGATATCTATAAAGAATTAAGTATGCTTTTTCTTTAGATGCTTCTGCTGATGATTTATCAACTTCCGCCCGTTGTGCCGCAAACGCGGCCATGCTACTCAACTTGACCGCACACTCTCGCACTAGCTTACTAATCGGATTCACTTCCCCTGCTGTGAGTTGATACTGATACCGCTCTTCGTGCATACTCTGCAGCGTTAAAACAGATGCCGCGCAAAGCAATCCTATCACTTTCAACATATTCATTATCTCTCCTTTAAGGTGATGGGCTAAGCATTATTTAGCATATCAGCTT
>Ga0207087_1127_pt1 | contig 16925 bp, 12 predicted proteins | sample Alteio_BWMinHeat_51_FD_153544 | JGI IMG/M metagenome (GOLD analysis project Ga0207087, IMG submission 153544) | Enriched cells from forest soil in Barre Woods Harvard Forest LTER site, Petersham, Massachusetts, United States -... | ecosystem: Environmental > Terrestrial > Soil > Temperate forest >... | reverse complement strand
GATGTGCGATACGCGGTTCGAACGCTTTGCCGAGATGCCGGGTTCGCGGCGTTTGCGATTTTGATTGTGGGGCTTGGCGTTGGAGCTAGCTGCACGATTTTTAGCGTGGTGCATACGCTTTTGATTCGGCCGCTGCCCTTCCGAGATCCGGGTAGGCTCGTGTGGATAGCGAACCACCAAGACGATACAAACGATATGTCCGGAAAGACTTCGCAGACGGACTACCTGCTGGATATGCGAGCGAGGAACCAGTCGTTCGTGGATCTGGCCGCCTACTACGCATTTTATGGTCTGGGGGACGCGAAGCTGATTGGGGATGGACAACCGGAGAGGTTGACGAGTGTTCCGGTGACGCAGAATTTTTTCCCGCTGCTGGGCGTTGAGCCGCAGATTGGGAGGCAGTTCAGCGCGGAAGAGTGCAAGCAAAACGGGCCGAGAGTGGCAATGCTGAGCGACGGATTGTGGAGGAGGAAATTTGCCGGCGATCCGACCATTATCGGGCGAGCTTTGCCGTTCGATGGCGGGCCGGTAACGGTCGTGGGAGTGCTGCCGGGGACGTTTGATTTTGCGACCGTTCTTACGCCGGGGAGCCGGGTGGATATGTTCGAACCGCTTCCCCTGTCGCCGGAGATAAACCGGCAGGGGAATACGATTGCGATTATTGGACGGCTCAAACCGGGCGTGAGCGTCGAGAGTGCGCGGGCAGAAACGGCTGTGCTTGGGAAGCTGCTGATACAGGAGCATAAAGAAAGAAATGACTTTGAGCCGAAGGTCTCCGAGCTGACAGAGCATGTGAGTGGAAGGCTGCGGCCAACGCTGGTGTTGCTGGCATGCGCGGTGGGCGTGGTGATGCTGATTGTGTGCGCGAACCTTTCGAATTTGTTGCTGGCGCGCGGAGCGACGCGGAAAAAAGAAATTGCGATTCGCACGGCGATGGGTGCGGGACGCGGGCGGTTGATCGGGCAGATGCTGACGGAGAGTTTGGTGCTGTCGTGCTGCGGGGCGGCGCTGGGATTGTTGCTGGCGTTTGTGGGGACGCGCGCGTTGGCGCATCTGACGTCGGTGAGCATTCCGTTGCTGAGTGATGTACGGATTGATGCCCGCGTGCTGGGATTTACGCTGGTGGTGGCGCTGCTCACGGGAATGCTTTTTGGATTGGTGCCTGCGCTCGAGGTAAAAGATCTAAAACTGCACGACACGCTGAAAGATTCGAATCGCGGGTCGAGCCAGGGCCGCGGGCACGCGTGGGTTCGCGGCGCGTTGGTGGTGTCGGAGATTGCGTTGGCTTGCGTGTTGCTGGTGGGAGCGGGACTTTTGATACGGAGTTTTCTGCGCGTGCTGGATGTGAATGTGGGATTCCGGCCGGAGCGGGCCGCGGCTTTGCGGATCGACCCGAATGCATCGTACAAAACGCAGGAGCAGAAGAACAGCTACTTCACGGAGGCGTTGCATCGTGTGATGAGTGTGCGGGGAATCGAGGCAGCGGGACTTTCGGATTCGTTGCCATTGGGACACAACCGGAGCTGGGGCGTTGCGGCAAAGGGCGTGCAGTACACGCCGGAGACGTTTCCTATTGGATTTCCGCGGATTATCAGCGACGGGTATTTTCGCGCGATGGGCGTTCCGCTGCGTGCGGGGCGCGACTTCACGGAGCGGGACACGAAGGGCGCGTTGCCAGTGATTATTCTGAACGAAACCTGCGCACGCAATTTGTGGCCAGGCGAGGATCCCATTGGAAAAATCGTGGCGGAGGATGTGGATCGCACGGTAGTGGGTGTGGTCGGCGATGTTCATCACATGGCGTTGGAGGAGGGCTCCGGCAACGAGTTCTACATTCCGATGAGGCAGACGCAGGATTACGGCACGGTGGACTTGGTGGTGCGGACGTCGCTGCCGACGGCGGAACTGGCGTCGAGGCTTCGCGAAGCGCTGCGGCCGATCGAGCCGGATCTGCCAACGGGGAATTTGCGGACGTTGCAGACGTTGGTGGATCGGGCGGTGTCGCCGCGGCGATTTGTGGTGCTGTTGCTCGGCGGGTTTGCGGGATTTGCGCTGGTGTTGGCGTCACTGGGGATTTATGGGGTCATTTCGTATTCGGTGAGTCAGCGGACGCAGGAGATTGGGATTCGCATGGCGCTGGGTGCGTCTGCGGAGAGGCTCGCGAGAAGTATTTTGTTCGAGACGCTCGGTCTGGCGGGGATCGGGATGGTTGTGGGAGTGGCGGCATCGTGGCTGCTGGCGCGAACGTTGAGCGGGCTTTTGTTTGGAGTGACGTCGAGCGACCCGGCGACGTTTGCTGGGATGTTGGCGATTCTTACGGCCGTGGCGGCCATTGCGGGGTATTTGCCGGCACGGCGGGCTTCGCGAATTGATCCTATGTCGGCGTTGCGGATGAGCTGAGTCAGAAATACAAAAAGCCGATCAGAGGATTTTTTTGCCGAGGGCGGAGAGGACGAGTTCTACACCGAGGAGCGCGGTGCGGTTGTGTTCGTCGATGATGGGATTTATTTCGACGATTTCCAGGGAGACCATGGCTTCGGAGTCAGCGATCATTTCCATGGCCAGATGGGCTTCGCGATAGGTGACACCGCCGCGGACGGGCGTGCCAACGCCCGGAGCGTCGCTGGGGTCGACGAAGTCCATGTCCAGGCTGACGGCGATGCCGGCGGTGTCGTCCAGGCAGTATTTGAGGGCGTCGGACATAACCTCGCGCATGCCGCGCTCGTCAATGTCGCGCATGGTGAAGACGTGGATGCCGGATTTTTTTACGATTTTGCGCTCCTGGGCGTCGAGGTCGCGCGCGCCGACGATGACAATGTTGCCGGGCTCGGCTTTGGGCTTGAAGCCGAGCAGGTCGACTAGTTCGGGCGCGCCGTAGCCCATGATGGCGGCGAGCGGCATGCCGTGGACATTGCCTGACGGTGAGGAGTCGGGCGTGTTCATGTCGCCGTGGGCATCGAGCCAGAGGTAGCCGATCTGCTTTTTGTCTTTGCGGAAAAACGCGGAAACCCCCGCGGCAACGCCTGCGGCGATGGAATGGTCGCCGCCGAGAACCAGGGGTAGAAATCCTTCACCAAGAGATTTTTCGACGTTGGTGGCGAGATCTTTGCAGGTCTCAGCGATTTCCTGAAGATACTTGGCGCGCTTTTCGCCGATCTGCATTTCTTCGGGCTGCTTGACTTCGAGGTTGCCGATGTCTTCGACCTGATTGCCAAGCTGCTTGATGCGCGCTTGAAGACCCGCACCGCGAAGGGCGGAAGGGCCCATGTCCACGCCGCGGCGGCTCTGGCCGAGGTCCATGGGTACGCCGATGATGCGAACTTTTTGAGACATAGTTCCTTGTCCTTGTTCCGTGTTCCGCTAGGCCCGAAAGTGCGCGTCGTAGAAAGACTGCAAGCGTCTTACAGGGAAAGAACTCCAAACCTTCGGCGGCCCCGATTGCACACACTCAAATGTAGCCGCCGCCGGGAGGGCCAGCCCCTCCTCTACGAAGCGCCTAAGGATAAACCCGGTAAATCATGCGCGGGAAGGGGATGACTTCCCGGATGTGCTCGGTTCCACAAATCCACGCGACGGTGCGCTCTAGGCCGAGGCCAAAGCCGGAATGGGGGACGCTGCCGTAGCGGCGCAGGTCGAGATACCACTGGAAAGACTCTGCGGGCAAGTTATGTTCGCGCAGCCGCTTGAAAAGCAAATCATAATCGTGGATGCGCTGGCTGCCGCCGATGATTTCGCCATAGCCTTCCGGGGCAATCATGTCAAAGGCCAAGGCGAGCTCGGGACGCGTGGCGTCGGGCTGCATGTAAAAGGCTTTAATGGAAGAAGGGTAGTGGTGGATCAGCACCGGGCGATCGAAGGAACTCGAAATGATGGTTTCTTCGTCCCCACCGAAATCGTCACCGAATTTCGCCGGGTTGCCGGCCTTTTGAAGCACGCCGACGGCGTCTTCGTAACTGATGCGTGGGAACGGGGGTTTCACGTTTTCGAGCTTGGTGACGTCGCGCTTAAGCGTTTCGAGCTCGCGCGATTTGTTCTTGAGGACCCCTCGCACGATCGCGCTGACGAGGCCTTCGGCGAGCGTCATGGCTTCGTCGAACTCAACATAGGCGGCTTCGGGCTCGAGCATCCAGAATTCAGTGAGGTGGCGGCGGGTCTTGGACTTTTCGGCGCGGAAGGTGGGGCCGAAAGTGTAGACCTTGCCCAAGGCCATGGCAATGGCCTCGGCATAGAGCTGGCCGCTTTGCGTCAGATACGCTTTTTGGTCGTCAATGTAGTTCACTTCGAAAAGCGTGGAGGTGCCTTCACAGGCAGCGGGCGTGAACATCGGAGTGTCGGCGAGCGTATAGCCCTGTCCGTCCATGAATTCGCGCGCCGCGCGGACGGCTTCGGCGCGAATGCGAAGAATGGCGGCCTGGCGAGGTGTGCGAATCCAGAGGTGGCGCTGATCGAGCAGAAAATCGACGCCGTGTTCTTTGAGCTGGATGGGAAAGGGCGTTGCGTCGGGAACTTTCTGAACGATGTGGACTTTTGCCACGCCCATTTCGAAGCCGCCAGGAGCTCGCTGCTCGGCGCGAATTTTCCCGGTGACGATGACGCTGGATTCCTGCGTCAGCCCCTTCAGCGCCTCAAAGGCTTCGGGATTTTCTTTGAGCGCACAGACGCCTTGGATGATTCCGGTGCCGTCGCGAAAAATGGGAAACATCAATTTCCCGGATTCCCGCAAGTTGTACAGCCAACCGCGAATCGTTACTTCCTGCCCGTCGTACTTGCCCGCCTGCTCGATAGTGATGATCGTCATAGTCTGCTATTTCAGTGAATTTTCAAAACTTCAGTTTAGCAGAGAAGGATGGATATTGACGCGTGTCCCACAAGTCGACGCAAGTCGACGAGGACGTGTAGCGGTTTGCCATGGTGCGGATCATGCCGACCTGAAGAGTGAGGGTCGAAGTTCGCGCTTTTCTAGCCGGCGAAGTTTGAGAGTGAGTAGAAGCGGCGCATACAATCTAGCGCGCTATTTCCGGCAGCTGCGGATGAAAACGACATCATCGAGGACCAGATCGCGACGAATCAATCTTCGCGCTACTGCTCGCCAGGAAATGGTGATGAGAACGGGCGCAGCGACAACCGGCGTCAGGCGCCGGCGCCGTGAGCGGAGAAGAGTCTCGGACGCGCATCGCGAAGGCTCGCGAAACATCCCATCGGCGTAATCCTTCTGGCGCGCTTGGCAATTGGTCGCGGTGAACCCGGAACGGGCCTCGGCATGAGGCTCGCGATGGATGGCTTTTAGCGCGCCTTGGAGCTCTCGAACCCAGATTCCGTCGTGCTAGCAACCATGCTCCCGGTGTCTTGAGTGAGTCGGCGTAGCCGTACTTGAACACTAGGAAGTCGGTCAAGGCGGCAGCCGAGATAGCCAGAACGGCCAGGCGCGATCAGAACCAAAAATCGTTCGATCCAGCGCACGGCGGTATCATCCCCATGCGCGCTCTAGGCGGTCGAGGGATTCGCTGCCGGCGGCGAGTTGCTCGGCAGTGGACGGCGTTTCGTGGCCACTCCTTTCTTTGAGTTCGAGCGTGAGTGCGAGGTCTTGTTCGGGCGCGGACTTCATCATTTTGACGGCGGATTCCCAATCGATGGTGCCGTCGTAGGGCGGTAGGTGCTCGTCTTTTTCGCCGTGATTGTCGTGGATGTGCGCGGAGATGACCAGTTCACGAAGCGGGGCAAATGCTTTCTCGATGCGCTCGGCTTCCGGACCGTCGGCAAGGTGCGCGTGGCCGATGTCGAAGTTGACGCGCAGACCCGTCAAGCGCGTTTCGTCGACGAAGGCGCGGAGATAGGCGGGATCGCCCATCTCGCTGGTGGTGTTTTCCACGGCGATGGTTACCCCACGATGGTGGGCATGCAAAACCAGATGCTCGAGGGAACTGAAGGCGGCGTCGCGCTTACGCGGGTCAGCGGTTTCGCGCGGACCACCCATGTGCAGAATCAGTCGGGAATAGGGCAAATCCTCGGCGACGTCGATCACGCGTTTCAACTCGTCCATGGCTTCAACGCGGCGCACCCGTTCCACTTCGGTGATGGAAAGGGGTGTGCCGCCTTCGCGGGTTGCGCTCAGATCCCGACTTGTGGGGGCATGCAGCGAAGCAAGCGCGAGGCCGTGCTGCGAGAGGGCACTGGCCATGTCTTGCACTTCTTGCTTGGTGGTGTAATCGAAATGGCCGCGTGTGCCGAAAATCTCGACGGCTTCGAAACCGGCCTCGGCGATCTGCCTGAGAAGTTCGGTGGTCAACCTTCGCGACACGAACATATAAGTGGATAGGATTCTTCGCATAGACCCGTGCACTGCGCTCTGAGATGAAAAGCCAAACGCCCAACTTCGGACCGCCCCGAGTACCAGCCGCAAGGCGGTAAAAAAACCGTTCAGTAACCTACGGCCGCGCCGTTGTCGCGCGCATCGGCCGCGCCGAGGCGCTCACCTGTTTTCGGATCGATGCCGATGGCGTTCACCAGACCGATGTGGCCGCGCCGCCGCGTTTGGTAGCCCTGCGCATTCAGGGCAGACTCCATGCTTGCGGGAAAATCCTTTTCCATCAGGATCACATCGGGCAGCCACTGGTGATGAAAGCGCGGCGCGTTGATGGCCGCCTGCGCCTCCAGCCCCAGGCGCATCCAGTTTAAAACGCTGAGCAGCGTTGCAGAAATAATCGTGGGGCCACCGGGCGAACCAGTTACGAAGCTTAATTTGCCGTCGCGCAGGAGAATTGTCGGGGTCATGGAGCTGAGCGGGCGGTGGCCGGGAGCGATTGCGTTTGCGTCGGATTGCATTAGGCCGAACAGAGCGTTGGGGACGCCGGGTTGCGTTGTGAAGTCGTCCATTTCGTCGTTTAGGAGAAAACCAGCGGTGGAAGTTACGTGCGAGCCGTAACTGTTGTTGAGCGTGTAGGTGCTGGCGACAGCGTTGCCGGCTGCATCCACGACGGAAAAGTGCGTCGTGTGTGGCCCATCATTGAGGCTGATTGTTTGCGGAGCGGCCTCGTTGGAAGCCGAAACTCCGCAGACGTGCGGCATGCCGGCCTTGACCGTTTTGCTGGAGGAAGCGCGCAAGGGGTCAATCGTAGCGGCGAGTTCTTTGGCGTAGCAATCGCTGGTGAGACCGTCGACAGGCACTCTGGAGAAGTCGGGGTCTGCGAGATACGCGGCGCGGTCCGCAAACACTCGCCGCATCGTTTCCACCACCATGTGGACGCTTTGCGCGTCGTCCCAGCCTTTGAGCGGGACGTCCTGAAGCATATTCATCGCTTCAATGATGGCAACGCCGCCGGAGCTCGGCGGGGGCGAGGTGATGACCTCCCACTTGTGGCCGTCGTACTCGTAATTGGCTGGCAACGCCTGGCGAACCTTGGGCTGGTATTGCGCAAGATCCTCGAGCGTGATGAGACCGCCCATGCGGTTCATGTCATCGACGAGCATCTTCGCCGTCTCCCCACGGTAGAATTCGGCTGCGCCGTTTTTCGCAATGCGCTTCAGAGTGGCGGCCAGTTCCGGTTGCTGGAGCGTGTCACCCGCGTGGAACATTCTTCCATCGTTCAGGAAGATGCGGCGGCTGATGGTGAACTGCTGCAACTCAGGGCGTTCTCCCTCCAATTGGCGCGCGAGTTTTTCGCTGATCGGAAAACCGTCTTCGGCAAGATGAATAGCTGGGGCCAGCACATCGGCGCGCTTCAGCTTGCCGTAGGTTTTCAGGGCGAGCTCAAGACCAGCGACGGTGCCAGGCACCGCGACGGATTTGTACCCGATTACAGAAAGCTCTTTGTCGAGAGTGCCATCGGGTTTTATGTACATGTCTCGCGTGGCTTTGGCGGGAGCGACTTCCCGATAGTCGAGGAAGCTGGTGCGTCCATCGGCCAGACGCACGAGCATGAAGCCGCCGCCGCCGAGGTTCCCTGCCGCAGGCTCGACGACAGCCAGAGCAAAGGCCACTGCTACTGCGCCATCGACGGCATTTCCACCGCGCTTCAGGATCTCGACGCCCGCTTCAGAGCCCAATTCTTCGTCCGTGGCAACCATGCCGTGCGCGCCGCGAACCGCTTGTTGCGGCCAAATCCTGGCCGACTGCGTGTGGTCGCGATATTCCGCAGCGGCTTGTCCTCGCGCCATGGGAGCTAACACGGCTAGCGTTCCGGCGGCCAGACATAGCGCACGCACACATGTTTTCATCAGAGACTCCATTGCAAGGAAAAGACACTAAGTGATTGGAGGGAAAGCGTCAAGGCGGGCGCAGGCACAAACATAATCCGTAAACCCCCGCCGAGAAAAGGACTCCACGGCCGACGCGTAGATGCCGGGGTGCCGCTGAGAGTTGGTGTCGCAGCTGCCCTGTATGGTCTAATGCGCAACGCACGTTCGCTTAAGGAGTATGTCCTCGTCATGATCCTCCACAGCTGGTTGAGAGTTTCCGTCCTTGCATTGCCCCTGGCTTTTGCTCGCTGCGCCACTGCCCAGAGCGGCCCGCCGGTGGACCTGGACGCGTATGTTGCTCTGGACATGAAGACTTTTGATGTGCCCGGGATAGCGATAGCCGTCGTTAAGGAGGGCAAAGTTGTGCTCGCGAAAGGATATGGCGTGCGAAAGATGGGAGAGGCCGCCCCGGTGGATGAGAACACCCTGTTTGGGATTGGCTCGAACACCAAGGCGTTTACCAGCGCGGCGCTGGCATCGCTGGTGGACGCGGGGAAAATTTCCTGGGACGACAAGGTATACGAGCGGTTGAAGGGGTTCCAGATGTATGACCCGTACGTCTCGCATGAAATGACCATTCGCGATCTGCTTACGCATCGGAGCGGGATGGGATTGGGCGAAGGCGACCTGCTTTTCTGGCCGCACACGACGTTTACGCGCGAGGACATCATTTATAGATTGCGATTTATGAAGCCGGCCTCGAGTTTCCGCAGCCACTATGCCTACGACAACTTGATGTACATCGCGGCGGGACAAATCATCCCGGCCGTCACCGGCAAAACCTGGGAAGAGTACCTTCGCGAGAAAATCCTCGAGCCGCTGGGGATGAAGACCACTAACTTGAGCACAACCGCCTTCAAGCCAGCCGACGATTACGCGTGGCCACACTCGAAAGTTGACGGCAAGCTGCAAAGCATTCCATTTCAGGATTTGGACAACGCCGGACCGGCGGGAGCGATCAACTCGTCGGTAGCGGAGATGGCCAAGTGGATCATGCTACAGCTCAATCACGGGAAAATTCCGGGGCGGGAAGAGCGGCTTTTCAGTGAGGCGCAATCTCATGAGATGTGGACGGCCCAGACGCTCCTACCCATCAGCACGGAGCCCTCTCCGATAAGCGTTTTGCGACCGCAATTTGCGGCCTACGCGCTTGGTTGGGGGATACGCGACTATCATGGGCGAAAGTTGGTTGGACATACCGGTGGAGTCTCGGGCTTCGTTTCGCGCGTGGTACTGGTGCCAGAAGAGAACCTGGGAATGGTGATTCTGACCAATGCGGAGCAAGGCGGCGCGTTCGAGTCGCTCATGTACCATGTGCTGGACGCTTATTTTGGCTTGCCGGCAACGGATTGGACTCCGAAATTCAAGTCCGCAGAGGACGAGCTCGAGAAAGCGGCGAAGCAGGCCATGGCGGACAGCAACAAGGGCCGGGCCGCGAATTCCAAGCCGTCCCTGCCAATGGAAAAGTATGCGGGAGTCTACAACGATGCGTGGTATGGACCGGTCACGATCAAACAGGAAAACGCAGGGCTGCTTTTCAGCCTGGATCATACGCCGAAAGCCGTGGCCGACCTGCAGCACTGGCAGTACGACACGTTCAAGGCGCATTGGCGCGACCGGACTATCGAAGATGCGTTTGTGACCTTCACGCTGAATCCCGACGGAAGCATCGAGCACTTCACGATGGCCGCGGTTTCGCCGCTCGCGGATTTCAGTTTTGACTATCAGGATTTGTGGTTCACACCGGGGCAGGTACGGGCTCACTGACTGGGCGGGCGAATTGGCTTGGATGGTTGCCGGGATGGGCGGCACGAGGCGGTGTTATCGCTAGGCAAAGGAGGCGTGCGTGGAGATCCTCCAGTGATTGCGCGAAGGCATCTTGCGATTCATAGCAAGTATTTTTTTTTGTTACTGTTAGCTCAAGAATTCGATGTCGGGGGGACCGGGGAGCAGGCCAGCGACGGTGCCGCGCTCGATTAAAGCCCGGACGGCTTGCCTGCCACGCTCGCCGTAGCCGAGCGTCCAGCGGTTGACGTACATGCCGACAAACTTGTCCGTGACTTCGGTTTCCATGTCGCGGGCAAACTGCATGGCGTAGTTGAGAGCTTCTTCGCGATGTTCCAGGCCGTATTCGACGCTATCTCTAATCGTTTTCGCGATTTGCAAGCCCAGGGCCGGCCCCAGCGCGCGTCGTACGGCATTGCCGCCCAGCGGCAGTGGTAGACCCGTTTGCTCGTGCCACCAGACGCCCAAATCAAGGACGCGGTGCAAACCGAGCTGCGGGAAGAGGAGTTGCCCTTCGTGGATCAGGAGGCCTGCTTCCACGACGTCGTTCTTTACGGCGTCAAGGATCTTGTCGAAAGCCATTACCACCGGCTCAAAGTTGGGTTCAAAGAGCTTCAAGGTGAGATAGGCGGTTGTCTTAAGGCCGGGGACGCCGATCCTCTTTCCAGTTAAGTCTTCTCGTTTCATAGGCTTAGAAGCGACTACAAGGGGGCCGTAGTTCTCGCCAAAGCTGGCGCCGCAATCGAGCAGGACGTACTTATCGCGCAAGCTCGGGTAGGCCGCGAAGCTTACAGCGGTGACGTCGTAGGTTTCCGTGAGCGCCGCTTCATTCAGGGTTTGAATGTCGGAGAGGATATGGGTGTATTTGTAACCGGGGGTGGCGAGCTTGTGGGTGGCCAGCGCATAAAACATAAAGGCATCGTCGGAATCGGGGGAATGGGCGAGTTTGATCTCGACGGTTTCTTTTTCGGTCTTTGAGGCTGCCTGTGTACCGGACATGGGCTTATCCAGTTCCTTCTGACGGCCAGGCTCCGAGGGAGCCGGTTATCGAATAGCCCGAGCCGTTCGTTAGGTTTCTCCGGAGAGAGTTTTCCCCCTCGGGGAACTCTGCTGAGAACGGTAAGGAAGAACGTTTCGGACGCTGGGACTTGCGTGGCGCGTGGCCAAGCTGATTTCCGCACCGCAAAGCCTAGCACAACCGCAGTTTCTCGACAATCTTTACCGCCGAAGAAGGTGCGGGACAGCTATCCTTATCGAATTTCCTGCTACCGAGTGGCTATTTCGAGCGGCGCCGTGCCGATGCGCATGAGACTGGTGGAAGTCCAGAGGTTTAAGGGAGTTGCGCGGGAGATGGGGTTGGCGCGACTGTGGAAATGTGTGGAAAAGTCGAGAGGCCGGAGTGCGTTCCGCAGTCGACACGGAAACGTTGCAAGGGAAAACGCAGAGTAGACAGAGGCTTGCAAAAGGCCGAGCCCCACCCTTGCAAAACCAACCGGCATGGATTGGTTACCCTCGGCGCCCCTCTGCTCCATGTCTGGGCTCGATGGTCTCAGACCAGCGCGACCAGGCGCGTTTGTCGGCTTGCGCGATCTCGGAAACTCGATTACGCTGGCCCAGTCGCTGGCGGTGCCTTCCCTCCCACCCGCTATCTGTTGTTCCAGTTGCGAATCAAGTTCTTGTGAACATTTCTTGTCAACGAAGGATGACGAATGACGCGCAAAAACACTTGGGTGGGACTAGCTGTGGCGGTACTGCTGGGTTTGCCTCTGGCTGCTTGCAAGGACACAAAAACCCTGCAAGAGAACGAGCAGTTGAAGGCTCAAGTGGCCGAACTCCAGAAAGAGAACGGCCAATTGGGAAACGATCTCGAAACAATGACAGCTGCGCGCGATACGTTGGCGAAAGAGAACGAGACGCTTACAGCAGAAGTTAAAGCCCGGAAAACGAAGCGCTCCGGTACTAAGGCTGCGAGTCGAAGACGTCGTCGGCATTAGAGGCCTCGGCAGTTTTAAAGCCCGCCGGCGACATGGAGTGCGCAAACCGCTTTCTATTTTCATTGCCAGAGGTCAGAAAAGGGAGGTTGGGAGCATGAAAACGTTCGAGGTGCAATTTCGCTTTCGAGATCGCAGTGAAGAAACGGTGGAATCGACAGTCACGGTGGAGGCGTCGAGCCTTCCGGGAGCCGTTGCTAAAGCAGCGCGTGGATTTGTGAAAGGCTTGGACCGGAAACAGAGATTCGATATGAACAAGAATGGACTCGAAATTACGGCCAAGTCCGCCGGCACGACAACACCGGAGCAGGCCGAGACATCCACGGAAGCCGCCGCTGATTGAGAAGTCATACAGTCAGCGGCGTTTTTTGCTTTCGATTTGCGCGACCCGCAGCTTCACCATTTTTTTGACAAGTGCAGCCGGCAGTGGCTTGTCCGTGGGGAAGTGGATGGTCCCTTTGGATGTGGAGAAGCCTTTCAGTTCGTTCTTGAAGGCCTCCATCACAGACGCAGTCGGGAAGAAACTGCAATGGTTCGAAAACGCGGCGAACCACACCAGTACTCCTTTGTGCTTGAACGCAGGAATCCCGTAACTGATGGTCTCGGTCGCTTCGGACGGAACTGCGGACCGAATCGCCACGCGAATCTTGTTCAGGGTGCTGCGGGCCGGTTGCGGGACGCCAGCAAGGTATTCATCAACGTTTTTCGGAACGCCGTGGCCTTTCGCCGCAGAACTGCGATTGCCAGATTGCCGTCTTTTCATGCGGACCATGCTACAAGAGCTTCCACTTCAAGACCATCCGCCAGAACCACCAAGCGCCGCAAAAGGACAACATCTCCCACTCGTGCAAAATCCACACCAGGCCACAAAGGAAGCGGAAGTGTGGGAGTGGATGCGGGAGGAGAGTCTTAGAGCCGCAGCGGCGAGACCCAAACACCAAAAGATGCTAGAGCGCGGAGACCATGCGGGCGATGGCGTCGTCGAAGGTGGATTTGTTGTCGAGATAGGGCTGCCAGAAGCGGGTAAGAAGCTGGAGGTAGTCTTTCCAACCGCGCTCGTAAAGGCCTTCGCGAATGGCGTAGGGAATGTAAGTTTCTTTGCGGCTAGCGGGAGGGCGATTGAGGTTGGGCTTGATGGCGTCCTCTTTGTCCTGTGGGTCGTTCTCCGCCGGCGTTAAGAGGGGTCTGATCACTTCGCCCGTCGTATAAAAGATGAGCGCGTGCCAGAGGTCTCTAGGAATGGCTTTATCGCGCTGGCGGCATTCGCGAATAATGGCCGATTGCACAGGCTCAGCGATGCCGTGCGAAGCTTCGTGGAAGAGCACTTCAAAGGCTTCGTCGCCCTGGTTGCGGGCATCCGTGCTGGAGATTGTGACGCGGAGTGGGTCGATCGTGGTGTAGGCGCCCGACGGATTTGCATAGGCGCTCACGTCGACGCGAATTTTTTCAATGGGCCATTTGGTCTGATAGATGTCCGCGAGCCGCTGCGAAATACCTACACCTTGTTCTTCGACGAGAGGGGCGACGCGGGCAACCCAACGGCGGTTGGCACGGTCTTGATCGGCCCAGAGATGGGCGCGATAGACGGGAGCGGCGGCGTCCAGCGCTTGGGTTAGTTTGAGAGCGAGGCCGGCGTCGCAGGTTTTCTTCCGTGCGCCGGAGAGTTCGTCACAATCTTCAAAATCCGCGAGCTGGTTTTTTACAAGGGTGAGTTCGTTATTGAAGAGCAGGTCTTTGTTCGCGTAGTTGGCCGCGTAATAGGCTACGGAGTTGTCCCAGGCGATACGCTCGGCGGGGCTAAGAGCCGTTGCGGCATCTTTCATTAATTTCAATTTTACTTGTGGAACTGGATTGCCTTTCTGAGGTGCAGTTGACGGGGATTCGCGGAGCTTGGCTTCGTAGTAGAGCGTGTGGTGGAGGTTGATCCAGAAGCCGCTGTGGAATTCGAAGACGGGAAGTGGGCCGTAGGCGGAGCTGGATTGCTGCGCCGGGGCGGCTAGCGGCGTCAGGAGAGCGAGAGGCAGGAGCAAGAAAAGAGTTCGAGTGGAGGCCGGGCGCATGTTGAATCGCACGATAGTAGCGCCAACTCCCCCGCGGCACAAATCCGGGGTTCTTTCTTTTCCCTATTTCGCAACGGACGATGTACTATGCCCGCTCATTTTGGTGGCGTTTGTTGACGGGAGAATCGCATGAGGAAATTTTATGTGGTGGGTTACTTGGCGGCGGTTTTAATTGTGCCAGTAGGACTGCACGCGCAGCAGGCGGGGCAGCTCCCGGTGTTAAAGCAGGAGGCGGCGGCGGAAGTGGACAAGCTCCAGGCGCTTACGCAGCAGATGGTGGACGAAATTTTTAGCTTCAGCGAACTGGGATTTCAGGAATACGAGACTTCGCGCTACGTTACCGGCATTCTTGAGAAAAATGCATTTCGCGTTGAGCATGGCATTGCGGGCGTGCCGACGGCCTGGGTAGCGACGTATGGCAGCGAGAAGCCGGTCATCGTGTTCATTACCGACATTGATTGCATCCCGCGCGCTTCGCAGAAACCGGGAGTGGCGTATCACGACCCCATCGTCGAAGGCGCGCCAGGGCACGGAGAGGGACATAACTCGGGGATGGCCGTCAACGTTACTGCGGCCTTGGTCTTGAAAAGGCTGATGGACGAACACCACATCGCGGGGACCATCAAGATTATCCCTGGCGTTGCCGAAGAGTTGCTGGGCACAAAGGCATTCTACGTTCGCGCGGGAGTGTTTAGGGACGTGGATATCGTTTTGGGCGCGCACGTGGAGTCGGAATTCTCGACTTCGTATGGCACGGGGAATGGAGAGTGGAGCGGTCTTGTTTCCGTGCAATATTTTTTCCATGGGAAGGCGGCGCACGCGGCTTCCGCGCCGTGGGAGGGGCGGAGCGCGCTCGATGCTGTTGAGCTGATGGACGCCGGCTGGGATTTTCGCCGGGAGCATCTGCGGCCGGCACAGCGATCGCATCGCGTGATCATCAATGGCGGGGATCAGCCGAACGTCGTGCCATCCGAGGCGGCGGTTTGGTATTACTTCCGCGAGTTGGACTACCCGCATATCAAGGATCTCTATGAGTTGGGAAATACGATGGCGGAATCCGCTGCCAAGATGACCGCCACCACCGTGGATCATAAGCTGGTGGGATCGGCGTGGCCGCCGTATTTGAACAAGGTCATCGCGGAGACGCAGCAGAAGAACATCGACGCCGTGGGGATGCCCAAGTGGAGCGAGGCGGATCAGACGCTGGCGAAGGCTCTGCAAAAGGAAATCGGCGCTAAAGTGGAAGGGCTTAAGGAAAAAATCGAGCCGCTCTCGGAACCGGCGAAGAAACCCACGGGCGGCGGATCAGACGACATCGGCGACATTTCCTGGAATGTGCCGATGGTGTATCTGATGTATCCGGCAAACATTCCGAATCTGCCGGGACATAGCTGGGCGAACGGCGTGGCGATGGCAACGCCTATCGCTCATAAAGGTTCGACGGCAGGGGCCAAGGTGCAAGCGATGACGGCACTGGACTTTTTGCTGCAGCCGCAACTGGTGCAGCAAGCGTGGGAGTATTTTCGGAATGTCCAGACCAAGGACGTCCATTATGAGACTTTTCTTAGTCCGGACGACAGACCCGCAGTGGAGATGAATAAAGAAAAAATGGAGAAGTTCGCGCCACAATTGAAAAAGTATTACTACGATCCTGAGCGCTTTAAGACCTATCTTGAGCAACTGGGGATTCCGTATCCGACGGCAAGAACTAAACCCTAATGTCAAAAGGCATGGGCGCAGCAGGAATCGGGGTTACGGCAACCTCGGATCCGACGCCGCGCCGACCGCGCCTTGGCGGTCCGCGCCGCGAAGCGTTCCCGCTGCATCGCGGAAAAATGAGCGGTGGCCGGTGCGCCCATAGTTGAGCGGCGTTGCGGCGAGTTCAAACTTCGCCGGAGCGCCTAAACCGCTGGCGCCGACAATGACGTAGCGGAACGAATAGCCATTTTTCATTCCGGTTGCCAGGTCACCGGCTACGAGACCCGCAGCTTCCGCGTTCTCCGGACCATGCAGCGGGGGCCCCAGGCTCGAAAGAGCGTCGGGCAGTCTGGTGTACTTGCGGCGATACGTTTCGACGGCTGCGGCGAGGTCTTTTAGTGATTCGAGGGCGGCTTGCTCATTTTTGTCGGCTTCCGCGGAGTCCCATTCCAGCTCCAGGGAAGGCAAGTCGAGAAGGACCAGACCTAGCGAGAGGATCTTCCATTCGCCATTCTCGCGCACCAGGCCCATGTTTACTTGGATCGCGCTGGCGCCGGAGGAATCCGTGGCGTCGTGCAAATCCACCGGAAGAAATGCCACATTGTCGCGGGTGTCGGCGCCGCCGATTTGGATCTCCGCGGCTCCCGCGGGCGTGTCGCAGCGGACGATGGGACGGCCTGCTGGATTGGCGGTCACTGCGGGTTTGCCCGGCTCGTTGAGTAGCACAAATCGTTTCATGAAGGCAACGCGCGCGGCCGGGGCCATGCGGGAAAAGGATTCTTTGTTGCGTGCCGTGAGAAAACGCGCAAATTCATTCTGGCTCTGTGAGCAGGCGGCCGTCAGGACATCGCGAAGCGCTGCGGATGGCCCGTTCGGCGAGGCCGCTTGGGTCGCGGGATTTGAACTGGACTCTTGTGCACAAGCGCCGCTTACGAGCGGCAGTAGCAGGAGCAGCGCGGCCGCAGTTACCGTACTTTTTCGAAATCTCACATCAGTCCTTTGCGGAGCTCAGGATCGCGGCTAGGTTTTGCGTAAAGGCCGAGCGGGGCATCACCTCGCTGCAGCCTGCGGCCTGCGCTTGCGCTGCCAGATCGAGCTGCACGTGAGAGAGAAACCCGATGACCTTCAGGTCCTTTTGCGCGGCGCGCACGCGCGC
>Ga0207087_1125_pt1 | contig 17094 bp, 18 predicted proteins | sample Alteio_BWMinHeat_51_FD_153544 | JGI IMG/M metagenome (GOLD analysis project Ga0207087, IMG submission 153544) | Enriched cells from forest soil in Barre Woods Harvard Forest LTER site, Petersham, Massachusetts, United States -... | ecosystem: Environmental > Terrestrial > Soil > Temperate forest >... | reverse complement strand
ATCATCAAGCGTGATGAAGAGAAGGGCGGCATCCTGAAACTGGGCACCGAGCTCGTCAGCTCCCAGGACGGCAGCATTGCCGGTCTGCTGGGCGCATCGCCAGGCGCGTCCACCGCGGCTCCGATCATGCTGGGCGTGCTTGAGAAGATCTTCAAGGACAAGGTTGCGACCCCGGCCTGGCAGGAAAAGCTGCACCAGATCATCCCGAGTTACGGCACCAAGCTGAACGACAGTCCTGAGCGTGTTTACCAGGAATGGACGTACACCAGTCAGGTTCTGCAACTTGCCACACCTCCTGTGATTGACAAGGCAGCGGCTGCGCAAACAGCCGCTCCGGCTCCAGCGAAACCACAGAAAGAAGGCAATCCAGCGACTGATATGGCCCTGTAAGACGAAGCCCCGCCAAACACTGTTTGGCGGGGCTTACGCGCTGGACCGATCAGAAACAATAAAGCCCAGACTCGTGCTGGGCTTTATTGTTTCTGGAGTTTTTTCCGGCCAAAAAAGAGCCTCAAAGCTCTTTGATGGGGAGGAAGTAGAGCCCATGAGGCTCAAGATGCGCATGAAACAAGTGGTGAGCTTGGTAGGGGTTCAGATCACTCACCACCCACGCAACTGCAGGAGCATTTAACAGTTGCGTAAACCTATCGTAGGAAGGTGGAGGAGTACCCTCAAGTACCGTTAGTCGCGTGTCGAAGGGGTCTGTCTCGACACCATCAAGTGATGTCCGGTGCCTGGAAAAACCGCTTCGGGATGGCGTCCGCAAAGGGGTAGAGCGAAAAGTACGGCCGGGCTTCGTCGATGACTCGCTGGACGGAGGGTCTGCGCATCAATCGGTCGAAATAGGCACTCAAGTGCTTGAATTCGCCCGGGAACGGCAAGAGCGTGCTGGCATAGAAAAGCGCCGGGCTTGCGGCGCAATCGGCCAGGCTGAAGTCTTGACCGGCCATCCAGATTCGCGACGCCATCCGATGGTCGAGCATGGCGTAGGCCGTCTCCAGCGTGGACCGTTGTTTGCTCAAGTCAGCGTTGGCACTGCGCAGGCGATCACCGACGATCTGTTGCATCGGCTCCTGCACATAGTTGTCGAAAAAGCGGTCCCAGAGACGCACCTCCAGCGCGGTCTCCCAATCGTTCGGAATCAACGGTTGCTCACCTGGATAGTAGCGATCCAGGTACTCGATGATGATCGTGGTCTCTGGCAGAGCGCGCTGGCGCAGGTGGTCACTGATGACCGGGAACTTGACCAGTGGCCAGAGGGCTTGAAGCTCCGCCCGGTCCGCGTCGTCCGCAAGATTGATGATCCGCTTTTCGAATTCGGTAGCGTTTTCGTAGAGCGCGATCAGCACTTTGTGGCAGTACGACGACAGCGGATGGTAGTAAAGAGTCAGCGACATCTTTCAACTCCTCAGTGGTGTTGCCCCTCATCATAGTCGCTGGAATGACGGCTCGAAGGGGATGACGGGCCACTGTAGAACTGCGGGGCTCATAAAGATGAGCCCCGCAGACGTTCTGAATCCCCCGAAAAACCCTCTGTATTACGCGTGTCGCGCGGCTTCAAGCGGGCGGTGTGCCATCGTGAAACATGGTCTTCAGTTGTGCGCGTAGTTCTGGCGAATCGACGTGCTTGTGAACCGTGACTGCATGCTGCGCGGCGGCTTCCAGCAATTCCTTTTCAGAGTCGGCGGACAGCGCGACAGAACACTTGGTTGCGCTTGGAAATTCGCGGCAATCGATGTATTTGCGCGTCATGATGTGCTCCTCCATACGAAGGCAGGCCTGCACCTGCGTGAACGACTGCTCGATACGCCACGAAGTCCATCAAACACGATTGCGCGTCGCATCGAGTTTGCTAATCCATCAAGTATAGGTCGATCGCAGGATCGCCAAAGGCACTTACGGCGTACCGAACATCGCCGTCCAGTAAATTCCCGCGTCACTTTTCGGATCAATCGCATAAGCGGCGCCCAGCTCGCGGAACTGTGGGTTCATCAGGTTGGCGCAGTGACCGGGGCTGGCCAGCCAGCCATCGACCACCTTGCGTACAGTGTCTTGCCCGGCGGCGATGTTCTCGCCGATCTGCTGGCCGGCGTAGCCTGCCAGTTCAGCCCGATCACCTGGCGTGCGGCCATCGCGGTCCTTGTGATCGAAGAAGTTGTTATTGGCCATGGCCCGGGTGTGGGTCTGGGCAGCCGTCGCCAGCGCGGCGTTCCAGGCAAGTGGTTGCGTGGCGGCAAAGGATTGAGCGCCGCACTGGCGTGTTTGCTTGCGGGCAGTGTTGATCAGGTCGAGCAGCTTCTGTCCTTCCGCCTGCCAGTCGCCCAGGCGGCCGGTCAACAACGGACGCGCCAGCACAATACGCCATGCATTTCCCTCGCGGCTGACGCCGATATCGACGAACTGCGGGTCCAGCACCACCTGGCAGAAGCTTTCGCTTACGGCTTTCATGGCCGATTGCGCATCTCGCGGCCCGGACAACGTGATCGCCTGTACGCTGACCATCGGATAAGCCGTACGCGCCAGCGCCTGTTGCAGGTCGCCGACATTGTTGCCGGACAGGATCAGACGCGGGTCGGCCGCGAGCGGTGGCAGCTCCTGCGACACTTGGCCTGCGCAGCGCTGCACCTGGCTGCGGTAGGTGTTGATCGATTCGACCAGCTGCGACTCTTCGGTCGCCATGGCCGTGGCGGCGAACACCAGTCCCAGCGAAAACGCAGCAAGATGCATAACGGATGATATGACGCGCATGGAACTCTCCTTGAGCTGACTGCGCTCATGATGCGCGAATGAACCCCACCCAGTGCAATGCCTTTTTATGCTGAAGCCGATTTTGTCTTCGGCGTCATGAGACGTCGGCGGGGAGAGAAGGGCGGGTTGCCAGAGCTCGGGATCCCTGCGCGATGACGAGTGCAGCGGCGATCAGCGTCAGCGCGACAGCAAAGGTGATCCGCATACCGCTGGCAACCGCCTGGGGACTCACCGTTGTGCTGTCGGTCGTCGCCGATGCGAGCACGAACACCGCGCCCAACGTGGATGCACCGGTGATCAGCCCGAGATTGCGCGACAGGTTGAGCATGCCGGAGATAACGCCGCGTTGATCCGAGGGAATATCGGTCATGACCGCGGTGTTGTTGGCCGTCTGGAACAGTGCGTAGCCGATGGTGATGACGATCATGGGGGCGATGTAGCCGCAGATACCGAGCGACTCCGGGATCACCGATAGGCTGAGGCAGCCGGCCGCCACTGCGATGAGTCCGAAGAGGGTCATGCGTTGAGCGCCAAAACGGTCCGCAAGGCGACCTGCGGGCACCCCGGTCAGCGCCGCGAAAAGCGGCCCGGCCGACAAGGCAAGCCCAACAAACGCGGGGTCAAGCCCGAGCGCATGCGCGAGATAGAAGGGCCCGACCACCAGCGTCGCCATCATCACCGTCGACACGAGCGCGCTCATGGCAAGGCTCCCGCTCAGCACGGGATCGCGGAACATCGCGACTCGAATCAACGGTGATGCAACTTTCGCTTCGACGAGCACGAAGAAGCCGGCGCCGAATACAGCAGCCAACAGCAGGGCCATGTTCAGTGGACCGAAACTGCCGCGCCCAATCGTCATGGCCAGCGCATAAGCCGCGAGCGTCAGAACCAGCAGCAGTGTGCCGCAAGGATCGAAGCCGGCCCGAACAGTCTTCGGCGTTTGGCTATCGGCCGGCAGGTAGCGCTGCGCGAGCAGAAACGTCAGGAGTCCCAGCGGTACGGTGATCAGGAAGAGGGCCCGCCAACCGAGGCCGGCGATCAGCACGCCGCCGAGCGATGGCCCCAGCGCGGTACCCATCGCAGACATCGTCCCGAGCAAGCCCATGGCGCTACCGGTCCTTGCCTTCGAAACCGTCTCGCCGACAAAGGCCATGGTCAGGGCCATCATGACGGCAGCGCCGAGACCCTGCAGCGCCCGGGCGGCAATCAGCAGCCAGAGCGTGGGCGCGAAGCCGCACAGCGCCGAGGCCAGCGTGAACAGGAGGACTCCGCCCAGTAGCAGTCGTCGACGACCGGTAATGTCACCGAGCCGTCCGACGCTGACGATCAGGGTGGTGATGGCCAGGAGATACGCGATAACGATCCATTGGACTTCCTGGAAGGAGGCGTTGAAAGCCTGTGCCAGCGTCGGCAAGCCAACATTGGCGATGCTGGTGCCAAGCGAAGACAGCAGCATGGATAGCGAAAGGCTGGCGAGCGCCCACCGAGCTGAAGGTGTCTGTTGCGAGCGTTCTGCTGCTGCCTCAACGCGTCCTGCAATGATTGGCTTCATCATGTCCTCTTTGTCTGGCAGCTCCCGAAACGGAGCTGTCAGAAATCTACGCCTGCGCATAACATGGCGGAAGACGCAGCATTTGCACTTTATTCGTGCGTTTGACGCGCTATCACCATCACGCCATTCCAGGGGCGATACATGTCGACACCTGATCTCAACTTGTTGGTCACCCTTGATGTGCTGCTCGCGGAAGGCAGCGTTGCGCGCGCAGCGAAGCGCTTGCGGCTGAGTCCGTCGGCAATGAGTCGGGCGCTGGCGCGACTGCGTGAAACGACCGGCGATCCGCTGTTGGTCAGGGCCGGACGTGGTCTCGTTCCCACCCCTCGAGCGCTTGAACTGCGCGAGCAGGTCAGTCAGCTCGTGCAGGACGCCGAGGCGGTTTTACGTCCTGCTGAAAAGCTCAACCTCGACCAGTTGGTCCGCACGTTCACACTGCGCACCAGTGAAGGGTTTGTGGAGAGTTTCGGCGCGCAACTGATTGCCCGTGTTGGCGAGCAAGCGCCCGGGGTGCGGCTGCGCTTCGTGCAGAAGCCCGATAAAGACAGCACGCCACTTCGCGACGGGAGCGTCGATCTGGAAACGGGGGTGGTGGGGAAAGACTATGGCCCGGAGGTGCGTACGCAAGCGTTGTTCCGGGACCGTTTCATTGGCGTCGTGCGTATGGGGCATCCACTGAATCAAGGCGAGATCACACCCACCCGTTATGCGGCGGGCAGGCACATTTACGTCTCCCGGCGGGGGCTCGACAAGGGACCTATCGATGAAGCCCTGAAGCCGCTCGGGCTTGCGCGGGAAGTGGTGACCATCGTCGCCGGCTTTTCGACCGCGCTGGCTCTCGCTCGGGCCACGGACCTGATCGCCAGTGTCCCTGAACGGCACACCGCCAACCTGCGCCTCGGCATGCACAGCTTCACGCTTCCACTCGCCATACCGACGTTCACCGTCTCAATGCTCTGGCATCCACGGCTGGATGCCGACCTGGCGCATCGCTGGTTGCGTGGGTGCCTTCGGGAAGTGTGCGCGCAGCAGTGCAGCGATTCGTTTACAGACTCAGGCGCGCTGGGCTTTGTTATTTCCGGGGACTGGGCAGGCTGAGGTGTCAGCTCTTGCAGGATGCGTGTGTGCAACTTGGGGAATGGTCTTTGTGTTCAGCCCACCAACGTAATCCATTCGGCGCCATCACGTTTCAGGATTGCAGCTTGCAGGCCGACCGGAGGTGGGGCCACGCCGAGTTTCAGACACCACAATTCAATCTGCTCGACCCGCAATTCGATCACCACCACGTCTGGGTCAAATGGCCCGCCAGGGAACCACACGTCTGAATTCTTCCGCCACAACGTGCTCTTGAGTGCCGGATCGTGATCCAGTACTTTTGCTTGTCCAAGCAGTGTCACGTACGCATGATCTTTATCACATTGGTAAGACAGGGTCATTTGCCCAGTGTGTTGCATTTCCTGGACCTTGCGGCACTGCCGCCCCGTCAGGAAACGCACCGACCAGTGTTCGCTCAATGAATAGGGTTCAACGATACGAGCATTCGCAAGGCCTGCTTCGGTAACGGTAATTGCCATGCAATACGGCACTTTGGCAACGATGCTGCGGGCTATGTGAAGAAGTGATTCAGTCTTGTCGGTCTGCATAAGCTCTCTTCCATTGGGAGGCAGCCATAGATTGCTCAATAAGGCGATGCAACGTTGTAAGGTGTTGAGCGGATAAATGTTTATTGCTGATTATCGACGCAGGCAAACGGCTAAGGCAGCCGTTCAGGTTCTGGAAAATAAAGGTGTTCTGATTCTCAATCAAAAGCTAGCGGGAACGGCTTTACCCACTATTGTGAATATCTCCCTATAAGGTCATCCGGTCGCCGCAACGACTTTCCAGGGGGCTGACCACCCCCTGCACGACCGTCCCTTTACCACCTCAAGCAAGAGATCCCCATGGCAAACCACGACCTCACCTTCATCCCCGACCCCGACCCGGAATCCATCTCCTCCGACGTCGCCGGTTTCGGTGGCCTGCTGGTCTCCACCCAGATCCCCACCCACGCCGACGGCAGTCTGGAGCTGGGCGGTATCGCCTTGCAGAGCGAGTGCACCTTGCAGGCGCTCAAGGTAGCGCTGGAGCGCGCCGGCAGTTCCATGGACCGCGTCCTGCATCTGACCATCTACCTCACCGACATGGCCGACCGCGCCGCTTTCAACGAGGTCTACCAGCGCTTCTTCGCCAAGCCCTGGCCGGTTCGCGCCGCCGTTGGCGTGGCCGCCCTTGCAGTTGAAGGCATGCGCGTGGAAGTCACGGCGATGGCAGCCAAGGGCTAGCGCGCAGGCTTATCCCGTGAGCGTGTCCGGCGGCCCTGCTCAGCGAGCGGCCGCCACCGGGCAGCACACGGGGACGGTCAAGCGTTACGCCGCGACAATGCAGAGGCTCTGAAGACTCAGCGACAAATACTATCTGCCAATCTCCTGGCCTGTTGAGTCGCGGCCTCGCGCGCGCTGCGATCAACGTCTTCGCCCAAGATGGTTTTCTCGACAATCACCGAATGTACATCCGTCACGCCGACAAATTTCAGCCAGGCTTCAACATAGGGCTTCTGAAAGTCGAAGCGCGTTGCCGGGGTGATCGACTGCGCCGAAAAATCCAGGCCACGGGCGTACATCACCACAGCGGTTTTGTTGAAAAGCATGCCCTCCAGGCCGCGCTCCGCGTCAAAGCTGAACAGGATGTCTTTCTGCGATACCAGGTCGATGAAGTGCTTGAGTTTGTACGGGATGCTGAAATTCCACAGCGGTACGGACATCACCAGCATATCCGAGCGGTGCAGGTGATCTGCCAGCTCTTTCAACGTGTTCCAGGCGTCTTGTTGTGCCGGGGTCAAGGGTGTGCCATTGAGCCCGGCGTATTTGGCCTCCATTGCCAGATCATCGAACTCCGGTAAGGCCATGTTCCAAAGGTCGAGCGTGATGATTTCGGTGTCTGGGGCGTGTTCTTGATAACGCGCAATGAAGCTGCGAGCGACTTCAAGAGAGGCCGAACGCTGCTTGCGTGGAGAACATTCAATATGCAGAAGAGTAGTCATGGCACGCCTCGAGTGATGGGGGAGATAGGGCAGGTGGGCGCATTGCAACATAGTTTGATTTGAAATATAAATCGTAAATTAATGCGCCATTGATCACGTATAAAACTATGTTCGATACTCTGCTGCTCAAAACATTTGTCACTGTCGTCGATGAAGAAGGCTTCAGCCGCGCAGCCCAGAAGCTGCACCTCACTCAGTCTGCGGTCAGTGGCCACGTGCGACGATTGGAAGAACAGATTGGTAAACCCCTGTTGACGCGTACCACCCGCTCCCAGCAATTGACTCCCGATGGCGAGCGCCTGCTCTCTTATGCGCGCACGATCCTTGTGCTGAACCGTGATGCCTGGGCAGAACTGACGCGCACGCCGTTTCACGGACGGCTGCGGATCGGGGTGTCCGAGGATTTTGTCGAATCGCGGTTACTGCGCACTTTTCAGGATTTCGCGGCGCAGTACCCGGGCATGGAGATCGACGTGCAGGTGGGTATTCCTGGCACGTTGCTGAACCTGATGAAGCAAGGCCATCTTGAGCTGGTCATCGGTTCTCTATGCGAAACCAGCGAAGCGGGGCTGCTGCTGTGGCAAGAACCGCTGGTGTGGGCCTGGTCGGCGCAATCCGTCACCGAGTTACCGACGCCGTTGCCGCTGGCCCTGTTCCCCGAGCCGTGCCCTTATCGAGAAATAGCGCTGACGCGGCTGGCTCAGGCGGGGATCGCCCAACGCACGGCGATGTTATGCAACAGCGCTGCCGGGTTGCGGGCGGCGGCGCTTGCAGGCTTCGCGGTAGCGCCCATGACACTCAGTCAGTTGGGACAAGGACTGACGGTTCTTGGGGGCGAGCACGGGTTGCCGGATTTGCCGGATGCGCAATTTCGGTTGTTTACCTCCCCTGAAGCGGATCAGCCGATTGTGGCAGCGGTCACTCAACTCATTGTGGAGTATTGCTCCATGCGGAGGGCTTGACAGTCATTCGCGTAGGGCTGCTGTCGACCCAATGCAGACGCCCAAGCGACAGAACACAGATTTACTTTTTTCACTTTCACGCTTTGTCTTTCACTCAGAAAAGTGGAGGCGAGCCGGTACGGGGCACGCCACAATTCATGCTGACTAAAGAACCGCGTCACACGGTCGGAACTGTTCCACCATCAATCACATATTCGGTGCCAGTAATGGAGCTCGCAAGCGGCGAGACAAGGAATGCGATGAGATCAGCGACTTCCTTTGGTCTGGCGGGGCGTCCGATCGGGATACCTCCCAGCGAGCCCATCACGATTTGGCGGCCACCCTCATAATCGGTGCTGTTCTGCCTCGCGATTTCCTTCACAAAGGCGACTGAGGCCTCCGTCTCCACCCATCCCGGTGATACCCGGACCACACGCACGCCCTTGGGGCTGACCTCTTTGGAAAGACCCTTGCTGTAGTTCGAAAGCGCGGCCTTGGCAGCGGCATACGCCAGGGTGGATTCAGGTAGCGGCAGCTGGCTCTGGATAGAAGTGACATGGATGATGACGCCCGAACCCTGCTTGAGCAGCATGGGCAGTAGTGCTCGGTCAAGGCGAACTGCCGAGAGCAGGTTCAGGTCCAGAGCCCGCTGCCATTCCTGGTCATCGAGCATCGCGTAGCCACCGGCGGGAGCCGATGATCCACCTGCGACATGAACGATGATATCGAGCCCGCCGAGACGATCATGGACGGCATCAATGACGCTGGCACATCCCTCGTTGGTGGTGATGTCCGCCGAGACGAAGATGTTCTCGGGCAGGTGCTCGGGACGCGAACGCGCCGCTACCAGGACTTTTACGCCAGCCTCGCGTAAGCGGCTGACGACGGCTTCTCCAATGCCCTTGGTTCCTCCGGTGACCAATGCCCGGCGGCCTTCGAGTTCCAGTGCGATGCTCATCAGCGGATCTCCAAGGATGCGATCTTGCTGTCGTCGAGTACAAAGGTGTAGGTGAGCTCGACGGGGCTACCAGGAAAGTTTCCGCTTAGCCGAGCGAGCAGGGTGACGGTCAGTCCTTTCTGCGAGCTACTCAATGGCTCGATGCTGTATTGATACTTGGCCTGCGAGGCTTGCTTCCAGGTTTTGATAGCCTCCAGTCCCTTGTATGTGTGGCCTTCGTCGCGCACGGTGGCGTCCGTGGCGAAGCAGCGCTCCAGTATCTTGATGTCGGTATTTTTTTCGGCTGCAAGGTAGCTGGTGATTGATTCAGGCAATTCGATTTTCATGGCGTATTTCCTCGCTGATGTGAGGATGGCTTCACCCACATGCTCGCTGTAGGCTTACCAAATGGCAAGAACCCACGAAAAAGTAAGTTAGGTAAATATGAGAGAGATTTATACCCCGTCGACCGCGGCCTGCAGCGTGGAAGCCGTGCTCCGGCAACTCGAAGGCCGCTGGAAATTGGTGATCCTGTTCCACCTCTTCGGTGGCCAGGTGCAACGCTTTTCCGAGCTGGAAAAGCTAATCCCCGAGATATCCCAGAAGATGCTCGCTCAGCAGTTACGCCAGTTGGAAGCGGATGGCATTGTGCATCGCACTGTTTATCCGCAAGTGCCGCCTAAAGTGGAATATCGCATGACAGAGTGGGGCCAGGCACTGTGTCCGGCATTGGATGCACTATTGCAATGGGCGGAACTTAGGGAGACGCTCAATCCAGATGCTTGAGCCCCCGAGGTTTCGCAGCCTCACATGAGAGGCTGCTATTGGCTGATTACTGCCTGTCGCGACCGGCTGAATACGTCAGACTGGTGGTGATGCTGACGACATGGCCGCTGCCTTGTTTTTCCATCTCGGCGATGGCGAGTTGGGTGATGTAGAAGAAACCATTCAGGTTCACCGACAGCACAGCAGCGTAGTCTTCGTGGGTAGGCTTTGGATCTTGACGCAGGACCGGCTAACGGGTGTCCCCCATTTCCTCATTTCGCGCCGAACAGCATCGTCCAATAGACGCCGTTGTCGCTACGCGAGTTCGCGGCATAGGCCGCGCCAACCTGGGTAAACATCGGGTTCATCAGAATGGCGCAATGCCCGGGGCTGGCCAGCCAGCCTTCCATAGCCTTGCCCGGCGAACGCTGCCCGGCGGCGATGTTCTCTCCGATCTGCCGGCCACCGTAGCCGGCGGCCTTCGCTCGGTCCCACGGCATATCACCGTTGGGGTCCTGGTGCGCGAAGTAATTGTCGTTGGCCATCGCCCGGCTGTGCCCCTGCGCTGCTGTCCCCAGGGCGGCATTCCAGGTCAGCGGCGGTGCAGCGGCGAAGCGCTGACGACCACACAGGCGCGGTTTCGCCCGTGCCGCGTTGACTTGTGCCAGCAACGTCTTGCCCGCCGCTCGCGGGTCGTCCAGATGCCTATCGAGCAAGGGCCGCGCCAGCACCACCTGCCATTCACTCTCGTCGCGATACACGCCAATATCGGCGAACTGGGTATCGAGCAGGGCCCCACAGTAGCGACTCTGGAGCATGTCAAAGGCCTCCTCGGCATCTTCTGCGTCGACCAGACGGATAGTCCGCACAGACACTGCCTGATAGCCGGAATCCTTCAACGTCTCCCGCGTAACGCCTCCATAGCCGATCGGCAAGGCCAGGTTCGACTTCAGAGCCAGCGGCGTCAAGGCTTGGACCGTGCGCCCCGCGCAGCGCTGCGGTTGGGCGCGGTAGTCGTTGATGTCCTCCACCAGTTGCCTTTCCCCGCCGGCATGGGCGGGACTGGCGAACAGGGGGAGCAAAGGAATAAGGCAAAGCGAGAAAACGCAGGAGGAGCGAACGGTCTGGCGCATGAGGCGGGCAGCTCTGATGGGATGACGACGGTAATGGCGATAGTGGGCTGAGGAATGACCGTAGAGCGTTTCGCTGTATTGGCTCGCAAATGGATTCCAAGGCTGGGCTAAGACTGTGAGCCTCAACACAAGTTTCACGAGCTAAGGGGGGAATTTATTGTTGGAGTCGTGCGTCCGCTCCTGGCTGTTTTCTGCCTGTCGCGACTGACCGAAATCGACCCAAAAACGGACGACTCTGCCTATTTTTTAAAGCTTCAGCCAGAGCCGTCGACACTTATCATGCTTGCCACTTTAGATTTGGCTACTCGCCCCTGGCTCCAGGCATCAGACAAGATCAATCGCAGAACGCTATCATTCAGGCGTAATCCGCTTCTATCCATTTAGCTCAGCTCTTTGGGAACCCAGTAAGAGCAGGGGCGCGAACCAGTCAACCGTAGAGCCCCCTTATATGCACTGTGCACGTTTGTTCTTTTTTGCGTTTTGCTTACTACAGTCAGTTAACTATACGTATGCCTCGCAGGATCTAACCACGACTCAGAGAATGGCCGAACAGGGTGATGCCGATGCCCAGAACAACCTCGGTGTCAGCTATGCCGCCGGCCAAGGTGTCGTGCAGGACACCCGGCAGGCGGTCTACTGGTTCCGAAAGGCCGCTGAGCAGGGTAAGGCCGCAGCACAGAACAACCTCGGCGTCCGCTATATCAACGGCCAGGGGGTCGAGAAGGACTACCCGCAGGCGGTTTTCTGGTTCCGCAAGGCCGCTGAGCAAGGTTATGCCGCTGCCCAGGACAACCTCGGAGTCCGGTACGCCTACGGCGGAGGGGTCGTGAAGGACTACGAGCAGGCGGTTTTCTGGTTCCACAAGGCCGCTGAGCAAGGTAATGCCGCTGCCCAGGGCGACCTCGGCGTCCGCTACGAGACCGGCCAAGGGGTTGTGAAGGATTACGAGCAGGCGGTTTCCTGGTACCGCAAGGCCGCAGAACAAGGTTATGCCGCTGCCCAGGACAACCTCGGAGCTTGTTATGCCTCCGGACAGGGAGTCCCGCAGGACTACCAGCAGGCGGTTTTCTGGTTCCGCAAGGCCGCCGAACAGGGTGATGCCACCGGCCAGTTCAACCTCGGAGCCCGCTATGCCACCGGCCAAGGGGTTGCGCAGGATGACCGGCAGGCAACTTTCTGGTTCCACAAGGCCGCTGAGCAGGGTGATGCAATCGCCCAGTTCAACCTTGGAGTTCACTATGCCACCGGCAAGGGTGTTGCTCAGGATGATCAGCAGGCGGTTTTCTGGTACCGCAAGGCCGCTGAGCAAGGTTATGCAGCCGCCCAGAACAACCTCGGAGTCCGCTACTCCCAGGGCAACGGAGTGGCTCAGGATAATAGCCAAGCGTATGTTTGGCTTTCTGTTGCTGCTGCCAATGGCCAGTCAAAAGCCGCAGATTATCGAAGTCATGTAGCTAAAAAACTATCCAAATCCCAACTGGCGGCAGCGCAAAAAATAGTGGGGCAGTATTGTGAGAAATACCAATCACGTCGCTGATTTCTAGCGTGCATATTCTTTTTATATGAGGGTTGTGCTGCCGGTTGTTCAGTTCCACCACTGACCGCTCCTGGCCGATAGCTGCCCGTCACGAAGGGCTGAAATCGACTGCGGACTCAACCGATCGATGCAACAGATTGGCTCAATCTTTCAGCGGGTGTTTCGTCGTTTAGTGATTTCCGAGGGCGGCGATTTATGCCACGGATATCCCTTCGCGCTGAGTTGAAACGCGTAATCGAATAAACGCTTCATGTATTCGCCATCGAATTTCTGATTGTGCGCAAAGTTAAAGTCGGAGCCAATGCACGCAAGATTGAAATCCGCTCCATCCTGCTGCGCCATACGGTAAATTCGCTCCAGGTCGCTGATCCCCTGAGTTTGAATCAATGCACTGATGGCTCGACCGCCGATGCTCAATGTACGGCGTTTCGTCCCAGACCACTGCGGCTCCAGTGTCCCATTACGAATGACATAGAAATGACGTTCGAGTCGCAAAGGTGCTCCGGTGCCTCTGTTCAGCGCCATCTTGGTGCCAGGTGGGTAAAGGAACACCTGAGTGATTACCCCGCCGTCCACGTGCATTTCCTGAAACTGTTTGCTGTCAACGTCCACATCGATCATGACGGGTGAGACTGCGCCGGGAATACTCATCGACGCGATCATGATGTTGCGGAAGAGGTCGAGCGCTCCCGGTGCTTTGCTAGAGGCAATAGTGCCCATGTTCCAAGTGACTGGCCGCCCTGAATCAAGGTCGGTTGTGCCGATCAGCAGGATTCGTCCTTTGGCGTATTCCGACGCAATCGCCGCAAGAATCTCCGCAGTGACGTACTTTGTAATGAGCCGCGACAGTGGCTTGCTGTCCGCTATACCGTCGCTAGCAAGACGGGTTAGCACGTTTCGCGAATGAAAAACGTCTTTTGGACCGATGGCGTTGGCGATATACCTGATGACGTCGTCGTACTCGGATCCCAGGTAAGCGAACGGGGCGACCAGGGCGCCCGCGCTAATGCCCGTGACGACCTTGAACATGGGGCGAGTCCCATGTGTGGTCCACCCCGTAATGAGTCCCGCTGCGAAGGTGCCTGCGTCACCGCCTCCCGAAACTGCCAACATACTTGCCAGCGGCAGGATGTTGTTCGGTTTCCCAGCCCTGGCGAGAGCCTCGCTCTCGCGTTTGTTGCCCTCAATTGCATCCTGAATGAACAGAGTCAGGTCGTGGTCCAACCAGTAGCGAGCATTGGGAATGCCTGGGATGACCGCTTTTTCCGTTAACGTTTGCGGCACAGCGTCACGGCGTGGCAAGCCCCCTTGCAGGAACATGTTCAGAGTTGAGGCGCGAGGTCTGAGCGGGAATGGTTTCAAAACGCCTCCTCCGGCCCCTGCAGTCGACAGCAAGCGCGCTCGTCGTACCCGAGAAAGTCCTTACCCATGGTGCCCGAGATGACTACACGCCAGCCGATTGCGATACGTCATTCGAACGCCAGGTAGCTCATTTTGCGCTCCTTTACATGATAAAAAAACTCATTGGCCGCGTGCTCCAGGTTCTATGTGAAAGCCTTTGAAGTCTCCAGGTTAAGGGGCAGAACGTGATATTCAAGACGGGTCACATCTCAAAAGGAACAGTGTTTGCACAAAATTTTCGGAGTTTCTCTGACGAGTTTCTCCATCAACTTCCGACCCAAAGCCGTCTATCACCAAACGACACAATCAACCCAGGCAGGCGAGCGATCACTCAAGCTCTACATTCCTCATAGGAATGCAGGGCATAAAATTAATGAATTTTTATTATCGCGGTGCGTGGCGTAGCTTGATTTGAGGACATGGAGAATCGCCTTGAAATCATCGCCTCTGAACGCAGCTGAAAAATTTGATACCTCTCGGGCCAATGAGTACGGACGACAGAGCCGTATCGCATTAGCAGGCTATGACGCCTGCCACGATCTTGCGGCGTGCATGCTGGCGGCAAGCCTCGGTGACGCAAGCTCGGCGAGAATACTGGTCGTTGGCGCTGGCGGTACGGCCCAGGAGATTATTGCGATGGCGGCGTTGGAGCCTGGTTGGCGCTTCACTGCCGTCGATCCCTCTGAGCCGATGCTGGAGGCCGCGATGCAGCAGCTAGAGGCAAACAACTTGCTTGAGAGAACGGACGTGCATCTTGGTCAGGTTGACGACCTGCCAGCGGACGCGTCATACGACGCGGCGACGCTGATCGGTGTACTCCATCATCTCGCTGGAGACGACGCCAAGCGACAACTTCTACGTTCCATTCGAACTCATCTAATGCCGGGTGCGCCATTGATTGTCGCGGGCAATCAATATGCCTATGCCAGTCAACCATTGTTGCTGGCTGCCTGGGGGCAACGGTGGCGACAGCAGGGAGCCAGCCCGGATGAAGTGAAGGTCAAGCTTGGGAAAATCCTTCAAGGCGCTGACCCTCCACACTCCGAGGCGGCGGTTCAAAAACTGCTGCATGACTCGGGATTCGGAGACGCTACCCGTTTCTTCAGCAGCCTTTTCTGGGGCGCTTGGGTGACGTGTAAAACTGTCTGAATGGAACCGATTGTCAGCTATTGGCCGTTATCTATCTGATGCAAAAGCCAGTTATCCCTGGCAACGCAGCGGCCCGATGCGCTCGGCTATCGGTCCAGCAGAGGTGCCAGCAGTGCACACATGCCGCGCCAGTGCGAACCTTCCCAGTAAATCCGTTGGCAGGCGTCGCAGCGCAGGAAGCGCGAATAGAGGGCGCCAACGCGCGGCGGCACCTGCGGCCGGGCCAGTTCCGGGCTGATCTCGTGCAGCGGCAGGTTGCAATGCAGGCACAGGCTGAATGGCCGCGCACTACGCGCCAGGTCGAGGCGCTCGTACAATTCGCGCAGCTGCAGCGACGGTTTCAAGGCATGCACGTAACAGCCGTGGCTGATGATCCGCCGCTTGAGCAGTTCGCGGTCGCGGGTTAGCACGATGCGTCCTTGCTGCGCAGCGATCTCGGCGATCTCGCCATCCTCGAAGCCATTGTCGTAGAGCGTGTCGAAGCCGCTCATGCGCAGCAGGCTGGCCAGCCCGCCAAGGTGCGCATCAGCGACGAAGCGCAGCACCCGTAAAGGTTGTGCACGAACCTTGAGCAGCGGGCTGATGTCCAGCGCTTCGAACTTGGGATACACCGCCAGCCGGTCACCGTCGAAGATCACCCGCTCGAGGCCCACCGACTCGCCGTTGAGCAGCACCAGCTCGACCTCGGTGTGCGGTATCCCGAGCGCCTCGATCATGTGCTTGACCGTCGCCCCTCGCGCGCACTCGCAGGTAAAGGACTGCCGCCGCCGTTCGGCCGGCAGGAAATCGTTGAGCTCCTCGTAGAAGCGGAAGGTTGCACGGGTCATGCTGAACAGTATGGCAGGGCTGCAGGGTGGGCGAGTCCAGTCCGGAGATCTTCTTCGGCAGGCCCCATCCACCCACCGTTCGTCCGCCAGGTTCGGTAACCCTTATTGACAGAAAAATGCATCAGGAGAATACTCGCCCCATATTCATATATATGACTAGATAACAAGGTGAATAAAGTCTATGAATTCCCTGTCCAGTGATGTCCGCCTACCGCTTTATCAACGCCTGCGTGATCAGTTGGCTGAACAGATTGCTAACAATCGCTGGCGTCCGGGGGAGGCCATTCCCACTGAAGCTGCGCTTTCAGCGGAGTACAAACTGTCCACTGGCACCGTGCGCAAAGCGGTCGACGCACTGGTCAACGAGGGCGTTCTGGAGCGTCAGCAAGGTCGAGGCACCTTCGTTCGTCGGCCTCAGTTTCAATCTTCGCTTTTCCGATTCTTCCGCTTCCAGACCGCTGCGGGTGAACGCCAGGTACCGGAGAGTCGCATCCTGTCTATTGAGCCGGTGGCCGCACCTTCGGCGGTGGCCCATGCGTTAGGGCTGCCAATCGACTCTCCGGTTATTCGCATTGTCCGCGTTCGTCTTCTGGATGTTCAGCCGGTACTTGCCGAAGAAATCTGGCTGCCTCGCAGCCGGTTTCAGCCGCTACTGGAGATTGACCTGAATCGAAAAGGGCCATTGCTTTACCCGATTTACGAAGAAGTCTGCGGTCAGGTCGTCGCCTCTGCCGAAGAAACACTCACCGCCGAGTCTGTAAATGACGTGCATGCGCGATTATTGAAAATACCGATCAACAGTCCCGTGGTGGTGATCGAGCGTCTGGCGCGTGACTACGCCGGTGCGCCTCTGGAGTGGCGGCGCTCCCGTGGGCATGCCGAGCATTTCCGTTACAGCGTGGACATTCGCTAGCGCATTGCCTGAATAGCGGATCGCTCACCGGCGAATCGATCGCTGCCGGATTCATCGTTTTGTTTGCCATGACTGGCCTCGTAGCGGCGCGGTTCGCTCTCGGCTGCCTCAT
>Ga0207087_1124_pt1 | contig 17119 bp, 18 predicted proteins | sample Alteio_BWMinHeat_51_FD_153544 | JGI IMG/M metagenome (GOLD analysis project Ga0207087, IMG submission 153544) | Enriched cells from forest soil in Barre Woods Harvard Forest LTER site, Petersham, Massachusetts, United States -... | ecosystem: Environmental > Terrestrial > Soil > Temperate forest >... | reverse complement strand
CACGCCGTCGAGGCCAGTCCCCACCCGGAGCAGGCCCTGCACAGCGCCGAAATCCTCGGTCGCCTCGCTCCAAACTCGGGCCACATGGTTCACATGCCCGGCCACATTTTTTATCGCACCGGCGATTACGCCCGCGCGAAAGAATCCTTTGCTGCCTCCATGCAAGCCGATGAGCAATACATGCAGTCGCAACACGTCCAGGTCGATGACGACTGGAACTATGTCCACAACCTCATGTACGCCATCGCCAACCTGCTGGAAGCTGGCCAATTGAACGAAGCAACCGCTCTCTCCGCCAAGGCCAGAGCCGCACGCGGTGAACTTGAAAACACGCTGTACCCTTGGTCGCCGCGCGATGCCATCTCCCGCCTCGATCCCCGTCTCCCTGTCGCCCTCCGTGCCGCCGATTGGACCACAACTCTCGCCCTTCTGAAGTCCAGCGATCCCCCCGCGTCCCTTCCGAATCTCCAGTTTCTCGCGCGCCAGCTAACTCAATTCGCTCTCGGCATGCAGGCCCTCGATTCGCATGACCTGTCTCGAGCAGAAACAGCCTCAGCCCAGTTCGATGCCGAGCTCTGGAGAATTTCTCAGCGCCTCAAAGACGAAGAGGACGCCAAGTCCAAAGAAAAAGACGAAAGATCGCCGGACGCGACAGCCCCAAAACTTCAATTGATGCCGGACGCGTGGCCACAGCCGCTGGTGAGCAACCTATCGATCATGTCTCTGGAGCTACGCGCCGGCCTGCTCATGGCCAGGAAGCAGAACCCCGAAGCCAAAAAGCTCTACGCTCAAGCCGCCCAAGAAGAAAAAGCACTCGGGTATCACGAACCTCCCGCTTACGTTCGGCCCGTCGGAGAAACCGAAGCAGCGGCGTTCCTCGCCGCCGCGGATTGGACCGCAGCAAGGGCCGCCTACAAAGAAACTCTCGTCGACCGCCCCCGCTCCGGCTTCCCGCTCTACGGCATCGCAATGGCCAGTGAACAAGCGGGCGACACCACCGCAGCCGCGGCCGAGTACACAGACTTCCTGGCAGCCTGGAAATCCGCCGACTCCAATCTTGCGCAAGTAACTCATGCCCGCGACTACCTCGCCTCTCATAAGGCAATCGCAGCCAACAAATAACCCGACGTTCTCACGAGAATCTCGCCTGTCGGCAGGCCCATATCGGGCCCTCCTGCCAGTTTGTCGAGGACTATTCGACGCGAGGTTTGGACCAGAACTCGGCAGAAGTCACCACCGGCACAATTTCAAACTCGACCAAATCCTCCCAACGGCCAACCCAATCCGCCAGTAACTCCACACGATCCGTTTCCATAATCTGAAAGCAACGCCCGCCCACTCGATCCACCCAGCTAGCGTGGTAGACAACGCCAACAGGCAACATCCGTCCGTGGCGTTCGAAGCGCTCGCCAATCAGCTTAGCGTCGCGGTCTTTGAAACGCTCCATCACCATGAACAGCATGCGCCCGAGTCTAACTGATCCATCCCTTGCAGCAAACCAGTCCCGTCCAGGCAATCCGTCAAATTTGACGCACCGCGCATTTCGCGAGACGATAAAAGTTTTGGTGAAGGGCAAAATTGGATCTAGGGCTTCAAGGCCGCGTAGCCATCGTCGCGGCCGCAAGCAAAGGACTTGGCCGTGCCGTCGCCGAGGAGCTCGCGCGCGAAGGTGCCCACGTCGCCATTTGCGCCCGCGGCGCTTCCGAGCTAGAGCAAGCCGCTACGCACATCCAAAAATCCACTGGCCGCGACGTCTTCCATCAATCGGTTGACGTCACAAACCCCGCCGCCATCTTTCACTTCGTCGCCGCCGTCGCCGAGCGATTCGGCCGTCTAGACATTTGCGTTACCAATTCTGGTGGCCCACCGTCTAAAATGTTTGCGGACACAAATCCGGAAGACTGGCGCTCGGCCGTCGATCTCCTGCTGATGAGCACCGTCTTCTTCGCCAAGGAAACACTGCCGCGCATGCAAAAGAATAAGTGGGGACGGTTCATCACCATCACGTCCTCCGCCGTAAAACAACCCGTTGACGGTCTGCTCCTTTCTAACTCTATTCGCGCCGCTGTCACCGGCCTCGCCCGCACTCTTGCAAATGAATATGCCGCGTACGGCATCACCGTCAACAACGTCTGCCCCGGCTACACGCGCACCGCGCGTCTCGACAATCTCGCCGCAACCATTTCCGCGCGCACAGGCTGTCCATCCGACACGGTCTTCGCCGATTGGACGCGCCAAATCCCCGCTGGGCGCATTGGTACGCCTCAAGAATTCGCAGCCGTCGTCGCGTTCCTTGTTTCAGAGCGTGCCAGCTACATAAACGGCGCCTCCATCGCGGTCGATGGCGGCATGGTCAGGAGCCTGCTCTAACGCAAATGACACTTTCCCTGCGCCGCTTGCAGCTATCCACACTTCCGGAAAATTATGCGATTGTCGGCCTGTCGCGAGGTGCTCAGCTTCCCGCTTGGGCCACGCAAGGCTCTTTCTTCTCCGTCACCCGCACCAGCGATGAACTCTCCATCATCGTCGAAGAATCCCGCGTTCCGGCCGGTCTTCAGTTTCAAGGCGGCTGGCGCGTCATCAAAGTTCACGGCCCATTTATGTTATCGGAGGTCGGCGTGCTCGCGTCTCTGGTTGGGCCTCTTGCTGCCGCAAGAGTCAGTGTCCTGACCATCGCCACCTTCGACACCGATTACCTGCTGGTGGCCGCCGAAAATCTCGCCCAAACCGTCTCCGCGCTCGAACGGGCAGGACACTCTTTCAAGAGGAGCCAATCCCAATGAACATCGCACCATTCGCAAGTCTCGCTCGTGCACGGTGTCGCCTCGCAACCTTCGCGGTTGCCGCTTTGCTCGCGATTCTTTTCGTCGCACTACAGCTGGGGGCCGACGAGCCCTACGCCCGGAGCCGCGACTACGACCTGCAACACTCCCGCATCGCGCTGCGCTTCGATCTCGATCAGAAAAAAGTCATGGGCGACGTCACACACACGCTCACGATCCTCCACGACTCCACCTCGAAAATCGTTTTTGACTCCGCCGGCCTCACCATCCACAGCGCTACACTAAATAAATCCGCCGCGAAATTCGAAACCAAAGACGACAAGCTTATTATCCCGCTCACCACCGCCGCCCACGCCGGCGAAAAATTCGATATCAGCATTCGCTACGAGGCCAAACCCACGAAGGGCCTCTACTTCATCCTTCCCGACAAGGATTACCCCGACCGTCCCAAGCAAGTCTGGACCCAGGGCGAGTCCGAGGACACGCGCTACTACCTTCCGACCTACGACTATCCCAATGACCGCCTCACCACCGAAACCATCCTCACGGTCCCCTCCTCCTGGATCACAGTTGCCAACGGTAAGCTCATCAACGTCTCCGACGCTGCCAACGGTATGAAGACGTGGACCTGGAAAGAATCCGTACCGAGCTCCACATATCTCTTCACGGTTGTCGCCGGCGAATTCGAGGAAGTAAAAGATTCCTGGCGCGGCATCCCCGTCACCTACTACGCCCCCAGAGGCCGCGGCGACCGCCTCTCCATCAACTACTCCCGCACTCCCCAGATGATCGAACTCTTCAGCACAAAACTCGGCGTCAACTACCCCTGGGAAAAGTACGCGCAATCCATGGTCGATGACTTCGTCGCCGGCGGCATGGAAAACTCCAGCGCCACGACAAACACTAGCAATTCGCTCCAGCATCCGGAACTGGCCTCCGAATTCATCACCGGCGAAGACGGGCTCATCTCCCATGAACTCGGCCACCAATGGTTCGGAGATTTAGTCACCTGCAAAGACTGGGGCGACATCTGGCTGAACGAAGGCTTCGCCACTTTCATGGAGTTCGTCTGGACGGAATCTCACTTCGGCAAAGATCAAGCCGCCTACGAAAGGTGGCAAAGCGCTCACCAATGGTTCGAAGAAGCCAATCTCTACAGCAAGCCTATTGTCCGCCACGACTTCAACGATTCCGGCGAATTTGACGGCAATGCCTACACCAAAGGCGGCTGGGTTCTCTACATGCTTCGCCACCAACTCGGTGAAGACGCTTTCTACCACGGCCTCAAGCACTACCTCGAAGTAAATCGCGGCAAAAACGTAGTTACCGCCGATCTCGCGAAAGCCATGGAAGAAGCCACGCACACCAACGTCGACCAGTTCTTCAGCCAATGGCTGTACGGCGCCGGCGCTCCCAAATTCGACCTGAGCTATAGATATGACGACGCGAAGCATGAGGTCGCGCTAACGGTTAAGCAAACGCAAAGAGTAGAAGGCCGCGTCGGCCTCTTCCACATTCCCACGGAAGTCGAAATCACCACGGCCTCCGGACCAAAACTTTTTCCTATTACGGTATCCCAAGACAAGGACACCGCGATCTTCACATTTCGAGCGGATTTCGCTCCGCTGATGGTCCTCTTCGACAAAGGCGGGCACGTCCTCAAATCCACCGAATTCCACAAAGAAAAAAGGGAGTGGCTCTACCAGTTAAAGAACGCCACCGATCTCGCCGACCGCGCCGACGCCATCACCGGTCTGGCGAAGCTAAAAGGCGATGACGAAGTCGTCGCCGCGCTCAACAACGCGCTTCTCAACGACAAAGCCTGGGGCATCCGCGCCAACGCCGCAGATGCTCTAGGCCAACTCGGCGGCTCCACAGCCTCCAAGCAACTCCTCGATGCGCTCAACACCGCGAAAGAACCTTGGGTCCGCAATCGCATCGTCTCCTCTCTGGCAAATTTCAAAGATGCCCCTGCCATCGTTGCCAAGCTGAACTCCATTGCCGGCGATGACAGCTCCTATCGCGCCCGGGCCGCCGCCCTTCAAGCCCTAGGCCGCCTAAAGGCCCCCAACGCACTTGCCACTCTCGAAGCCGCTGCCGCTGCCGATTCTCCCGATGGCTTCCTTCGCAACGCGGCGCTCCGTTCCATGGGCCCTCTCGGTGACGACAAAGCCGTCCCTCTCCTCCTCCAATGGTCCTCCCCAGGCAAGCCCATCGACTCACGCAACGCCGCGATCTCCAGTCTCGCCCACCTCCAAAAAGACAACAAAGACATCACCAATCAAATCGCGTCCTATCTTAGCGAGCCGCACTTTCCTATTCGCATGGCCAGCATCTTCGCGCTCGGCGCACGCGGAGACGCGAGCGCCATTCCCGCTCTAGAGGCGCTGCTGAAGAGCGACGACCTCAGCATCGAAATGGCTCCGATGATCAAGAGACAGATCGCCAGCCTGAACGCCCCCGCTGGCGAGAAGCGCCACCCTGGCGGCGAAGCTTCCGCCGAGGACCAAGAGTCCGAAGCCTCTCCCTCCCCAGCAACAAACGAACAGGGCGCCGTAGCCAAACGCCTCGACCGCCTAGAACACCTGATGCAAGAAATGGCCGACCGCCTAAAAACGATCGAAACGCGCCTCCCGCCCCCAAAACAGTAAGAGTCCGCAATCCAAGAGCACGACGAGCCCCGGCAAATACCAGGGCTCGTGTCCTTTTTCCAAACAGCAGAGTTTGCTCCAACCACTCAATTCTGCGTGTTCTCTGTGTCTCCTCGCCTCGCTGCCTTAAATCTTTTTCTTAGGGTTTTTTCTCTTCCGCCTCGGCTAACAGAATCCTCAAATCCCGCAAATTATTCCCCGTCGGCCCGGTAACAATCGTATCCCCCAACCTCGCAAAATAACCATACGAGTCACTCTCCCGAAACATATATCTCGCATTCAAACCAATCGCCTGCCCGCGCTCCAAAGTCTCCCCATCCGCTACCGCCCCCGCCGCCGGACTATTCCCATCCACACCATCCGTCCCCGCGCTCAGCACGGTAATTTTCTTCCCCGCAATCTTCTTCACACAAGCCAAGACAAACGCGGCATTCCGCCCGCCGATCCCTTTCCCCTTCACCGGCGAGCTCACTTCGCCATCCGCAATCACCGCCACCCGCTGACCAGGATTCGCCCGACGCACGTCCTCGAGCTGCCCCAACAAATATTCCACCGCCTTCTCCACCGGCCAATCGTCCGTCGTGTTGTCGCAACAGGCCACAAATCCCTTCGCCTCCGTAGCGTGATGAGCCGGATGAAACAAATCATCCAACCCGAGCAGCAAAGAAAAATGCGCGTTACGAAACGCAGCGTGATCCTCCTTTGGCGTCTCCGGCATCTGCCCCTCATCGATCCACCGCAAAAGCGCAGCCGGCAACTTCTCCCTCAACGAAAACTCGTCAATCACGCGTCGCACATCGTCGATGGTCGTTGGGTCCGGCAGCGTTGGCCCGGAAGCTAGCGCCGATTCCTTTCCAACAGGCACATCGCTCACGGCCAAGGTAATCTTCATCGCGCCCCCAGCGGCCACCGCCAATCTTCCCCCCTTCACCGCTGAAACATGCTTCCGGACGGTATTCATTGCCTCGATCGGCGCGCCACACGTCACCAGCGCGCGATGTAGCTGCCGGACATCTTCGAGTTTCTGCGCAGAATCCAACGGCAACTCCACCAGCGCCGACCCTCCACCCGACAACAAAAAAAACACAACCGTCTTCTCGTCGCACTCTTTGAGCAAAGCAAGAATCGCCTCCGCGGCCTTCCAGCTCTGTCCATCCGGCGTCGGGTGTCCCCCGACGAAGTACTCAATCCCCTCCACGGCATACAGCGGAGGCGTCGGCGCCGAAACCAATCCCTTAAACGCAAACTCCGCGCCTAACAAACTCGCGAATCCCTCCACCATCGCATGCGCCGCTTTCCCAATCCCGACAACTCGCACGCTCCTAAACGCCCGCAAATCCAGCGTTGCGCCGTCGAAACACAACACCGTCCCCTCGCGCCGCAGTTTCCTCGGCATGGCGAGCGGAATATCGATCGCCGAAATGGTCTCCTGGAAAATCCGGCGGGCAAGTAGCTTCAGTTCCGCCATAGAGCCGCCCGCACTTTTTATTTCGCCTGCAAAACTTCTGGATTCAACACATTCGGAGGCCGCTGGCCCTTGAACAGAGCAACCACATTCTCCGCCGCCATGCACGCCATCTTTGTGCGCGTTTCAATCGACGCCGACGCGATGTGCGGCGCCAGCACCACGTTCGGCCTTTTCAACCCCGGATGAATGAACGGCTCGTTCTCAAACACATCCAGCGCCGCTCCCGCAATCTTTCTGCCTTCCAACGCATGCACAAGCGCCGCTTCATCCACTACAGCCCCACGCGACGTATTGATGAGGTACGCAGTAGGCTTCATACTGTAAAACCTCGCCGCATCAAACAACCCGCGCGTCTCCGGTAACAGCGGCACATGCACGCTCACAAAGTCTGACTCAGCCAGCAAACTCGCCATCCCGCGATATTCCACGTTCAAATCTTTCTCTATCGCCTCCGGAGCCCGCACGGCATCCGCATAAATCACTTTCATGTGAAAACCAATCGCCCGTCTCGCCATTGCTTTCCCGATCCGTCCAAATCCCACGATCCCGAGCGTCTTCCCCCACACATCCGTCCCCACCAGTTGATCCAAATCCCACCCAGTCCAATTCCCAGACCGCGCCAGCGTATCTCCTTCGACCAACCGCCTCCCAACGGCCATCAGCAAAGTCCACGCAAAATCCGCCGTCGTCTCATCCAGTACTCCCGGCGTATTCGTCGCCACCACTCCGCGCTTCGTGCAAGCCGCCACATCAATATTGTCGAATCCCACCGCCACATTCGCTGCAATCCGCAACTTCGGCGCTGCGTTGAGCAGTTCGAGATTCACTTTTTCCGTCAGCAGGCACACCAATCCTTCTTTATCCTTAATCCTGGAGAACAATTCCTCTTTCGAAATCCGTTCCGGTTTCGTCCAATACTCCGCCTCGCACCCCGCGTTCAAAATCTCCTGCGCCGCGGGAAACAGCGGCCGCGTAGCCAGCACCTTCGGTTTCGCCATCGTTCGCCTCGTCCGGCTTTCACCAGTTTTTGGGAAAATTACACTAACACACTCCGCCGCCGTCCACGTATAAGGCCACTCGGCTATTCCAGCACGCCTTACATCGGCACGATTGGCGTCTGCTTCTGTGCCCTAACTTGACAACGGGATTAGCACTTCCGCGGGGAACAACTTGAGGCCGTACCCCAGGCGCCGCTCACTGCCTTTCTTCTGGACCAAATCCCTGCGCCGCACCCACCCTCATAGGATAAACCTCAAACGTATTCAACCCACCGCGCACGGTTGGGTCATTCTCCAAAACCTCCCGCACCTCCGACTCATCCGCCGGCGCAAACACCGCCATCCCAAACGCCCCCGCCGGCGCCATAACCGGCCCGTAAAGCAACACCTTGCCCGCCGCAAACGTTTCCTGCGTATACCGCACATGCTCCTGCATCAACAACCTCTCCTCCGCAGTCATATCCATCGGAAACGTAGCCCGCGGCGGAATCAATCTCACAAAAAAATGTTGTTTGCTCATAGGCCCGCATCATAACACGTCGAAATTCTATCCACGCCACACGCACCACGAGTCGCGACTGCTTTCGAGCCGCCACACTCCGCTGCGGAGCGATGCGAGCTGGTCCCAAGCCGGTTCTCAGAGTCCATCGAAACGAAAGCGCAGCTGGCCGCCGAGGGGATACCGCGATCGAATCTCACGCTTCTCCGATCAAATACCGACAGCCCATCGGCCCCATCTTTGCCGAATGCACGGTCCCGGCCGGAACGTCGCAGCGACCTCCCGCTCGATACGTGTCCGTCCGGCCGTCTATGGTCAGTGTCATCTCGCCGCTCAATATGATGTGCGCAGTCTCCGTGTCATGCGTATGCTCAGGATAAAACGCGTTTGGCCCATCCTGCCAAACATAGGCATGGCCAAATCCCTCGCGCTCCAATTGTTGCGCCAACTTTCCCTCGTCCAAACCCGCGTCCCACCTTTCGTGGAGGCTCGGTGCCGCCCCTTCCTTCAACCCTTTACCTCATCATCGAAGCTGCGTCTTTAACTCTTCTCCCTCCAAACACGGTTACGCCCCTTCCGCACTGATGGGGGCAGATGCGGAAAGGGCGTACCGTCTTCAGGAGAGAAGCTCGTCGTTCGGTGTGTACTAGCTCCAGCGTGAACCGCCGGCGCTAGGCTTCGCTTGTTAGTCGATCGGCGGTGCCGCCATGGTTGCCCGGCCTGCGGGACCGCCGAGGCCTCGCCCGCCGGTCTGTACGGTGTATTCGGCCGGCACGGTGAACAATGTCGCCGCCGGCTCAGTCCTCTGAACATTGGTCACCGTGTAGGTCGTAGTCCCAAACCGTGGATCGGTTCGCGTGCTCTTCAAAACAATCTGCAGATCCGCCGAATACCACCGTTCGGAAACCACCTGGAGCGCCTTCTCATTTCCAATCTGCCCCGCAGGAATGATATGCGTAGTCCGAGTACCTTCCGCCACTATGCCATTAATCGTCTGCGTTCCCAGCGACTCTTTCTTCAGCAAACCGGCGGCCTCATCCTGCTGCATCCGCTCCTGCATCTTCCCCTCAAACGCCGGAGCCGACTTTGCGTCCGCGCCGCTTCCGCCGTGGGTATGAAGGGCCATCTTGTGCGCCACCTTTTGCTCGTCGTCCAGCATGATGCGTACGCCAGCCACAGGATCGGAAATCATCACCATCTTCTTCGCCCCCCCCGACGCCGTCAGGGGCCCAAACCCAGTAAAGGTGGCCTCGTGCCGCGACCTTCCCTGGCTGTCCCGATACATCGACACCTGCGACGTCCGGCGCAGCACTGATCCATCCTGCAGCGTCGACGTAGTCTCCGACATAGCGGTGGCAGAGAATGGCGCGCCCTTGACCACCTTTCCTCCATGCATGCCTTCAAAGCCCATCAATTCCATCGGGGCTCCAAAGGGCGGCCCATCCAGACCGTGTCTCTGCGCTTGCACCGCTGCCGCGCTCAACACCAGCGCTCCACTCAATACCAAACACATCTTTATCTTGGGACGCATTCTTGTTTCTCCTCTTCTCTCCCAAACCGCTGCTTCATTCGCCGCGGCAAACTGGTTTCAGTTTTCTTCCTGCGCCAGCCGCACCGCTTGCGGCAGCCCATCGTTTCCAACCAGCAAATCCACTTGGATCCACTCGCCCGCGCGCTCTTCGTTCACCGGCAATCCCAGCGCCCCAAGCGAGCCGCGCTGCATTCGCACGTGGAAGATCGAGGCGTCTTCCGTCTCCTCCAGAGTGGTTCCCGGCAGCGGCGTAAAGTCTCCCGAATCATCTGCACTCGCAAGCCCAGCGGAAGTATTGCCCAATGCCTGGCTCTGGCCGTTGCCCGCTACCAGCGCGTTCTGCGCCGCGATTTTCTCTTTTGCAGCTTCCACAAGCCGCGCTTGGTGCCAATTCCACGAACTTATCGCGCCTACAAGAATTGCTGCTGCAGCCAAGGCCCAGACCGTCACGACCACCGCGCGCCGCGCCACCATCGTGCGATGCCGTGTGCGAAACTCTTGCCGCAGCCGCATCTCCACACGCGCCGGCGCACGGGCCTCCAAAGTCTCTTCGCCCAGCGCCCGCAACTGTTCTCTCGCTGCCTGCCAGGACTCCTGCAACGCCGCGCAGCGCGGGCAATGGCCGAGGTGCGCCACCGCTGCTGCCCTTTCAAGCGAGTCCGCGGCTGCATCGCGGTCCAGGTCCAGTACAATCGCTTCCACTTGTTCGCAGGTCATTGCGTTTTGTCCAAATGATTCCAAAGTTCGTTCACCTCGCCGCCTTCATGCGGCGTGGCACACTCCGCAGCATCTCCAGCTTCGCCAGCAGCAGGGCCCTCCCGCGGTGCAACCGCGAACGTATCGTCCCAATCGGACAGCCCGACATTTGCGCTGCTTCTTCATAACTCATCTCTTCCAGTTCGCACATCACCACGGCCTCGCGAAACTCTGCCGGCAGATCCAGCACTGCCGCTCTCACTTGGAGCATGCGCTCCCGTTTTTCCACCCACATCGCCGGCGTAAAAGTGTCCTTCAAAACGACTCCTGCACCGGTTCCGTCCTCGTTCTTCTCTTCCAGTGGAATTTCTCTTGGCGCTCGCTCCAGATGTTTCATCACGCGGTTGCGCGCAATCCCAAACAGCAGCGCGCCCACCGATCCCCGTTCCGGGTCGTACTTTTGCGGCGCCCGGATCAGAGTCATGAACACATCCTGCACAATTTCTTCCGCTCCCCAAGCGCTTCCCGTCATCCTCAACGCAAACCGGTACAACGCACCCTGATGCCGCCGGTAGAGAAGCGCAAACGCCTCCTCGTCACCCTTCGCGGCACGCCGGAAAAGCAGGTCGTCTCTATCTTGCTCTGCGATCCTCGTCTCTCCTGCTACGGCGTCTCACCTTGTCCGAGGTGCGTCTTCTGCCTTCACGCTTATTTCCCGCTGCGGCCACAAAAAGTTCCCATGGGCCGCCGCGCGTGACACCTTCCGTGTTGGTAAGCTTTGGTTTCACAATGGATTAGACGTGCGCGGGGATTGGCGCGTGTCGCCCAGGGTACGCCGAACAGCCGTCGGGCTCAATTAGGAACGAAAGGAGCAAATCCGGTGCACGTTAGCGAAAGGTTCGCGATTCCGGAAACTAGTCACAACAACTAGGAGTTCTCTTTAGGTCTGAACATGCGTGCCGCAACGCGCGCCACCATGCGCCGGGATACCAGCCTCTGTCCGAGCATGCCCAGATAATTTCCCAGCCCGGAAATTACATAACTCTTGCCGGCTGCCAGCGCGCGCAATCCCGTTTGCGCCACTTTCTCCGCGGTCGCTCGATTTGCTCTCGTCGCGGCGATATGCGACTGTCCGGCGACTTCCGCGAATTCCGACTCCGTCGAGCCGGGACACAGAGCGCAGACGCGCACGCCGTACGGTTTCATTTCTTCCGCCAAACCTTCGGCAAAGAGCAGGTCGAAGGCTTTTGTCGCGGCGTATGTCGAAAGGTAGGGCACGCTTTGAAACGAAGCAGTCGACGCAACAATTAGCACGTCGCCGTGGCGCCGCGCCACCATTTCCGGCAGATAGAGCCGCGTCAAATGGACGACGGCGGCGCAATTCACCTGCACCATTTCCGTCAGCTTGCGGTTCTCGACCGTTTGAAATTCGCCGTAAGCGCCAAAACCGGCATTGTTGATCAGCAGCTCGACTTCAATTCCTTGTTCCTTTGTAAATTGAAATATTTTTTCCGGCGCGTCTGCTTGCGTCAGGTCTGCCACGAATATTTTCGTTTGGATTTTGTGCGCAGTTTCAACTTTTTGCGCCAGTTCTTCTAATCGCTCCCGCCGCCGCGCAGTCAAAGCCAGATTTGTCCCGCCGTGAGCCAGTTCCTCGGCCAGCGCGGCCCCAATTCCCGCGCTGGCTCCTGTCACCAGCGCCCATTTTCCAGACCAGGGAGTCATCGCATGCCTCGTATGAAGAGACTTTCAGCGTATCACGGTGTTGTAGATGAATTGTTCTTTCGAAAGAATCCCAGCCAGACTGGCGGTTCAGCTGTTTATCCCGCTGCCCGCGATATCTGGGGCAATCCCGCATCTTCCGCTGCCACGCGGCCAATCACTGACCAATCTTTGTCCTGATTTCCGCGCGCCATCGCGGTAATAAAGCGGTCGCGCACCACGCTCGCGATAGGCATCGGGACGCTGGCAGCTTCCGCAGCCTGGAGTATCAGTCGCACATCCTTCAATCCGAGCGGCAGCGCGAAGCCCGCCGGCTCATGCTTTCCCTGCACGATCAACTCGCCGTAGGTCTTGTACACCGGCGCGTTGAACAGCGTAGCCGTTAAGAATTCCATGAGTGCGCCCGCATCCACGCCGGATTTTCGAGCAAACGCTAGCGCCTCCGAGAGCGATTCAAGCACTGTGGCGATGAGAAAATTTCCCGAGAGCTTTACAACGTTGGCCATCGAGGGGCGCTCCCCCACCACGAACAGCTTCGGCCCCATAGCTTCAAAAAATGGCTTGCATTGTTGAACGAGCGATTCCGCGCCACCGACCACCACGGCAAGTCGCCCGGCTTCCGCTGCGTCGGGACGCCCAAACACCGGCGCCGCCAAATAGCCTTGGCCGGCTTTAGCATGCGCCGCGGCTAACTTGTCGCTTAGGGCCACGCTGATCGTGCTGAGCGAAACATGCACGCCGCCGCGTGGCAACGACGCCAGAATTCCGCCATCGCCGAACACAAAACTGTCCAGCGCCGCGTCATCCGCAAGCATTGTGAACACCACTCCGCCAAGGCACGCTTCGGCCGCGGAAGCCGCCACAATCGCGCCATCCGCGCGCAGCGCCTCTGCCCGCGCCCTTGTGCGGTTGTAAACCGTGACGCGGTGCCCGGCGCGCAGCAAAGTCTTCGCGATCCCCGAACCCATTTTTCCGAGACCAATCAGTCCAGCATCCATGGCAAACACCTCCACGTTCCAATCTTTCCAACGCCATACTCAGATCACGGCGAGCGAATGACACGGTTGCACAACAGCGCTCACCACGCAACGTTGACTTCTAGGTCGTTTCGTTTGATTCGGCAGCGTCCTTCGCGGGTGCATTCTTTGAGGTCCGCCAGACCACGCTGCGCACCCGATTGCCCTCGCGCTTGATGCGGTCCATGAGCCGCCTGGCCCAGACGAACTCCGCCGCCAGCAAGCCCAAGCCGAACAAGATCACCAACCATCCCGGCCCGGGCGTGACCAGCATCACTATGCCGATCAGCAACAGCGTGAAGCCGCCTGCGATGCGAGAGAAGCGGCGGACTTGTTCAACAGTGCGAAGCAGCATGAGACTTTCTGGAAAGAGTCCTCTGGAGGAAAAAGAGGAATAGTCACCAGTTTCTTCCATTCTAATTTTGAACCTTCATTTGGTCGCACGCAAGAGCGCCGAAATCCGGGTGTGTCCACTTATCTGGGGAGCCTTATGAAAAAGGCAACCGCGAGGTTGCTTTTTGTATCGCGCCAAGTTAATATGCAACTCGGAGGTTGCGTAAGATGAGTGACCGTATCGAAAAGCGGATCGAACTTGCGGCGCCAATTTCGCGTGTGTGGCGTGCGCTAACGGACTACCGCGAATTTGGGCAGTGGTTTGGCGTGAAACTGGATGGCCCCTTCGCAGCGGGGCAGGTTTCGCGTGGCCATATTACGCATCCCGGTTACGAGCACCTCAAATGGGAAGCCGTGGTGCAGAAAATGGAACTGGAGAGGCTCTTTTCCTTCACCTGGCATCCGTATGCCATCGATGCCAAAATCGATTACTCGGAGGAAACGCCCACGCTCGTCGAATTCCGGTTGGAGGGAACCGCGAGCGGCACACTGCTTCTGGTCACGGAGTCCGGGTTCGACAAGGTTCCCAGCCACCGCCGCTTCGATGCCTTCCGCATGAATGACGGCGGCTGGGCACAGCAACTGAAAAACATCGAGAAACATGTCGCACAAGCGTCCTAGGAGTATTGGCGTCAAACGCCAGGCTCGTGCCCCCGTATTTGCCGCCCTGGGCGACGCGACAAGGCTATCGCTGGTGGCCAAGCTCTCTGGCGGGCAGCCCTATTCGATCTCTCAGCTCACACGAGGTTCCCAGCTGACGCGGCAGGCGATCACAAAACATCTTCGAGTCCTCGAGAATGTGGGAATCGTGCATTGCCTCCGAACGGGCCGCGAGAGCCGATTTCAATTTGATCCGAAACCAATAGTAGAAATGACGAAATACCTTGATTTCGTTTCCAAGCAGTGGGATCAGGCACTATCCAGGCTAAAGTCGTTCGTCGAAGATTGAGTGCCCGAGTGGGATAAACAATTGAAGCCCACTTGAATCGAAGGGAGAAACTGTTCGTACAAGACGAGCATATGGCAGAGAGGGTGGTATGCTCACCTTGGCCCTGTAGCCATGCTGGCGTTTTCCATGATCTCGCCTGCTGCCTCTCTTTCAATCCTTTCGGGTAAATAGCACCAATTTCGGCCCCAAACAGACACCGGTGGCACCTAGCCCAGAAAACGACCTTTGCGCGCAGCGTGAGCCGCCCACCAGTGGACCACTCATACCCGGCCTCAGGCCGGCGCCCATCACAAACTGGACAGAATCCTTCTTCGATTGGACGGTCGGACCCAGCGGCGGACGTTTTTTCATCAAGCGAGGCACTGCCGCACAGTTCACATCGTGGGACGGGTGCGGGGAAGCGACGAGTTTCGCCATCCGGTAGGTGATGACAAGCGATGAGTTCACCGGTGGCGCAAGCGACGAGCGTCGCTCCGCAAGCGCCGTTTGGGCCCGCCGCGATCGAGAGTGCCGGAACCCGCATCACCTAATTCGGGTCCTGCAATTCGACCTTGTTGCTCCGATAGGGAGCGAAGCCGGCGCCCCAATCCACGCTGATGACTTGCATATCGAGACTCTCGCCATCGACTCGCACGATCAGGTAGTGATAGGGGTTCGAACCGCGATCCACTCCGGGCTTAACAAGATGCTCCAGCTTGACCTTGCTGGCTTCGTTCTGCTTCAAGTAGTCATCCAGGTTCGGCTCGCCGCTGTATGCGTAGATTGGTGCTCCGCCACCGCCAGAGACGACCAAATCCATCCGATGCGTCCCGCTGGTATCCGTGTGGTGCTCGACCCAATGTTCGAACAAATGCTCGTGTCCCGAAAACAACGCGCGGACGTGATTCGCGTTGAAGAGCGGCATGTAGCGTTCGCGGAGAATGGCCGTGGGCGGTTCGACAGTGGGGCCTCCGTGCGGCCCGGAAGAAAATGGAGCTTGGTGGCAGAAGACGATCACGTTGATATAACGCTTGCGATCCAAACCTTCGAGCTGGCTCTTCACCCACTGAAACTGCTTCTCATCGCCGGCAATGTTCGCATCGAAACCAAGCACGAACGTGTTGCCGTAGCCAAAGGAAAATGCCGGATAGCCCGATAGACGGCGTGGCGAACCATCGGGCGGAGTCAGTGCCGAAACCGCGTCCAGGTAATTTTTCAGTGCAGGTTGCCGCTGCGGGGCATCCACGGTCGTGGCGGAAGAAACATCATGGTTGCCCGGCGCTAAGAAATACGAAACACCACCTTCCGTAGTAAGCCGATTGATCAGCGGAACGAAGCTTACGTTCCACTCTTTGGCGATCTGTCCGTGCACTACGGCATCTCCGGATTGTAGAATGAATCGCACCGGGTAGTCCGTCGTCTGGAGCTTCTTGATCTGCGCCAGCATGGAATCCACGATCAACGAGTGCTCGTACTGAATGCCAACGCCGTCACGCCGGCCGCGGGTGTCCCCGTAAGCGATGAATGAGTACTTCGTCACTCCGGCCGACGCAGCCTCGGGCGGAAGCGGCGTGGTTGGCGGCGATATCGCTTTGACGCGTTCCTGTTCTTGACCTTCCCTGGGCCGGGCTTGTGTTGTCAGCAGAGCCGGGCTGACTAAAACCGTGGCCGCCACGAGCATTCGAAAGCTAAGCACGCCATCTCCTCTTGACCGGCTTCTTCGCGGTGGGATCCCGAGTCGCCGGGAAGTAGCATAAGGGACAGATATTACTCTCGTGTGAGAACAAGAGCGAAGAGTCCGAGGCTTCCTAGGTAGGGGGAGGGCTCTCGGCAATCCTTATCACCAGCGAACGGGCTACTCGCAGAAGCGCCTCGGTCTGGCTCGGCAGCATCACGCCTTTCCTTTCTGTTGCGTGGTCTTCCGACGGAGGCCCTCATGCTTACTAAAACCCTTTTCTCTCCTGTAGTGAAGCATGGCGTGTCGCAGCAGCCCATTCGCTTTGGTCTGGTAACCGCGGCCGTCGGCTTTGAGCCATGCGATGACGTCGGAATCTAGACGCAGTGTGACGGGCTTCTTCGTTGGTCGACAGAACTTGCCGATTTCGGCTCCGCTCCAATCGACAATCGCAGGATCGTCCGAGAAATCAATGTCTTCGTCTCTTTTTGCGGCGATCGCCCGGATGTCTCGCTTCTGCTCCTTTGTGAGCTTCCTCATAGGCCCTCCCTTCGTGGGACTCGGCGGCGCGAGCCGAGATGACACGAATGACTTCTTCGTCGTGTTCCTCCTAAAAAGTATGAACGACCAATAGAATCGAACCCGGCCCTATGGCTCCGACCGTTATCCAACGTTCCTCATCCTCAAGAGTGACGTCACGCTGCGTAATCGCGCAGGAATCGTCGAAAACGAGAACGGCAGTTTCAAAGCGAACATCGT
>Ga0207087_1122_pt1 | contig 17273 bp, 19 predicted proteins | sample Alteio_BWMinHeat_51_FD_153544 | JGI IMG/M metagenome (GOLD analysis project Ga0207087, IMG submission 153544) | Enriched cells from forest soil in Barre Woods Harvard Forest LTER site, Petersham, Massachusetts, United States -... | ecosystem: Environmental > Terrestrial > Soil > Temperate forest >... | reverse complement strand
TTTTCTTGTCATACCCTATTCTCCTCATGCAATATGATTTCCATTGTTTTTGCTGCTACTACTGTAGGGATAAAAGGAGAGCAAAAACAATAGTTTTTATGATCAGTTTGGGTTGTTGGTGACAGAGAACGGATTTAGGTGCGAGCCGGAGGCGTTTAAGCATTGGCTGCACGACATTATTATTTATTAATCGTTACTATTCTGTTTGCTTTGAGCACGTTTGATATGAGGAAGTTCTGGAATCATATACCCTGCATTGTCACATCTGAGCTGTTCTTTTGTGTGATTCTGCAGTCCTGCTATAAGGGCATTGATTGGTACATCTGTGGTAAAGTAACGTCCAAGGGTTTCTCTACTCTTTAGTGTCCTAAGGCGACTTTGACACAAATTATCTATGTCTTCATAGAGTCTTGCTTCTATTCCGAATGCGCCTTGCTCAGGAGAGATGTGATCCCCCTGTTGTAAAAAGAATTCATTGTTTTTAAGAGTTTCGTTAATAGCCTCAGCACTGAATTCTCTTTGTGGCTTTGTATTGGCTAGGTCACTCTTTCTGCTGCGTAGGTCTGCTTTATCCGCATCATTTATTTTCAGAATGTCCTGTATTTTCTTAATGTCTGCTTCCAATTTTTGCTGCTGATCGGCAGACAGAGCAGGCGTAGGTTGTTGGGTGGCAGGATTGCTCTGATCTCCTTGCGCAGATAGTAAATTTTCATTAACAACTACTGGTGTTAGATTCAAACTTTTTGGTATAAATGGGCTATTAGGTGCCGGATTCGTGGGCTTTAGTGCAGGAGTGCTTGTAGATGTTGGCGCATTTTGTGATGGTTCACGAAAAACCATCTTGTACATGAGATCTCGTACTTCATCATTAGTGAGAACCTTCTGTTTTATTGCAGGCTCTTCTTTTTGTTCCTGTTGCGATGGCGTAACGGACGAGATGTTTAGATCTTCTGCTGCATACATGGAGGCATATCTGTCATTCAGTTCAGCTTCGTTTTGTTCACGGTTTTTTTTGGCATCCTCTGCGGATGCTTGGTTGAAAGCTGCTGCCGCTTGCATGTAGTTGCTCGGCGATTTAGAGATGTTGGGTAATTGTGTTGTGCTGCTGCCTGGTGCATCACGATAAACCATATCCATCATCATCTGAAGAACTTGTTCGTTTGATTTTCTAGCTGTGCTCTGGTTGTTCTGCTCTGTTGTACTCTGTCCTGTGGTAGGACTATCGCTTGGAGGTGTCTCGGGAGTATTATCATCGTTCTCATCATCATCATCATCATTATTGTCTTGCTCGTCCTCATCATCACCTATATGAGGATTATCATTCAGCGGTTTGGCTGAGTAATCTGGATCGCCCAAAAGAAGCTTTAACAGACTAGCCCTGTTGGCATAGCCCAAGAAAAGTAAGAGGGCGCTCACCGGCACACAAATAAGACCAATTTTTGCTTTCAAACTCGCAGATTTCCACGCACGGGATGCTTTTTTGTAGTTTGTTTTTGCAAAAAAAGAACGATCTGCTCGCGCAGCGTCAGATTAATGTCTTGGTCTGCTGCGGGCAGGGTACTATTGAAGGTCAAAACCGAGGCCGTAATAGCCAAAAAATACATTTTCAATTTATTCATGGTCAGAGCCTCTCATTGCGCATTCTTGTGGAAATCAACTTGTTTTTTGAAAGTTGTTAATAGTTAAATAATATCAGAATTATTACAAATGTCAAATTTTTGACCATGGGAGAGGATTAATTCAAAAGGTTATCCAGCTCGATAAGGCGGTCCTTTTGTTCGTCAGTTGTACGAGAGGTAGTAACGAGAGGGAACGAATCGAGTATCTCATTGTCAAAATGGTAGTTTGCAGATGCTGGTGTTTGGTTAGAATTAGTATTCTCTGCAGGTCCAAATATATTTTCAAGCGTGGTTTTGATGGTGGAGAAGTTTTTATCCAATATCTCATACTGAACATTAGCTTTGCTCAGAAGCGTATTGAGTCTGACAATCTCTTTTTCTTGAGCATGGTTAATCTGAGTGCACACAATAGCACCAATCTGTTTGTGCAGTAAAAGTAAGAGTGCAACCGATGTACCTATACCAGCGCAAAAACCGGTAATCGCTCCTCGTGTGCTGGGCTCTAAGGTATTCCATCGCTGACGCGCTGCACTGTATGGCTTTTTTATCAATCGGCCAACGTGCGTGCAGATATTTGTGTGCTTCTTGTTGGTGGGCGTCGCTGCATATACCGGGCTATGCAAAAGCACACAACCGCCCAGCAGACAGGATGCGATTATTCTATTCATTATTATCAGCCGATTGCCCAACTTCACTATCACGTTTTTTAGATACTAATACTTGGCGCACGCGTTTGTGCCCCGCCTTTTTTATTTTGAACGTTAACTCTTTATAAATAATGCGGTCACCTTTTTTTGGCAGACGTTGTAGCTGTTCAGCCAAAAAAGCCGCCCAGCGTAATCGCATCTTCTGTTTCAAAATCTATCGCCAGAAATTTGCCCAGATCTTCAAGTTGAATGCTTGCATCGACAATCCAGCCATCGCCACTGTGCAACGCCACAATTTTTTCCGTTGTTGGTTCATGCTCATCGGAGATGTCGCCTACAATTTCTTCAAGAACGTCTTCAAGCGTAATCAGGCCGGTAACGCTGCCATGTTCATTGAGCACAATTGCCAAGTGAATGTGTTGTTGACGAAATTCGCGCAATAATTGGTTGATCTTCACGCTGTCCGGTACAAACGTGATCGGGCGTACTAATTCCTTTAACGCTTTGTTTTGTCCGCGCGAAAGGAGCACGAAAATATCTTTTTGATGCACAATGCCAACAATGTTGTCAGGAGTGCCTTTGTAAACGGGCAGGCGTGTAAATTGGCGTTCTGAAAATACTTGAAGCGCTTCTTTGAGCGGTGTTTCTATGTTCAGGCAGACAATGTCGGTAGCGGGTACCATAATTTCTTTGACTGGTGTGCGCCCCAGTTCAAAAACATTTTGGATCATTTCCGTTTTTTCAGATTCTAGCTGCCCCTTTTCGTGGATGTAGTCAATTAAAAAGCGTATTTCGCGCTCGCACGTTAAATCAGAACCATTATCAACGGAAGGGGTGCCGCCCAGATAATACACCACAAAGTCTGACAAGCTGGTCAGCAATGAAACGAGTGGTGAAAGCAGACTATATACCAGCGTTAGCAGCCAAAGGAATGACGTGAAAAGTCGCTCGCCATGGGTGCGCGCCAAATTTTTCGGAATTATTTCGCCAAAGACGATGATGCACATGGAGGTGAGTGCGATACCGAACGAGAAGCCCAGGCCTGATGAAAACTGAAAATAATGGAATAGACGCTCAACAATGAAGGTACCCAGCGATGCGGCACACACTTCTGCAACACTGCTGGCAATCAGGGTGGTGACCAGTACGCGATGTGGGCGTTTTTCGAGCGCGTTTAATAAGACGTCATAATGCTTGGTGGTGCGCGCAAGCTCCTTAAGTTTAAAGAGGCGTAAGGCGGTAATGGTTGTTTCCATGAAGGCAAAGAGTCCACGTATGGTCAATGCGCTTAAAAATACAAGTACAGAAAGACCTAGTTGATTTGATAGAGGTATATCCATAATTTTTTACCAACCTTTTATTACTACGTTTTCCTGAGTATTTTGATTTTGGCAATGTTGAAAGTTAACTATCTGTTAATAAAAAAAGCTATTAAACTAGATTCCGATCGTCTTTGCGAGGCGCCGTCCGAAGCAATCCAGCTAAACATAAATATTTTCATATAAATCTTTCCAATCAGGATTCATAGATTCGATTAATTTTATTTTTTTGCTCCTGGAGCCACCTTTGATTTGTTTTTCTCGAGTAATCGCTGAATACATAGTTTCAGCAATTTCATAAAAAACAAGCATGTTGCAATTGTAGAGTGTTGTAAAACCAGTTACAATTTTATTTTTATGCTCATCGACTCTTTTAAGCAAATTCGATGTAACACCAACATACAATGTTCCATTAGGTTTATTCGCCATAATATAAACTGCAGGTTGTTTCATAGAGTCCCTATTGAGCTGGATTGCTTCGGACGGCGCCTCGCAAAGACGACCGGAGTAATGCACTTAATAATCATCAAGCTAAGTTACTACCTAGCAATAAGCCAGGCCGCACGCCAGATAGCATTTGCTTTACTCATCATCAGACACCTTCACTTCTACGCCATCATCCTCATCAAAGCCAGTTTCTGCCAGCGATTCGTCAAGCTCATCCTTTTCAAAGAAGGAAAGTAGCTTTTTGCTGCGGGAAGGATGGCGCAATTTACGCAGCGCCTTCACCTCTATCTGCCGGATTCGCTCGCGGGTAACTGAAAAGTCTTTGCCCACTTCTTCAAGCGTATATTCAGAGGCAACGTCTATGCCAAAACGCATCTTAAGCACTTTTTCTTCACGTGGCGCAAGGGTTTTGAGCACCGCTCGCACTTGATCTTTCAGATCAGTATTTTCTACCGTTTCTGATGGTGAAAACTCATTTTCATTTTCTATAAAGTCTTGAATGAGGGCATCTTCACCGTCACCGACTGGCGTTTGCAAAGATATTGGCTCGCGAGAAATCTTGATGATATTTTTAATCTTTTTCTCATCAAGGTTAAGCTCTTTTGCCAATTCTGCGTATGTTGGCTCACGTCCTTGCTCCTGCACAAATGAACGCTTAATTTTATTGATCTTGTTGAGCGTTTCGACCATATGCACCGGGACGCGAATCGTTCGTGATTGGTCAGCAATAGCACGTGAAATTGCTTGCCGTATCCACCACGTGGCGTATGTTGAAAATTTAAATCCGCGTTCGAATTCAAACTTTTCTACCGCTTTGAGCAAGCCGATGTTGCCTTCCTGAATTAAATCAAGGAATGGCAGACCGCGATTGACGTATTTTTTAGCAATGTTGACCACGAGGCGCAAGTTTGCTTTTGCAAGGTCATCTTTAGCTTGCTTGTCTTTTGCTTGAGCGGTCATCAGCTGCACGTAATGGCGCAGCATACGATCTTTATTCAGGCCAACTTCAATTTCTATTTTCTTGATCGCTTTGGCTGACGCTCTGATGGTGCGTTCGAGCTCCTGCATCTCCAGTATCTGATCTTGGGTTGGCTCAGCCACATTCTGCATGCCTGTCAGCTGCTCTTTACCCTTCTCGATGAGCTGCTCTTTTTCAGCAATTTTTTTAATAAATCGCTCAATCTTTTTCGTAAATTTTCGTATGAGTTTGTTAGCAAATCGAATAGACGTAATGGTAGTGCTAATCTTTTCTTTGTTTTTCTTGATAGCAGCCAACATCTCATCTTTTTTCTCTTGAGAGTCGAGCTTGCCACGATAGCTTTGATATATTTTAGCTTCGTTGTCGATGAGCTCTTTAATCTGAGCAATCGTCGTCAGCAGCGCATGCTTTTCTTCATCGATTTTTGGTAGATTGGTTCCATCGTATTCGATAAACTGAATCACCTCTTTAAGCGGAATAGTGTTGTGAATAAGCCGCTCGCCGATGATGGTAATTTCTTTATGTAGGAATGGAAATTGAGAAATGGTCTGAATGGAGTTGTTCTTACTTTCAGAAATTTGCTCGGCGATGACCGTTTCCGTCTTTTTATTAAGAAGCGGAATTTTGCCGATGTCGCGCAAATACGATTTAACACTATCAGTTATTTGGCTAGGTGCCGCTTCGCGAATTGCTTCACGCTCATCTTCACCCTCTTCTTCAGCTTCTTCAAACTCGTCTATTTCGACAGTGTCCAGAGAAGTACCGATATTTGATTTGAGTGCAGCAGTACGCGCAGGCGCTTCTTCAACGCTGTAATCATCACCCATAGGCTCAATCGTTGATTCCAGCTCTTCTTGCGTTACTAAATCAACATTTTCACGGTCAAGCTGACGCAAAAGACGCTCAGTTTCCTGTTCGTTGAAATTATTTTTTTCACCAAATTCAACGATCTCTTCGTAGGTAAGTACGCCAGCTTTTTTGCCACGTTCGACTAACTCGGTGGTAAGCTCTTCTTTTAAATCTAAATCGCGTTGCTTATTCTTTGGATCAGTACTTTGACCGGTGGCGGCAGTACTGCTCTTTTTTTGTTTTTTTATAGTCATAAAAGATATACCTCGTTGTTTTTATGTGGCCTGCTCTTGGCTACTGGCGTCGGCAGTGGTTAAGAGCTTTTTTTTGAGCTCGATAAAAGCGTTTAAAAGTCTATTGGTTTCCTGCGTATCGGCTCTATTTTTTGCCTGGGCTAACTGTTTTTTAATAATTTGCACCATTTGTCGCCAGCGATGCCGTTGCAATTGTAGTAAAACATTGCCAAAGACCTCAGGAGTCATCTGTACATCGTGTTGTGCGAGCAGTCTGCTTACCAATAACTTTTGTTCCTCATCAAGCATGTCAAAAAAATTATCAAATGTACCACGGTTGGTATGATTTTCTAACGTCTTCTTTAGTATACCACGTAATGGCTCGTTCATATAGTCAATTACGTATCCTTCATTTTTGGGTGTCACAAGATCGGGGTTATTGACTATTGAGCAAAATAAACGCTCCTCTAATTCAGTCAGTGCCAACGTATTGGCAGGTTTTGGCGTGGCTGGCGCGTTCTGCTGATTCTCCTGGTCGGATGCTGGTAGCCGCAGGCTATTTTTGTGCGCAAGGCGCCCTAGTTCTTGATTCAGGGCCTCAAATGGCATGTTCAGAACGGAGGATGCTTCTTGGAGCAGCACATCCCTTTTGAGCGGCTCATCGATTAAAGAGATGGTTTGCAGCAAGCTTTTGATAGTCTGCATTTTTTCAGTGAGCGGCTTGGTATTGAAATTGCTGCCCAAAGAATTTACAAAAAAGATAAAAATATCTTGTGCTTGTTCGAGCAGCGGCTCAAGTTTCTGACCGGCCGCTAAATATGAAGCGGGGTCATGACCGTTAGGCAGGAGCACTACTTTTAAATCCATATTTGCTTGCCAGCAGAGTTGGGCCAGACGAATAATGGCTGCTCTGCCTGCTTGATCGCCGTCGTACAGCACGAATAAGGTGTTGGCATACCGAGCAAGCAGTTTCAGATGTGCTGCGGTGCAAGCGGTGCCCAGCGTGGCAATGGTATGAGCAAAACCGTGCTGAACCATCGCGATACAATCGGTGTATCCCTCGACTAGAATGGCTGAACTACGCTCTTGAATTGCTTTTTTGGCACGATCAAGACCAAATAGCAGACTACCTTTGACGAAGAATTCATTTTCACGTGAGTTGTAATATTTGGGACGCGTGTCATTTTCTTTAAAAATTCTGCCGCCAAAGCCGCAGGAGCGCCCTAAATGATCTTTGATCGGAAATAAAATACGATCTTCAAATGGGGAATAGAGCATGGTTTTGCCGCGCGCAATAATGTGCGCATCGATCAGATCCTGCAGAAGAAAATGGTGCTGCCTGAAATATTCAACACAGTGTCGTATTGATGTTAAGCCGCCCGGCACGTGGCCTAATTCGAATGCATTAATGTGGGTGGTTTCGAATCCGCGGCTGTGCAGGTAATTGATTACCGATTGATTTTTCAATAAGTTATCGTGGCTCCAGTAGGCAAATAACGCGCATATTTGATAGTAACGTTGGTGCCGCTCCTGTTCATGGTTATCAGGCGTGGCAGGCAGCGTTCCTAATCCGGCTGGAACGGTAATGCCATGACGTTCAATCAGAATTTTTGCAGCATCTAATGGTGAGCAATTTTCGATTTTTGCAACAAACGTAATAACGTCACCGCCTGCATGGCAGCCAAAGCAGTAAAATATCTCTTTGTGCGGACTGATCGTAAAGGAGGCCGTTTTTTCTTGATGGAACGGGCAGCGACCTTTCCAGTAAAAACCGGCTTTTTTAAGCGTGGCATACTGGCTGACTACGTCTAAGATTGAAATTTTGCTTTTTATAAATGTAAATGTGCTCATGAGCCTCTAGCGGATTTCAGATGTGCGATGGCGTGATGGCCACCAGGTTGCCAGGCAAAAGCAGGCAGCAGCGAAAATCATAATGCCGATGGCAATGCATTGATGCAACGATAAAAATGGTATGCGGGCAAGTAGCAAGCGATCTGCACGCCAAAAGTCGACGATAAAGCGTTCAGCCCCCTGAAAGAACAAAAACGTGCTGATGAGTTGCCCTTTTTTATGCAGATGATGGCGCGCAAAAAAATACATAAACAGGAAAATACCGAAAAGGAATGCCGCGCTATACAGTTGGGTAGGATGCATGTTGATGTGCAGCGGTGCCGATGACGTAACATCCGTGTAGCAGACGCCCCACCACGCGGATGTTGGCGTCCCGTAGCAACAACCGGCAAAAAAGCAGCCGATACGGCAAATGCCCAACATGAGCGGTGCGTAAATGGCTATCAGATCGGCAAAGGGGACAATGGCAATGCGGTGGTAATACAAATACATCGGCATGAACAGCGTGACGGAGATGATACCCCCCAGAACCGAAAATCCACCGTACCAAAAGGTGAATATGTCGGCCAAACACCAGCTTTCTTGCTCGGTTAACACAAAGAGGAGTCGCCCGCCTAGCAGGCCAATGGCTGCACCAGCCAGCACTAAATGGACCCAGATGTTTGCAATGCCAAGACGGGCAAAGCGTGGGTCGCGCCTGACGCTTTCAATAAAGGCAATCAGGCCAAAAATTATGAATAGGCCGTAGCTCTGGATTGAAAATGGGCCGTAAATATGAAGAAGTTCTGCTTTCATGAGATACCTTTTTGATACCGGTGCACAAAGGTTTGGCTTTTACTATACCGGATTTGGCCTCATTCTGAAATAAGAAGGCTCTTTTGGGTCGAAATGTTGGTTATCCACTTTATTTACTCCCCCCCCCTTTACTTTTTTATTCTATTTGATAATATTTAATTAGAGGTTTATACAAATAATATGGAGGTTATATCATGAAATTATTCTCAAAAAGCTTATTGGTGGCTCTTGCCCTTGCAACGTCTTTGCCGGTGATGGGCGGACCAATGGCGGCAAGACGCAAAAAATTACCGGTAGGACCACCTACCCAGGTGGCTCCACTAGCAAATACTGTGCCTACTGCTCAATTGCCTGCTCCTTGGAAAGGGTATGGCAAACAGATCAGATTGGCCAGGATGGCCAAACAACAATTACCCGACAACTTAGAATATACGAATAATCCGCTCCTGAGCACCTTTGGGGTAGCCTGGAATACCGGATTAGCCGCGGTGCAGGCCAGTGACGCCATTTTGCGTTACATTGATCCTAATCCGATAACGGGCAAATTTATGCTGGGATGCAGCGTCCTTGGCTTTCTACTCAACCCGGGCATCAAGTCATCTATTGATTTATTAGGTAACACTGCCGATTATGCCACACAATTTGTTCCACGCACGAGTCAGCTGCATTCCGCACTGAAAGGCTGCGCGTTGGCAACAAATGCAATCAAAGTGTGCGAACACCTTGGTGATGCTGCCAATAACGCAAATGGTATGTCCAAAAAAGGTGAATTTAATCCACTTGCATTAGGAATAACAGCAGCGATTACGTATTGGTTACAGCGTCCAGCGCTTCATTTAATGAGTGGTCTGGCGTTCTTGAAAAGTTACACGAGAAGTGCGTATTTTAGTCTACCAGATCTTCACCCGCAATACGTTGAGCTTTCGTAATACTAATGCGTTCTGGCCCTATTTCCCATCCCTTAAAGATTATTGAATAATCCTTCTGGTCCGGTACTGTTTTGTACAAGGCGCGCTTTTTGCCCGCCTTGATACCCCATGGCGACGACCATTCATACTCGTATATCACCTCTAGATTGCCACTTGGGACAGTTATGCTGTCTCCGGTGGCCATCTCTTTTCCGTTGAGCCACACCTTAAATTTATTCGGATAATGCCACGAAAGCATCTTGTAGACGCCTACTTGATCCTTGTCTATGGTGTTAGTAACCCTAAATTGGCCTTGGGACGGCTTAGGCGGTGTTTTTGCCGCCTGTTTGGCGACTGTTGGCTTTGTCTGCGTTTTTTCTGGGGTTAGTGACGTGCTAGAGGCTGATTTTTGTTGATCTGAAGAGGATTTTAGCGTTATCTGGGTATCAATAGGCGCTTGTAGCGCCTCAAGTGAGCATAAAACGGTAAAGGTGACAGCGGGTACCATAAGAGAAATTTTCATTAAGACGTCCTTTTTAGGCTTATATGAGAAAAATGGCTGCTTATTTTTACCATATTATCGATTGCTCGCCTAGAGGGGTGTTTTTAGGTGGCTGGTAGGCTAGATGGATAAGTATTCTATCTGGCTTATTTAGAGCGAATTCGACTTGACATTTTTATTCAATCTGATAATTTTAATGATAAGGAGCCCTTATAAAGGGCCAAAAGTATAAAAACCTAGCAAAAGGAATTAATCGTGAACAAACTATTACAAAATAAACGTGCCATTCCCCTATGGCTTCTATTGAGTATCAATGCCACCTTCTTTCCGGCAATTCTTCACGCGAGCACTCTTGCTCATACTTCTCCTACCCAAACAGGCCACGACACAAACAATCACACCGCATCCGCGCAAACCCATAAAACGCAGATGAGTCATGAAGAAGCAATGGTGTTGTGTGATAAGATTGCAAAGGTGAATAGGTGTATTCAAGATGTGCGCGAACCGTTCCGCACTTTAGTGGATGCAAAAAGCACGATGCGCTATATGGAGCGTTTAAAAAAAGTTGATACTATCTTAGAAGAAATCAAAGAAGAAGTTATTAATCCACTTACCCATCACAGTGTCGGCAAATTAGTAATCCAACCCATCAAAACACTTTATCAAGGACTGGATAGCATCAGATCCATTCTAGTCAGTTACACACCAAAACGAAGCGGTACCGCTTCAAGCACTGAAGCTATACAGTTTGCTATGCAGCTGAGCTCAGGCAAATCTCAACTCAAAGAATCTATCACCAAAAAAGTACTGCCGAAATTAAAGCAGTTCTCTCGTATCGCCACAGATTACCAACTGCTCAAGCAAGAGATCGACTTTATGGTCGGTTGCTTGAACGATTTGGTAGCCGCTGACAGCAAGGCGCCAAGCGTGGCACAAGTGGTCACGGCGTTACAGCACAATCTGAACTTTCTTTAAAAACTCAAAACGATATCTGTCACGGTTTTATTTCATAAAACTTGTGAAATAATAAAGCTTTTCGTATCATTGAAGGGAAGATGACTGCATAAGTCATCTTCCCTTCGTTTTTTTCATCCTTCAACCCACGTTATTTCATCCATGAATACTCATTCTGATCAGTTCGACGTTATCGTTGTAGGTGGGGGCCACGCGGGCATAGAAGCTGCACATGCAGCCGCCACGATGGGCTCAAAAACGCTGCTGATCACCCTTGATCTTGATAAAATTGGCCTTATGCCGTGCAATCCGGCTATTGGCGGTATTGGCAAAGGGCACCTGGTTTACGAAATAAGCGCGCTGGGCGGACTCATGCCAAAGCTGTGCACTAGCACGTATCTGCAAGCACGGATGCTCAACACGCGCAAAGGACCAGCCGTACAAGGATTACGCTTGCAAATTGACAAACATGCCTACCGCGCACTCAGCCGGCGCACACTCGAGCAGCTCAACAATTTGACGCTTGCGGCTGAAACGGTGGAAGAAATTATACGAGACGAGCATGACCACGTATGTGGCGTAAAAACGGGCACTGGCACAACATTCAAGGCACCGTGCGTCATTCTGACTACCGGTACATTCCTAAACGGTCGCACGCACATTGGCACGCAACAGCGTGATGCTGGTCGCCAAGATGAAAAAGCGGTGCATGGCCTTTCAAAATTCTTAAAAGCAGCGAACTTAAATCTCGGGCGCCTCAAAACGGGCACCCCACCACGCTTGCTGCGTTCAAGTATCGATTTTTCAAAACTGGAGTATCAGGGATCAGACGATCTCAACTTTTTGTTTGAGTTTCGCCCGCACAAAGTTGTCGGCTCGCACGCGTGCTACATTGCGCACACCAATGAAAAAACGCATGAGATCATTAAGAAAAATTTACATCTGTCGGCAATGTACAATGGCAACATTTCCGGTGTTGGCCCGCGCTACTGCCCGTCTATTGAAGACAAAATTGGCAGATTTCCGGACAAAACATCTCATCACGTGTTCGTGGAACCTGAAAGCGCCACGTGCGATGAAGTGTACCCGAATGGTATCTCCACCTCTCTGCCACTCACCGTGCAAGAAGAGTATGTACGCTCAATCGAAGGCTTTGAAAATGCCATCATAACCAAACCAGGTTACGCGGTGGAATATGATTTTGTGTTACCTAATCAGTTGCATCATAGCCTAGAAGTCAAATCCGTTCCTGGCCTTTTTTTGGCTGGCCAGATTAATGGCACCACCGGCTATGAGGAGGCTGCCGGCCAAGGAATTATGGCAGGCATTAATGCACACCTGAAAGCGTTCAGAAGCGAACCGTTTATTCTTGATCGTTGTCACAGTTATTTAGGCATCATGATCGATGATTTGGTGACTATGGGTGTTGATGAGCCGTATCGTATGTTTACGTCACGCGCCGAACGGCGTCTGCTGCTGCGGCAAGATAACGCCTTTTTGCGATTGACGCCACAAGCACAGGCACTCGGTCTCATTGATGATGAGTTATTTGCAGAATTTCTTAAAGAAAAAGACGCTATTGAGCAAACGCTTGCAGTAATTCGGGCCAGCAAAGCCGGCGCTCATATTCTTGATCTGTTTGGTTCTGACACGGCTGCCGCACAAGCGGCAATTGAGCAGCTGACCAAAGTTCCTCTCTCTGAGCGTGCTGCGCAGACAGTGCATGCAGAATTATTGTACGGTCCTTATTTGGTGCGTGAAGAACAGGAAGTTGCCAAACGTGAGCAACAAAAAGGTATGGTTATTCCGGCTGATATCAATTACGTTGATCTGCCCGGCTTGTCAAAAGAATTGCAGCAAAAATTAACACGCTATTTACCGCGTACGATCGCTGATGCCGCACTGATTCCTGGCATGACGCCAGCAGCACTTTCGTTACTTATTTTTTATATTAAACGGGAACGGAAAAGGTAATTTCCTCTGCTCACACCATCGCTGCACAGATTGCCAAGGCTACCAATTCCGCAAAGTGGCAGACAAGATGCATTGGACAAAGTGTTTGTGATAGACAATGGATATCCTTTAGAGCCGCCGAAAATGCCACCAGCACGTCATCCTTGCGAAAGCGAGGACCCAGTTTAGATTATTATTTGTGACATTTACCAAAGAGTTGCGTTATCAGGAAAAGAAATGAAATCTTGCACTACTTATCAATAAGGTTTTGAGCATTAATAGCTTCGAAACTGGGTCCTCACTTACGTAAGGATGACGGAGGAGAGCAAAACAAGCTCGTTCAAAGAGATAAATTTATCATACGTAAAAGAACATGCAGCAGTGCTAAATCAAATGAATTTTTAAACAACCTCAGGATTCTAGTTGCCTGGAAAAATAACTTGTCGGCAGTCTGGATTCTTTCTTTTGTCTATTTTCTCCTGCGTGCGGCGCGCTCGTTGCTCTTGCTCGCGGTGCATTCGTTCTGTCTGCCTGCGGGCTTCTTCTATTTGTTTGATGAATTCATCAAGTTCGTGCGCCCTGTATTCTAGAGCATATATAAGTACGCTCGCAAGACTAGCACCCGCTATAACACAACTTAATCCATAGCCATTATCGCGCGTTATGCCATAATATGCGGCTCCTACTATCAGTCCAATAGCAAGACCTGGCAGCACATCAAATCGATTACTCTGCGCTATAGTTGGTTCCATGCATGTTAATGTCATGATAGCAACGATTGTTGTAAGGAAAATTTTTATAGGATTATTCATGGTTGCCTGCGATTGCAATGAATTACAAACGTGCTTGATATACGGGAACAATTTGTTTATTAGCCAGGCTCACTGCTTCTGTTGCATTTCGCTCATTTCCACGCGTAACGCGAGACATTCTCCCATTTTCATGTTGCGGTGGTGGGCATACAGGGTTTGAACAGCCACTTACTGATGGCAGCGATGCTTGATAAGCTGCTACTTCTTGAGCTGAAACAACATTCATCGGTCTAATATTTTTAGGTAATTCTTGCGTAACAGTTTGATTCGGTTGCTTCTGATTCAGTCGCTGAAGCCCACCAAATCCAGTTAAAAATGCTTGTATTTCTTCTCGAGTATATTCACGCTCAGGCTCTGGTGTTACAACCTGCTGCGCAGGCTTCTCAGGCACTTGTTGAGACATCGGCGCTTCAGGAACCGATCTGCGAAATTCTTTCGGATTACACCAGATGCAAAGATACGCGCACACGGCACCCGAAAATCCGGATAACGTTGTGGTGATAAACACGTGTTCCCAAGAAAACGGTTTGATAAAAAAACTGCTCGCACAACCAAGCGCGAGCGAACCGAAAATGCACGTGTCAATAAAACCTGTTTTGGTAAAAACAGCAGAGGCTTGCGGCACACTTGCCATTAGGCAGGCAACCAACAGAACGGATTTTTTGAATACATTCATGATTAAACCTCCATTATTACTTTAGCTTTTTTGCACTGGTTTGAGTAATTCCATAGTAGCTTGCAGTAATTCCTTCATCTCATGAGTTTTCATTGGATTATCAGGTGCTCCTGAAAACTTCACTAGATCCAGATTACCTACATGCTTCTTAATTTCCCGAACCAGCCAATCAGCAGTTGCAATTTTGCTATTAAATCTAAACGTTTTATCTTCAGTCATTCGATTCTGTAATGCATCATCCGACTTAGGATACTTCTTAAAGCTCACCGTTAATGTTGCATCATGGGCGTTTGTAACATACCAATGCGCAAAACCTGCTCCTAACAGGAGAGAAGTTATACCGCATAATTTCTTGTTCGGTATCGTAACAAACTTGGAGAGCAATGCTGGCACAGCACCTAGTGATGCACCCAGACCTAAATAACCTAAATAATACCCCCAACCAGCCTGCACGTGCTGTGCACTGGTCAGCAATAAGCCTACAACCAAAGTAATTCGTAGTAACTTCTTCATGATAAACCTCCATTATCCATTTAGCTTAAAATCTTATAAGCGAGCCTGTAATTTAGCCGGCTTCTCATCGGTGTTCTTTTTAGGCATTAAATGCTTTAGAACCTTTACGGCCCTCAGGCGCGCCTTTTTTATATCGATAGGATTATCCTGCTTTTGATCTTTCACTTCTTCCCATGTTTCTTCTAACACTTGGTCAGCAGGATTCGTTTCAGTAGGTCGTGGACTAGCAACAGATGTCACATCTTTTGCTGACTCATCCCATGCATTATTGAGCTTTTGATCAGTTGCAACGTCGTTATTATCAACATTTACCGGTACGTATATTGCATCAACAACATTATTATTTCGTGGTTCTGCACGCTTGCCTGCACCAAAGAATGACTTAACAGTATCAAACAGGTTTGCTGCACCAGACTTGGCGGTACTAGCAGCGTCACTTGCTCGTGCGAACAATCCTAATGAGCTGACTATGTTACGTATGTCACCAAAGAAATTTTCCCATTTATTGACAACATAATAGGTGGCTGCAACGGTACCGATCAATAAGACGGCTCTGGCAGCAAGTTTAGGCCAGCTCGTTTCTGCACGCGCAGGCTGAACGGTAACTAAACAGATGATACTCAAGGCGAGTAACGTAGTTTTTATTAATCTATTCATGATAAACCTTCCAATTTATAATTCACATTTATCCGCGTTGCGCTCTCTCTTTAATATGACGATTACCAGCCACTAACCAATCATAACCAACGGTGGCACCGTTCAATAACCCAGCCATAAATGCCAGTCCTAAACCAGCCATAATTTCTGTTTTGCTAAGTGGAGCACCCACGCAATAAGCTAAGGTAAGTCCAGCACCAACTAAGGCTGTCAATTGTGCACCAATTATACTTCCCCAAACAGCACGGCCAACAAAGTCAGCATGCATCGATGGCTGTACCGCTAAGAACATACCAATCGCAATAATCAAACTTTTTATAAGCTTATTCATAATAAACCTTTCAATTTAATGTTCATTGCTCTTTCTAGACAGTCAGCGGAATTATTGGAGAAGCGTATAGATGTAAGAAACTGAAAGGCAATGCATCGCGCGCTTGTTGCAAACCTGTATTAATCACATGTGTAACTTGCGCACGCATAGTTTCTACCGTTGTATCAACGTCAAAAGCATTATTAATGGTACATGGCATTATAAGTTGTTCTTTTTTGAAGAGCCCCTTCCAAGATGAAGATCCCTGACTAGTCGTAACCTTAACATCCAATGCAATGTCTATAAGAAGACCAGAACTATTATATAATCCACGTGCCTGCTTATGTTCATTGATTGTCTTTACAACCTCATTTTTAAGGTCATTCAGTACCTCTTGCATTTCACTCTTGCCAGAAACATCCAAAGAATACCTTTTAGAGAATAATGTTTCCTGATACGGATTTTTCGCGACTTTATGCGGACTTTTCACGACAACGTCTGCATAACAGCTATCAGGTATCAGCCAATCAAGAAATACTAACAGCGAACCGAAGCCCAAGCCGCATAATGCGCCTGCGCCGGTGCTATTAAATAACTTACCAATTGCTGCACCAACTACCGTAGTGGTACCCGCAAGAATCAAGTGGCCTACGCCAGCCTGCGCTTGTTGAACACCGATCAGACATATCAGGCTCAAAAGAGCCGCTTTAATTAATCTATTCATGTCGAAACCTTCCAATTTTCAATACAAATTACTCAAAAAAACTTTGAAACATCGTACGAACGTCATCGGATACCTCAGATCTTCGTCCTACATACCTCAAGTTGTGCTTAACCTGAGCATTAGCTTCAGCAACCATCTTTGCCACTCTGGCTTTGAATTCATCGATGGTGCAGAAACGCAATACGCAATTAGGTTGAGCAAGATTTGTAAACATCTGATCTATTGTGCTAGGTGATAAGGTACACGTTAGGTAACCTTCTGATTGTATACTTCCCGAGCTTTCACTCTCAGAAAGTCCGATACTAAGAACTCCAGCCTCGTATGCTTGCTTAACACTTTCATTACCCTCTTTATAAATCTCTTTTAAAAGGGACTCTTTGATTGCGTTGAAATATGCATTACGATCTTTTGTTTCTTCCACATCGTAGTTCATTGACAAAACAATATCCGCATCGTGATTCTTGGTAAAACCAACTTGGCCGTTAACGTTGCGATATAATACAATCTCTTTATTAAGATCAGAGC
>Ga0207087_1119_pt1 | contig 17376 bp, 16 predicted proteins | sample Alteio_BWMinHeat_51_FD_153544 | JGI IMG/M metagenome (GOLD analysis project Ga0207087, IMG submission 153544) | Enriched cells from forest soil in Barre Woods Harvard Forest LTER site, Petersham, Massachusetts, United States -... | ecosystem: Environmental > Terrestrial > Soil > Temperate forest >... | reverse complement strand
GCGCCGATGCCGCCGAAAGATGCCGCGCTCGCGGCTGTCCAGCCCAGCGCGCCAATACACATCGGGCACATCACGCACCTCTTTTTTTGCGGTGGACAGGTTTTGCCGAGGGTTGTCGGGCAGCGAAGAGCATCTGGACATGGCGGCGCAAATGATCCACGCAATCGGCCGCCACGGCCGGGCCTTGCTTGGCCTTGGCGAGGATGAACGCTCCTTGCATTACCGCCTGGGTGTAGAGCGCCAGGCTCTCGGCGCTAAACGAGCCGTCCGCGCCGTATAGACGCATTGCTTCCTCGATGTCCGCCACGAGCATCGCGGCGTGGCCGCTGATGGACTTTTCACAGGCATCTCGGACCGCGGGATGAGTCTCGTAAACCTCCTGAATCATCGTCCCCGCGAAGCAGGTATATTCGTGCAGGGATCCCGTTAGAAGCGCCTTGCGAAAGTCGATGTAGGCTAGTAACCGATCCAAAGGATCGGGCAAGGATCGAAACGGCGCCGACAAGAATAAACGCTCCGAGGCAGCAATCCACTGGTCAGCCGCCGCGAGCGCCAATTCCTCCTTGCTCTTGAAGTGATGGAAAAAACTGCCCTTTGTTAGCTCAGCCGCCTCGCAAATGTCTTCAACCCGGGTCGCCGTGTATCCCTTGACGCGAAAGATTGACAACGCCGCGTCGAGCAGCGCTGCCTTGGATTCGTGATGCATAGCGGTCATGAAAGTGCTCGGGAGCCACGACAATTTGAGCATACCAATCAGTGGGTATGCTGTCAAAGCAGTGGTATTCCCTAACCGGTTACATAATATGATCAGGCTAGATGGGATAGCCGGTCGACCTGATGTTTTAAAGCAACGGAGTGGCTACCGCCACGAACAGGGTCGGGTTGGCAACGTGCGGCCAATGTTGAATTTCACGCTTAAACTTCGACATGCTCTTACTTCTTTTGATGACGAACAATTGATAAAACAACAGACTCATCCTTTCGACACTTGAAATGGTCACAATGTCCACCGCCGTTGAAATCGACGGTTGTTTTCAAACCGTCCAAGGTTTGTTCTATGAGTGTTAAACCTCCTATTTTAAGTTGTAGGATGTAGACCGGTCTTGGTTTGAAGGGCCACATTTCATTCCTTGGGACGATAAACAATAATCCCAGTTCCCGATCGATGTAGGCTAACTCGCCTTTGATCGCTGTCGATACCCAGCGGGTCGCTTTACATTCACCAGTTGCCGCATGAGCTCAGGGTGATTTCCTTCTCGCTCGACGCACAGTTGGAATGGGATCCATTTAAATAGGCGACGTGAACAGAATCACCTGAAACGCAACGCCAACGACCAGCAACCAATGAGGAGCACCGCGCCGCCTACCTTTCGGATGGCCGGATTCCATTTGCTGTAGGCGTGCTTACCTGTAGGTCGCTTCCGTGCGATACAGATAATCACGGTGTACCGCAAAATCTACATCGGAAGCAAACGCCGGGCCAACAAGCGGGTTGGCGTTGAAAGTCTGCGCGATTGCGGCATTTGCCTTGTCCAACCCTTCGGCCTTCGCGGTGATAAAGTTGATCCAAAACGTGCCGGGTGCCTCGGCGTGTTCCGCTTGAACGTCCACTTCGTATTCGATCAGCGTCCCATCCGACAGTAGTTTCTCCAACAACGGCACAAAGATGTTCTTGCTCAGGACTTGCACCGCGTCGTCCGGCGCGCCCACCTTCAGTTTAAATGAGGTCGTTTGGGTGTAGCCGCCGCGCGACGATCCCGGATGCCAGTTATAAAAGCGGCTGACATAGATGCCGTCCCAGTGCTTGGTCGCTTTGTTCAGGACCGGAGTAGATGTTTTGCGCAGCTGCTCCAGCACGTCGAATACGGCCGCCATTGACATCGCCGACCACCACACCGCGTGAGTGCCGCCCTCGGCTTGATGCAGCACGCTCTCATTGACGCCGTATCCAACCAGAGAGCCGCCGGCCAATACCTTGTTGGTGTCCGCGAGCGCTTTGTCTAGCTCAGCCCATTGCGCTCGCGGAATGGCCCAATTCGAGATATAGGTGTACATGGGCGCCTTCTCTTCGACCGCCACTGATTGCGCCGATGTTGGGGTTGACCAGAATGCCGCGATGACGAGCGCCGACGCGGCCGCGAGAACACTCCGCACTTCATCGATCATGGTTCAACTCCTCGGTGTTTGCTCATCAGGATCGCGACGTTCTCCGCCGCCAGCGATCTCATATCGGTTGCACGGGTGATCACCGACGAAAGAGCTGGCTCTCGCCAGACGCGTGATTTTCCGACCTGCTCGCCGCCGCCATCGGTCTCTTCTTGAAATTGACCTTCGATCGACTCTCGAAGCACCAGAAGCGTCGCTTAGGCGGGGGCCGTCTCGTTCGAGTCAACTCCTCCTCGCGCGGGCGGTTTCGCTTCGTCGCGCTCACAGACTCCTCTCGAGCCTCCTCGAGCGCGCGCCGCCAGCGTCTAAAACAACGGAGCGTGACGCCTTCGCCCTGGAGGTAAGTGTTTAACTGATCACCAGTAAGTCCCGCGGCTTGTACAATGATTCGAGCTTTTTGTACCACGGTCCACGAGGAGTGAATGCGGTCACCACCTGCACGAAACGGCGAACTTTGCGCTTCGTTGAGCCAGCGCGATAAGTTTTGCTGCCTGATACCGGTCTCACGGGCAAGCTGCGCGGCGCTCGGCGCGTTCGCGTCAGCCAGTCGCGCAATCAGTCGCTGCTTAAGCGCCATTGAATAGGCCCTTGTCATCGCGAATCACTCATGCTTCTGAAGACCCGGCCACAAAGGTGGCGTCGGCGCGCTCCCGCGGCCGAGTGAAGTCCATTCAGCGTTGCGTGATCGACTATGGGATCTCGGGCAGCGCTCACGACGCCCCCTCGCGATAGGAACCAGTGCCGTAAAATTCGCCCACATCGGCGGTAACCGTTCTTACCATCTCGCGCTCCACCTCGGTAATGTGCGGATTCCAGATATCCAGGATCAGCACCGCGCGTAGCTCGTCGCTGTCATTCCAGGCTTCGTGCTCGAAGGTATCGTCAAAGATGAAGGCCTTTCCCGGATGCCACTCGCGGCGCTCCGCGCCGACCCGAAAGCCGCAGCCGGGCGGAACGATCAGCGGCAAATGCACGATGAGACGCGTATTTGAAACGCCGGTGTGAGCGGGAATTCGAGTCTTGGCATCGAGAATAGAAAACACCGCGGTCGGGCTGCAGCCCGGCACCTCACAGCGCGGCCACTTCTCAAGCGCCGCGACGGTGCGGGGAAAGCGCGCGATGTGATCCGGGAATGGAGTTCCCTCCCACCACAGGTTGTATACGCCCCAGCGGCGCGAATGATTGAGTTCGCGCCACTGGGGCAGCGTGATGCTCGACTGGGTGTCGATATAGGGAATCAACGCGGCGGGTCCCTCCTGAAGGAGGTCGATGAGTTCCGTCCGGATATCGTCGGTCGCGGCTTCGATCGAATCCAGCCAGGGGAAATCGCTGCGCTCATAGAATTCTAGCGCCGGCAGTTGCGGAAAATACATGAAGGTGGGCTGGGGCCGATAGGCTGGCTGCTTGCGCAGCAAAATCCGCAGGCACCGATCGAAGCGCTGCAGCGGCTCATTCGCGTAGCGTGCCCGCAAGCCCTGCAACCGATCCTCGACAAACTTCTCCAAGTCTCTATCGTCGGCGGCGACGAACTGCATCGCGTGCTCGAAGGCCGGGCGCATTGACTGTGGGGGAAGAGAGCCCGCCGGAACGCTCCGCAGTGCCTCGCGATAGGCCATCGCCGCGGCGCGGCGCTGGCCTTGAAGCTCGTGCAATGAGGCTTTTTGGAGCAACGCGCGATAGTCGCGCGGCTCGAGAGCCAGTACGTGGCCGATCGCGGCCATTTCCTCCTCGGCCAGATTCAGTCCGCGCAACGCCGCGGCAAGATTGAGCCAAATGGTCGCTTGCGAAGAATCCTCCCTGACGGCCTGCTTGAGCAGTGCGTGCGCGCCGGCGACATCACCCCTCATGAGCAGGCGGCATGCCGCCTCATTGAGAACCAATGGGTGTCGTGGGGCTTCCGCTTCCGCCTGGCGGACCAGCCGATCGGCCTCCCGCGCGCGGCCGCTCGCGGATGCCAGCGCCGCGTTCTCGATTAGCTGCCGAATGCGCCGATCATCGTTCTGAGCGATCATGGCTTGCTCGGCTGCGGTCCCAAACGCATCTAATAAAGCGGGTTGATATCGGCATGCGCGCAGAGGCCAAGAGAGTCAGTGTGTCGTGGTCGCCGGCGTTCCATCCGACCATTTATCCACTACCACCATGAATACACCGAGGGGTTCCGGAGAATTCTGAAACTGATCATTTAGAGAAACCGGGACACCGGCAAGATCCGCGCCCCAATCGGCGCTGTCAGTTCGTGGCCCATAAAACATGAGATGCGGGTGCCAATGAACGCCACTATCGCCGAGATATTGTTCCCGCGACAACATGTAGCACATTGCGCCGGGTTCGAGGGCGGGCACCTCTTTTTTCGCGACAATTTGTTTGAGCCGCTCAATGATCTTATCCTTCGGTAATCCCGCCAGAATCATCTCGGTCCTTTTGTAGGTGTATGGCAATACCGACCGAACGGCGGCCGGATTGAAGCAGATCGGACCGCGCATCTTGGGATTCCAAAACTCCGGAAAATCCCATTGCGCCATCCATGATCGCTCCACGATGCACACAAAGCCGTTCTTGCCCTTCACCGCTGTTTCATAGCCGTGCTGTTTGAGCACAATTACCGTCGCATCGTCGGATATGGATTTCGGCGCGGCGCTCCTCGCCAGGGCTATTTCGGCCTCGTCGGTCATCAGATATTGGGCAACGGGCGCCATTTTCGCGTAAGGCGCCGCTGGCGGCTGCGCTCGCGCCGCGCCGAGAAAACAAAACGCGGTAGTCACGAGAAACGCTGCATTGGCAACGCTGGCGGATTTCTTTTGACGCATACGATGATTCCTTTGTTTCTGGATGAATGCTTAACGGGTGAATGGAGGAAAGATCCGAGTTGATCTTCCCTCCAATGCCTTTCGATCCTTCTTAGAACTTTGCAATGACTTGGCCAAAGATGAACCTTCCCAACGCATCGTAGTATTGCGGGAAGGTGTTGCCGTTGCCGGCGGGGGGTCCCGGAAGCGTGCTGGATCCAATGATCGGGGGGTCCTTATCGAAGACGTTGTTGACGCCTAAGCGCAGCGTCACATTATCGCCGAGCCTCACCGCCGCGGTCAGATCGAGGTAGCTGACGGAGCTTATGAAGGCATCGGTGTTCGAAATGGCGCCATTGGCGATGGTGCCGCCGATCGCGCCGATATTGGGATTGCCACTGAACTGCTCGGTTTTTGTACCGCCGATATAGCGCCAGGCGAGAGAGACGTCGAGCCCGCTCCAGGGCGTCGACCAGGTCGTGCGCAGCGTGTGGCGCCATCGAGGTATGGGAACACCGGCGCCCGTGTTGAAGGAACTGCAGGTCGCACCGTAGTATCCGACACACTCGTAGCCAGAAGCTGGATCGTTCGCGATGGGCTCCACGAAATAGGAACTGATGTAGGTGCCAACGAGCGCACTGCGGATTTTTCCTAAGGAGCCGATGTCGAAGGAATAGCTCATATCGAGGTCCACGCCTTTTTCCTGTAGGGAGCCGTTATTGACTTTCGGATCAATGACGTACCCGCCGACCGTCGTGTCCGTCCTGAGTTCCCACAGTGAGCCGAACTGGTCGCGATGGATATTGCCGCACAGCAGATTGTTGCTGAGGCACTGATTTAGAATGTTTCCGCCGCCCAGTCCTTGAATGACGCCCTCGATCTTGATGTTGTAGTAGTCGATTTGCGCGCGAAAACCCGGAATGAACGATGGCGTCCAGCCGATTCCGAAGGAGCTGGTCAACGCCGTCTCGGGCTTCAAGGTCGTGCTGCCGCTGAGTAAGCCATTGTATTGTCCGCCTGGACTCGACTGAATATGTCCGTACTGGGCGGCCGTGACGCCAGTCCGCGCGCAAGCCGCGGCCGAGGCCGCCGGAGTGGTCCCCGCGCAAGGATCGGTGTTATAAGTGCCATCAACGCCGATCGCGGCGGGCGTGAACAATTCGACCACGTTCGGGGCGCGAACCGAGCGCGCAAAACTGCCGCGGAGTCTCACATCATGCACGGGAGAGTATTCGACGCCAAATTTGTAGGTGTTGGTGCTGAAGCCTAAGTTATAGCTCGAGTAGCGATAACCGGTTTCCATACTTAAGGAATTCGCGAAGGGCTTATCCTCGATCAGCGGCATGCGAGCCTCGACAAAACCTTCACGCGAAATCTCGCCGCCGATTATCGACGGGTTGGGACCGCCGTTCCCGTCCCCATTTCCAGACTGCGCAAACGCATCGGTCAAAAACGCCGAGGTCTGGTCACGATACTCGCCGCCGAGGTTCACTTTCAATCCTCCACTCGCGAGCGGCGATAGCACCCCATATTTGCCGAGATCTCCGGTGAAATTGACATTCACCACGGTAAGCGCGCTGTCGCTTTGGCTCGTAATGGGTGTATGGAGGTAAGCGATGGCCGCTTGCGAGGGGGGTTGCCCTAAATTAAAGATGTTGTACGGCACGCAACCAGGTCCCGCCGCGCACACGGGATTGGCGGCCGTACCGGTCACGTTCAGCGCGTAGTCCTCCTTTACCTTATCGAACAAATCCGCGAGGTTAGGTTCGCTCACGCGGCTGTATTGAAAGCTGGCATCGTAGTCCCACGCATCGTTGATCTTGCCCTTGACGCCAACCACTTCATGAAAATCGGTGTGTTGGAGCGTTTTGTCGCGAGCTCCACCCTCAATGTCGCGTCGAGCCATGAGTAACGTGGTGGTATTCGCGGTGCTGCCGGCGCACCACGTGGCGACTTCTTGGGCCGAAAGGAACGGATTCGAGCAATTGAAGGTATGCAAGCCGACGAAAATGCCCCCGGGCGCGACTTGCGCGACCGAACGGTCGTTCATGAACATCAATTGCGAGTATGCCGTGACGTGTTCATTGAATTCATAGCGCAGGAACGAGCCGGCCGTGTAGCGCTCATCCGGGCGTTGGAAATAATTGAGCGCGCCGTAGTTGTACAAATTGGTGGCTTTAAACGGTGTCAACGTGCCGTTCGGGCCCAGGGTATTTTCAATCTGCTGGCTTTGCGGAACCGCTACCCCATTAATATCAACGATCGTGAAGCGGCCCGGATACGAAGTGGACGAACCGGCGCAGGAGAACTCCCCGGTCTTGTTCGCGAATCCAGAACCCAAGGCGCAAGCGCTATAGTCGTACTTGGCCTGCAGCGCCGAGGCGATATTCCGATAGGTGGCATAAAACGTGGCATTGCCATTGCCATCCGCGCTATTGAGGCCGGCGATGAACGCCAGTGCTTTTTGAGCCCCCGAATTAACACTCGAAGGAGCTTGCTGAAACCCCGACGCTCCGATCGCCTGCTGCACGCCGTCGGGATTATCGTTATGGTGCTGGTAGATTCCGGCATCCGCGACCAGTTTCACGCCCTCGAAGTGATCGTTGAGTTTGAAATTGACGACGCCCGCGACGGCATCCGCGCCGTAGACCGATGAGGCGCCGCCGGTCAGGATTTCGACGCTGTCGATCAATTCCGTCGGAACCATATTGATATCGGATGCGGGGGAAGACGCATCCCCCAATCCGAGGCGAAAGCCATTGACCAATACCAGCGTGCGTATTTCGCCGAGGCCCCGCAAATTGACCGAGGCCGTACCGGTCGACCCATTGGAAGTGTTAGAGCCCTGGGCGGCAAACACCTGCGGCAGCGAGTTGAGTAAATCCTCCACTCGGCTTACACCGGTTTGCTGAACGTCGAGCGCGGAGACGAAGGTAACAGGACTGACGGACACTTGATTTGGCGTTGAAATTCGTGAGCCGGTGACCACTACCTCTTGTAGTTCCGCCGGGGCGGTTACCGCCGCCGCGGTCGCCGGCGCGGTCTGCGCGTTCGCGAAGGATGCGACTAACGAGCCGCCGCCGAGTACGGCGCGAATCGCGCGTCGAAGTTGATGATTTCCCATTTTTGCTCCCATGAAAATACGTGTTTTACTCCCCGGCTCTCTGCCGTGGGATGTGTCTTGCCGCGGACCGCACCGATCTCTGAGCAGACCCCCCGCTCCTCAGAAGTAGGTCAACGGACGCAATCCGCCGTCACTTCGCGTCAACGTTTGCTGACCGCGCGTATTCATATACTGGTTGCAAAAGCGCGACAGTCGTCAAGCGCGAGCAAGAATAGCCCATCGAAATATAGACCGCAACTATGGCGATGTGTGACACTCCGTCCACGTACATATTGGCTGTTTGATAGTCCTGCGAACTCGATGGAGGCGGGGTTGCCCCGGGGGGATCGGTAACGCGAAACGTGAACCGGTATGGTGCTTGCGTATCGCAAGCGGTGCGGTCACGAGGATGGCAGTGGATGTTGTTGGCGCGTCGTCACTGGCCATAACACGGCGGCGAATACACTAGGAATCATTGATCAAGGCGTGAACCAATGCGATTACTCGATCTTGTCGCGCAATGCCGCGATCCCTTCGTCATCCTGCCGCGCGCGCAAGGAGCGCAACCGATCAGGGTAAGCGGCCCCGTCGACTTCGCGCGCGATGTTGTGGAATGTCCGCTGCGTTTTGTGATCGCCGATGACCTAACTCGCGCCAGCGCCGAATTGGCATTCGCGGATGGCGACCGATTGGCGAGCTGTCTCGACTTACTGAGAATTCCGGCGCCGCTATTGTGGGTCGAGTGGAGCGACGAGGTACATCAACAGGTCATTTCCGAGTGCGGCATGGTGTCGGAAGCGGACCCGGACCCGGATACGGTCGTGCGGCGGGCCGGCTTATTGCTACGAGCGTCGCCGGATGGACGCTCCGCGGTCGCGCGAACGTTTTGGAGCGCCGGAACGCGTGATGGGCAATGCGAGGCGCAAATGTCGCCCTTGGAGAGCTATATCGATCTCGATGCGAGGATTGCGCCGACAGTCGATCCAGACGCGATGCTACTGAGGGGACACTATGCCTGCGTAACACATGGAGGCGATGCTGGAGTCGCTGATCTGCTGCAGCGAGTTCGATTTCAGTTTGATGATAAATGGCTTGGCTATTACGGCGCGGCGGCCCCGGACGCCCGCGAGCGCCAAGGAATCGCTCGAGCCTCGCTTGCCGCGGTCGCGCGTGATATTCCGCTGCTCTTCGCGTTTTTTTTGTTGCTAAGCGCCAAAGGGGCAACGCGACGGATGCCTGTAACGAGAGGCACTGTGAACCGGAAGCGCATCGAGCGAGATCGCGCGCCGTTGCTAGATCACGTTGAAGTGCATGCCTCCTTGCCCGACTTCTCCAGAAGCCGGGAGGACGTTGCTTCGAACGGATTGCGGCGCTCGCCGCGCTTGCATCATGTACGAGGACATCTTGTAAGGCGTGAGGATCGCGTATTCTGGAGAATCCCGCATTTGCGAGGCAGCGCGCTTCAAGGTGTGGTGCGATCGCGTACCGTGTGTTTGTCCTTCGAGCGCGCGAGCCACGCGCCGCCCTGAAAGCAGCCACTTGAAGTTGACGCGCGGCTTGCGATCGCCGTATTCCGCCATCACGTTCTGCTCAGTTTGAGTTGGATCTACCTCAAGAAACTGCGAGGCCACCTTGAATCACCAAGACGTTCGCATTCTCATTCTCCTCGGCCTGATGCTCGGCATTGCGCCGGCGTATGCAGCATGGTCGCCGGATCAGGCGAGTGCCGTCACAGCCCCGCCAGCGACAACGCCTGCCGCGGCGCCTACAAAGCCGCTTCCACCGGCCACGCCCGCGTCGGGCACGGCCGCGGCGGCGGCAAGTCCTTCGGTCGAGGTGCTGAAGAAGGCCAGACTAGCGGGTTACCACATCAGGAAGCTTCGTGACGGGGTCACGATATTTTGCAAGAAGGAAGCGCAAGTCGGAAGCCGGTTCTCCACGGAAAACTGTATCGATGAACCGCAACTCGAGGAATTCTTGATTCGAGCCCAAGATCAGCGTGACAAATTTGACCATCGCCGCGGCACTGGCACGGACCGTCACTGAACCGACGCGAGCTTGGGAAGCTTCTCGGCGCGCTACGAGGCTTTCGAGACTGGAGCTCGCGACGGCTTGCCTGCTTTGCGATCTTCCCAGGGTCTCGGATGCTGCCAAAAAAGGGTGGCAATCGAGGCGCGGGAATTGGCTTTCCGCTGAGCCGGCCAGCGCAAGTGCTCGATTCGCAATTCCGCCATGAATCGTTTCAACATCTTAGGGCCGCCTTCGATGAGCACTTGGGAAGCCATGCCGTGCGGCTTGCTGACAGGGAGGTACTTGTGTCCCCAATCCACCATCTGCACCAGCACGGGCAGCAATCCAATTCCGCGCTCGGTGAGACTGTAGATAACCTTCTGCTTGTGGCTCGGATCATCGGCCTTGGTGATGATTCCCTGTTCGAGGAGGGTCTTGAGGCGATCGGCCAGAATGTTCGAGGCGATGCCCTCCTCGGAATGTTGAAGCAGGTCGCGAAAATGCCGCCTGTTGCCGAAGATCATGTCGCGAATGATCATCAGGCTCCATTTATCGCCCAGCAGTTCGAGCGTGAGATTTATCGGGCAACCGGATCTGTGATCAGAGCGCATTGGACTTCCAAAAGGCCACTTGTACGATACTATAACCGGTCATATTATGCATCTGGTTACTGGTTGATGTGAAGGCCCGCCCGTAGGCAGTTTACCCGAAAAAACGTCGATTGGATCGTTGCGGCCGCGGCGATGAGGCTTCGAGCCATCCGTCGCGGACCCCCTAGCGCCCCAAGCCCCTTGCATATTGACCGTCCAGCTAGCGCACAGCCTGGCTGTCGTCTGATTTGCCCAGGAATTCGCTGATTGCGATATTGACCAGCTCCGGGCGAGCGGTGAACGTGTCGTGTCCCGTTCCCGGAACGATGAACAATTGGCCTCTTTGCAGATCGCGGAATATTTGCATCGTCTGTTCGAGTGGAAACACGTCTCGGTCGCCGGCCATTACCAACACCGGTGATTGGATTTTCCTCAAGTCGCCCGGCTTGATTACAATCGGCTGACCCCATAGCCAATAGCACTTCGTAACCAGGGTCGACCAATGATCGGGACCATCCGGACTCACGGCATTATAGTCGCTCGAGAAAAACGCGGGCAGGGCCGCCACGAGCCTTTCGACCTGTTCCGCAATCGGCGCCGGAGAGCGACGGCGCTCCTCCATCACCTCGGGGGGCCAGCCTCGCATGTTGGCACCCGAAATCACCACGCGACGCACGAGCTCGGGGTGATCCCGGGCGAGAAGCAGCGCGATGTTTCCGCCATCGCTGTGTCCCACCACATCTACTGGACCCACTTTAAGCCGTCTGAGGATCGCCGCGGTGTCGTCGGCCATGAGTTGGTAGGAAAGCCGCCAGGGCCCGTCCGGCGAGTGACCGTGTCCGCGCTGGTCGATACCGATGACCAAATGATGCGCCGCAAAGTAATCTCGTTGCCCCGCGAAGGCGTTATCGAAAAACATCAATCCGCCATGCAAGAAAAGCATCGGCGTGCCCCGACCGAAGGACTCGGTATAAAGCTTGGCGCCATTGACGAAGTAATACTCATGGGTAGCGCCACTGATTTCAGCATTGGCGCCCGATAACGCACTCAAGACAATGAGAGCCGCGGCTATGGAACGAAACATTGGGAGATTTTCAATTTGCGATCACTCACATGCGAGTATTCATACACGCCTGGAATTGGAGGCGTGGGCTGATTGTCGGCGGTGTTCCTAAAGTTCCCGCTCCACCGCCCTAGCGTGGCAGCGATCCGCGCTGCCTCGGACTCTTTCCACGAAGCTCAAAGAGGAACTCGCTGAGCATTTGGCGAACTCTCAGTACACCGCCCAATCGCCGCTGCGCCGGATCGTAGTAAAAGCGCTCCTCGTCAATCCTGTCGCCGACCCAACGTTGGTAGGCGATTTCATCCTGCGTGAAGCGGTGACCGTCGCGCCAGGTGAATTCGAGAACCCAATGGATCGCCGCGCGGTCACCATCAACGAGGTAGGATGTGCCCGGGAGCGCGCGCACCGACTTGTAGGCAATCAAGATACCACGCTCTCTGGCGATGAGGCGCTCGCGCCCCCAGCGCGGGCGCTGTTGATTCTCCCGCATGCTCGCTTCCTCGGTGTAGAACTCCTCGATCGCTGAAACGAATTCGCCCCGCTCAACTTGCGCGATCAGCTGTTCAACACGTTCTCGGCTGGGCACGTTTAGCTTCCGGAATCGATGCGCGGCGCGCGGTGGCGCGCGAAAGTCACTCTCAAGCCCCACACCACCGGTGCGATCGCGACAATTGCCTGGGAACTGCCACGGAAGACCTCACCGAACGCTAGGCGCATTGTCATCACGTGGTAGCCCCGTTGCGTTGTCGCGACATGAAATACAAGTGAAGGCCGCTCTGATTCGGTGGACGACAGCCACCCGCTGGCCTTTGTATTTTCGCGAGTTCTGATGCTGAGTATAAAACAGTTTAAACCTGGGTCAACAGGCCACCCTTGTCTAAATACTACTGCTTGCGATATGCTACCGGTTCATTATTACAAGTTGCCTGGAACAATGCTCGGGCGATCAGCGAGCGGGCATCAATGTCCGCTCACGGTGGATGCTGATGGGTTTTTGCAACTGCAGGCAGGCTGTCACATAGGCTCACTTCGAGGGGAACTACAATGAGAATGGGGAAGTCAATTGGCGTTAGGTCGGTTGTGAAGCGATTCACAATTATGTTGTCGGCGTGTGTGTGCGCGGCCGCCATGGCAATTCCTGCCTTTGCGCAGACGACACCCGCCGCAACCGCTGAACCTGAACTGACGGAAATCATCGTCACCGGCTCGCGCATCGCCGCGCCCAATGAGGTCAGTACCAGTCCAATCTCGGTCCTGTCCTCGAAATACATTGAGGTGTCGGGCAAGACCGACCTGAACGATCTTCTGATGCAGTTGCCTCAGAATTTCAACAACTCATTGAGCCAAGATCTCGGCAATACGACCCCGGGCTTGACGGGCGCTGGCGGTGTAGCGACCGCGGATCTGCGTGGGCTAGGCCCGAATCGGACGCTAGTTCTTGTCGACGGGCGCCGCCTGGGCCAGGGCTCCCCCTATACCCTCATTCAAAGTCCCGCCCCGGATCTTGATCAGATTCCGGCGGGTTTGGTCGAGCGTGTCGAGGTGGTGACCGGCGGGGCATCGGCGGCGTACGGCTCGGACGCTATCGCGGGTGTTGTTAACTTCATCATGAAAAGAAACTTTGAAGGTTTTCAGCTGGATGGCCAGTTAGCTGAAGATCAGCACAATAACAACAACGCGTTGGCCCAGAGTCTAGCGCGACAGGCTGGCCTCATTCCGCCTACTGGCTCGATTATCGATGGCCGCCAGCGCTCATTTGATTTGCTCATGGGCACCAATTTCGCCGATGGCAAGGGTAATGTCACCGCGTTTCTAGGTTACCGGCATCAAGATCCGCTGCCGAGCAGCGATCGGGATTTTGGCAGCTGCCAACTTATTGCCTCGCCGAAGCAGGGGCCTGTTACGGGCTTAACCTGCAGCGGCTCCCCCAATTCGAACTTATTCGAACCTGAATCGGGTCCCAATGCATTGACGCAATATAGCGTACATGGCACGGGCTTCGTACCGTTCGGATCGGTCGCGACCACGCCGCCAGCTCTCTTTATCTCGCAACCTTACATTTATGAATCACGCGAAGATGATCGCGCCAACGCGGCCTTTATAGCGCACATGGACGTGACCGATTATTTCGAGCCGTACGCGGAATTCTATTTCATGAACGATCGGACACATCAAGTGATTGCGCCTGCGGCGTTGTTCCTGGACTCGAACCCACTCGAGCCGGTTACCAACAATTACAACGTCAATTGCAATAACCCGTTCTTGAGCGCGCAGGAACAAGGGATCCTGTGCAGCCCGGCGCAGATTGCCGCCGCTAATGCGGCTCCAGCCGCGGGATGCACGTACACGCTGACGTCCACCGTCCCGGTTCTGTCTTCCAATTGTGCCAATGTGCGCATCGGGCGGCGCAATATCGAAGGGGGCGGACGTAATTCCGATTACGAACACACAAACTACCGGCCGGTATTTGGTGCCAAGGGCAGCTTTGCAGATGACTGGAGCTATGATGTGTATGGTCAGTACTACTACACCACGTTCTTTAACTCCAATAACAAGTTCATGAATTTTCAGTCCATAACTAACGCCTTGCAGGTTACGGGCACCGCCGCCGCACCGACTTGCGTAAGCGGAGGTTCCTGCGTGCCATACAACATCTTTTCCTACGGCGGAGTCACTCAGCAACAGCTTAATTACCTGTACTTGTCAGGCACCGGGCAAGGCAGCTCGACCTTGCGGACGTTACACGCCGAAGTCACGGGCAAGCTCGGTAACTACGGTATCGTATCGCCGCTGGCAACCGAGGGCTTAGGGATCAATATAGGCTTCGAGCATCGCAACGATCACGAATCCTTTCAGCCAGACTCTGCCGAACAAAGCGGCCTACTTTCAGGGTTTGGTGGCGCTGCCGCTCCCATCGATGCCAGTGTCTCGGTCGCTGAGGAGTTCGCAGAGCTTCGCGCGCCGCTCGTGCAGGATAAGCCATTTGCCAAGGTGCTCTTGTTCGACACTGGGTTTCGGCATTCGGATTATCAATATGCGAGCTCTGCATCGACCATTACGAACACCTACAAATTCGAAGTGCAATACGCACCCATCGAGGACTATCGATTGCGGGTTTCCTATGACAAAGCCATCCGCGCACCAAGCATCGTGGAACTCTACAACCCGCAGAATGTAGGCGGACTTAGTTTGGCTGCCGATCCTTGCGCCCCGCCGATCACCTACACTCTTCAGCAATGTCTGAACACGGGAGCCACCGCGGCCCAGTACGCGAATGGCTCGATTCCTCAAGCGTCCGCCGGCCAGGTTTCGCAATTGCAAGGGGGTAATCCCCACTTGAAGCCTGAACAGGCGGAAACCTATACGGTCGGTGTGAATTTCGCTCCCAGACAAATTCCTAATTTCACCGGCAGCCTTGATTATTTCCACATTGCGGTGAAGGACACGGTTACTACCCTGCCAGCCGCCGTCATCCTGGCAGACTGCGCGAATACGGGAAACCCGACATATTGCACCCAGATTTTTCGCCAGCCTAACACCGGAAGTTTGACCGGGGCCACCATCGCGGGCGGCGGCTACTTTGTACAAACCGATGTCAACATCGGCGCCGTCTTGGAGAGCGGCATTGATCTACAACTAAATTATCGGCTCGATCTGCCGCCGGGCTTCGGCTCGGTAACGAGCACGCTCAACGGCTCGTACCTGCAGCACGTCGATTCAACGCCTTACGTGGGAGCGCATACGTATGACTGCGCCGGACTCTTCGGCTTTACCTGCCAGACCGTCAATCCGCGCTGGCATCATATTCTCCGCACCACATGGCAGACTCCTTGGAGTGTTTCGGCTTCCGCAACCTGGCGATTTATCGGTGGAGTTTCGCAAGACAACAACTCAGGGGATCCGACCTTACATTTCACAAACGGCAACGGCGCTTACGATTTTTTCAATGCGAAAATCGGCTCATTCAGTTATCTGGACCTCGAGGCGACCTGGCAGGTTAATAAAATTCTGCAGATACGTGCTGGGGCGAACAACGTGCGCGATACGGATCCGCCGATCATCGCCAACGGTCTAGTTGCCGGTGGCGCTGCCAATACTTACGACACGTATGACCAATTTGGTCGCCAGCTATTCGTGGCGTTCACGGCAAGATTCTGAAGCTGCATAACGCTCGCGATTCAGCTCAAGTATCTTAAGCTGGATCGCGAGTTTCAGCCCGCGGTGAAGCACAATGACTTCGAAACGACGAGCGGTTTGGATCCCAAATGAACATGGGCCTGGATCACGGGATAGTAGTATCGCCCGAGGACAGGAGGCGAGGGTCAGGCGAGATGGAACTTCCATCCGACTGGCAATGAGAATTTCCACACTCGCTGGCATCGCCAGTCTTGTGTTAGCGTGTGCTTCTCGCAATCACGTTGCCACCGACAGACCGCCAGCAACCACGACGTCCGCGAACACGGCGGTCACGATGGCGAGCGGCAGAGCTTCAACGCCCCTTGCGACCAATGTGACAACACCCGCGACCTCTTCCGATGCGCAAACGGAGGCGCTTGATCAGAGCCTGATAAAACGCGGCTACCGTCCTCGACGAATCAAAGGTCAGCTGCGGTACTGCCAAGCGCAGACGCTGACCGGAACGCACTTCGACAACACGGTGTGCCTGACGTCAGCAGAGATCAAGGCGAATGACGAAAAAACAAGGCGTGACCTCGATACAGTCAACCGGTTGCCCGGAACAAAATGCCCCAACAACAATTGCGGCTGAACGAAGATTTTCGGGTGGTGCGTGACCGCGCAACTGGTAGCCTCCAGCCTAGGCCGTTGCCGATTTTACTGTGAACTGCGAGGAGTCCGACCATGACGCTAGAACTTAAATGGCTCCTGTATACGGCTTTACTCGCCAGTTCACTGTGGATTCCGTTCATCATTGGAATCAACATTACGAATTTTCCGGGCAAGGAGCACCAGTTTGTTCGGCCGCCGGATCACCGCCAAATGGAGCCCTGGGTGCATCGCAGCTTGCGCGCGCATCAGAATTTGCTTGAGCAGTTCCTACCTTTTTCAGTGGTGGTAATTGTTGGCGCGATTCTCAAGGTGTCAACGCCCGTCACAGCCTGGTGCGCGATAGGCTTTTTCTGGCTTCGAGTCGCCCATGCTATCGGCATGATTACCGGCGTGGCGCGTTTGCCGGTGCGTCCCGCTATTTATCTACTTGGTTGGGCGGCGACACTCGTTTTGGCTTGGCAAATATTTAAGTTCGCGCCCAGGGTGTGAAAATCACGAGACATTGAATCCGACACTTGCATCATAACAAGCGAGTCGCTTGGCATCGTCCGCCTCAATTCCGCGAACCCGCATTTGTCGCAGCAAGCTGCTGGACCGGGTAGCGCCGCCTTGGTGGTTGGTTCTTGTCGCGGCGATCGCCGCGCCCCATGATGCCACCGGCGCGAACGCGGGTGCCTTGGCGCCAAATATAGCCGCGGAATCGTCGCCGAGATCCTTGACGGATTCCGATAACAATTCAGAAGGACAGCAAGCCTTCGCTCCGCGGAATGTCGATGATTTCGTCCGCGGCATCACGCTAAATCCTGGATTTGCCGATAACGAATCGTTGGTACGTTGGAACTCACCGATTTGCCTTTTCGCGCTTGGATT
>Ga0207087_1116_pt1 | contig 17600 bp, 17 predicted proteins | sample Alteio_BWMinHeat_51_FD_153544 | JGI IMG/M metagenome (GOLD analysis project Ga0207087, IMG submission 153544) | Enriched cells from forest soil in Barre Woods Harvard Forest LTER site, Petersham, Massachusetts, United States -... | ecosystem: Environmental > Terrestrial > Soil > Temperate forest >... | reverse complement strand
GCCACGGAAATGTTAGGCCAAAACTAAAATTGGCTATCTTAACATAGGTTGGAATATTCAGCGTAGGTGAATGGCCATGTTTTGAAAACCAATCGAAGTTGGCCCAGGCAGCAAGAGGTCCTTCAAAGACAATTGCGCCTTCTATTTCCGCATTTCCTCCTACTTTTCCATAGATCGATCTAAAAGTGTTTGATTGTGGAAAAAAGGCAGAACCACGCACTTTGAGTGTGCCATACTCTATTATTGCATGCGTAAAACTTGTGCACATTAATAAGGAAATTATTTGTATGATCTTAATATTATTCATAATATCACCACTGGTACTTGAGCAGTTGCACCATTTGACGTAACTGAACTTATGGAAAAAGATTGATTAGTAAGAACACAAAAACTGCCACAAACTGAGACAAACGTGGTAAAAGTTAGAGGATCGGTGGCTTGGACAGTGCCGATCAAGATACCATTCTGAAAAATTTGATAAGAGGTAACTTGCGAGCTGCCTACTGGTAACCATTGTATGGTGATTCCACAAATTGCTACATCAAGCAGGTTGTCTGACGTAACCATAGCAGTAGGATTTTGTGCTTGTGGTGGAAAGGGAGGAGCTGCTATCAGGCGAGGTCCATTAATTGCGCCGCCTATAAATATCTCAGCGCCAACTGCTCCAGTAGCGACATCAATAGGTACAACAGAAAAATCATCCATATTAAGGGCTACATATAATGTTGTACCATCAAATGTTAGTGCTATCCCAACGGGCTGGCTTGGTTGAGTGATACCAACAGGAATTGTTGTTCCTGCTGTATTGGTGGCAGTATCGACAGTCTGAACATTACCAGGATTAGAGGTGGTATTAGTTACATATAACGTCTTTCCATCTGCGCTAATTGCTAGCTGATCAGGTTCTCCGCCTACATCAATAGGAGCTCCTGCTGTATTAGTTGCTGTAGAAATCGGGATAACCGTATGCCCGCCAAACATGAATGTAGCTACGTACACAGTTTTACCATCAGGAGTTATTGTGAGTCCTACCGGGTCAGGGCTAATGGGAATAGTTGCAATAACGTTTCCTGTTGCGACATTGAGCTCGTATACTGCCAGGTTAAGTCTTGCACTTATATAGACATTTATTCCATCGGGTGTAAAAACTATACCACCCGGCTCACTATTTCCAGGCAATGTGATCGTCCTCACCACCGTATTGCTGGCTATATCGATAACACTAATGTCAGACGATCCAGCATTCAGAACCCATACCTGAGTTCCTGCAGGGTTAATTGCTACAATATTTGGTGTTAAGCCTACAGGAATAGTTAGGTCAACCATGTTAGTTGCTAAATCAATCCTAACAACTGCATCGAGTGTTCCGATTGATGCATACGCGAACATTGCACCGGGAGCTACTGCAATACCAAATGCTGGGGCCAGTGTTGGAATGAAAGCCTCAACGGTATTTGTTGTAGTATTAATACGTGTTACTCCAGAAATTGTATCATCAGTTACCAATACAAAATTTGTTGGGACAGACATGGCCATTGTACAGGAAGATGTTATCATCAGGTATATGCTCAACAGTAAAACAGAATATTTTCGCATCCTTTTCCTTTATAGTCTTAAGAAACTGCTTCTTTACTTATTTTTTTGTGATTTTTTATTCAAAAATTAGTTACGGTATTCCCATGCAATACTGTGATTCCGCTTCTTAAGCAATTGGTTTCATATTTTTTCACCTATAGTATTGAAAAAAATTATGTCTCTTACAAGATATTACTTTAAAACATTACTCCTAAACCAAGGCCAAGCCTAACGCCTCCTACATTTGCTTTTGAACTGAAACCGGTAGGCTGATATAAGTAATCGGCAAAGGTATCACAAAAGAAATTATCATAAAAAAACCAATATATCCCAGTTTTTACTATGCCGCCGACACAGGTCTTTGAAACATTTTGAACAATTGTTTGAGCAGTGGTATTTATCACATTACGCAGCCATATTTTTGCAATAGTCGGTCCTACTCCTGCATACAAAATGATACACTCATCAATCTGCCACGGAAATTGTAAGCCGAAGCTAAAATTAGCAATTTTTACGTTTGTGCGGCTCTGAAGAAGACCAGTTGAATGTCCATGCTTAGAAAACCAATCGAAATTAGCCCACAAAGCAACATGATCTGTGAAGCCGATTGCAGCTTCTATTTCAGCATTTCCTCCCACTTTTCCATAGATCTGTCTTACTCGTTTTGATTGTGGAAAAAAGGCAGAACCACGTACTTTGAGTGTGCTATATTCTATTCCTGCATAGGTAGAAACTGCACATAAAGATAATGCCAATAATTGTAATATCTTAATATTCTTCATAATATCACCACCGGTACTTGTGCACTAGAGCCGTTTGAAGTAACTGAGCTAATAGTAAATAGAGGAATAGGAAAACAACTTGTGTTACAAAGTGAGCAGAAAAAAGTTGTAAAAGATAAAGGGTCTGTTGACTGAACTGTTCCAATTAAAACACCATCTTGGAAAATTTGGTAAGAAGTAATCATTGGGTTATTCGATGTTGCCCATTGTATGGTAATTCCGCATATTGTTATATTAAGCAGCTGATCAGGCATAACCATTGCGGTAGGTTTTTGAGCTAATGGCGGAAAGGGCGGCGTTGCTACGATTCGGGGGAAAGCTCCTACAATAATAGGAGCACCAACGGTAAGAGTAGCTACATCAATAGGTACAACAGCATTGTTATTGTCGTGAAGAGCAACATATACCGTTGAGCCATCCGGTGTTATTGCTATACCAATAGGGCCACTTGGTTGATGTGGGCCAACAACAATCTGCGCTCCTGCTGTGTTAGTTGCTGCATTGATGGGCGAAACAGTGCCAGGTCCTGTTATCGTGGCGCCCACTGTGTTGGTTACGAATAAGGTTGATGCATCAGGAGTGCTTATTATGAGATCTGGTTCTTGGCCGACAGGAATAGGGGTTCCTAGTGTATTGCTTGGAAGATTAATCGGTGTCACTAAATGGCCGCCGAACATGAATTCAGTTACGTAGGCTGTTTTGCCATCAGGAGTAATAATGATTCCTACCGGGTCGGGGCTTAAGGGAATCGTATCAACAATCATTTGTGTTGCCACATTAATTTGGTACACCACCTGGCCAAGTCTTGACGTTACATAAGCAAATTGCCCATCCGGGGTAAAAGCTACTTGATCCGGATTACCTCCAACTGGCAAACTGATGGCACCTGATATGCTATTAGTAGCTATATTAACAATAGTAATGCTAGAACTTCCGCCATTTACGACCCATGCCTGTGTGCCTGCGGGGTTAATGGTAATAATATTTGGTAGAGTGCCTATTGGAAGAGGCAAAGTAGTATCAACCATATTAGTTGCTAAATCAACTCTAACAATCTTATTGGAAGTTTGTAGTGTTACATATGCAAACATGGCATCAGGAGTGACAGCGATACCAAATGCTGGGCCTACAGTGGGAATGGTAGCCTCAACAGTATTTGTCGTAGTATTAATACGTACTACTTCATTCGTAAAATCAAGAGATACTAACGCAAAATTTATCGGGACAGACGCACAAGAAGATGTTATCATAAGGTAACTAATACTCAATAATAAACAATAATACCTTCGCATTCTTACTCCTTTTTATGATTTAAATAAGAATTCTTTCTTTTGTAGAATGTTACTCTGTGGTAGACACTAGCTGTATTTTTTAATTAGTACTAGATTTTATGTAAGTTCTTATTTAATTAATACTGTTCGATAGGATTTTCATTGGTTGTGCCAAGATGCAAGAAATAATAGCCAGGCGATACTGCTTAACCGGTATCGCCTGATTTTTTTTAAAGTAATTTCTTAATCTGTTCTGCGTGACTGGTCACGTCCACCTCAGGCAGGATGTGCCGCACAATGCCCTGTTCATCGATAATCAAGGTAATGCGCGCGGGGGCAAAATAGTGCCACCAGTGTGTGTATGCGCCCAGCAGTTTTGCTGCATTGCCATCAACGTCAGTCAACAATGTAAATGGTAGATGATAGTTGTCTTTAAATTTTTTGTGTGACGCCGGCGTGTCATAGTTGATGCCGATCAGTGCGATGTTGTTTTTTTGGAAAAAATCGTAGCTATCGCGTAGTGAGCAGGCCTCTTTGGTGCAGCCGGGCGTACTGTCTTTCGGGTAAAAAAATAGCACCATCTTTCTGCCCAAGAAACTTTTTAATGCAACAGGTTTACTATTTTCGTCCACCAGACTTATGTCTGGGAGTTTATCCCCTACTTTTAACGGTGTAGCAGCAGAGCTCAGAACGCATGAGCTGCTCAGGAGGAAGGTAAGAATTTTTTTTAACATATTCGTTGGCCTGGTTTAAAAGATTATGTGTGTGCTAAAACGTTCTTATCTGTTTGATGCTGCTCGTGCTCGCTTGGCTTATTTGTTGTATGCAGCATTAACCAGGCAGCCAGCCCGCAGGTTGCGGTGATTCCGATTACAATGGCAGCAACGATTTTGGGTGATAGCGTATAAGTGGGGTAATGATGAGAGTTAGATTGATTATTAGCAGTCTTTAAGTCAGTTATGAAAAAATCAAAGAAGGTTGTATCTATACCGGCCGCTGCTATCAATGCCTGGTCTGATGGAGCTTCTTTTCTTATTTTTAATACTTCAAGCAGCCTAGCTCGATGCTGTGGCGATCGATTTGCTACTAATTGAAGGGCACTCCTAACCTCCTTCTTGAATTCCTCATCTTGTTGTATAAGATGCAGAAATCTGACGTCTAGAAAAAGATAATGCGGCGCGAGAAAGGTCGGAGATGTTGTATCAGATAGATCACAATCCTGTGGCAATATTTCATAAATTTCACCGATCCAGTCATGTTTGATCTGCGCTGTGAGGTGGGTGATAAAGTCTGACTTATGGCTTGTGAGGCGGAATGTTCGTGCATTAGCCAGACCCATGCGGTTATCAGTGTAATCGGTCAGAAGGTATCCGACGGTACCATCTATAACGTAGCTACTAATGAGTTCGCCGCAATCGCATTCATTAACTAGGTTGCGCAATGCACGTTCTGATCGTATTATTAGCGTATCCTTATGCCCTGCCTGAGCATCAGGTTGAATTTCTTTGCCTAAATAAAGAGTAAAAAGATTAGTACCATAAGCTGGTGGGCAAAACAATGAGAATGCTAATTGTTGGGAAACTTCTAAAGTTTTTAACTTAGTGATCGCATGTGTGGGCAGATTTTGCGTGTCAATTGTATACTGAACACCGTTTTGTAAAGAAGTTTTCTCATTGATGGTAATAGTATCTATTGCTAAATCATGCTTTAGCCGGGTGCTTAAAGTATTTTGGTCAAAGCGATCTTTATCATGAAAATAGTACATAATTTCATGTGTAATCTCTTTCGTTTCCTCATTTCCGTCGATAGTGAATTTTTCTTGTTGCGTTAGTACACACCTGACAACATATGGTTTGGCGTGTAAGGAGGCTGCACAGAGCAGAACAGCACAAAATAAAACTGATATTTTAATGGTTGTCATCATATTTTTCCTTCTTACGCTCGTGCGTTGAGACGATTGATTTGCTCTTCTTGTTCTGGCGTAGGTCGCGGTTTTTTGTTAGAGAATAACCAGAACGTCACGCCGCACAGAACCGGAATAGCGATAATGACGGTAGCAGCCAGTATGGTTGGCAGCATATGTCGTTGAAAATAGTACGATTGGTAGTCCGCTGTTTTTAAATGAGTGATGAGAAAATCTAATATGTCAGTATTTCGGCCAATCTTCCGTAGTTTTTCTTTGTCGTCCGTTTTTCTTTTTTCTAGGACTTCTACCAGTTTGCCGCGGATCTCGGGTGACGTTGCTGCTACCGCTTCAAAGGTATTTTTAACCATCTCTTTGAACGGTGCATCCTGTTCCATGAGGCAGAGGAATCTGGTATCTAGCAATAGATTATGGATATTGCTCGTTCTGGAAGGATCGTTTTGACCTAAGCATATGTCATTAATGCGCAAGAGCCATGCGCCTTTGACATCTTCCATGAGCATAGTAGTAAAAGCTGATTTAGCGGTTGGCATATGCGGTAATATGCTCGAAGAAAAGGTGCTCAGATGCATGTATTGGTTGGTGTAATCCGTTACATGTTTAATAGTAGATTTCATAAGTTGCGTATCAAGCAGTTGTCGCGCACCCGCTTGAATGAACTTTTGATTCATTGCGGTTTGATCATGTTCATTTGTTTGTGCAAAGGCATTTGCTGATTCACACTGCTCTTGCCCTAATAAAACAGTATAGCTGTTCAGACCGTATTCTCCTGGATTAAATATTGATAATGCCAACTGTTGAGCGAGTTCTAGCTGTTTAAAGGCATCATCAAAGTCATAGCTTGTATACCTACTATTAATATCACAGCAGTACGTATTATTAGTAGTATCTAATATGCATTGTAAATGCTCATTGTTTACCTCTTTTATATCGCGGCATAACATACTACGCAGGTTCTCAGGGTTAAAGTCCTGCTTATCAGGAAAATAATAAGAAATTTCATGACCTATTTGTTGCGTGCGGTCGCTTTTGTTCTTTAATAGAGGGAAAAGTTCTTCTAAATGTAATTTGCACTTAACTACGCACGGTTCAGCACATAAAGGTATTGCATTCAATAGACTAACGCTCAGGAGTAAGCCTACTATCTTATTTCTGGTAATCATCTTTTTTCCTCTAACGCGTGATACTAACAGTGACTAACATCTTATTTTTCCTCCTGAGCAGGATCAGATTTTTTGTGCAATAGCAACCAGGCAGCCAGTCCACAGGCTATGGTAATTCCGATTATCATGGTGGCAATGATTTTAGGGGATAGCATATAATCTGAAAAACAATGAGCGTGTGATTGATTTTCAGAAGCTCCTAAGCTGCTCATAAGGTCATCTAAAACAGCCGTTTTCCCTATTATTTCTAAGCTTATTTCATTTTTGCTTTTTTTTGCTTTTACTGCTTCTATGAGTCTTGCGCGATGCTGTGGTGACAGGGCTGCGGTAGTTTTAAAGAGAGTGCGCACTCTTTGCTTAAAATCTTCGCCTTCCGTCATGAGAAAAAGGAATCGAGTATCCTTAAGTAGCCAGTCGAGTGCTGCGTAATTGTTACTTGTTTTATCGATGAGATCATCTGCCGCCATTACCTTATTGATTACTCTAAGCCATGCTTCTTGAGTCTGTTTGACGACATCAGCAATGAACGTTGAGTTGAAGGTTGAATCATCCCCATAGATGTGCGGATTGTTAAGCCGTGGCGCATCTGTATGCATATAGTTATCAGTATAATCTGTCAGATAATGTGCGATAGTATGTTGTATGAGATTACTGTTTAAGAGGGATGTTGGATTTACGTGGTGCATAAAGTGCGATATTTTGTTTGGCGTGTCAGAGGGGCAGTTAGGTGATCTACATAAATCGCTTAATAATGAATGGGCTGCCGCAGCGGTATCATACGGGACCGTAGTATCAAACAGAGACAGCACCAATTTCTGCGCTACCTGTAGTTCTTCGAATTTTTTGTGCCATTTAAAAATGATTAGTTCATTTCCTGGATCACTTATAGGATTTGTGACTTCATACCAGATACCTTCGGTATCTGCCGCTTGTTTTATGGTTATACAGTCATTTTCTAAATCCTGCCGTAGCATAGTTAAGAGCTTCGGCTGACTGAAGCTGTTCGGAAAGTAGTAGCGGATTTCATTAATACTTTTTTGTCCGGGCCTTATCGGATTGATAGCCAGGGTAGTTAATCTACACGTGATGGCGAATGGTATGGCTATTGCGGGCATTGCAGTCAATAGACTAACGCTCAGGAGTAAGCCTATTATGTTATTTCTACTGATCATGTTTTCCTTTGAGGTGTGATATTTTTTATTGATTATCGAACATGCTGGGCAAATCATAGACATGTTTGAATCGGCGGATTGTGCATGACGTGCGTCCTAATTTTTGCGAATCAGCAACAAGTAACGTGAGTATACCAAATTTTTCTGCTTCTTTGATAAAAGCATCAATATAATTAACCGGGCGAATATGACCGGTCAAACTTATTTCACCAACAATCAGCGTTTTTGGTGGCAGTGGTAGTTGGAAATAGCTTGAGAGCAGTGCGAGCGCAACGCCCAAATCAGTTGCTGTTTCTTTGCTGCTGATGCCGCCACTGATTTTGAAAAATATGTCATGAGTACCCAACGGAATATGCAAATATTTGTGCAAAATGGCTGCAATGAGCACCACTTGTTTGTGATCAATGCCGGAAATTACGCGCTGTGGAATACCCATTTTTGCTTCGATGGTGAGTGCCTGCAATTCAAGTAGCAGTGGGCGTGACCCTTCCATAATGCTGACGAGCACTGCGCCAGCCGCAGCAGAACTGTTGTCGAGCAAGTGTGCATTAATATCCTGAATTTGGCCCAGGCCCGTTGCATTCATTTCAAAAAAGCCGAGCTCATTGATCGTGCCGAATCTGTTTTTTACGGCGCGCAGCACACGTGTATGCCAATTGTTTTCACCTTGCAGATAAAAAACGGCGTCCACCATATGCTCGAGCGCTTTCGGTCCCGCAATGATTCCTTCTTTGGTGATGTGTCCGGTAATGATGACGGTGATGTCATTATCTTTTGCCAAACGCATGAGGCGAAATGTGGCCTCGCGCAGTTGATTTACGGTGCCAGGCAGCGTCTGTGAGTCGGCGCTATAACAATTTTGAATAGAATCGATTACCACAATGTCAGGCCGCTGCTCGAGCGTGACCGTTATGATGTCGTCAAGGCCTGACTGGTCTGAAAAAAGTAACGAATTTTCCTCCACACCAAGGCGCTGTGCGCGCATTCCCACTTGGTGTAGCGACTCTTCTGTTGAGAAATATATAACGTGGTGTTGTTGCGCCAGTGCATTTGATACTTGCAGTAGCAGCGTTGATTTGCCGATACCCGGGTCACCGGTCAACACCACTAATGAGCCGGGCATAATGCCACCGCCCACCACGCGGTCCCATTCGGCAATGCCAGTCAGCATGCGCGGTTTTTCCGTCTTGAGCGAAAGATCTTTCAGTGACGTAAGCGTGGTACTTTTTATTGGAACTTTATTGATCGCATTTTTTCCCGTCTGCTGAATTTGCTCAGAAAAGCAGTCCCATTCCTTACATTCTGGGCAGCAGCCGACCCACTTGAGGGAGCGGTAGTCACAATTTTTGCACGTATAGGTGGTTGTCTGTTTAGCCATGAGTGCTCACTTGTATTAGGCGTCTAGGTACATGAGTGCGCTAGTTACTCCAAGCGCATAAGGAATGCTTAAAGCAACAGAGTATACCGGTTGGTCACCGATATAAGGCATTGCAAACCATATACTTGCAATGAATACCGGTATACTGCCCAAAATCAACGCTCCTGGCCAGTGTATTTCTATCATATGGCCACTGCTAATATGATTTTTAAATATTTTGAATAGTTCTTTGCGTGCCACCGTTTCTAAACCCAGCGCTGATGCCAGTGCTGATCCTAGAGAACTGGAAGACCATCGGATTTCTTTGTCTAAAAGCATCCAGAGCGCTCGCCGATGAGTGCTGCTTTTCCGGCAGGCTTTTTCCACAAGCTGCAACGTTGATTTGATAAATGATTTATCGTACGCCAGCAGCGCGTAAAAATAGGTATGGCTCAGCAGATCGGTAGGAATGGTTCTGACAGAACGATCTTTACTCCACGGATCCCACTCAACCATAAGCTTTTTAGTCAGATGGCCTAGCCAGAGCTGTGTGAAAATTTTCATGAAACTACTGACAAAGGGCTCTATAGCGCCTTCTTTCAAGAAAACAGTTTGTAAGCGATGCCAACTGCCAGAAGTCAAGGCATATTGTTGTATCAAATGTGATACTGCATGGGTTGATAACAGCGCTGTAGCGTCAATTGTGCTAATCTCTTGAGCGATACATTCTAGGTAATCAGCGGTGGTGGCCGTTGGTCGATTCTGCTGTGCTGCTTTTTGTATCGCATGTAACAGGATATGATGGCTGATCAGATCTGTCCTAGCAAAAAAGGCTACGACGAAATCTTGCACTATTTCTAATGCTTGAAAACGTGCAGATACGTTGTGACCATGGTCTATAATCTTGTACGTTGCGGTTACCTTATCCGCACCCAATGATTCAAGCTCAATCGTATCTACCATTAAATCTTGCTTTAATTGATCAATGAGCATCTGTGCGCAAAATTCCTCTGACTCAAAAGTGTAAGTAAGACAATGCAAAAACTGTTCATTCTCTTTTTGTAAAAGGACTTGAGCGTTGTATGAAAGAGATTGGTTGGCGGCACAGAGGCCGAGCAGGGATGCTAAAAGGATCTTATGGAACATAGTTATTTTCCTTACCGAGTAATAAAGCTGGTTACTACTCTACTAGATAAAGAGATAAAAATAAAAAAATAAGCGTATAACATCTTTTTTGCTTGTTTGTGAGTTACTCTTGCATCAATAATTTCTATTTGTGTAAGATGTTATTGTCTAGAAATAGTTCTTAGTAGGGGATATAGTGTGAAAATTCTAGTTCGAACAGCTCTTTTGTTCTTTTTCTGTTGCCAACCAGCTAGTGGCATGAGTCAAGAAGGCCTTTATCATCGGCTACTTACCGATTTAGCGGCTATGATCAAAGTTGCCCATAATGCTCAGGGTCAACAGGGACGGGACCTTGAACAGCTGGTTCAAGAAAAGGCTGTTTCTATAGTGCGTCAGTTGGCTAAAGATAGTGCTGATGTACGTAATCAGATCATGGAGGCTTGGGCGTCTAGAGTTGAAAGCACCGTGCTAGTCAAACAATTAAAGAGTAGCATTCTAAAAAAAATAACATTACCGATAAACCGATTAACGCTTGATCTTGAAAAACAAGTTCGTTTGCTCAGGCAGAAGCCTACAAAAGGTAAGCTTGGTCAGATAAACAATAGTATTGGCAACATGGCAGACAAGCTTGATGCGCTCGCTGCAACGTTTGCTAAGGTGGTGAAGACCACCCAGGCAGTTATTGATCTGCCAACGATAATGCATGATGATCGACCAAACTATACTATTGGTTTCATGGCGGTTGAAGGTAGAGTCATCTGTTCAGCGAGTGTTGCATTGCAGTACCCAGCCTTATGCCAACAAATAGAGATGGTTGATCAAAAGCGGTATCATCTATGGAAGGCATCTCAGGAGCTTATCCGCTATGTTGATACGTTGTTAAAGCAAACAGAATATTGGCCATTGGCTTTTAAGGCACTGCTCAGAGCAGCAATAACGGCTCGTGTACAGACGGTGACGGCGTTTAATCGTGCGTTAGAAAATCAGGAAGAGACGGTGCAGGAGTATTGGCATGAGATGGGCAATTTGCGTGCAATTAGCGACCGAATGGCTTTCTTAAAGCAGAGTTTAAAGCTCAAGTACGGCAATAATGCCTTTGCGTTGGAAAACGATGAGCCGGAAGATTAACCCCATTTAAAATTCTTATTTTGTGTAAAGAGTATAATCGTGCTATCATGAGGCTATGATAGAAACAGGTAAAACAATTCCTGTCTGAATTATACAAATGTTCAGCAGCTCTTTTGGATGGTATGCAACTCAATAAATTTTTAGCTCATGCCGGGGTTTGCTCCCGGCGCAAAGCAGTCGAACTAATCGAAACAGGTCGTGTAGTGGTTAATGGCGCGGTCATCGACCAGCCTGGTTTTCGCGTACCGGAAAAGGCGCGCGTAGCGGTTGATGGTGAAGGAATTCGCTGCCAGGAAAAAATGTATATCATGCTTAATAAGCCGCGCGGGTATATAACGACACTTTCTGACCAATACAATCGTAAAACAGTGATGGATTTGCTTGCCGCAAAATTACGACGAAATGTCTATCCGGTTGGCCGTTTGGATCAGGATAGCACGGGTCTTTTACTCTTTACTAATGATGGCTCTTTTGCACAGCAGATCGCCCATCCTTCTAAAAGTGTGGCCAAGCAATACCATGTTGCGCTTGATAAACCGATAACGGCCCATGATTTAGAGGCTATCAAGGCAGGAGTCCATTTATCAGATGGCTTGATAAAGGTTGATCATATAGCGTATTTGCCGATTAAACCCAAATACACCCAGGTGACTTTAACCATTCACAGCGGCAAAAATAGAATTGTACGACGCCTTTTTGAGCACCTTTCTTATAAGGTGATCCGTCTTGATCGGGTGGCCATAGGGCCGCTCGCCCTCGATTCATTACCAATAGGTAAATGGCGTTATATCAGCGAAAATGAACTAAATAGCCTCAACGTATTGCAATCTAAATCGGCATAAGATTAAAGATATTTTGAGTTACTATACATCCTACATTTACTCATTACTACTTTTGTGTTATCATGAGGTTATGTTAAAAATGTGTACAGGGAAGGGTCAGATTACGGAATAATATTGGTTTCCACAGTTAAATGTCTTATTTTGTTTGTTTTTTTAGTTAGGTGAAGAATTCTAATGAATATCTATGTTGGTAATCTGTCGCACTCAGTAGATGAAGCAACCCTGCGAGCTCGCTTTGAAGAATTTGGCGATGTCGCGTCAGTCAAAATTATTAAAGATCGTTTCACTGGTAGCCCTCGTGGGTTTGCCTTTGTTGAAATGACCGTTGATTCCGATGCGCAAAACGCTATCCAAAGCTTGAATGGCCAAGATATCGGTGGCAGACAAGTGACGGTCAACGAAGCTCGTCCACAAGAACCAAGAGCTGGCGGTAATGGTGGCGGCGGTGGCGGTCGTTTTGGTGGTGGTAACGGTGGCCACGGTGGTGGCGGATCATCCAGACCATCATACAGAAAGCCAGGCACCGGTAGTGGTGGTGGCAGCACTGGTGGTTGGGGTCGCTCTCGCTAATAAATATGAAATTATTAGTAGTTTGTTAGCGGTAAATGGCCTCTAACATACAAGATTAGAGGGAAGCCTCTTGCTGAAAACTCTTTTATAAGAAGATTTTTCAGTAAGGGGCTTCCCTTTTTTAGTTGAAAGAATACACAATGCGTTTGGAGAGATTTGGTAATGAAGCACCTTTATTTATCCGTTCAAACATCACCTTGTCTACAGGGAATTGTCCCCGTCTTTGGTGCAAAAAATGCGGCCCTGGTCATCATAGCGTCTCTTATTTTAACGCAGGGTAAATCTACATTGCTGAATGTGCCCGGCTCAGCAGATATCTTTTGTATGATAGAACTTTTAGAGGAACTGGGCGCCCAGGTTACCTATTCAGTGGATAATCATATATTAACCGTTGATACAACAATGATTCATGCATGGTCAGTCAGCAGTGCTATCACCAATAGAATGCGTGCTTCAATATTAGCCATGGGGCCGTTGCTTGCTCGGTTTGGCTATGCCGATGTTGCACTACCAGGTGGCTGTGTGATTGGTGAGCGCCCTATAGATTTTCATTTGAAAAATATGGCCAAGATGGGTGTGCAGATTGAGCGAGAACACTGTCTGGTGCGCGCTCGCAGTGGTGGCAGATTGCATGGCACGCGCTTGGTACTAGAGTATCCCAGTGTAGGAGCTACTGAAAATTTGCTCTTAGCAGCGGTGCGTGCGCAAGGAACCACTTCTATTATTAACGCTGCCTTTGAGCCTGAAGTTTTTGATTTAATTACGGTGCTGCGTCTTATGGGAGCTGCTATTGAATTAGCGTATCCTAACACCATACATATTCAGGGTGTCAGTGAGCTCAAACCAATCAATTATACTATTATGCCTGATCGACTGGAGATGGGCTCAATTCTATTGGCAGCAGCAGTGACAGGAGGCAGTGTACATATACCGGCAGTCACTGCAGATATATTAGATGTGTTTCTTTTAAAGCTAGAAGAAATGGGGCATCAGATTATCGGTGAAAATGGTGGCATTAGCATACATGCTACTGATGCACCAAAGGCTGTGTCATTCAAGACGGGGCCATATCCATCGTTTCCTACCGATTTGCAAGCTCCTATGATGCTTGCGCAATGCCTGGCGCACGGAAAAAGCATCATAGAAGAGACGGTATATGAAAATCGATTGCTTCACGTTAGAGCATTGCGCTCTATGGGTGCTAATATCGTGGTTGAAGGGACTAAGGCGACCGTAATTGGTGTCAGACAGTTGCAGGCTAACCATATTGAAGCGACTGATATTCGTGCGTCGTGTGCCTTAGTTATCGCTGGCTTGGCAGCGCGAGGCACTACTACCATTACGGGTGCCTATCATTGGATTAGAGGATACGAAAAGCTTGAGAAGCGATTGGGCGCTATAGGAGCGCGTATTGCATTATGTGATCCGGGCCAGCCTTATCAGGCAACCGTTGCGCCACTCAGCTCTATCAGTTCCTGAGTTATTCGTGCTTGGCGTAATTTGTTGTATTGAAGTTTAAGCAGATTCAGCAGTTTTTGTGCATTGCGTGTTGATTGATCCATGGAGATAAATCGAGCTGCTTGCTCTGCAAAAAAGGATTCGAAAAGCAGATAAGAAATATTACTTTCAAATACCAGCGGTACTAATTTATTCAACAGTTCTTGCGGCGAAATATGCCAAATACGATCTTCAGTTGGTAATGGGCAAAAGGCATTGTCACGGTCAGCCTGCACCAGAAAAGTGATCATTGGTCGTTGGGTGAAGAACCCTTTCGATTTGTTGCTAATTACCGCAATTGATGAATAAATCGTTTGGGTCGCCATAATATGGCGTGTAATTTCTTGCGCAATAGAGACGATGTTTTTATCAGTTAAATCTGAAAAAAAGCGAATGCTTTGTGGAAAAACAGATTCCTTAAAATAGTCAGCTACCTTATTGCCTACCAATATCACCTCTATTTTTTTACTGTCTGCCAGCTGATGAATGTGGTTATTGTAGTAATGAATGAGCATTGAATTGAAGCTACCGCACAGGCCACGCTGCGAGCCGATTAGAATAATGAGTGTGCGTGCTTGAGGGTTGTGCGCATCCGGATGCAGAACTGGATGTTGCCAGTCGGGTAATTGTTGTTCCAGATCATATAATAGTCGCTGTAAGCCGGAAGTGTATTCGTCTAGATTACCGCGTTGACTTTTTAAGCGTGAATGTAGCGATCGAGCGATTAATTGCATTGCATGTGCTATTTTCTTGCTTGTTTGAACGGCGCTGATGCGGCGGCGAAGTTGAATGAGTTCTGACATGATTTGCTTTTAATAGTTAAGATCAATGAGAACATATATACTATTAATGTAAGTTATCCCTTATTTTTTGCAAATGAAGATAACTGCAAGCCTATAGTTGTTGCCCGGGAGACTCTTTAGGAAAATGTACATAATAATAGATGCGTATAATCTTCTGAAAACCGTTAGCCATGATAAGACCATTACCGAGCGTCAGCGTGCCCAATTTATCAAGGAAATGGCAGTCTACGCCGCGCTTAAAAAGCATTTGATCATCATAGTTTTCGATGGGCATTTGACCTGGCATAATGGTAAGCTTGAAGAAATAAAGAGCCATAAGAATGTTGATGTAATCTTTTCTGGAGATCAGAGTGCTGACGATTATATCAAGCAGAAATTACAGAGTATGAAAAATAAGGATGCTTTATTAGTTTCTTCTGATCGAGAACTAAATAGGGCGGCTAATAGATATGATGTCCCGTCGATCGATGCTCCACTGTTTTACCGTATGGTGCATGACTTTTTTAAGGAAAAGGTCAGCCAGAAACAAGGAAGCCACAGCGTAATCAAAACTGCTCAATCGCAGGATGAATCGATTGATCAGTTGATGTGTGAGGCGGCTCATCAAAAAAATAATAAAAAAAATGATGACGAATTGAATGAAGACGGCGATCGAAAGTCAAAAATGCAGTTGAGCAAAGTTGAACGGCAATTACTCAAAAAAATAAAAAAGTTATAATCCGTGGTTATGCTACCATTTATCATACAATACGATCTGACCAAGTTATCAGAAATAGCTGACCGCATTGTTGCGTTGCTGCCAGTATATCAAGTTTTTATATTTGTCGGCGACTTAGGGGCAGGAAAAACGGCGCTCATCCGTGCTTTACTTGCTCGATGTGGTATACATGAGCCGGTGACCAGTCCCACCTTTAATTATGTGAATTGTTATGTAAATGCGGATGGGCAGCAGTTTTACCATTTTGATCTGTACCGAATAGCGGATGAGCAGCAGTTTATGATGCTCGGATTGAATGAATTTTTATATCGGCCTAATGCGTGGGCTTTTATAGAGTGGCCCGATGCAGCGTTGCCGTTTCTGGCAAATGCTGTATGTATGGTTAATCTAGAGCGCACATTGATTGAGGATGAACGCGTGATAACTATAACGAAATTGGATGAAACTACGCATAATGTCCATAAAGAGAGCGATTTATGATAGATAAGCCTGATTATCTCGTCTGTGTCTGCATGGGGGTCATGTATTCTGATATTTATGAATTTTTAATGAAATCAGAACAACCAAGTTTTGATTTGGCTATGCAGTACTTGCAAGTGGCAACTGGCTGTAGCAGCTGCTCGGATGAAGTTCATGCCATTGTTGCAGAAGTAGTCCGTGCCAAAAAAGAGGGTAAGTGAAGCGGGAAAATGCGGTTCTATCTTACAAAGGGCTTGAAAAGGGGGATAAAAACCACTATCCTAGTGTGATTATTGCGGGTTTTTAGGCTGCATAGGAACTCTTGGCGAGATTCCCGAGTGGTTAAAGGGGACGGACTGTAAATCCGTTGGCTCAGCCTTCGTAGGTTCGAATCCTACTCTCGCCACCATACTTTGAAATGCGCGGGAATAGCTCAATTGGCAGAGCGACAGCCTTCCAAGCTGTAGGTTGCGGGTTCGACCCCCGTTTCCCGCTCCAATGTTGCTGGCGTAGCTCAGTTGGTAGAGCAGCTGATTTGTAATCAGCAGGTCGCTGGTTCAAGTCCAGTCGCCAGCTCCAAAAAGTAGTAAGTAATTGTATAATTTTAGTTGGGAGAGAAGTTGTTTTTTCCCTTTTTTTAATCTAATCTAGAGTAAAACCTGAATAATGAGGCAGGAAATATGTTGCCCACGTAGCTCAGTCGGTAGAGCACTTCCTTGGTAAGGAAGAGGTCACCGGTTCAAATCCGGTCGCGGGCTCCAATGACTTAAAACGTGGTATAATTTAAAACCCTGCTAAAAACTGCTCGAGTTGATATGGCAAAAACTAAAAAAGTAACAACACATCTGGTCTGTGAACAATGTAAGGAGCGGAATTATACGCAAGTAGTTTCCAAGAAAAGAACGGTGGGGACGCTTAAGTTAAGTAAATTTTGTTCTCGATGTCGGGCTCATCATCAACACAAAGAAACAAAATAGTCGTCTAGGCCAGTAGCTCTAATTGGTAGAGCGGCAGACTCCAAATCTGCGGGTTGGGGGTTCGAATCCCTCCTGGCCTGCCATTGCGTTCATAAATATATGCGAAAGCTAAATTCCAGGTGCTACAAAATAAAGGCGTAGAATGGTAACAATAAAGGACGTTGTGCAGTTTGCTCGAGAGGTCAAAGTAGAGTTTTCTAAGGTCTCGTGGCCGACCTTTCAGGAGTTTATAGGGTC
>Ga0207087_1115_pt1 | contig 17648 bp, 21 predicted proteins | sample Alteio_BWMinHeat_51_FD_153544 | JGI IMG/M metagenome (GOLD analysis project Ga0207087, IMG submission 153544) | Enriched cells from forest soil in Barre Woods Harvard Forest LTER site, Petersham, Massachusetts, United States -... | ecosystem: Environmental > Terrestrial > Soil > Temperate forest >... | reverse complement strand
CCCAATGCGGTCTCTGACCAGATGAAAGAAATTATTTTAAAAGAAGGCATCGTGTGGAAAAGTTAGCAAAGATAATTTGATTTATCTTAAGTTTCCACTATCAATTATTGTGTAGACCGGAGCATTAGCCGCAAGATCAGCCGCCATAATAGCTATATCATTTTCACGAGCAGCAATATCATTTTCTATCATAGCTATCTTATTTCTTATTATGGCTATTTTCTTATTGTTTTTATATATCTCAATACCACACAAGATAGCTGTCAAAAGATGAATACCACCCGAGATAGCCAAAATAGCCAACATAGGAACACTTGCTGATATAATAAACTGCTCTAGACCTTTCCCGTGGCTGCTATAGTTTTTCCAATCTTGCAACGGTGCCCCTAGCATGATTACATACAGAGAATGCCCACTTCCAAGAAGGGCATATGCCATATCTGACATTCCAGCCCGCACTTGGCTCATGCCCGTCAGACAGGCAACCGATACTAATAAAATACGCATAAATTGGTTCACGGCTGCCTCCATTTTTATGAGATAATTTGATTTATCTTAAGTTTTTACTATTAATTTTTCTTGGGTAAGCAGTGTTGTTATTTTGTTCTAGCTTTAGGGCCAAAAGATAACATGCAATACTAAAAAAATACGCTCCTTCAAGGCCATTTTTTATACCAGCTACCGCAGGGGCTTTAACTGTATAGCCAAACTTATTCATTAAACGAATCGTTATCTCTGCTAGATATGTTGTACCCAGTGCGCCCGCAAGACCGACATTGGTAAACATCGCATATGTTAGTCTATTGCTCGCCTCTAGTGAGTTCACCGCCTGTACTTGGCTCACGCCAGTCAGACAGGCAACTGATAGTAATAAAATACGCATAAATCTATTCATGAGAACCTCCATTTTTTTATGAAATAAGAGCAGGTGGATGATATTCCCATTCACCCTGCCCCTTTATTTTCTTATAACTAATAGTGAGCTTTTAAGAGGATCGTAAATCCACCTCATTAGCATTTTGGTTGTTATTACCCTCATTTGGCTGCTTGTTTCTGAATGAAGCGTAGAATAAATAACCACCTAAGATGCCCAGACCTGCAAACAAAGTCCCTTCTTTTAAGTCGGATTTCACAGCATAAGAACAGCTAAAAATCTGACGTAAGGAATTTCCATTCCCGAGATGAAACTTTAAATGATCTAAAGCATCACCAAAGCTAGAGACAGAACATGCAGTTCCAAAGGTAAAAAGTACTGTGCCGGTTAGACCTACAGCGACACGAGTGGCTTTTGCATCAAATGTTTGCCAATTTACAGGTGAAAACATAATTTTTGCAGTTTCTGCAACACCTTGAAAAAAGCCAGCCTGTACTTGGCTTACGCCAGTCAGACAGGCAACTGATAGTAATAAAATACGCATAAATTGGTTCATGGCGAACCTCCATTTTTCTATGAGATTTAATGATTATCTGGGAACTAGCTACGCTGCCAGCTTCTATTGATAATATTATCAGATTGAATTAAATTGTCAAGGCGGCTACTAGGGCAGGTTTCCAGGTAGAAATAATGCTCATTTAGGGGATGGATACTCTACCGCCCAGCAGCTGCAGCAGGCGCGATTGCCAGCGCCACATAACTGGCAGCACCGGATGCCTTGATCAGATCGACCAATTCGATCACTTTGCCGTACGAAACGGCTCGATCAGCGCGAATTGAGACGCGCTGCGGCTTGCCCTGAGCGCGTTCTTTGAGCTGCTCGACTAGCACCTGGGCCGAAACGGTCGTTCCATTGAGCAGGAGCGCATTGCCCTCATCCATCACCACCGTCAATTCGGATGGCTGGCCTGCCTGTTTTTGCTCATCGACCACGTTGGCTTGCGGCAAATTCACCTTGATTGATCGCTGTACCACGGGTGCCGTCATCATAAAAATAATAAGCAGCGTCAACACTGTGTCGATCAGCGGTGTGAGCGAAATATCCGTCATCCCGCGCGTAGTGCGGCGATTTCTTCTTCTGACTCTGAGCATTGATTACCTCAGCGCGTAATAGCTTGCGTGATAATAACATCCATTTTATCAGCAATTGGCTGCAATCGTTTTTCAAATGATTTTACCTGCGCCATCTGATAGTTGTACATAACCAGCGCCGGAATAGCCACCAACAAGCCGGCAAGCGTTACGATCAGCGCTTCTGCCATGCCGGGAGCAACGGTGGCAATATCGGCCGACTGAAACTGACTAATACGCAAGAATGAGTGTATCAGCCCCCACACGGTGCCCAGCAAACCAAGCAATGGTGCTACGGCAGCCGTAGTTGAAAAAAATGGCGCGTACGATTCTTGCATTTCAAGAATCGTATCGATGGCATTATTCAGTTCGTGACGCATCAATTCGACAAAATGTTTTTTGCGCTCGTACGATCCTTGATCATGCTGTTCGAGCGTAGACTTGTAATACAAAAGATTTTTGGCAATAAAGTAGCCGGGCATGGTGCCAGAAAGACGTGCGGCAACGGCACGAATATCGTCGATGCTTTTAGCACTGTTCATCAGCATGCGCGCTTTTTTGAGCTGACGTTTTTTTATAAAGGCACCCCAGAGTTTGCATGCAAAAAGTGCCCAACACAACACCGACAACAGAAGCAGTATGATCAATATACCAAAGGTGACCATATCTGATTGTTGTATCAGTAACCAAACGGGATTATTACCAAGCAAGTTTGTTATCATTTTATTTATCCTCACGTGAGCGCGGCGCTCTTTTTGACTGTCGCAACTCTATCATCGCTTGAGCGGTTGAGCAAGCACACGCTCCTTTAGGACTAGCTTGTCCGTAATGCCTTCTTCAATCTGGATGGTGTACGCACGCTTGAGCAATTCACCCAATGCAGGACCTGGCGGTATTATGCCAATAAGATCGCGCCCTTCAAGCACTGGCTTTTCAGGAAAAAATTCAACCTGCGCCTTGCGCGCCTGCGCTAAAAATGGCTCAAAAAAATCAGGGAGTGCGCGCAGCGGTTCGCGACTGTGCGGATTACGCCCTTGCTTGTCGGCACACGCCAGATCGGCAAGAATGTGCAAATTCATGCGCGGCATTAATTTGAGCGCTAACCGCTTATACGCAGCAAGCCCTGCGTTTAATTTAATAAATTGACCAGGCGCCATATGATGCGCGGCCAGTAGGCTCACGTCATCAATCAGATCAAATTTCATTACAATGCGTTTGAGCATACGTTTGCTGAGCACAGCACTTTCTTTTTCGTGACCCAAACTGCGCCACCGCCCATCAATTATTTTTGTGGTGGTCGCTTTTCCTAAATCATGACAAAGCGCTGCATAGCGTAACACCAGCATCTCATATTCATTGTCATACGTAATGCGCACTGACGCGTCAAGCGCTTGCATTGTGTGCTCAAAAACGTCACCCTCCGGATGCCAGCCAGGATCTTGTTCGACGCCTATCGTTTCATACAATTCTGGCAACACATCTGCCAGACGGCGTATCTGAGCAAGCCAGCGAATACCGCGTGACGGTTCTTTTGATTGCAACAGTAATTTTTCAAATTCGACAGCTATGCGCTCGCGTGAAACATCAACCAATGACATACGCGCACAGCATTGATTGAGGGCTTCATCCGGCTCCATTTCGAAGCGACCAATAAATTGCATGACGCGAAAAAATCGGAGCGGATCTTGCGCAAACAGTTCAAGATTTGGCGCACACAAACGATGCGCCTGCAAATCGGCAGCACCGCCAAATGGATCAATGAGTTCAAACGTTACTAAGTCGATGCCCATAGCATTGATCGTCAAATCACGCCGCTCGAACGCTTTTTTTATCGACATAGATTCATCAATGTGCACCAACGGTTTTCTGCCCGCACTGTCAGCACGCGGCACTGACCAATCAATGTCTACATTGTGCAGACGCAATACACCAAATGATTTACCAACTAAATCAACCGGCCCGAACTGCGATAAAATGCTCTCAAGTTGTTCAAGCATAATACCATGCACTTCGATATCAAGATCTTTGGTGAGTTTGCCAAGCAAGAGATCTCTGACGGCACCGCCCACCAGTAACGTTCGTCCGCCAGCAGCGTGTACCGCTTGGACAATGGGGTGCACTAACGGATATTGGTCGATCAATTGCACAAGATCACTTTGTATCTTGCTCGCGATTTTTGTACACTTCATAACATTCATAGGAAAAACTTACTCGCATTAGGAAAAAGTATCATGTTCAGACGGAGCACTTCATCACTCTATGGCATTACACTCATCTTGACAATTGTATTGTCATCAAATACCACTACGGCATCATTGTTCAATACGCTCAGATCATTTTTTGGTGCACTACCGTACTCGGAAATAATGCAAAAAAAATATCCGCTCAGTAGTGATGCAACGCTCACGCTCAACAATTTTGATGGCAACATAAAAATTACCACGAAAAAAAGTCATCTTGTACATCTGACTGCCATCAAACGCGCTAATAGACCAGACATGCTGCCACACCTACAAATCAGTGATAATACCAGTATAACACCAACTGGCCAGCATACGGCACTGACCATCTCTTCGGTCATATCAGGTGAACACGTACAGGGCAGAATTGATTATGAACTGACGATCCCTGCGGGCACGGCGCTCAATCTAGCAACAGAAACAGGCGCAATCACCATCGATGCCATACATGCACCATCGGTGCTACGCACACAAAAAGGTTCTATTAACGTTCGACACGCCTACGAAAGCGTTACTGCCTCCGTTGAAGATAGCGGCGCGATCAGTATAGGCACCGCAACGCACAGCGTACGCGCTACCACGGTGTACGGTAATATAAACGTGGATAATGCTCACAAAAATGTTTTGGCCACCAGCAGCGGTAAAGGCACCATTCATATTGCTTACGCAGTACCACCACTCAATGCAGAAATTGCGTTAAAAACTTGTTCAGGCAACATCACGGTAGCATTGCCTGAAAAAACAAATGCTGCTATTGCGGGAAAAACAAAAAAAGGATGTTTGACTAGCGATCACGTCATCACCTTTGCCCCAATGAGTAGTACGCTTGATAGCACGGCATGGACACGCTTTCGACAAGAAGTTATCGGATCTGTTGGCATACACGAGACTGGCGTACCACACATTAGGCTTGAAAGCGAACGTGGCAATATCAAAATTGCCAAAAACTGCGTGAAATAGTTCTGATAAACTGTTATTTGCCCATTAAATATTCATGCACTATTGAGTGCGCAGAGCAGTCACATTATACTGATAGCATGTTAAAAAAACTTTATATAAACAGGAACTATCATGAATATTCGCATTCTGATCTGCTCAGCACTCACGCTCATGCATACTCACGCCCATAGTGGCATCTACGCAGCAATCGAACCTCTTTTAGGCGGAATTATTGGCTTTGCGTGTGCACAAAATTATAGCCAACGCTATTTTACTTATTCCGTTCAAGATAAAGATAGTGTGCCACTGCAAGAAGTCATCGACGCATGTGATGATCATGCAAAAAAAGGACAGCTTGAGGCATTAGTCATTCACTTTCAAGATTTAAAGCAGAAATTTCTGGAACACCAAACAACTGCTATCCCTATTGCCTTGCATGCACTCACGATGCATTCTGACATTTTTGCCAATGACGTATATCAAAACAGCGCGCAAGAGTATGTAATTTGTATTAATCCTCAAGATTTTATTCAAGGGGGTTCGTTAGAAAATAGCTTTGTCGGGTTTATCGCACGCAGTCTGGCACATATTCAGCACAACCATCTGCAAACAAAAAAACATCTTAAGATATTCCAGCAGGTCGATTTAACCATGGCAGGCGTCCTTGCCGGCATGGTTCTCAATAACTCTGATATGGGCCCCTTTACCCTTGTTGCAAGCGTTGCAACGTTCATCACCACACACCTGGCACTGCAATCATGCGCAAGTGCATACTGGCGCTCGCGCGAATATGCTGCTGATGCCGCAGCAACTAAAGCCGGCTATGGCGCTCAAGTGATCGCCTCTCTTGCCAAAGATGCTCAAGATGATGCCCTTATCGAACAAATGCTTACGAATCATACCGAGTCAACGCATGCGTGGAGTTCCTGGGGCACAAATTTCATTCTTAAGAAATTATATGACATCCTGCGCACTACACCACCTGCCAGCGAACGCATTGCGGCGATTAAGGCAGAAATGGCAAGTCTGCAAGCAGCCCCCACCGCTAGTTAAGATCAATTTCAATACCGTTTTAAAGGCCCGGGGTTACCCCGGGCCTTTTTTTGCCCATCTCACATCCCCCCTCTCCACCCAGACCGAATCGATCTGTGTAAACAAAAAATACCCATTCTATTGAGCTTTATCGATCAAAAATGCTATGGTAGAAATAAAAAAGGATTAATTTAACACCATTACTAGCATCAGGAGTATTCAATGAAGCGTTACAATCGAAATAATCTGTTTCTAACAGCCTTTTTAGCATTAGGTATCACGGCACCCCAGGTAATGGCTGACGCAACGGCTCAACAGCCTGCACGGCGCGTCACCATCTGGGTCCACGGTACCCGCGTGGGGTCATTTATGCCGCTGGGCATCATTTCTACCCTGGCTGGCTTGGAACATCGCGTCCTGTATGCGCCACCTGGTTTGCATACACCGGACGAAATTAATCCTGAACTCTATCATCATAAAATCCCCGGTTTTATTTCAGCGGCTGACCCAGCACGCTTCCCACTCGAAGATTTTTATGTCTATGGGTGGTCAGGTGACTTAGATTTTAATGCCCGCATAAAAGCTGGCGCGATCTTAGCCAAAGAATTAAAAGAGTTGGTAGCATATTACATCGATCAGGATGGTGCAGCACCAGAAATCACGTTTATCACACATAGCCATGGTGGCAACGTCGTGTTAGAAATGACAAAATCCATAAGCTTGAAAGACCTTGGCGATGTTCCGGTCACCGCACTATTTCTCGCATGCCCGGTGCAACAGGCTACTGAAAAACTTATTGCCAATCCGCTCTTTAAGCACATCTACAATATTCACTCGCATGATGACATTGTGCAAATCAGTGATCCACAAGCATTTGGCTTTATTTCAGACAACGTGCGTGCAGCATACAACACCGGTTCGTTTGATCCATTAACCGGCATCATAGAAGGTGTTGGCGATAGAATAAGCGGCGCATGGGACAAACTAAAAAAGTTTGAAAATCCATTTGCAGGCGTCGAAATATTTTCAGGCAGAGAGTTCAAGCCGCAAAGCAATCTCAAGCAAGCACGTGTTTCTTGGATAGGCCTGGCTCCATGGACAAGCCAAGATTTTGCGGTATTAGGCAAATACAAGGATGATGTAGAATCTATCAAAAATTCATTGCAAAAATTGCTCGCTATCAAAAATCGCGGCCTCGTGCATATGGAATTTATGTTCCCGCTCTTCTTTAGTCGTTTGCCACAGACATTAAAAATGACTGATGATTTGTGGACAAAACGATCTAAACAAGAAAAAGATCCGGACGTAGTCATTAAACTACAAGGTAAATAGATTAAAAACGCAACAGGGAGCTAACTCAATGAAAATTATGCATAAAATATTATTAATCGCAGCAGGAATAAACATTACTCTTGTTGCCAAAAAACTTGAAGAAGAAAGATCCACTAAGATCGGACCGGAACTTTCGGCAAAAGAAATAGTACGAACTAATCTAGAAGCAACCTCCTTGGCAATGCAGGTTCAGCGAGATAATGAGTTACGGCAAGCATTTGATACGCTTATTACCAGCTACCTCACCCACGAGGAGCAGCAGTTATTGGTTCAAAGAATCGAATCTTTGCTTATACAAGGAGCAGATCCAAATATATTTGTATCTGCCGATACCACACCACTTTCTATAGCAGTAACCAAACGAATACCGGAACTAGTCAAATAAAACAAACTTTGAAGAAATATGGCCACCAGATATCGACTAGAAAACACTGCACCAAGGGAGCTGACTTAATGAAGATTATGCATACATTATTATTACTTATCGCAGTAGTCAGCTGCCCTCTTATTGTTGCAAAAGAAACAGGGGAATATAGAGCAACTCCTTTAGAGCAGCTACTTGTCGCAATCGAAGTAGCAGGGATAATAGAACTCAATAATGCTTTAGAAGCAGCAGTGCGCCAACTTCAACGTTCAGTGTATGATACCTTGTCATTACAAAGACGGACAACACTGCTCAACACCATTCAAGAATTGCTCGTAGAAGGTGCAAATCCAAATCGGCCCCTGACAATACATGGCAGTAGCCTTGCTCCCTTGTACGTAGCGGTAGCCAATCGCATACCAGCCGCTGTTCGCATTCTTCTTTCTCACGGCGCTTGGGCAGCATACTCTATTGTAAGCCTTGCAATGAATTCTTTTATTGATCAGGCACTATTGCCTAAACATTTCTTGTCATCGACCATGGGTCGGGCGCAAGTGCGCAACGTATACACTATACTTACCTTGTTAACACCTGATCAGACGACTCGCAAAGAACGCATTATCCAGTTTGCTCAAAATTTAGTAAGCCATCCTGCCAAATTAGCAATCCTGAATGCACGCAGAAATGATGCAATAGAAGGTTTTTATTACGAACCTAAGAGTGCGGCAGACAATCTGACTAAAACAAAGATGCTTGATCTGATCAAGACACACTTGGATACCTTAGATCCGGACCAAGCCAGAGCAGATACAGAAGACATCGACTTAGACTAAAAGCAGGAGTTTGCAATGAATAATTTACGCATAATAGCTTTATATATCGCAGTAATGGTAGGCAGCGCCCTTCTTACTAACAATGTTAACGGATTTAAAATTCCATATACCCTGCCCGATGAGCTCATAGAGCTTCTTAATGAAAACCTAAAAACAGAAGCTCTTAAATTCGATGAGGCAACCTTCATAACTTTATCCGAACAAGAACAACAGAAAGTATTTGACACTATTGCATCTTTAATTGAGCAAGGAGCAAATCCTGACGTAGTAATACGTGAAGATATTACAACCGTACCAGCTACACCATTATATTTGGCGGTGCTTCATCGCATACCGGCAGCCGTTGCTATGCTGCTCGATCATGGCGCTAGTATTGAGTATATAGTTGATGATCCTGCCGATAGCTATGGCGTGAATATTACTGATCTAGCAAGCAATCAGTTTGTTGGTGATGCGATACTACCACCAGAGTTTTTTGACTCACCAGATAACCAACCATATGCTCAAGCACTTAACACCATATTAGCCCTTCTTGTTCCTGATCGAAGTGCGCGCAAACAAGCAGTTCTTACCTATGTTCAAAATGAATTCCCGTATCCGGAAACGCTAGAACAACTCAATAATCATCGAAAAAATGCGATTGATCTTTTCTACGAAGATCGTCCAGAACAAAAGCCTGAAATTGAGGACTTGACTCAAGAAGAAATATTAGATGCTGTTGAATCACATTTTAACCGAGTGTACCCGGGGCAAAATATCGCAATCGCTCAAACTTCAGAACCGGAAGAAGAGCTGATGGAAGAGGAAGAAGAAGTTCCAACTTCAGAAACCATGAGTGAAGAAGAAGAATTTTAAAATAATCATTGCACCAAGGAATAATAATGAAAATTCTACGCACAATAGTTTTATACATCATCGCAACAGCAAGCATCACCTTGCTTGCCAAAAAAGTTGAAGAAGAACAATTTAGAGCGAAAATTCCTGTGTCTGACTTATTTATGACAGACGAGGAAATTGCACAAGCAGCAGTTTCACAAGCTCTGCACCCCGTTCTCTTATCAGCAGCACAGGAACAGGAAGACGAAGCGATAGCGCAAGTCCAAGAAAGAATGGTTCAACGAGAACGAAATGACGCCTTAGCACAAGAAATTATCCGACTTCGCAGGCCAGGGTCATGGCAAGAAGAAGCTTTTTTGGAAGCTAGACTACGCAGAATTCAAAATTTGTTAGATCGTGGTGCTGATCCAAATCACAAGATGTTATCAAGTGATGAGCATATGGTCACACCATTATACGAAGCTGCCTTGAGGAGAGTACCCGCTGCCGTAAAAATACTTCTTGAACATGGCGCTCGAATTACCGAGGATGTTCTTGAGGTACCGTTAAATCAGTTTACCGAGGCTGCACTCATGCCATTTGCGCTCACCTATGTAAAAGATGAGTATGATATCCTATCACTTTTGATCCCTCATCAAGAAGAGCGCAAATATAAAATTATGCAGTTCATTCAGGCTCAGGTAGCAGTTCCTCATAAACTACGCATGATTAATGTCATGCGAACGATCACACTAGACGACTATCTTGGAGATAATCCGGCAAAAAGAGCCGAATATCCAAATCTGACTGCTAACGAAATTGTGGATACCATCGAGAGCAAAATTGAAGCATTAGAGAAGAAGAAATTTGAAGAAGAAGAAATCAAGTTAGAAGAAGAAGTGCCGCCATTAGAAACTGCCAGCATAGATTAGGAAAACTACAAGCCCACTGCTCACTCACAAGGAGTTAACTCATGAAGATTAGATACACGATGGTATGGTGCCTTACCGCACTTGCAAGCTTTGTAAGTTATCCTCTGCTTGCTCGAGAGCTTCAAAAAAATAAAAAAATCTCTGAATCAAGATTATTAGGTGAAATAGAAGAACTGCCGATCATCGCTGCTTTGGCACGCATTGGCATCGATCATGCTTTAGCAGAAGAAATTCTCAAACTCATGAAACCAACCTTTTATACCCTATCAATGCAACAACAGGAAGAAGTGCTTGAAACAATTAAAACATTACTTGAAGATGGCGCTCATCCAAATGTGTTGATAGAAATTGACGAGATTGTTTTCCCCGTAACGCCATTGTATATCGCTGTCAATAACAGCGTACCCGACGCAATCAAAATTCTTCTAGCACACGGTGCCACTACTGAATATTCTTATCGGGAAGATGATGGTCAAGAAGAGAATGTTAATATAGTCAGCATTTCACTTCAACAATTTACTGATTTATCACTGAAGGCAATACTGGACTACCCTGAAGACAGCCTGTCAATAAGCCCCACGCTATCAGAGGGATATAAAGTCTTATCTCTCTTGATTCCAGATCAAGAAGAACGTAAGCAGAAAATTATGGACTATGCTACTGGTTCTATAGATGAATCTACGGTAAAAGATCTTAATAGGAGAAGAAAGAATCGTATACTAGTTGCATATAGACATGATCATGATACAAGAGAAGTTGCACTTAAAAAAATGTTTACTAAGAAACTAACATTAGAAGCCATTGCAACGCTACTCAAAACAATAGATCCAAAGAAACACATTTGGGATATTGATTAGAAAGGAATACTACCGTGAGAAAATTAATGCGATCTACAGCCATTTTAGGAGTTTTTGCCTCAATAATTCCTGCCGTTGCCTTTGAGCACGAGTCAACTACTCAAAAACCAGCGGCTACTATCCAATGGCAGTTCAGTCCTCCGTATTACAATCCTTTGCATATGAGTCTTTTTAACTTTTTAGGATGGCAAAATATTGGTGCACTTGATGACGCATTGCCATCCATGCTTAATGATACACATCCGACAACTATGGTGGCAGAGAATCTTGATATTTTGCTGCCTACCGATATCTATCCAAATTATCTATTAAACACGACAGGTAATACTGCCCATTCAATGGACCTTTTCGATCACTTTTTAATAACTAATCCACCAAGCTCAGATAAACCGTGGTATTTAGTGCTCAAAGTTATCGAAGATGGCAATACAGCTCGGTTTAGAGAAAAGTTATTAGATGCGATACCAGCCGCCGACATACAACGCAGATACACGAAAATAAAAAAACTTGAAGAATTGCGTAATGAACAAAAAGACACCTGGCATCCTCACATCACGCTCGGCAGAATAGTCAACGTTGATGATTCACTTGCCTTTGGACGTGCTATCCTTGAAGGGTTCATGGCTACTTCTGGATCACCATTTAAAATTAATATCAGCAAATCCAATGTAATATTAAAGTCATATATATCAGGTAAAAAAGGTAAGTTGCTTCAGCTCAAATTTGATGAGGCATCCTCTCCAGAGCTATATCAAAAATTTAGATACCTACAAAATATAATCGAGATTGGACTCGGCAATAGACCACCGCCATATTCTGTTAGCACCGCTAGCAGTTCTAGCAGTTCCAGCTCAAGCGCCAGTTATTTTCCTGCTGCTACTGGGCAATTACCAGCACAGATTTCATCGCCTAAGCCAGTTTATACTCAAGCACCGATAAATCCTTTCGTCGGTAAAAAAGTTCAATTACCTTATCCACCAACACATTCAGAAAATTTTTCTTTTGATAAGACTGAAGCCCTATCGCACAAAACTTTTGCGGATATACTCAATGACCATTACAAGAATTCTCCTTATTACATTCTTGCAGTGCAGCATAAGCAAGATGGCACTGCTCACTATTATAATGGTCTAGACATGATCAATGGAATCAAACCAGGAACAGATCTGACTAATTTCGATTTCTTTACCCTGAGCAAATATCGTCTTGATAATGATTTACCCCCACTCAAACTTGATCCGACAGTCCTACGTTTTAATGACTATGTAGCTGCAGGGATGAACCAGAATGCATATGACCGCGCGCAAAAGCAGCTTGAATATGGCCTATGGACAAAGAATCAAGCAGTGGCTGAACTGTTTTTACGCTGGTATCTGCAATGGTTTTTGTTAAATAATGACGTTATTAGTAATGCGCAAGCACAATTAATAACCCAAAATCCTGTCACCGCTCGTTTTCTTCTGACAGACCCTTCTATTTCCAACCAGATATCCAGAGCTATCAGCACCGATAAAAGAGTTGAGCAAGCCTTTAAGAAATGGCTCAAGATCAATAGTGAGCGCTATAGGTATTGATTTGCTTGCTGCGCAGGACAAGACGTGTATGTCCTGCAAATACATACCTGATCTTGGTTTTTGCAGGATGACATAAGCAATAAAAAAGGGCCCGGTTTAAAACCGGGCCCTTTTAAAATCTACCGAACTTAAACAGGAAAACAATTCAGACCTTTAAAGCCCGATAACGCACCTAATCCGAATCCGATAAGCGCAGCTCCACCTACAACAATAGTACTAAGAACTATATTTGCTGCAATCTGCGGCTTTGTTAATTTAGGTTTTTCTTCACCTTTAGCCGGCTGATTAACATAATAACGAGTTGCTACAAGCGCCAAACCTACAACAGCACCTGCTGTCGTAAACAATCCTACGGTCGCTGGACCACTCAATTGGATGGTCAAACCACTTTTTGTCTGAGCAGTTTGAAGGCCACATACAACGGCTAGACTTAATAAAACAGTACGTAAAATTGACATAAAACCCCCTTTAAAGGTTAATAGTGTTAAATATATATATACTCTATTAGAATACTAAGGATGCCATGAATTGCGAGGGGGTACTGGGCATTTTATGCGAAATGTTTCTATTTGAAATTGTTTGATGGGATGGGAAAGGCAAGAAATAACCCTAAAGTAGGAAGGAATGACGTATGGATCGGCGAAATGATACGATCGATGAAGGAAAAGACGTGTGGGTTGCGCCAGCCCTACTTCGCTCCGTTGGAGCTACGAGCTACCATAGTCTCTTAATGGCAAATGCCTTGCCAGAAGGTGACTTTAGATACCTTTCAAAGGCCAAGGCCTGAAACTTATCCTTAAAGCAAATATGCGTAATTAATTCCCACGGTTTATATTGCTTAGTATAAACAGAGCCACCGGAATTATGAGTTTTTAATCTTTCTTCTAAGTTGATCGTATATCCAACATAGATACGCATAGGATTAGAAAGAGACTTGATAAGATAGATGTAATGCATAAGTTGTCCCAAACATTAACTATCCCCTTTAAAAGATTTTGTTTGTTTTTTATGGCCGCGCTGGCCCAGTCTTCGCTTTTTGTTTGACAAAGTCACCGAGAAAATAGCTAGAAGCTTCGACGGGCAATCTTCGCTTTGTATCTCCTTAGCTGGCTGCGCCAATCGTAGCTCGTTAGAGCGAAGATTGGTGGAGCTAACCGGACTTGAACCGGTGACCCCATGCATGCCATGCATGTGCTCTACCAACTGAGCTATAGCCCCAAAAATTCTTATTAACTTACTTGAGTTCATCAAGTATACTAACGAAACTTTGGCTTGTAAATTAATAATCAGTATAGTTTTTTAACGATAAAGTAACCTCATGACGCGATATTTTTATTCATTTAGTACACTCGTATGCACGCTGCTCTTGATACCATCTGCTACGCACAGCGCAGTTTTTACTCTACACACTCAACAGCTTGATACACATCATCTCCATCTTAATTTGTCAGTCACCCTGCCAGAGCATGATTTTATCTACAGCGATTACCTGAATATTTACATCGACAATCCGACGGTCACCTTGTCTGAATGGCAACCCTCTATCAAACCAATTAATCGCTACGATCACAACTTTAGAGAAACCAAAACAGTATTTCCCGGTCCATTTGCGTTAACAAGTTCTGCGTATATCCCGGAAATTCCTGAACGTGATACCCATTTGCACATTTCTTATTATCAGCACTCGCGCGCCTCATTTGCGCATGAGCGTATCAAACTACCGTTTACGCCGCTGCATACCCCAACAGTGACCACGGTGCCAGCAGAGTCTACCGTTGGCACTTCCGCTCAGACCAGTGCCGCTTATTGCCCAGTGCCAGCAGCCCAAACAAGCTCATGGAGCGCATACGTAACTAATCTTTTTAAAACGACAGAATCTGTTACTATCCGATTGCTGTTGTGCCTCCTGCTTGGTCTATTGCTCAGCTTTACGCCGTGCATCTATCCGATGATCCCGATTACCATTGGCGTTTTGCAGGCACAGCACAGTCCATCATTATGGCATAACTTTTTACTTGCAGGTGCTTACACTATGGGCGTTTCGTGCACCTTTGCTGCCCTTGGATTATTGGCAACATCAACGGGAAAACTGTTTGGTTCCATCATGACACAGCCAGTGGTGGTGATCGCCCTGGTATGCCTGTTGGTTTATTTAGCCCTATCAATGATGGGATTTTATGAAATGTATACGCCCGCCTTTTTGCAGCCTAAAAATAACGCGGTCAAGCAAGGCTCCTTCATTTCAGTATTTCTGTTTGGTGTTGCAAGCGGTACCGTATCATCACCGTGCGTTTCTCCCGGCTTGGCATTGCTCCTTTCAGTGGTATCAACACTTAACAACTATCTACTCGGTTTCCTACTACTTTTTAGTTTTGGCGTTGGCTTGAGCCTGCCATTACTCATTATCGGTACCTTCTCCAATTCTATTCGATTTTTACCACGTGCTGGCTTTTGGATGGTTGAGGTTAAACATTTCTTTGGCCTCATGATGCTGGGTACCTGTTTTTATTTTCTTAAAAATATTGTCTCTTGGCCGGTACTCCTCTGGCTCATGGTTATTAGTGCGCTGACCGTAGGAATTTTAGAATTTTACAGCGCACAAAAAGCACACGGCATGTGGCGTACCTGGCATCGAGTGCTGGGTACCACGTTATTGAGTATGTCTATTATCCTTTTAGCAGTGAGTTACTATCAACCACGGCTCGCATGTATCGCACCAACGCATGCCAAAAAAATACATTGGCTGGATTCATATGAGATGGCAAAACAGAAGGCATTAGAAGAAAAGAAATATCTTTTTGTGTATCTGACGGCTCCCTTCTGCACCATGTGCAGCGCCATTGAACGCTGTATACTGGCTCATCCGGACGTTTTTGATATGTTGCAAAATTACGTGCTGGCAAAAATCGATATGTGCGATGAATCGTTACAAGAAGTGCAATTTTTGAAAAATAGTTATTCCATTGTTGGAGTACCGACGTACCTACTCATTGATGTAGAAAAAAATCAGTTACGGCATCGCTGGGGCAGCGAGCTGTACGATCAAGGCACCGCAACATTTATTGAGCAGCTTACAGCGCTAAAATAACCATTGGATTCGAATATATCATGCGATTATATTACTTTCTCTTATGCACACTAGTATGCTATACATCTGCTCGAGCCATGCATCAGTTTGCCGAAAATTCTGCAGGTATTGGTGATGCTAGAATCAATCAAATGATTAATTACTACAAAAAGAGCAACAACATTATTAATGCAAAGATCGTCTCTCACTTTGAAAAGCTCTATCATGAATGCATCATGTCCGGCACACCAGCATCTATTGAAAGCAAATACAATAGTCTACTTAATGAGTTAAAGCAGTGCTCAACACCAAGTCAATTTGCATACTATGTACATGCGCCTGACCAATATGGCTGGACACCACTCATGACAGCAGCTGCTTTTGGCTACGCTTCCGCTGCTTGCTTTTTAGTGCAACAAGGTGCCAACATATATGCCACCACCAACAGTGGGTTAACCGTAGAAAAATGTTGCAACAGCAAACTTTCTGATTTTGAACATCTCACGCTGATAAATCATCCGTTCTTTGGTCAAGAAAATGCGCGTTCACAGCTGTATCCAAGAATATTGCGCGCAATGCATGAACAATACAGGAGACCAAGTTGCTCACGCATTGCCCAGCCAGATACGCCAAGAACATGGGCACAAGTAGTTGCAAATGGATTGCCAAAATCCTAGTCTAAGCAAATAAAAAACATCTAAAAAAGGAGCATTCATGGATATTGTATATGCCATATTGGTATTAGTATTCGTTCTTCTCGTATTAGCAGTGATTAGACGATTACTCTAAAAGAATGGCCGGCGATTCATTAGACCCGGCCTTATTTTTTGACTGAGCAACACAACAGCAATAGAGTTTTTTAATGATATTTTGTCGCCGTACTTTTTTTGTTCTCTTTTCCACTTCAGTGCGAATAAGTTTCTGGCAATTGAAATCAGCCAATTCATACGCACCTTCAAGATCGGCATTTTCTTCTATGAGCTTTTTGAGTACCTCTTGCAATCCATAATGAGCAGCCAATTGTGCGGGTGTTTCTCGAGCTGTGTTAGGCTCATTGATCAGGTCAGTATTATCTTCGATCAATTTTATAAGAGCCGGTATTTGTTCTGTTTTGAGTTTTTCCCGTCTATCATCATTAGCCTCTGATGCAAGCGCACCCCCAAGCATTGTAATGCTATAAGTAAGGGGATGGGCTTTCTCCCTTATCACGTCATTGGGCGATTTAGATGGTACTGAAACTGGCTTAACACGCGAACCACCGTCTTCTACCTTATAGTATCTTCTAAGAGTGCTACCGGATTGACTCTGCGATCTCGCCAATCCCGGCTCTAAAAATTTCTTTTCTAGCTGTGCAATTTTATCATCAGTTTTGTCATCCATAGCATCATCACTTGCCTTTTCCACTATGTCCATGGCACCTACATGCACACTGGCAAGCACTGTCAAGGCTACCATGAGCAAAATCATCCTATTTTTGGGTAGCATACTCTTCATTACCATACTCCCCTTTTAATACAGTGCAGACGAACAGAATCCAATGAGTTCGGCCGGATGCTAGCGCTGTTTTTTTAATTCATCATGGCGGCCTACTTCATGAGCCAGATCAAGATTGCGCCTTTTTTGTTCAAGTAATTCTCGGTACATCGTGTCGATTACC
>Ga0207087_1114_pt1 | contig 17688 bp, 12 predicted proteins | sample Alteio_BWMinHeat_51_FD_153544 | JGI IMG/M metagenome (GOLD analysis project Ga0207087, IMG submission 153544) | Enriched cells from forest soil in Barre Woods Harvard Forest LTER site, Petersham, Massachusetts, United States -... | ecosystem: Environmental > Terrestrial > Soil > Temperate forest >... | reverse complement strand
ATGTCCCAGAGAGCGATGTCGATGGCTCCAATCGAAGCCATGGTCACGGGGCCGCGACGCCAGTAAGCGCCGCGATAGAAATATTGCCAGATGTCTTCGGATTGAAACGGATCGCGGCCGATGAGGCAGGGAATCAAATGCTCGGATAGATAGGCGGCGACGGCCAACTCGCGGCCATTAAGGGTCGCATCGCCGAGGCCGTAAATGCCCTGGTCGGTGTAGATCTTTAGGGTTACGAAATTCCGGCCTGGAGACGAGATTAGCACCTTGGCATCCGTGATTTTCACCAATCCTCCTCTAGCTGCAGTTCATCTTTCCCGCCTAGGATTCGCCGCTCTCAACCGCACTGGCAATCACCCTGTGCGGAAAATTTCAGATTCGGTGGACGAGGCTCTGATCCGTCGCCGTTTTATTGCGCACCAGCATAAGCACGAGAATCATCCCCACAAAGGGAATCAGGCCCGCGATAACCATGAGCGGATCGAACAAGTGTGTCTCCCCTCGCAATACGCGCATCGGAAAGATGGCTCGCCAATTCGAAAACGATAATCGTGCCGAGGGCGGCCCCTGTGCCGCGCAAGCCGCTGACGGTCGCCACGGACTCATTTTTGTAAAGGTCAGAAGGTAACACGTTGGCGATTGTGGTGAAAGATGCGTAAGAGAAAGTGGCAAGGGCGAAGAGGAGAGTGAGCACATAGAGATTCACCGTGAGTATGGTGGGAATGAGCAAGGCTACGCCCAAGCCGCCGACTGGCTGGAAGGGAGACCGGAATTTCGATGTACTCATCGAGATGGAATAATTCCACTTTTTGCCCATGCGAAGCCGGTCGTCGCAGTCAGAGCTTCCGGAAATTCGAGCGGAGAGGCGGCGGTTGCGGCGACTATGCGCGCTTGACCTCGTTCCCCGATTGCGCCGCGGATGGCCGTTGCAGCTTCGCCGGCGGATGCTTCGGCAAGTTCCACCTTGCCTTCAAATATTCTGAAGATCAGGCGTCACAGTATACCTTCGCATTGGTTTTTCGTCGTCGCACGCAGATCGAATCGTTCGCGCAATGATTCCTCGCCGCGCGAACCTAGAGAACTTAGATCGCCTTCTGCGAGCGCTGAAATGGGATTAGGCGCAGATGCTGTGGGGCTTGAATCCAAATGGCGCCGCTACCTGAGTTCGCTCTTTCCCTGCCATCGCTTTTTGATATAGTCCCAACCGCGATGCCTCTTGATTCTTCGAACGACCGCAAGTCCGCGCACGTCCCGCTCACGGGAAATCAAGTTCGAGGATTCTGGGCCGCGTGGGGTGGATGGACTCTCGATGGCATGGACTCTTTCATCTACGCGCTGGTTCTATTTCCCTCGCTTCGAGAACTTTTGCCTCGATCCGGGATCGCCGCGACAAAAGGCAATGTCGGCTACTACGGTGGATTGCTTTTCGCTCTCTTCCTGTTTGGCTGGGGGCTCGCTTTTTTATGGGGTCCCGTCGGCGATAAGTTCGGCCGCGTTCGCACCTTGATGCTGACCATCGTTTGGTATTCAGTCTTTACGTTTCTTAGCGCACTGGTCACCAGCGTCTGGCAGTTGGCGATACTGCGTCTCCTCGCAGGAATTGGAATTGGTGGCGAGTGGGCCATGGGCGGCACATTTGTTGCCGAGGAGTGGCCGGAGAGTTGGCGCCGCGCAGGCGCGGGCTACATGCATACGGGCTACTACGTTGGCGTCTTCCTTGCCGCGATCGCCAACTACGCGATCGGCAGCCGCTACGGCTGGCGTGCCATGTTTGCCGTCGGGGGCTTGCCCGCCCTCCTCCTTGCCTGGGTACGTCATGGCGTCACCGAGCCGTCGCGCTGGTCCAGCAAGGCAGATATCGTTCGCTCCTGGCGGCTCTATCGCCCATTCGCGGCGCTTTTTTCGCCTACTTTGCGTCGCCGTACGATTCTGAATTCATTGTTCATGCTTGCTTCGATCAGCGGGCTTTGGGCTGGAACGGTCTATGTACCGGCGGCGGTAACTTCTCTTGCGGAAGCAGCTGGCCGAGTTGGCCCGCAAGCCGCGCAGCTTGCCTCGCGCGCGACCATGCTCGTTGCGTTCGCCACGGTTCTGGGGTGCTTGGCGATGCCCTGGCTTGCCGAACGGTTTGGCCGGCGCGGCGCATTGAGCTTTTTCTTTGTTTTGATGATGGTGTTCATCGCACTCACGTTCGGCAAAGTCTTCTATCTAGGGCCAGCCGCGCTTCCGTGGTTTTTTGCCTGCTTGTTTTTTCTGGGTTTGGGCGGAGCCAACTTCGCGGTCTACACGCTGTGGCTGCCGGAACAGTATCCCACCGAATGCCGTGCAAGCGCGTTCGCTTTCTGCACGTCCTTTGCGCGCTTCGGCGGAGCTGGGATCACATTTCTGGTTGGCGGCGGCGTCGAACGATACGGCTCGCTCGGCATTCCTGTGGCCATCACTTCGCTGGCATTTGCCGTTGGTCTTCTTCTACTTCCTTTTGGAGCTGAAACACGTGGACAGTCATTGCCGGCGTAGCGCAAAACCGCTGCGGAGTGTTTTGGACGGAAAGGGCGGAAACCTTGGTTACCATGAGGGGCCGTCAACTCCACATCGGCAGAGGCTCATAGCGTGCAAATAGCGGACCCAGCGGTTACTTCCAAAGCAAACGCACATCACGCAGTTCTTGCCGGTTTTTTTGGCTGGACCCTCGACGCTTTCGATTTTTTTGTGGTTGTCTTCATGTATGACGTCCTTGCTCGTCAATTCGGCGTATCCAAGAAAGACATCATCTTCACTACCTTTGCCACACTCGCTCTTCGTCCCGTTGGGGCGGCGATTTTCGGCGTGCTATCCGATCGTTACGGGCGGCGTAGACCGCTAATGGCGAACGTCGTCTATTTTTCGCTAATCGAGCTTCTGTGCGGTTTTTCACCCAACTACAAGTTCTTTCTCGTTATGCGGGCTCTGTTCGGCATCGGCATGGGCGGCGAGTGGGGTGTAGGTGCATCCCTCGCGATGGAAGCTGCGCCGGTGCGCTGGCGTGGCATCCTCAGCGGGATTTTGCAGAGCGGCTATTCGATCGGCTATCTGCTTGCCGCGATGGCAGCACGGTTCCTTCTGCCCTCTTGGGGATGGCGACCGATGTTTTGGATCGGTGCACTACCTGCCCTGCTCGCGCTCTACATCCGGCGAAAGGTTCCGGAATCCGAGGCGTGGAAGCAGCATCACGCCGCCAGCACGGGTCAAGTCTTGCGCACCGTGGCGCTAGAGTGGAAACGATTCCTCTACCTGGTGGTGCTTATGACCTTCATGATGTTTATGTCCCACGGCACGCAGGATTTGTACCCGGACTTCTTGCACGAAGTACATCGCTTCTCGGCCGCTGTAGTCGCGAACACGGCGATTATTTACAACATCGGCGCGGTCGTCGGCGCAATTATCTTCGGACACCTCTCGCAGGTCGCCGGCCGGCGCAAGAGTATGATCGCGGCATTGGCACTTTGCTTACTCATCATTCCTCTGTGGGCGTTTGGCGGGAGTATAGCTGTTCTTGTCATCGCCGCATTTGTAATGCAAATGGGTGTGCAGGGCGCTTGGGGCGTGATTCCCGTGCACCTGAACGAAATGTCCGCGGACGCGACAAGGGGATTGATGCCCGGGCTTACCTACCAATTGGGAATCCTGTTCGCGTCGCCCACAAATGCGATCCAGTATTCTTTGCGCGACCGCGTGGGTTACCAGTGGGCCATCGCCGGTTTTGAAGTCGTAACCATCCTGACGCTTGTTGTCCTCCTGCTGCTTGGCTCGGAACGCCACGGGCGAAGCTTTGTGCGGAACCCCGAGAAAAGTGCCCCCGCAAACCCTGAATAGTCGCTCGGCTCATGGAACCACTCCAGTTCGCCCGATCGTCGAATTCGAGCTTGGCGTATGCCCTTGCTTCTAGTATTTTTCAATGCGCGAGTCTTTATGCTCAGAGCAGGCAACGGTGAGTGCAGTGAGAAGGTCAGATATAACGGGGAACACGCCACCTACGATGAACGTTCGACAACTCTTTGATCTCACAGGACGCGTGGCAATCATCACCGGCGGATCCATTGGGCTCGGCCGTCAAATGGCGGAAGGCCTGGCGGAAATGGGCGCCAATCTCGTGTTGTGCGCTCGTAAGAAGGAGCGTTGTGAGCAAGCCGCTGCCGAATTCGAGAGCCTCGGGGTACGGACGCTGGCACGCGGCTGCGACGTAAAAAATCCAGCCGACGTTCATGCAGTAGTCGATGCGGCGATTTCTCAATTCGGTCGCATCGATATTCTTATCAACAACGCCGGGACTTCTTGGGGCGCTCCAGTCGAAGAAATGCGCCTCGAACACTGGAACAAAGTGATCGAGACGAATCTGACGGGCACTTTTCTCTTTTCACAGGCCGCTGGAAAATTCATGACCGCCCAACGCCGCGGAAAAATCATCAATATCGCCTCCGTCGCGGGCTTGCGCGGTGCTCCGCCTGAATTTCAAGCCATCGGCTACCATGCCAGCAAAGGCGGCGTAATTGCCTTCACCCGGGACTTGGCCTGCAAATGGGGTATCCACAACATTCAGGTAAACTCCATCGCTCCGGGCTGGTTTCCCACAAACATGTCGCAGGTCGTGATAGAACGAAATAAAGAAGAGTTCTTGAAGAAGATCCCGCTGCGGCGATTCGGCAATGACCGCGATTTGAAGGGCGCAGCCGTCTTTCTTGCTTCGGACGCCTCCGACTACGTCACCGGGCATGTTCTGGTTGTCGACGGAGGGCAAACCGCCTAGAAGGCGCTGGATACAACATGAATATCCCACTCACACCTCTTCGATGCTTGCGATACGCGGAAGCGCAATTTCCGAGCAGGACTGCGGTCGTTTGCGGCGATCTGCGATTCACCTACGCGCAATTTGCCCAGCGCGGCGCTCTGCTGGCGGGCGCGTTGCGCGCTGCCAGAGTGAAACCCGGCGACCGCGTTGCCTTCCTAAGCATGAACTGCCATCGCCTGCTGGAGGCTTACTACGGCGTTCTCGACGCAGGCGCTATCCTGCTTCCTCTAAATATCCGGCTGGCACCACATGAACTGGCCTTTATTTTGAACGATGCCGGAGCCAAAGTGCTCTTTTTTGAAAACAGCTTTCTCGCCACGGTCGATTCCTTCCGGCAAAGCGCCTCGACGGTTGAAGCATTCTATCTTCTCGACAGCACGCCACAGGCGGATTGGCTCGCGCCAAAAAACTACGACCAACTTCTTGCCGACGCCACGCCCTACCACACCGACATCATGGACGTTGACGAGAATGCCGTCTCTGAGATTTTCTACACCAGCGGTACCAGCGCCACGCCCAAGGGCGTGATGCTGACGCATCGCAATGTGTACATGCATGCGCTCTACGCCTGCCTCACCGACGATCCCACTGCGGAAGGCTCCCAGCTCCACACGATTCCTCTGTTTCACGCCAATGGCTGGGGCACGCCGCACGCCCTTGCTTTGACCGGCGGCAAGCACGTGATGCTCCAGCGTTTTGAGACCGCGCGCATTTTCAGTTTGATTGAGCAAGAACGCGTTCGAACGATGTGTCTTGTTCCGGCCATGGCCACGGCTCTCGTCAATTGCCCCGAGCGCACCAAGCATGATTTGAGCAGTCTTCGCATTATCAATATCGGCGGAGCCGCCTCGTCTCCGACCCTGGTACAGGAGGTTGAAGAAAAACTTGGCGCAAGCTGCCGCTCCGGCTACGGCCTCACGGAAACTTCGCCCACGCTTTCCATCTCCAGAATGAAGCCGGGCCTCGATTGGAAGGGCGAGCAAAAATACATCGGCCAGGCCATGACCGGTTTCGCAATTCCAGGTGTCGAATTGCGTGTCGTCGATTCGAGCGACAGGGATGTCCCGCCTGACGGCCAGAGCATCGGCGAAGTTGTGGCCCGCAGCGATGTGGTGATGGAGGGCTATTGGGGGCAGCCGCAAGCGACCGCCGAAGCCATGCGCGGCGGATGGTTTCATACCGGCGATATGGCCACGATCAATGAGGATGGCTATCTACTCGTCGTCGACCGTAAGAAAGAAATCATCGTCAGCGGCGGCGAAAACATTTCTTCGCTGGAAGTGGAAAAAGCCCTTCTCGCCCATCCCAACGTGTACGAGGTTGCCGTCGTGCCCGTTCCCGATGCGAAATGGGGAGAAGTGCCGAAAGCCCTGGTTGTGCTAAAGCCTGGCGTGCAAGCCACGGAAGCAGAGCTTCTCGACTTTTGCCGGGCGCGCATCGCGCATTACAAAGCGCCTCGCTCGGTTGAGTTTTTCGATAGCCTGCCGAAAACGGGCACCGGTAAAATCCTGAAAAGGGAACTGCGCAAGAAATATTGGGGTGGACAAGACACGATTCGCCCCGAATTTGCCAGCCGTAAGTGAGAAGTCTTGTAAATAAGATTTGAGCCGCGCGGCGGCAGCCGGCGCGTGCGTTTTTTCGTAAAGTTTCAGAAGCATTTCACGAGAAAGAGCGTCCACCGATGAGCGATCTAGTTCAGCTTACCAAAGACCACGGCATTGCCGTCATCACCATCAACAATCCTCCCGTGAATGCGCTGAGCCCCGGCGTGCCGGAAGGCATTGCTGCTGCGATCGAGCAGATCGACAAGGACGATTCCGTCAAAGCGGCGGTGCTGATTGGTGGCGGCAAAACATTCGTCGCCGGCGCGGACATCAAGGAATTCGGTAAAATCACTTCCGGCAAATCCGGCGGCGGATTGGAATTGCCGTCGCTGCTTTTGAAAATCGAAGATTGCCGCAAGCCCGTCATCATGGCGATTCATGGAAGCGCCTTTGGTGGCGGCCTGGAACTCGCCATGTCTGGCCACTACCGCGTCGCAGTGCCCAGCGCGCAAGTTGGCCAGCCGGAAGTAAAGCTTGGAATCATCCCCGGCGCGGCAGGCACGCAGCGTTTGCCGCGTCTCGCGGGCGTCGGGAAAGCCGTCGAAATGTGCGCGGAGGGCAACCCGAGTAAGGCCGCGGAAGCGCTGCGGTTCGGGATAATCGACCGCTTGATCGAGGGCGACTTGTTGACGGGCGCCGTCGCGTTTGCCCGCGAAATCGCAGACAAACCCGTTCGCAAAACACGCGAGCGTAACGACAAGCTCGGCTCAGCGGATGAAAACGCCACAATCTTTGCCGGGGCGCGCGAAAACGCCAGGAAAAGGCAGCGCGGGATGATCGCGCCGCTAGCAGCAATCGATGCGGTGGAAGCTGCCACAAAACTCCCGTTCGAAGAGGGCTCGAAACTCGAGCGCAAGCTCTTCCTGGATTGCCTCTTCTCCGATCAATCGAAGGCCCTCATTCACGTTTTCTTTGGCGAGCGCGAAGTCGCCAAAATCCCCGACATTCCGAAGGAGACTCCGCTCATCCCGGTGAACACGGCCGCCGTCGTTGGCGCGGGAACGATGGGCGGCGGCATCGCCATGGTTTTGGCAAACGCCGACATCCCGGTTCTCCTGAAAGAAGCGGACCAAGCCGCACTCGATAAAGGTCTGGCGAACATTCAGAAGAATTACGCGACCTCCGTGAAACGCGGCCGCTTCACACAATCATTCGTTGACGAGCGGCTCAAGCTGATTCAGCCTACGCTCAGTTACGATTCTTTCCGAAACGCCGACATGGTGATCGAAGCCGTCTTTGAAGGAATGACCCTCAAGAAAGAAGTCTTCGCCGAGCTGGACCGCGTCTCTAAGCCTGGCGCCATCCTGGCGAGCAACACCTCCACGTTGAACATCGACGAGATTGCTTCCTCGACCGCACGTCCGCAATCTGTCGTCGGCACGCATTTCTTCAGCCCGGCCAACGTAATGCGTCTGCTAGAAATCGTCCGCGGTAAAGCGAGCAGCAAAGAAGTCATCGCCACCTGCATGCAGCTCTCGAAAAGAATCGGCAAGATTGGCGTCCTGGTAGGGAACTGCCGCGGATTTGTCGGCAACCGCATGTTCCATCCTTACATCCGCGAGTCCGTTTTTCTTTTGGAAGAGGGCGCCAGCGTTGAGGCTGTCGATTCTGCGCTCTACGATTTCGGCATGGCCATGGGCCCGCTCGCTGTCGGCGATCTCGCGGGTCTCGATGTCGGCTGGCGAATCCGTAAGGAATATCGCCATTTGGAGAAGCCCGGAATACGCCAGGCTTTCGCTGGAGATCGTCTGTGCGAGATGGGCCGTTACGGCCAGAAAACCAGTGCTGGCTGGTACAAGTATGACGAAAATCGTCGCGCCATTCCTGATCCGGAAGTCGCCGAGCTGGTGCGAAAATGGTCGGTCGAAGCTCGGATCCCCCAGCGAGAAATTTCCAAGGAAGAAATCGTCGATCGCTGCGTCTACGCGCTGGTGAATGAAGGCGCCCGCATTCTCGAGGAAGGTTACGCCCTGCGCGCCGTCGACATTGACATCATCTATCTCAACGGCTACGGCTTCCCGGCCCATCGCGGCGGACCAATGTGGTACGCCGACACAATGGGTATGAAACAGGTTTACGATCGCATTGAGGAATTTCACAAGCAACATGGCGAACTTTGGGAGCCGGCTCCGCTATTGAAGCGGCTCGCAGAAGAAGGCAAGAAATTTGCCGATTTCCATAAGGAACAGAGCGCGACGGCCTAGGGCTGCGGAGTTTCAGCGCTAATCGATTTCTCGCTGTCCGTTAGTTCATGTTCTTTCACAAAAGACTCGCGCATTCTTAGGTGACGCATGGGACGGGTTTTTCTGGTTCGCCACGCTCAGGCTTCTTTTCTCCAGCCGGATTACGACAAGCTCTCGGCCACCGGCGAAGCCCAAGCCCGTGTCCTCGGAGAGTATTGGGCTCGGCACAAAGTTACTCTCGATCGCGTTTTGACCGGGCCGCGCGTCCGGCATCGCGACACGGAAAAAGCGGTGCGCGAGACCTTCACCAAGAACGGTTTGCAGCCTCCGGAACCTGTCGTATTTGATGAATTCGACGAATTTCAAGGGGACGTGGTGCTGGAAAAGAGTCTCCCACAGCTCTCGGAAATCAATCCTCACATCCGCGATCTCGATGCCGCCGTGCGAAATGCGAATAGCCCGCCACAACGCCACAGAAATTTCCAAAGACTCTTCGAAACTGTAATCACCATGTGGGTCAGAGCAGAATTAATGGTCGATGGCGTCGAATCCTGGGAGGATTTCATCGCCCGTGTCAATCGCGGTCTCTCGCGATTCTTGTCTGCCGCCCGTAAAAACGAGACAAGCGCCATTTTTACCTCAGGTGGCCCTGTGGCCGTATCCGTCCAGCGCGCATTACACCTTTCGCCGCAGGACACTTTAGAAGTAGCCTGGATGCCGCGCAACTGCTCGTACAGCGAATTTGTGTTCTCCGGGGATCGTTTCACGCTGAGCACGTTTAACTCGTTTCAGCACTTGGACGATCCCGCATTGCTGACCTACCGCTAGAGGAGAGCTCGCGAGCGAAACATGCCTGGCTCCGAAGATCAAACGACTGCGGTTCGCCCGGGAGAAGAGCTCGACCTCGCGAAGCTCGAACTCTTCCTCCGCAATCATTTCCCAGTCGAAGCTGGAGGGCTGATCGTTCGGCAATATCCTAGGGGCCACTCGAATCTTACATATTCTCTGCACCTCGGTTCGCGCGAAATGGTTCTTCGGCGTCCGCCGTTCGGCAGCAAGGTCAAAACCGCACACGATATGGGGCGCGAATTCCGCGTGCTATCAAAACTTCACGCTCACTACCCCCCGGCTCCGCGGGTCCTCGTTTTTTGTGACGACGAATCCGTGCTGGGAGCTCCGTTTTATCTAATGGAACCCATCCACGGCGTCATCCTTCAGAGAGATGTTCCGCCGGATCTGGTTTTCTCTCCGGAACTAGCGCGGCGCGTGTGCGAGTCCTTTCTCGACAATCTCGCGCTTCTTCACCGCCTCGGTTACAACTCGATTGGCCTCGGAGAGTTGGGCAAACCGCAGGGCTATCTCGAACGGCAGGTGCGCGGCTGGATCGAGCGCTACCATGGCTCCAAGACCGACGATATTCCGGAAGTCGAAACAATCTCCAATTGGATTCAGCAGCACATGCCTTCTTCGAGCGCCGCCGCGCTCATCCACAACGACTACAAATACGACAACGTCGTTCTCGATCCCAATGATCTCACCAAAATAATCGGCGTACTGGATTGGGAGATGTGCACCATCGGCGACCCGCTCACAGATCTAGGCTCGGCACTGGCCTATTGGGTCGAGGCAAGCGATCCGCCGGAGCTGCTCGAAACGCGTTGGGGACCTACGACCTACCCGGGCAGCCTGACGCGCGCCCAACTCGTCCAGCGTTACGCGCATCAAACGGGCCGCGACGTTTCCGACATGGCTTTCTACTTGGTGTTTGCCCGTTTCAAAATCGCCGTCATCGTCCAACAGATTTATTATCGCTATCACCAAGGCCTGACGCACGACGAACGCTTCGCCACCATGCCTCACCGTATCACGCTGCTCCTGCGCGCCGCTCTCGGAACCGCCGAAACCGGCGCAATCTAGTACGGCTATGCTTGGGTAGTTTTCAATTCCAGGAGCTACGCTGGGCCGTCAGACGTAATACCGCACGATCGATTCTGCGACGCAGCAAGGTTTCCCGCCGCCCTCGCTCTCCACCGTCACGGAAAATGCAGTCTCGTATGCGCTAGGAACTTCTTTGACACTCAGCAAAGTGACTCGCGCACGAATCTTTGAACCGACGCGCACGGGAGCAGGGAAGCGCACGCGATTCAGCCCGTAATTGACCGCCATCCGGATCCCGCTGCGAACTAGAATCACATCCTTCATGAAGCGGCTAATCAGTGACAGGGTCAAAAAACCATGAGCAATGGTCGTCCCGAAGGGCGATTCTCTCTCGGCCCGCTCGCGATCAAGATGGATCCACTGCCGGTCTTCGGTAGCTTCCGCGAATTGCGCGATACGCTCCTGCGTAATTGTGAGCCATTCGCTTACACCGATTTCTTTTCCCACATGTTCTTTCAAAGACTCCGGTGTTTCCACGACCACGGTCGCCACACCACCCTCCAGGAAAGGAACACCAGCAGAGAATCAAGTGCGAAGACGCATTAGCCCGAGTGCCCCGGTGTCCGCGGCTTTCCCCATTTCGCGAGTTCCCACTTTGCGATCGCTTCTCGATGCACTTCATCCGGCCCGTCCGCCAGCCGCAAAGTCCGCACATTCGCCCAGGCACCGGCAAGAAACGTGTCCCCGGATACTCCCGCTCCGCCATGCGCCTGAATGGCCCGATCCAAAACGCGCAGAGCCATGTTTGGTGCCACAATTTTAATCATTGCAATTTCCGCCCGTGCTTCCTTATTCCCGACGGTGTCCATCATATATGCCGCCTTGAGCGTCAACAGCCGCGCCTGCTCGATTTCCATGCGCGACGTCGCGATATCGGCGCGGATCGTTCCTTGCTCAGCGATCGTTTTTCCAAACGCTACGCGCACGTGCACTCGTTTGCACATGGTTTCCAGCGCGCGCTCGGCTACGCCCATGCATCGCATACAGTGGTGAATGCGCCCAGGCCCCAGCCGTCCCTGCGCAATCTCAAATCCTCGTCCTTCGCCAAGCAGCATGTTCGACGCGGGAACTCGCACGTTTTCGAACGTAATCTCCGCATGCCCGTGCGGCGCATGGTCGTATCCAAACACCGTCAGTAGACGCACGATCTTGACTCCCGGCGTTTCCAGCGGCACCAGAATCATGGACTGCTGCTTGTGCGTCGGGGCCCTGGGATCGGTTTTGCCCATGAAGATCGCGATTTTGCATCGCGGGTCCCCAGCTCCGGACGTCCACCACTTCCTGCCGTTGAGAACGTATTCGTCCCCATCGCGCGTGATGCTAGCGCGAATGTTGGTCGCGTCCGATGAAGCCACCTCCGGCTCGGTCATCGCAAAACAGGATCGGATTTCGCCTTCGAGCAGCGGCTTCAGCCACTTCTCCTTTTGCTCCGGTGTTCCGTAGCGCGCCAGCACTTCCATGTTTCCGGTGTCTGGGGCCGAGCAGTTGAAAATTTCGGGGGCCATCACGCTGCGGCCCATGATCTCGCATAGCGGCGCATATTCGAGATTCGTCAGTCCTGCTCCGCGTTCATCATTCGGCAGGAAAAGGTTCCACAGCCCCGCTGCCCGCGCCTTTGGTTTCAGATCTTCGATGACTTGCGCCGGCTTCCAGCGTTGGCCATCAATTTCTTCCTGGAACCGCTGCTCATTTGGATAGATATGCTGGTCCATGAACGCTTGCAACCGCCGTTGCAGATCTTTTGTTTTCTCGCTGAATTCGAAATTCACGCCATCCACCTTTGCATCACGCGGCGACACAAGCAGCTCTTCAACCTGCTCAATCCGCTCACCCGCGACAATCTTTTCGTGGCCACTTGTTCAGCCAGATGATATAGCCTTTCTTGATTCCGTTGGGGCGCCGCGATTATATACGACATTTGTTTTTTGAACCGGCCAGCAAGTCACTCCGCATGTCGCGGGGAACTGAGTTCATCATGAAAACTTTTGCAAGTTTCACTCTCCCAGCCTTTCTCGTGCTTCTCGGTTTCAACGCTCGATGGGGGGCTGAACCCTCCTCTAAGTGGATTTCCGTGCCGCATGGAAAGTTCTGCGTCACCGAAGGTGTGATCGAGCAAGCCTCCGGAAATCGCATGTCCGTCAACGTACCCAAGATGCGGGCGTTCGTCACCGCCGCCACCACGCAAGATGTGGAAGCCCGGTTTACCTATTTCGGTAAAACCGCGGGAGAAAAGCCGCTAGGCTCCGGCGAGATGCGCCGCCAGTTTGGCCTCAAGCTTCGGGCCCAGGACGCCTGCAATCTCGTTTACGCGATGTGGCGCATCGAACCAGAATCGAAGCTCGTCGTCTCCGTCAAAAGCAATCCCGGCCAGCACACCAGCGCCGAGTGCGCCAACCGCGGCTATCGCAACATTAAGCCCATCCACAGCCGGCCGGTGCCCGTTTTGCGTCCTGGCGTTACACACACGTTGCGTGCCGAGCTGAATGAAGCGGAAATGCGCGTGTATGCAGACAACAATCTGGTGTGGGAGGGAAATGTTGAGCCTGAAGCGGGACGTCTGAGCGGCCCCGTGGGCATCCGTTCCGACAACGCCAAACTGGAAATCGAACTCCGCGCCGGGCAGTCAAGCGGCCCTCATCCCGATCATGAATTATCCTGTCGCCCGGGCTCCGGCGAAGTCGAGTAACTGCCCCCTCGCTAAGGCCACCCGCCGCGCAAAGGGGTTTTTGTTCGAGCTTCTCGCGGTCCTGTCCAAAATGTCGATATCCTGCCGAGATCGTCCGTGCTGGTGTGGGGTCTTCTAGAAAAGCGGTGACACCATCCATGGCTCCGCCGCTCTGGCACAACTTGGTTGTCAGTCGGGGAGATCCGCTCGAGGAGAGAGATTAATGCTCGACCGCGGCTGGCTTCGCTCGGCTGCCAGGAAAAATACTCTTCACGATCACGTAGAGCACGGGGATAAATAGCAAGTTGAGCGTGGTCGCGGCAATCATTCCGCCAAACACCGTGGTTCCCACGGAAATCCGTCCCGCGCGCCCTGCTCCTCGTGCCAGCACCAGCGGCACCACGCCAAGAATAAACGCGAACGACGTCATCAAAATCGGCCGCAGCCGGATTCGTGCCGCTTCAATCGCTGCCTGAACAATCGACATCCCCTGCTCGCGCAATTGCTCCGCAAATTCCACAATCAAGATGGCGTTCTTGCTCGCCAGCCCGATCAACATCACCAACCCAATCTGGCAATAAACATCATTCTCGAGCCCGCGCATCGCCTGCGCTCCGATGGCACCCAAAATCGCCACCGGCACAGCCATCAAAACGATAAACGGCAGCACAAAACTTTCATACTGCGCCGCCAAAGTCAGATACACCACAATCAACCCGAGCCCGAAAAGAATCAGCGCCTTGCCCCCAGACTGGATCTCTTCGAGCGAGAGCCCGCTCCATTCGAACGCCATACCCTGTGGGAGCGCCTTCTTCGACAGCTCTTCCATTGCCGCGATCCCTTCGCCGGAGCTGTGTCCCGGCGCCGCCGATCCATCAATTTCCGCCGACCGAAAAAGATTGAAGTGGCTGATAACTTGCGCGCTCGCCGTCGGTTCCACGGTCACCAGATTGTCCAGCGGAATCATCCGGCCGGGATCGGAACGCAAATAATATTGACGAATATCCTTCGGCTGCGAGCGATACTTGCTGTCCGCCTGCACATACACGCGATACGACCGGTTGTTGAAATCGAAATCATTCACGTACACCGAGCCCATGTACACCTGCAAGGCATCCGTCACCTGGCTCAACGGCACCTGCAGGCTCTTCGCTTTTTCGCGGTTGATCTCGACCAGATACTGCGGGTCGTTGGCCGTAAAGCTGCTGAACAGGCCCACCAAATCCTTGCCCGAGTTGCCCTCGGCCGCAAGCTTCTGGGCCGTATCCGCGATCGTTTGCAGCGAATTCCGTCCGAGGTCTTCTAGCTCATACTGAAATCCGCCGAATTGCCCCAAGCCTTGCACGGCCGGCGGATTAAAGGGAATGACCAGCGCTCCCTGAATCGCAAGAAGCTGCCCGCGCAGCCGCTGAATCACCGCTCCCGCGGAGTGTTGCTGGCCCTTGCGCTCCGCGAACGGTTTCAGGCTGCTGAAGACCACCGCGCGGTTTGGCGCACCCCCAAATTGGCTAAACCCTGGCAGCGAAAAAGCGCCCGCAATCTCCGGGATGTGCGAGAGAGCTTCCTCCACTTTTCCGCAAATCTCTTGCGTGTACTGCAGCGACGCTCCCTGCGGCGCCTGCACAGCGATGATGATGTACCCCTGATCGTCTTCAGGGATGAACGCGCGAGGAACTTTGTTGTAGACCCAATACGTCAATCCCAGCGCCGCGAAAAAAACCACAACCGCTGCCCATCTCCAGCCAAGAACGTGCCCCACGGCATTGCGATACAAATTCGTTCCGCCAGTCACCATGCGGTTGAAGGCATGAAAAAATCTGCCTTCCGCGCGCTCGCGGTGCCGTCCCAGCAAGATCGCCGAAAGCGCCGGCGTCAGAGTCAGCGCGTTAAAAGCCGAAATCGAAACCGAGAACGCAATGGTCAACGCGAATTGCCGAAACAGAATTCCCGTAGTTCCCGGAAATAACGCAACGGGCACGAATACGGCCACGAGCACCAACGAAGTAGCGATGACCGCACCAGCCACTTCTTTCATCGCCACGGATGCCGCGTTGTGCGGCTCTGTGATGCCCTCCATGATGTGCCGCTCGACGTTCTCGATCACCACAATTGCGTCGTCCACCACTAATCCCGTAGCCAGGGTGATCCCGAAAAGCGTCAGCGTATTGATCGAAAAGCCCAGCAGCTTGATGAAGACGAATGTCCCAATCAGCGAAACAGGAATCGTGACCGCGGGAATCAGTGTGCTCCGCCAGTCCTGCAGAAACAAAAAAATTACCGCGATGACGAGGACGACAGCTTCCACAAGCGTGATCAGCACGTCCTGAATTGATTCGCCAATCACCGTCGTCGAATCAAACGCCACCGCATACTTCAATCCCGGCGGGAAACCCTTTGAAAGCCGCAGCAGTTCTGCTTTCGCGTTTCGGTCCACGTCGAGCGCGTTCGCTCCCGGAAGCTGCGTCACTCCAAACCCGATGGCGTCGTGCCCGTTGAACCGCACGGCGATGTCATAATTTTCAGCGCCCAGCTCCGCGCGGCCCACGTCCTTCAGCCGTACGAGCGTGCCACCCGTCCCGGTCTTCAAAATAATGTTCTCGAACTCCGCCGGACTCGTCAGCCGCCCCACAGCCCTCACGCTAATCTGAAACGCTTGCTCGCCGGCGTTGGGCGGCTGTCCGATCTGCCCTGCCGCCACCTGCACGTTCTGCTCTTGCAGTGCGGTGATTACCGTCGTCGCCGTCAGCCCGCGCTCCGCCATCCGCGACGGATCGAGCCACACTCGCATGGCGTACTTGCGCTCTCCAAAGATAAACGCGTCATTCACTCCCGGCACGCGTTTCAGTGCATCGCGCACGTAAACATCAATGTAGTTGCTAAGAAAAAGGCTGTCGTACTCCCCGTGCTCTGAATAAACTCCCGCTCCAAACACGAACCCGCTGGCCTGCTTGGTGATAATCACGCCGGTATTTTTCACTTCATTGGGCAGTCGTCCCAGCGCCTGGCTCACGCGGTTCTGCACGTCGACCGCCGCCAGATCCACGTCGCGCGTTACGTCAAACGTCACCGTAATCGTGCTCACGCCGCTGTTGCTGCTCGTCGACGTGATGTACTTCATGCTCGGCACGCCATTGATCGCTTGTTCCAGCGGAATGGTCACCGCCGATTCCACCGTTTGCGCGTTCGCACCGATGTACACGCTGGTAACCACAACCTGCGGCGGTGCCAGGTTCGGGAATTGCGCAATCGGCAGTGAGGGAATCGAGATCGCGCCAGCGAGAATAATCATCAGCGCGCACACCGTCGCAAACACCGGCCGCCGTATGAAGAAATCAACGAACAAGGCCGGGTTCCACCTTTATTTGGATTGGGAGGGAGCCGCTCATTAGGTTGACGGCGCCTAGCGCGTCGCGTCGCTCTTGCCGTCGCTGGACTTCACGTGGGCTTCGATCTGCTCCAACACGGGAGCGCCATCCTGCAGGAATTGCGTGCCGGAAAGAATGATGTGGTCTCCGGCCTTCAGTCCGTCCAGCACCGTGTAGTTGTCGCCGGTGGTATCGCCCAACTTTAAAAGCTTCTGCCGCGCCACCGTTCCTTTGCCTTGATTCACTGCGACAAACACGAACGCTTGTCCGTTGATCCTCAGCACCGCAAGCACCGGGACAACCGGCCCGTCGTGCGAGCCCCACGTCACTTGCGCGCGGACCTGTTGCGCGATGCGCAGCTTGGCTCGCGCATTCTCGACGGTCGCTTTCGCGAGCACGGTCTGCGTATCCGTCTCGACTTGCGGCGAAACAAACGTAATATGCGTATCGGATACCGATTCGCCGGTTTCACCAAGCAATTCGACCGGCAAGCCTAGCCTCAAATCCTTCGCGCGGTCCGCCGGAACATAAATGTAGGCTTCGAGCGCCCCCGGCAGGTCCACGGTCGTCAAAAGCGTCGTAACCGTCACGCGATCGCCCACATGCACGGGAATGTCCCCGACAATTCCATCCGCTGGCGCGCTCACCTTGTAGTAATGCAGCTCCACCTTCTGCTGCTCCACTTGCTGCTCGAGTGCCTTCACCTGCGCAGCTATGGCATCGTAATTGGACTGCGCATTATCAAAATCCTGTTTGCTGGTAACTCCCGCCGCGTAGAGCTTTTGCGCGCGCTCCAGCGAGATTTTGGCGAGCCGCAGGCTGGCCTCCTGCGACGCGAGCGTGGCCGCCTGGCTATTCAGCGTAGCTTCCTGCTTCAGTGGATCGATCTGCAGGAGCGGCGTCCCCGCGTTCACTTCGTCGCCGGACTTCACAAATATCTTTGTAATTTGTCCTTCCACCTGGGGGTTGATTACCGCCGACTGTCGCGACTTCAGCACCGATAAATACTCGGTCGTGTCCGGGATTCGCACCGACTGCGCCACGCGAACCTGGACAGGCATGGCCGGCGGCCCCCCGGCTCGCGGTCCACCCGCAGAGGTCTTTTGGC
>Ga0207087_1113_pt1 | contig 17706 bp, 16 predicted proteins | sample Alteio_BWMinHeat_51_FD_153544 | JGI IMG/M metagenome (GOLD analysis project Ga0207087, IMG submission 153544) | Enriched cells from forest soil in Barre Woods Harvard Forest LTER site, Petersham, Massachusetts, United States -... | ecosystem: Environmental > Terrestrial > Soil > Temperate forest >... | reverse complement strand
TTTCTAGGAGATTCTGCTCGTTTTTTTCTTCGATCTGTCCGCTTGTAAAGGCTCGTACACCCTAAATGAGAGCTGAAGAGTCTCTGGAGACTCTTTTCATTTCTACAGTCGCAGAGATGGACAGGGAAGTCTGAAGAATGGGAGACGGATTTTTTTGATTCATAAGCGTGATATTATTTATGTTGATCGTGATTCGAGCCTGAGAGTTACCAAAGCCAGTTGGATCGTCACCTACTCGGATAACAGTTCCTATTTTTTCAAGCTCTTTAGTGACGAGTTGATCAGCTTTAGCTTTTAGAAGAGGAAAAGCACTAGCCCAATACTGAGGGATGACGGCAAAAGCTGTGAACCCCTGCAACGAATTAGATTCTACAATCTCAATGTTGGGAGCAGATTCGCTTTTCTCTTCTTGAGCTTTTGGTTCAGAACTTTGAAGAACAGTAGCAAAGGCTAAAAAATAAAAAATACTTACACTAATAATCACTTCTTTCATCATCTTCTGCTTCTTGCTCTTTAAGGAAGGTGGAGGTTGAGCCCTTGGATGACATAGTCAATCTGGCAGGAAAATTATGCAAAGCGGAAACGGGAGATCGGACATTTTGCGCTCCCCTTTTGGCAGGAGGAGGGGGCGGGACTTCTTTAGAGCCTGAGTTTGCTGAAAAATTCTTTGGCTCAACACGACGAGCAGGAGAGCCCCTCGTTTTCTGGGTTACTTGGTGTTGATCTTTTCTTTGCCTTGTGGGCTCAAAAGGAGAGACTGTAGTCACAACCTGGTTGCCTTCTATTTCAAATTCTTGAAATTTAGGCTTCTGTTCAATACCGGTCTCGCGAGGAGAATAGCTAGGCCGCATTTTATACGCATCCTCGCGAGACTGCTTTGCCTCTTGGAGCTCTTTTTTTTGCACACTTATGTGCTCAGAATCAAGCATAGGCTCTTTTCGAAGGTTTTGTAATTCAAATTCCAGCTGTTGGTTCTTGAATTGAAGATCGGTGATCTGTTTTTTGGCCTCACCGTAGTTTGCTTGAAGTTTGGATAGATGTAGCCAGGTGAAAACCTGCGTTTTTTGCGCCGCTTGCAGGTAATTAAGAAAAGGCTTAACTGATTCGATACTCTTATCAAATTCTTGACCGAGTTCATCGCTTTGGAGAGATAAAGTTAAGGCTTCGTAATAGATTTGAGCAGCCTTGGCCGCTCCGTCTGTTCGGGTTGCAAGGCAATTGGCAAATTTGATGGCTTGGTCGTAGGTAGGAAATTGCTCAAAAGCTTGACGATAACAGCTCTCTGCCAAAGAGTGCTCGCCCTTCTGAGTATAGGTTTCAGCAAGACGGTTTAACAATTCTTTGGAAGGACGGCCTAATTGAACAAGTTTCATGAGAGTCTCATAAAAAGGAGGGTACGAGGGTGGATCCTTGGAAAGTTTGAGAAATATTTCAGCAAGAAGGATGGCCTGCTCATCGTTTTTTTCTAGCAGCAGGTTCCTGAGTGTTTGGGTTGTCCAATGAATAGCTTTATGGCTTTTAGGGCAGAGCATTTGGATAGACAAAAAGGTAGAGAGATTTCTCTCGATGGAGAAGAATTTTTCGTCATCATAAAGCTTGCGGTAGACTTTGACAGCTGATGATTTAAGGGCTGGATTATTTGCATACATTTTAAAGAGAGTGAGAAGGGTTTTATAAGCTTGTAGGTGACAGGGGTCGGAAGGATCTTGAAACTGGATTTGGATCATAGGATAGTGATTTAACAAGGGTACGGGATCATGCTCCATGGCCAGTTTGTAGAATTTTTCAGCCTCAGCAAAGTGTTTGCTTTCAATAGCGTGGCAAGCCCCTCGAAGAAAGAGATGAGCTTTTTGCGCTGAAGTTGCAAGGAGAGTAGAAAGGTCAAGATAAGACGGCCGGTGAGTGGGACAGTGATGGAGAACGTAGGTAAGCAGCTTAGCTTTTAGCTCTTTATTTTCGCATGCTGGAACGATCTTGCTGTAGAGGATGAGGAGAAGAGCCTTGTCGTGTTTGTTTTGTGTAACATAGAGATGGGCGAGAAGAGGGCCGAGGAAAACAACAAAAGAATGAGTAGGATCCCTCTCGTACAATCGTTCTAAAGTTTGAAGGGCTTCAGCATGAGCCTGAGCTTGAAGTTGATAATAGGCAAGATAGAGATTAGCGAGCTTGATGTAAGAGAACTGCTCCATTTTTGCATAAAGAAGGGGGATTTTTTGATAGTCTTGCCATTTTTTGGTGTACTGGAAGGCGAGGGTATAGGTGTCAATGGCAGCTTGGTATTCCCCTTGTTGCACGAGAGTTTCTGCTGTCTGGAGGTGGGATGAGGCAACAGCGGAATTTTCTTTCTTACAATTGGAGAAAGTAGGGATGGGGTCTTTAGCTCGCAGCTGCTCGATCTGCTGTTTGAGATCTAGATTAGGAGTTAAACTTTTGATGGGCACGCAGCTTAGAGGGCAGATTAGGCTGCCATCTTTCTTGCGCTGTTTTTCAATCTCAGTTTTTTCGAAATTATGGCCACAACTATCCATGACAGGATCCCTAAAGACATCGAGCGTGAGGGGGCAGTTCAATGATGACGCCTCAAGCTCTTTGTTTTCAAAAGCAGTCATAGATTTAAAAACCTGGATGAGTTTTCTGAGCTCTTCAACGGGGTCTTGATAAAGCGGAGGAGGTGAGTCGGAGGGAAGCAAGTGGGTGGGTTGGAAGTGGCTTAAAAGAGTGATGGCACGAGGGTTTTCGAAAAGGCCTGGCAGCAGAGTTGAATTGACTGTACAAGAGCCTTTAAAAATGCGCTGATGAGAGCTGTCGTAGATCTTTAGCCTGAGAGTGTCAGAGCCTTTGGTTTGAAAGAGGTAGATCTGATCGGCGGTGCGAAACTGGTGAAAGCGTTCGATAGTAGTCATAAAATACCTCCATGAAACTATTCAACATGCACGACTAGTGTGCCAGATTCCAAAATTGAAGACAATTTGCGGGAGGATTAATCCAAAATCTGAGCACTGGACTCGGCCAGAATGGTGGGTCTCGTGGGCCGATACTTCCCGCCCAGGTGCAATGAGCGCTGGATTTGCAAAGAGCGCTTCCTTGAGTACTTCATTAAAAACGGGTTGCTGTGCGATTGTGAACATGGTCTACGAGTATAAAGGGTTAGGATTTATAGGTCTCTTCTATGCGGGCGAAGCGTCGGGCAGCATAAAAGCAAAGGTCACCTCTTTGTTAACTTGGAGTTTGAACAGGGAGGGGAAATGGTCTGCTTCCCACGTGGGTTCCCACTCTTTTGTTTCCTCATTAAAAAAAGAAAAAGAGAGAGTTTCTGCACCTTTCAGAAGCACCTCTGTTCTCTTTGTTGTTTTTGCAGCAAGGCAAAGGCAGAGCTCTTTTTTTTTGTTTAAGTAAATAGCCACTTTTAGAGGGCCACAAAAATCGGGGTTTGGATCGAGGCCATGATCTGTCTTGAAAAAAAGAGCGTCAGAAAAACTCTCCTCATGCGGAGCAAAATAAAAGCTCTTGTCCTCTTCGAGCTGTAAATGGGCAAATAGCTGCGTGAGGCGCAATTTTGTAATAGCGCGCTGATGAAGAACTGTTTTGGCTTTATGCACTTTTTGCCCAAGGTCCGCAACATGGCGGAAGCTGCTAAATAAAAAGCTCAGCAAAATAGCGGCAAGAACAAATCCAATCAGAAGTTCGAGAAGAATAACGGGCCGGCGCTGCATAGAACGGCACTCATTTTACGCAGATTCTTAGAAATTTTCTAGTATAGAAACTGTAACGGCCAACGCAAAGTCGCGAGGCCGCGGAGACGCTGAGAAAATTGAAAATATACTGGCTGCGGCACGTTTTGGTGCAGGCACAAGGTGCAAATTCCGGTGATTTACAAATTATAAAAAAATCATTGCGGCGTTGCGGCGTGGCGGCTTTGCGTTGATACTGTCTGTGGCCTCTCAATTGACATTGACGGGATTTTAGGTTAGACCTGTCACTGAGACTGACGGGATTTTAGGTTAGACCTATCACTGAGACTGACGGGATTTTGGGTTAAACCTGTCACTGAGACTGACGGGATTTTAGGTTAGACCTGTCACTGAGACTGACGGGATTTTGGGTTAGACCTGTCACTGAGACTGACGGGATTTTAGGTTAGACCTGTCACTGAGACTGACGGGATTTTGGGTTAGACCTGTCACTGAGACTGACGGGATTTTAGGTTAGACCTGTCACTGAGACTGACGGGATTTTAGGTTAGACCTATCACTGAGACTGACGGGATTTTGGGTTAAACTTGTCGGCGCTAAGAAGAACTTTTTTTGAGACAGACGTAGCCGAGCCCCACTCCGATCAGGAGGTAGATGATCAGCGATGCCAGATCGGGCAAGAGGCCTGGGGCGCTTGCGTTGATAAACCCAGGGATGGTGAGAAGAGCGATGACAACTCCTGTGCAAGCATCCCCTGCGACAAGCCCAGATGAGGCCAGGACTCCGCGGTCGTGAGAGGAGACTTTGCTCTCTTTGCTCGAGAATTTGTCTGTGAGGGCGGAGACAACGCCTCCTGTCATGATGGCTGTGCTCAAGGAGAGCGGCAGATAGAGGCCAATGGCAAAAGGAAGAATGGGCAGTTTGATCAGCTCAAAGAGCAGCCCGAGTACAACGCCGATAAAGACAAGGATAACGGGGATATCTCCATGGATGACTCCTTTGGCGATGAGGGCCATGAGGGTCCCTTGTGGAGCGGGAAGGGCAGTTGATCCAAAGGTGTAGGCCAGGTGGAGAAGGTAAATCGTCCCACTTACAGCAAGAGCGGGCAGGAAAAGGCCAATGATTTCTCCGATCTGCTGGAGGCGAGGCGTGGCTCCGAGGAGAAAGCCCGTTTTGAGATCTTGTGAGGTTGTGGAGCTGAGGGCAATGGAGACGTTGACAACGATGCTCATTGTGAGTGCTGCAATCAGGTAAATGCGCTCTGTCCAACCGAGAAGAACAAAAACAAGACAGGTAATCAGAAGGGTGGTGAGAGTCATCCCAGAGGCGGGGTTTGAGGAGCTTCCCACAATTCCAACGGTTAAGGCGCTAACGGCTACGAAGAAAAAGCCAATCACAGTCAGCAGACAGATGGTGAAGAAATTCATAGGCAGACCTGGAAAGAGCCAGAGCACAAGAATGATCGCAAGTGATCCAAAAATGAGCCAGCGCAGGGAGATGTCTTGGTGGGTGCGCGCGAGATTTTCTCGATGGGGAGCTCTTCCGATGAGTTCACTAAATCCCGCTTTCACCGTTTTGTGTAGCGTGGGCAAAATGCGCAGCAGACTGAGCACTCCTCCGACTGCAATGGCTCCCGCTCCGATGTAGCGCACATAATTGGACCAAATGTCATTTGCTGACATAGCGCTGATGGGGATGGTGCCTGGATAGACCACTCCTGAACCAAACTCTCGGATGAGGGGGATGATCACCCACCAGCCAAGAGCGCCACCGAAAAAGAGCAAAGAGGAGATGCGGATGCCGATGATGTATCCTACCCCGAGCAAAGAGGGAGTGCAGTCGATACTAAAAGCGGTTTTTTCAAAGCGAGGAATCGTCCAGGTAACCACCTCATTCCACAGGTGGAGCGCTCCGGTGAGTACTTTGTAGAAAGCCCCGACTAAGATTCCATAGAAGGCATAAGAGGCTTTTGAGAGTCCTTTTTCTCCCGATTTTAAGATTTCTGCGCAGGCGGTTCCCTCTGGGAAGGGAAGCTTGCCATGCTCCTCGACAATGAGGTAGCGACGCATCGGGATCATGAAGAGCACTCCCAAAATCCCTCCGAGTGTCGAAAGAAGAAAGAGGCGGAAGATCGAGACAGATTCTCCGAGTAAAAAAAGAGCGGGAGCTGTGAAAATCAAGCCCGCAGCGAGCCCCTCGCCAACGGAAGCAATTGTCTGTACAAGATTATTTTCTAAAATTGAAACGCGTTTGAAGAAAAGGCGCAGGATGGACATGGAAAGCACAGCTGCGGGAATAGAAGCCGATACGGTCATCCCCGCTTTTAGGCCTAAGTAGGTATTGCCGACGCCAAAGACGATGCCGAGAAGGATGCCGAGAATAATGGCGCGGAGGGTGAATTCGGCTGGCTTGACTGTTGCGGGGACATGAGGATGAAAGACTGCCATCCCCGCAGCCTTGCAGATGAACTGTTTTTTGTAAATCAGTCTTCAACGGGAAGAAAGAGCAGTAGGGTCTCTGTCTGTAAAACGGCTTTACGTTTAGAGGGGCGGTGGAAGCTGATCATGGCTTTAACAAGAGCAAATTCCTCGTCAGCTATTTTTTTCTTGCGCTCTAGATGGAGGGTGATGCGCCTTTCAAAGAGATAGGTTAAATCACCTGGTAAGGTGAGGGAGATTTTTTTTTGCTCATAGAGTTCATCACCTTCTTGCTCGAGCCATTTTCTAGAGAGTTTGCCGCTGCGATGGAGCGCTTGCAGATCAACGAGCGTCTCTTCGGCCCCACGCGCAAGCTCCATGCGGGCAAGTGTCTCTATTTCTCTTGAGAGATGTTGAATGGGGTAGCGGATAAAGGGAAGAGCAGAACCGCTGACAAGGGCAATGGCAATTAAAAGCTCGAGAAGAATAAACGAACGCATTACAATAGAGCGAGTCTAACATATTTTGTCTTTTTTGATCTTACTGGACTTTAGCCATTTGTCGGACGGCCCCCTGAGAGAGAAATCATCGTCCTCAAATGGCTAAAGTCCAGTCTTATGAAACTACAAACACGTGCTCTCTACAATTTGGTGAGATTCGGTGCTCTAGAGGATCCGACTCTTCCTGCTGAGCCTTGGCAAGTGGAGGATTTGCGGACTCTTCCGGAGGAAGAACTTTTTGAGCGCCTCAAAAAGTTCGGTATCAAATTAGATAAACAGCATTTTATTGCCTATACAGAACAGGTCGATTCTCCCGAAGAATTGACCGAGATTCTCTGCGACGAAGAGAGAGAGGAAAAGAGCCTAGATCAGCTCTATCTGCTCCTCTTTGAGCTCTGGAGACGCCTTGTTCCAGACAAACAGTCTCTTTCTATTTTTTGCGATGAGCTTGATCGGCTCTTTTTTCTCTACGATCAAGACAGGATCGAAGAGGAAGAGCCTTTGCAGGAGGCTTTAAGCGAGCTAGAGCATCTGCTCGATCAAGGGGTCGATCAAGGGAAAGAGCCAGAGCCTTTTTTCCTCGAGGTGATGAGCTACTGCGCTCACGATGCTAGTTTATTTGTCCGCGACTACATTTTGGATCAGATTTTACGAGGGGAAACTCTCTATGCCTCGGAGCTCATCGATGGGTTTAACTCCTATCTCCCCTACCCGAAATGGTTTGCCTTTTTCCGCTCTGCCCTTTTGTTTGAAACAGAGGAAGAAGAGGCTATGGCCCATCTAGAGGGTTTACTAGAGCAAGCAGACTTAGAACTTTTGCTTGCCATTGCCGATTTTCTGAGTCGAAGAGGAGATCCGAGGCTCTTTGTCGTAGCAATCAGGCGTGCCCGCGCACTGATCGCGCTTGAGCGAGATTTCCAAGAGCTTTTGGCCCTTTCTTGCCAGTTTTGCCAGCTTTTCGGGAAAGAAAAGGCAAGCGAGGTTTTTGAGAAGCTTCTCGCAGATCGTCAGGATCGCTCTTTCGACCAAGCTCTTGATCCAGCAGATCCAGTCCTTGCTACTTATGATCAGCTCGTCGAAGAATTATAGACAAGGCGCGGCTCAAAGTTTAAGTAATCGGCCGCTGTAAACAGGTAGCGCACCCCTCGCGCCGATCCAAGTTCCAGGCTTCCTTTTTTTACATTGTGCATGTGGCCAAAAAGGCAGATGTCGATCTTATTTGCCTCTAGGATAGCCGAGGCTGCGCTTGGTGCAAGATCGGGGCCAATCGGGGGATAGTGGGTCATGGCAATCCGCCATTTGGCTTTGGGGTTTAGCTGCTTTAAGCTCAGCTTGAGCCTTTCTAGTTCGCGCGCAAAGATTTTCTTGTCTTCCTCTTTTTGATGGAGCAGCTGCTCTTCTGTCTGGTGGCGGGCACGTGGATTGTCTTGCATCTGGATCGATCCTTCATAGGAGTATTCGGAGCTCTCCCATAGCCTTGTTCCTCCGATTGTCACCTCTCCAAAATCAAAGGCGTTGTTATAAATGAAATGAATCGAGGGAGGGAGTAGCTTTTTGAGCTTGGCAGACGATGGCCACCAGTGGTCATGGTTGCCCTTGAGAAGGAGTTTAGTGCCAGGAAAAGCGTCGATCCATTCCAGATCAACGAGTACTTCATCTAGATGCAAGGCCCAAGAAATATCGCCCGCAAGTAGAAGAAGGTCTTCCTGCGCTAAGCATCGACTCAAAGAGGCGTGCATTTTTTCCTGGTAGCTTGTCCAATTTGGACCGAAGACCTCCATGCTTTTGCTCGGAACGCCAAGAGAAAGATGTAGATCTGCTAAGGCCCAAATTTTCATCTCATAAGCTCAAAAAACAAAATCGTCTGGGAGCTCTGTTCCTGAGGTGACAACAACAATTCCATCGCGGACATAAATCCCTTCTCCATCATAGTGCTCAAGCTTCTCCCGATTGATGAGCTTCACTCGGTTTCCAATGAGTGCCTCCTCATCGACGATGGTCTTTTCAATCAAGCAGTCTTTGCCAATAGAAAAGTGCTGGCCAGAAGCGGAAACCTTCTCTAGGAAGGGATGATAGCTGCGATGACCATTAATGATCGAATCTTTAATGACGGTTCCTTTCTCTACTTTGCAGCGAAGACCTACGATGCTATGGGAAATTTCCTCTGCATCAATGGTTGCTCCCCCGCTGATAATGGAGCGGCTCATCCGTGTATTGCCTATCCGAGCATTCGGGACATTTTGCGGCCGAGAATAGATTCTCTGTTCTTCCTGATAGAGATCAAGTCCTTGGTTATCTGTCAGTAGCAGATTGGCCCTGTAGTAGGAGCCAATTGTTCCAATGTCTTCCCAATATCCCTCGTAAGGGTAGGCAAAGACATGCCCTTTTTCCATGCACCTTGGGATGAGGTTGCATCCAAAATCATCTCCCTCTTGCTCTAAAAGAGAAATGAGCGCCTCTCGCTTAAAGATGTAGATCCCCATGGAAGCCAGATGCCGCCCGGAGGGGAGCTCATACTGTTTTAAGATGGCAGGATCTTTGGGCTTTTCAGCAAAATTTGTGATGAGGTTCTCACGGCTCACCTTCATCAGCCCCATCCTTTTGGCCTCAGAGTTTGAGACAGGTAAGGAGGCAACCACAAGATCTGCCTGTTTTTGTTCGGTAAACCGGAGCATTTCCAAAAGATCCATGTTGTAGAGCTGATCGCCTGAGAGGATGAGGAAATACTCAGCCGAGCACTTGAGAATAAAGGGAAGATTTTGTCTCACGGCATCGGCGGTTCCTTTGAACCACGATTTTTGCCCCATCGCTTCTTGAGGGGTGAGCAGTTCTAGGCGCCCATCTCGGAACATGTCGAACTGGTAGGTCGAGAGAATGTGCTGGTGAAGATCGGCGGCAAAGTGCTGGGAGATGACAAAGATCTGGCTAATCCCCGCATTGAGCGAATTGGAAAGAGGGATATCGATCAGGCGGTAGTGCCCACCAAAGGTAACGGCGGGTTTGCACCTGTGGGCGGTTAAGGGATAGAGCCGTGTTCCTTGTCCGCCCGCTAGGACAATGGTCCCAATTCTTTGGATAAAATCTTTTGCCATTCTAAGCTCGCTAGCCAAAAAAATTGCAAAGTCGAGCTAATCTCATGATTAGCAAAAATTAAAATAAATTTGTATATTTCTCGGCTGCGTTGTAACTCGAACGGACAAAGGGTCCCGAGTAGACCTGCTTGATCCCGATGCTAAGTCCATAATCTTCATAGGCCTTAAAGGTTTCAGGGGTGACAAAGGCTTTTACCTTGAGTTTGTACTGGCTCGGCTGCAGGTAGTGGCCAATGGTGATGATGTCGCAGCCGGCGTTTTTCAGATCGGTAATGGTCTCTTTCACCTCTTCCTCTGTTTCCCCAAGGCCAACCATGATCCCCGATTTGACAAATTCAACCTTGCCCGATCCTTTGACGTAGGAAAGGACAGAGAGTGTCCGATCATAGGTCGCTTTATGCCTCACTTTAGGGGTGAGGGCGCGCACCGTTTCGATATTGTGATTGAAGATTTCTGGATGAGCCTCTAGCACGGCATCTAAAGCGGCAAAATTTCCTGCAAAATCAGAGGTTAAAAGTTCAACGGTGACAGCTGGAACCCTTTCTCGAATGGCCCGCACAATCTCCGCCATATGAGAAGCTCCTCCGTCTGGGAGATCGTCGCGCGCCACCATAGTGATCACCGCATGCTTAAGCCCCAGGTCTCTGACAGCAAGTGCAATGCGCATTGGCTCATCTTCCTCGGGGGCCTTAGGCTGTTTGGTGAAGTCGATATCGCAAAAACCGCAGCTGCGCGTGCAGGCTTTTCCAAGCGCCAAAAAAGTGGCCGTTTTACGCCCATAGCATTCGAGGCGGTTAGGGCACCTGGCCTCTTCGCAAACCGTATTGAGGCGATACTTTTCAAGCAGAGCTCCCGTCTGAAAAAGCTCTCCTCCCTTTGGCAGCCTGCGGTGGAGCCAGGAGGGAAAGCGCCCCTGTTTTTCTTCTTCGGGATTTTCAGGGAGAATATTGAGTTTTTTCACGGAGGGTTACCTTAAATTTTGGGTTCACTTTCATAGAGTCTCAACAACATCAACTTGAAAAACAGACCCTTCTTTTCTCTGCTGGCTCTGTGATCTCTGTGGTGAAAAAATAGTAACCACAGAGATCACAGAGCACACAGAGGGAATGACTTAGCCACACATTATGAGCCATCAAAATCATTGATTTTCTATCAAACTGGACTTTAGCCATTTGTCGGACGCCCTTTCTCTTAAAATTGCGCCCAAAACTTAAGGTCATTTCCGTTTTGGCGGAAAGTGAATCGGCGTCCCATTTGCAATGAGAGCAGCCTCCAGCCAGCTTTCCGAAAGCGTTGGGTGCGCGTGAATGGTCTCGATCAGACACTCCAAGGTGAGCTCATTTTGTATGGCTAAGGCCATCTCGGCAATGAGGGTGGAGGCCTCATGGCCAATGACCTGAGCGCCTAAGATTTGCCCTGTCTTTTGATCGGAGAGTATTTCAGCAAATCCATCGGTGTCAAGTGTTGCGATGGATTTGCCAAGTGCCGCAAAGGGGAAACGTCCAACTGTAACTGAGTACCCGGCAGCTACTGCCTGCTCAGTGCTAAGGCCAACTGTTGCAATCTCAGGCTCTGTGAAGATGACGGCTGGAACCGCATTGTAATGCATCTGAGCCCTTAAGCCCAAAATCGCAGAGGCGGCCACAATGCCTTGGTGAGAGGCGACGTGGGCGAGCAGAAACTGCCCTGTCACATCACCAATTGCATAGATGTGAGGCACCGTTGTCCGCATCTTGTCGTTTACAATTACAGCGCCTTTGTCACTTGTCTGGACTCCTGCTTTCTCAAGACCGAGACCCTTTGAGGCAATTGCGCGACCAACCGCCACAAGGGCCAAATCTGCTTCCACAGGCGAGCGATCCTTCAGCCTGATGCTAACGCCGCTAGAGGTCTCTTCGATTCCCTGGACCAGAACTCCCGTTTGGATCTCAATGCCTTGCTTTGTAAAGCTAGAGGTTAGCGCCTCTGCAAGGCTCTTGCCCTGAAGAGAGAGAATCGTGGGCAGCGCTTCCAAAATGGTGACCTTCACGCCAAACTCTGCATAGAGAGAGGCAAATTCACATCCAATATAGCCCCCTCCAATGATTGCCAGCTTTTTTGGCAACGCGGTGAGTTCAAGAATAGAGGTCGAGTTTAAAATTTTCTTGTGGTCACAGGCAAACGCGGGAATGTCTAGAGGCTGAGAGCCCGTTGCAACAATGGCCTGCTCAAACTCGATCCAACCGCTCTCTTTGCCAACCACTTTGAGCTCGTGGGGGGAGGTAAAGGCTGCTTCTCCCTGTACAATCGTAATCTTATTGGCCTGCAAAAGAGTGCCGAGACTCTTGCGCAGTTTTTCGACAACAGCATCTTTGCGCTGCTTCATTTTAGCAAAATCAAAGGTCACAGGACCTGTCACGATCCCATATTCCCCTGCCCGTTTCACCTTGTGCATGATCTGGGCATTGGCAAGGAGTGTCTTGGTGGGGATACAGCCGACATTGAGACAGGTTCCGCCGAGAAAGTTTTTTTCAATGAGCGCCACACTGCGCCCATTTTGTGCCAGTTTAATTGCGGCAACATAGCCCCCTGGACCTGCGCCAATCACTGCTACATCGAATCGTTTTTTTTCCATGGGTCTACGTTCCATTGTATGATTTTGACCGAATGAGGAGAAAGAACCAGCTCACAGAAGTGGCCTGTTTTAACCTTCACGTTTTCCATTTTCCATTTGTCTAGTCCGTAGGCGTAGAAAAAACGCATCACGCCGTTACTTGTTACCGCGACTAAAGTGTCGTGAGAGGTATAACTCTTTTGCAGATGCTCGAGGAAACGGTCAATTTCTTCCCTATGCTCCTGTAAAGTTCTTCCAAAAATCCCCTCTGCCCACAATCCCTGCTCGGTCCATCCCTTGTAGGCCTCAGGCCATTTGGTGACAATTTCCTCGGAGGTTAACCCTTCCCAGGGTCCATAGTCAATCTCTGTGAGGGCTCTCTGTTGCAAGTATAAAGCAGGTGGAGGGGCCATACGCTGCTGAACAAGATGCGCCGTTTTAGTTTGTCTTTGCAAAGAACCTGCATAGATCGCTTGAGGGCGCACTCCCTCTGCCTGCAGATAATTGGCAAAATGCTCTGCCTGCGCACAACCTTGAGCCGTTAAGGGCAGATCTGAAGCAGCTCCAACTTGGGTTGGGGTCTGATGAGCTTCAAAGGTGTTGCCGTGTCTGAGCAAAAACAGGCGGATCACAAAAGCTCCCTCTCTTTTTCAATCAAAGCCTCAATAATGGGAACATCTTCTGGCCTATCCACAGAGCCATGTGTTCTTCCCCTATAGTCTACTAGAATGACCCGAATGGGAATCCCATTTTCTAAAGCACGCAGCTGCTCGAGCTGTTCCGCTTTTTCAAGTGGTCCTTCGGGAAGTTGGGTCAGCTTTTGAAGAATCGGCCTGCGATATCCATAAAGTCCAATGTGTCTATAGACCTTTCTCTCTGGGCTATTTTCCTCGCGACTGTAGGGAATGAGTGCTTTGGAAAAATAGAGAGCATCTCCTCTCTGGTTAAAGACAACGCTCGTTCCACTTGAGCTCCCTTTTTTCTTGCTCGCAATGAAGTCGCTCAAAGCTTGTCCTGTGAGCTCCACGGCAGGGGTTGCCATCTGAATCGTAGGATCGGCAACCATTGCCTCCAGAATCTGTTCAATGACCCACGGAGGAGTCAAAACAGCATCTCCCTGGAGACTGAAAAAAATCGTCTGGTTCATGCCCGGAAGGGAGGAGACCTCTGCGACCCGATCGGTTCCGGTCGGACACGAGGGACTTGTCATGACCACTTTGGCTCCAAAGCCTTCGGCAAAGGCTTTTAACTGCGCATCATCGGTAGCGATGAGCACCTCGGTTGCGCAAGAGGCGGCCTTGCCGATGCGCCAGACTCTTTCGATCAGGGTCATTCCCTTGATCAGGGCAAGTGGCTTATTGGGAAAACGAGAAGAGGCCATGCGCGCAGGAATGACAATGGCGGCTGATTCATTCATAAATTTTTTTAAAAATAGCTAGGTAAGTTGATTACAGTTTATACCGAACTCTGTTGAATAGTAAAGATTGATGCGAAGAGATTTTGCCTTGTGAAGAGATGAAAGAAGACGACAAGGTCAGCGCAAAGACGCAAGATCGCAAAGGCGCAGAAAAAAAATTGAAAATATACTGGTGAAACAGGGCCAAACTCCCGTGATTTTACAAAGGATTACGAGGGATTTATAAAAAGTTTTTGCGGAGATTGTAAGATTTTATCAATTTGAAAATCAATACGACAATCAAAATGATAGGATATTTTAACTGTAAACATCTAATTTTTAGTCAGACAAGAAAGATGAGAATTTTATTTTGTCTCTACAAAACGGCGGAACTTCAAGCCGAGGGCGAGAGGGATGTTCGATGTCTTTTGCTTCTAAAGACGTGGCCTGAGGTCTAAACTTTTGGAGCCTCTCCAAAAGTTTAGACCTCACTACAGTTCAAGAGAAAAAGATAGAAAGATTTCGGCCATTTATGAGAAGATGCGGCTATGAAGTCGATGGAAAAACAGAAGCTTTGCCCAAACTGTGAAGGACGCATCCCGATCGAGATGGAGATTTGTCCCTACTGCGCTTATGAGCTCACAAACAGTGTGACAAAGCCACAGAGCCCTCTGTTTCAGAAACAGTCTTTGGAAGAGAGTTTAGCTTCTCTTTACAAGCCTCCTTATCAAGGAAGAACAACTGCGCAGGAAACCATGGAAAAACCAAAGTCTTTAACTTCAAAGGGTGTCGAAGCTTCCCTCTACGGCTCTTCTCCCGCAGGCGAAGAAGAGGAGGCGCAGGCGACTCCTAAAAAAAGCAGCCTCTGGCCAACGCTCCTGCTTCTTGTGGGCACAAATCTCCTTCTGCTCGGCATTTTACAGCTGCTCTTTGGAGAAAATGGAGTGGTTCATCTGCAGTGGGAAACAGGCAACTGGTTTTTCTACTGTTTAGCCTCTATTCCTCTTTTCTACTTCGGCTGGAAAAAGCTTCAGGAATTAGACTAAGGTTCTTTCTCGTCCTTTCAGACAAATTCAATTGCAGACAAGCAGCTAGGCAAAGAAAGCCTCCGGTAAGGAGTGTGGTTTTTGCGCCTAGGTGCGTGCAGAGTAGCGAGCCGAGAAAAGGGGTGATCAGCCCGCGCACCCCGACAGAGAGAACATTGACCGTACTGTATCTTGAGCTCTCCTCTTCTTTAGAAAAGTGAGGCCCTGAAAAATGCCAGGAAAGCTCACTGCCCGCTTGCATCACTCCATAGATCAGATAGGCGATATATACCCATGCCAGACTTGCCTCGGAAAGAAGCAACAGGAGAGGAAAAAGGGCTGCCAAAAAAGTGACAGCGCTGCTCAAGCGATAGAAGGAAAAGCGGCTCATCGCTTTTGTCCAGAGCCGGCTTGTTGCGACAAAGCCAATTGCTTTACAGACCGAAAGGGCAATGGCCAGCTCCGTATAGGAGAGAGCAAGTCTGTCGACAAAAAAGAGGGGAAGAGCTGGCTGCAAGATCATCAGGCCACCGCCGCCAAGCAGCATAAAGCCCACCTGGTAGCGCCAGAAGTCGGGTTTTGCGCGCAATAGCTGCCAGCTCATCTTCCAGGGGTGAGCAATCGCCTCTTTCAAGCGGCGGGAATCAGTTATTTTTGCCTCGGAAGGAATGGGAATGCGCCACTGAAAGAACATCCCCGAGAGGCTGAGTAGTGCCATCAAGGGAAAGAGAAAACGCCAGCAGAGGGGATCGCGATCGAGCAGGTATCCAAACAGCAAAGGCAGCACAATGGCCCCTACGTAGGAGATCACTGACCCTAAAGAAAAGAGCTTCTCCCTTTTGAGTTTGGGGATGTAGAGCTTGATGATTTCCATCCAGGCGGGGATGATGCCGCGCATGAGCATCATATAGAAAGCCCCTGCCGCAATGAGCCAGACAGAGGAGGCAAAGAAGGGGACAATGAAAAAGGGGAGATGTCCCAAAATCCCCGCGGCCATGACATTCATTCGCAAGCGATCGGGTCGCCCATGCACAAGCGCGCTCCAGTAAGTGGAAAGAAGAGAGACTCCTGGCTTTAAGGCGATGAAAAGGCTGATTTCGAGCGGGGAGGCGTGCAGGTCTTTATAGAGGATAAAGAGAAGCATCCCGTAGAGCGCCCAAAAGGGAGCGTTTAGGATGTTTGTCCAGAGGTAGGCAGTGCGAACAGGGGCCTCTGCCATAGCGGACTATCCACCCTGTGGAAGATCCATCATCGAAAGATCGATCAAGGGAGCTTTTGGTGGAGCACTCTTTTTGCTCTTTTTTGGAAGAGATCTCAGCGTCTCTGTAGTGGGCTCGGGAGCCATCATGGCAAATTTGAAAAGCCCATGGGCAATCTCTGTCTTGATTTTTTGGCTTAAGGAGGCAAAAAGCGCAAAGGCCTCATGCTTGAACTCGAGAAGAGGATCTTTTTGTCCAATGGCCCGCAGCGAGACCTCTGTACGCAGGTGATCGATATGGAGCAGGTGCTCCTGCCAAAACCGATCGATGATGCGTACAATCAGATTGCGCACGACCTCGCTTAAGATCTGCTCTGGAGAAAGGGAAGACCTGTCAGATTCAGCCATCTGCTCATGGACCTTTTGAATGGCTTTTGTCTCGTGGGCGATTTTGATTCTAAAAGCTCCGACAGCTTTCTCGGCGGCAAAGGTCTGCAGCTCTTCGCTGGTTTTGTAGTCGCTGTCAAAATCTTCTGGTTCAAATGTCAAGGGGAAATGGCCCATCAGCCATTGCCGGAACTCTTCGGGATTCCAGCCTCCTTCTATCGATTTGCTGACAAGAAACTTTTCTCCCATTGTATGACAAACGCTTGTGAGAAGCTCTTCGGCTAGAGGTAGAGAGTCCTTTACATGGAGCGTTTCATTGCGAAAGAGATAGATCTCGCTGCGCTGTTTGTTCATCACATCGTCATATTCGAGTGTATGCTTGCGCATGGTATAGTTGCGCTGCTCCACCCGTTTTTGCGCGGTCTCGATCGATTTATTGAGCACCTTTGCCGAAATGGGCTCTCCCTCAGGAGGGCGAAATTTTTGGAGGAAAAAAGTGACGCGTGGCGAGGTGAAAAGCCGCATGAGGGTATCTTCAAAAGAGATGTAAAATTTCGAGGAGCCGGGATCTCCCAACCTTGCGCTTCTTCCGCGTAGCTGCCTGTCGATTCGCCGAGACTGGTGACGCGTCGTCCCGATGACGTGCAAGCCTCCAAGCTCAGCCACTCCCTCTTTCAGCTTAATGTCGGTGCCTCGCCCGGCCATGTTGGTCGCCACAGTGATCGCGCCCCTTTGACCGGCCTCTGCGATAATCTCCGCTTCTCTGGCATGGTTTTTTGCATTGAGGATTGTGTGCTCGAGTTTATTTTGACGCAAGATGCGAGAGAGCTTTTCAGAAACCTCAACCGATTCTGTCCCCATGAGGATCGGTCTGTCGGCTCCATGGATTTTTTTAATATCGGCGACGATCGCGTTGTATTTTTCCCGCTCGGTCATGTAGATCTCGTCATCGGCATCTGAGCGTATGCAGGGGCGGTGGGTTGGGATGGCGAGAACCTCTAGCTTGTAAATCTCTTTAAGCTCGGAAGCTTCTGTCATGGCCGTACCGGTCATACCAGCTAATTTCGTATGGAGCCTAAAGTAGTTCTGGAGAGTGATCGTCGCGTAGGTTTGTGTCTCTCCCTGAATCTTGACCTTCTCTTTTGCTTCAATGGCTTGGTGCAACCCATCAGAAAAACGCCTTCCCGGTTGCGGACGACCCGTATTGTCGTCAATGATGACGATCTTGCCCTCTTCGACGATGTAGTCAATATCGCGCTCCATGAGCAGGTGCGCACGCAGCATCTGCCGAAGATTATGGGAGCGCTCTTTGCGTCTTCCATCTTCCTCGCGAAGGTGCACCTTCTGCAGGAGTTTTTCCTCTTCAGAAAGCTCCAGGTTCTGATCGATCTTGGCATATTCATAGC